>Ga0208694_1001444_pt1 | contig 28881 bp, 23 predicted proteins | sample AD_UKC078_MetaG_FD_184442 | JGI IMG/M metagenome (GOLD analysis project Ga0208694, IMG submission 184442) | Active sludge microbial communities of municipal wastewater-treating anaerobic digesters from USA - AD_UKC078_MetaG (SPAdes) (version 2) | ecosystem: Engineered > Bioreactor > Anaerobic >...
GCATCTTCGTCGACGATACCGAAGCGGGCGCAGTTGATGATGGTGGCACCCTGCTTCATGAGGCCGATCAGCTTGGTACCGACCATGCCGCGCGTACTCTCACCGCCCGGAACATGGAGCGTGACGTAATCGCTCTGGCTGAAAATCTCCTCCAGCGTGGCGGACTCGATCCCGAGGTCGCGCAGGCGGTCGCGGTTGACCAGCGGATCGTAACCGAGGATGCGGCACTCGAAGCCCCTGAGGCGTTTGGCGACCAGACGGCCGATGTTGCCGAGACCGACAATGCCCACGGTCTTGCCGGAGATCTCGCGGCCCATGTAGTTTTTCTTCTCCCAGCCGCCGGCGCGCGTCGTGGTATCGGCCTGCACGATGTGGCGCGCATCGGCCAGCATCATGGCGATGACCTCCTCCGCCACGGCGTTGGCGTTCGCCCCCGGCGTGTTCATCACGTCCACGCCTTTTTTGCGGGCGTGCTTGATGTCGATCGTGTCATATCCCGCGCCGGCGCGCACAACCACCTTGAGCTGCGGCAGCGCGTCGATGATCGCGGCGGTCACTTTCTCGCTGCGCACGATCAGCGCGTAGGCGTCCGCGTGCTCCTTGACCAGCTCCTCCAGCGGCGTTTTGGCATCCTGCACGACCGCATAACCGCCATGCGCTTTCAGAAGCTCGGCGGCCACGACATCTAACTTGGTGGGTATCAAAACTTTTTTCATGCTTCTACAGTTCCCCGGGGTTTGCTACGTTAACGTACATGGCTTGGCAGTCCCGGTCGGCCGCGACCCATTCGCCGACCGTCCGAAACAGGGTAATACTGTAATCTTGTGCGGAACGGGAATCAAGCCCCGTTACGCCGGACGGCAACACGGCAGACCGAAACTCGCAGATCGGAAAAACAGATGATGAGGCAGGGGTTCATACGGATAATCGCCGCCGCCGCCCTGGCGGCAGCCTGGTGTTCTTCTTTCGCGCAGCAGACCGGACGCAGCGGCTTCAACCGGGGATACGCGACCGATTCGTTCGAGGGATTTGAGGCTTTGGATAAAGACGACCGCATCCCCCAGAAAAAAAAGTCGTTCTGGTACGGGGTCCGCGAGGAAACAGCCGCCGCGCAACTCGATTACGCATTGCGGCAAGAGGCGGCTGGCCGGGACCGCACCGCGCGTAAAGCCTATGAGGCGCTGATCCGCGAGTGGCCCACGGCCCCCCAGGCCGCAGAAGCCCAACTGGCCCTCGCCGCCCTGTTCGAGCGCACCGGGAAGTTCGAGCGGGCCTTCGACGAATACCAGTACCTGCTCACCTACTTCTCCGGGCACTGCCCGTACGACGAAGTGCTGGACCGCCAGTTCCGCATCGCCAACCATCTGCTCCACAACAACCGGAGCATGTTCGGCTGGATGCTCAGCGGCACGGACAGCATCCGGGAACGCTTCGAGAAGATCGTTCGGAACGCGCCGCGTTCGGCCATCGCTCCGGAAGTAATGTTGATCATCGGCGGGATCCGGGTCTCGGAGCGGGAACTTCCCGAGGCCATCGCCGTATATGACGGGATCCTGAACCGCTTCCCCGCCTCCCCGCAGGCGATGCACGCCGCCTACCTCGCGGCGCAGTGCCGGTACGACTTGGCGATGAAACACACCTACAACGAACCGCGCTGCCGCGAAGCCATCGCCTTCTCCAAGGCCCTGCTCGCCCGCCTGCCGAACCACCCGCAGAAAGAGCAGTTGACGGTCTGGCTGAACGCCCTGACCGAACAGCTCATCGACCAGAATTACCAGCGCGCCGTCTTTTACGACACCCGCCAGCGTAATGCCACGGCCGCGCAAGCCGCCTACCGGCGCTTTTTGTCCGAATTCGCCGATTCCAAATACGCCGAGCAGGTCCGCGCACGCCTCGTCGAACTCGACCGAGATGCCGCCCCTGCCCCATGAATGAAAGGAGAGTCCCATGCGTCTGACCGTTTCCTTGACCGCCGCGGCACTGCTGCTGGCCGCCGGCTGCGCCTCTTACACCTGCACTTCCGCCGTGCCGGAAGAACTGCGCACCCTGGCCGTTCCGGTTTTTGAGAACGAGTCGGGGTTCCCTGAAATCGATGCCGTGGTCACGCAGCAGGTGCTGCGCGAGTTCCAGCGCGAGGGCACGTTCCGCATCGCCCGGCAGGACGCGGCCTCGCTGAAACTCCTCGGCAAGCTGGTCAAAACCGATATGCAGTCGCTGAACTATGACCGGAATTACGGTTCCCGCGCCTCCGAATACCGTTACGGTCTGGTGGCGGAAATCACGCTGGTCGAACGCGGCACCGGAAAACTGCTGATCGACGCCCAGCGTGTCAAGGCCAACACCACCTTCCTGACCCATGGCGACATGCTGACCGGCGTGCAGGACGCCTACGCGCGCGCGGCACGCGAACTGGCGCGTGCGATTGTCGACACCGTGCTCGCCCACTGGCCCTCTCCGCAATGAAGGGGTACGACACACACCGTGTCGAACGTGCCCTGATTGCCCAACTCGTGTTGGCCGGCACCGATCCGGCCGAGGCCGCCGATTCGCTACTGGAGTTGGGGCGCCTGGCCGAGACCGCCGGTCTGGAGGTCGTAGGACAGATCACCCAAAACCGGATCAAACCAGATGGCGGCACCCTGTTCGGCTCCGGCAAAGTGCAGGATCTGAAGACCCTGCTGGCGGAGACCGCCGCGAACACGGCGGTGTTCGACAACCCGCTCAGCACGATCCAGGCGTACCAACTCGCGCGCGAACTCGACGCGCGCATTATGGACCGCACGGAACTGATCCTCGAAATTTTCGCGCGCCGCGCGCGTTCCGCCGAAGCGCAACTTCAAGTCGAACTGGCCAAGACCCAGTTCCTGCTCTCGCGTATCCCGGTCACCGAAGCGCAACAGCGCTTCGCTGGCGGTGGCGGCGGTGCCTACGTACGCGGTCCCGGCGAAAGCCACCTCAGCCTGCGCAACGCGCCGCTGCGGCGGCGTGTCACTGAGTTACGGAAACGTCTGGCAACGATCCAGAAACGCCAGACCGTGCGTGACCGCGCCAAGCGCGAGTGGCCTGTTGTCTGCCTGGTGGGCTACACCAACGCCGGCAAGTCAACGCTCCTCAACGTGCTCGCGGACGCGGGCGCTTATGTGGACGACCGCCTTTTCGCCACGCTCGACACCAAGACGCGCAAAGTCTGGCTCGCCCCCAGCCGCGAAATTCTGCTGACCGACACCGTCGGCTTCATCCGTAACCTGCCGCATGGGCTGATCGCCTCCTTCCGCTCCACCCTCAGTGTCGCGGTCGAGGCCGATCTGCTGCTGGTCGTGGTCGACGCCGCCTATCCGCATGTAACCGACCACATCAACGTCTGTTTCCGCACGTTGCGCGAAATCGGCGCGGAACAGGTGCCGCACCTTCTGGTCCTGAACAAGTGCGACCGGGGCACCGCCGACAGCGCGATTCTGCATGTGACCGAGAAATACCCGCTCGCACTGCCGGTCTCGGCCCGGACCGGCTACGGGCTCGACCTGCTCAAGCGGGCCATGATCGAGGAACTTCAGCGATGCTCTACCTTGTGGCGACTCCCATCGGCAACCTCGCGGATCTGAGCCCGCGGGCCTTGGAGACCCTGAAAAGCGCACAGCTCATCGCCTGCGAAGACACGCGGCGTACCTGGGCACTCCTAAGCGCTTTCAACATTCCGCGTCCCGAGCTGATCTCCTACCGCCAGGGCAACGAGGAGCGTGCCGGGGAACGGGTCCTCGACGCAGTCCGTGCCGGGCACACCGTGGCACTGTGTTCCGACGGCGGCTATCCCGGCATCAGCGACCCCGGCTACCGCCTGATCCGCAGAGCCGTGAAAGAGGACGTCCCGTTCACCGTGATCCCCGGCGCCTCGGCCGTGGATCTGACTCTGCTCGCCTCAGGCCTTTCCACATCGAGTTACACCTTCAAAGGGTTTCCGCCACGCAAACCCGGTGCCCTGCAACGGTTTTTTGAAGAGGAGCGGGAGCAGCCCCACACGTTGATCTGCTTCGAATCGCCCTTCCGGATCGCGCAGACGCTCAAAGCCGCGTATCAGGCGCTCGGCGACCGCGAGGCCGCCGTCTGCATTGAGTTAACCAAGGTACACGAGCGCGTACACCGCGGCTATCTCTCGGAACTGATTCCGCTTTTTGACGGCAAACCGGTCAAAGGCGAGGTTTCGCTGGCGTTCGCCGGGGCGAACCCCAAGTTCGCCCGGCCACCGGACGATTCCACGGAGTGATCCCGCACGAACCGCCCATCCGGAACGTTCCCCGCCGCAACTATCGCACGACACCCCTCCCGTTGGATAAAGACGCGCATCTGGCGCGTTTTCCACGCGTGGACGCAGTCCGCCACGCCAGAGGCCACCCCTCAAAACTGATACTGGTATGCGGCCTGCAATGAAAGCCAGTCCCGGTCTTTATAGAGTTGGTCGAAATCGCGATTCCGATTGGCGCTAAGGTCATACCGGCTGAAGCAAGGGCCGATGTCGAACTTAATGATGGAGCGGTTCCCCTTGCGGCGCACACCCAACCCGACCTGATAGGTTTGAATCGACGGCGCGGCAGCCTCGTTGACAATGCCGTTGTCGATTTCGCCATTGTCCTTGTAGTAACGCCCGAACACACTTACGAACCAGATGCCACGCCAGTCCCGCTCGAGCGCGACACTGGCCGTTTTCGCTGAAAAGTCGGGGTTTTCCTTTACGTAGCCGACAGCCAGCCGCGCGACCCAATCCTCCGCCAACGCGTAATGAATCCCCCCCTGCAGGGTCACACGCGGCTCCCGTTTTGTGGTGTCGTCGATCCGCCCTTCCACCATCGTGCGAAGGCGGCGTGTCAGCACATTTTCAAACGACAGATGGCCGCCAACTGTTTCATAGTCATCGCGCAGCCGGACAAGAGGTGACCCCCCCTCATAACCCGGCGAAACTTTGTCGTACTGGTAGGAGACACCGGCTTCCGCGAATCCAGCGTCGGGAAGGTATTCCCAACGAAGACTTGGAGACATGTTGTATCCCCACGGATCGGCATCCCGATATCCCGGAACGTCTCTGAACTTGAGCCGGTTGTATTCGTCCATCCATAACGCGCGATATGTCTGAAACCCATCGTAGGCACCACCGCTCAAACTCAACTTGAGGGTTTCGTTCAGGTCGGAACGGACACCGCCTTGAACCGCGAAGAAGTCTTCTTCCAGTCGTTTGTCTCGCTTGAGCCCGTCGGGGGCAGCTTTGAAATCCATTCCGGTTGGACGATACGAAGCCGCAAGAGTGAATTCTGTGGACGGGCGCTTATGACGATAGCTCGCCAGCGCATCCGCCACATAAACATCCGAGGCAATCATGGCCGCGACATCCAGCGTGGTTTCGTGAGTAACCTCCTGCCCCGTTTCGAGAATCGGCAGGGAGAACTCGGTTTCCGGCTTGGTGTCAGCCGGTGTATCGGGACCTGATCCCGTCTGCACGGCCTGTCCGGTGATCGCGTCGATGACATCGCGCAGTTTTTTCAAGCCTCCGTATTTTGCCTGACGCAGCACAACCCGGGGCACGGCGGCACCGGGTCCCGTGACCGAGGCGTCAATGACCACAAGATAGGGCAAGCTGGCGCCGCCATAACGTTGCAGCAACGAACCTTTAGGATCATCCAGCACCATACCCAGTTCGGTTTGCCGCAAAAAGGCATCCATGTCCTCCTGATCGGCAGTCTCACTGTTCACCGCGACGACCTGCACGGCAATACCGTGCGGATTGCCGGAACGGGCTTCGTAGTACGCCTGGACCTCGGACTCAAGCTCCCACGAAATGCGGGCACAGTCCCCGCAACTCGCGTTGAAAAAATCGAGCACAACAATTTGCCCCCGAAAATCATCGAGGCTAACCTGTTCTCCGGAATCTAAATCCGGAAGGCTGAAAGACGGGGCCCTCTCCCCTGCGCCCAACAAACTCGCTCCCGGCAGCAAAAACGCCAAAACCAAAATCATCCACTGAGAAACACGCCACGTCATCACTAATCTCCGCATCCTGCAGAACATGAGCCCGAACCACCGCCGCTCGTTTGGCCGCCAACCGAAGACGCCGAACTGGATTCGAACTGCGTGAGGAGCCTGTTCAAAGAACTGAACATCGGCGAATCGTAGAACTGCATGTTGGGTTTCGAGACCAACCGTTGTTTCTGGGATGGCACATGTATACATCCCGCCATAATCAGCGAGCCACAAACCAGCCATGCCAACAAACCGCAACGACCTCGGCACGGGATACCGCCCCGCGTCCTGATCTTAAAGGTAGATACATCGGTCATCAGAAAGCTCCACAACATACCGGACCCCGGACCCCGCCCGTACGCTTGGCCTGACCGGAACCGCCTCATGCTTAAAAGAGATGTTATGATAATTCTTTCGCTATTCGGCGTCAATAACGAACATCAAGAAACATCCCCAAACCCGACTGCGTTCTCGCACGTTGAACACGGTTGGCCTAGTATTCATAATGAATTCCAGCTTGAGACTCTGGCGCGTTTTTGAGAGATTAACTTGTACATTGCGGGGTGTCCCCGCATCGGTTACCGTTAAACGTAGGGGAGAAACGCATGATTAAGGCAGTCGTGTCCGGTGTTATTCTTGCAGGCCTGACGGTCAACGGGGCGGAAAACGCTGCTTCCGCGGACACGTTCAGGGTCGGCTTCAACCGAATCGATATCACCCCCCCTCTCGGGACACCCATCTCAGGCTATTACAACCGTCGTATTGCGGATGGCGTTCTGGATCCGCTCTACGCGCGTTGCCTCGCGCTGTCGGACGGCGAATCGCGGGCGCTTGTGTATTCCGTTGACAACCTCCACATCACGGATGCGGTGATCGACGAAATCAAGGCGGAGATCACCCGCAAGACGAGCGTTCCCGCCGAGGCGATTTTCATCGCCTGTTCGCACACGCATACGGGACCCTCGACCGCGCTGTCCGGCAGCGTCAACACGCTTCCCGAAGACGAGGACACGATCCGCTTCTCAAACCGCATCCTCGCCTCGCGGTGCGCGGATGCCGGCGTCCGGGCGCTCGAAGACCTCGCGCCCGCCAAAATCCTGCTCGGTCGCGGCGAGGCGAAAAACATCTCCTTTATCCGCCGCTTCCGCATGAAGGACGGCACCACGCGCACCAATCCCGGCACGAACAACCCTGATGTTGAATGCGCGCTCGGGGAACCCGACGAGCAGGTACAGCTCGTCCGTTTTGTCCGCGATGGGAAGAAAGAGGTCGCGCTCATCAATTTTCAATGCCATCCAGACGTCGTCAGCGGCACAAAGTTCTCCGCCGACTGGCCGGGGCTTGCCTGCACGTATCTCGAAAACGCGATGGGCAACGAAATCGAGGCGCTGCTGATCAACGGCGCACAGGGCGACACCAACCACCTCCGTCCGAAAACAGCTCCCGGAGAAATCGTTCCGAGACGCTACGAGATGTCAAGGCACATGGCCCGCACGATCGCCGGCGCCGCGCTTGCAACGTGGGGGATGTGCGCGCCCGCGCCATCCGGCAAGGTGCATGCGGCAATGCCCAAAGTGAAAGTCCTCACGAACAAGGGCAAACCGGAAGAGTTGCCCCTCGCCGAGAAATACGTCCGTTTGCACAAGTCGGGACGCGCCAACGAGATTCCCGGCATCGGCATGGAACGCACAGCCAATACCGCCGGAGCTTACCGCATCCTCGAACTCAAGGACGCCCCCGATGAAGTCGACCTGCGGGTTTCCGTGGTGACGGTCGGCACGACGCTCGCCTTTGGCGGTTTCCCGGGAGAACCCTTCACATGGATGGGCACGGAGCTTAAAGCAAAGTCGCCATTCGCGATGACAATCCCCGCTTGCGCCGTCAACGGTTCGCGCGGCTATTTCCCGGTGAAATCCGCCTACGGCCCCGGAGGCTACGAAAACGCCACCAGCCGCTTCAAGGCGGGCACCGCCGAACGTCTCGTGGACGGAGCCCTGCTCAAGCTGGCCGAACTCTATAAGGCCGCCGCCCCATGTGAGACAAAGAGCGCGAAATAAGGATTAACCCTAAAATTCGGTGAGATCCGCGCTGCACCGATTTGGTGCAAAACGCAACTTCTGATTGAAACCACGAACGGCGTCAAACAAACGAAAACAGAGCCATGCCTTTCCGTGTGTTCTGTGTGTCCCGTGGTTAAACAATCGATCCCGATCCCGATAGCGATCCCGATAGCGATCCCGATAGCGATTTGGATGAAACCTTGAAACTTCATGAAATCAAAATGGCAGGGACCGTCTGCTTGCCCGTAAAGGCGCGCGCTTTGCGCTTGCGGCTTCGGGAGGCGTCCCGGTATGATCGGCGTCATGTCTTATACGCCACGGTTGACGAAGCCGGTCCCCGCCGAATACCTCCGGGACGAATCGCGCAAGACCGGCGTGGCCGAAGCGATCGCCTTCCCGCGCGACCGCTCCGAACTGACCGCCCTCCTGCGCGCGGCGGATACGGCAGGCCTGCCGCTCACCCCGCAGGGGGCGCGCACCGGGATTGCGGCCGGTGCCGTGCCTGATGGCGGCCTGGTGATCAATCTTTCGAGGATGGACCGGATCCTGGCCTGTTGCCGGGAGACGCCGGACCGGACCCTCCTGCGCGTCGAACCGGGGCTGCCGCTCGTGCTCCTCCAACGCCATCTTTCCGATCGACGGCTCTTTCCCGACCCGCTCTTCTTTCCGCCCGACCCCACCGAGCCGTCGGCCACTCTCGGCGGCATGGCGGCTTGCAACGCCTCCGGCGCCCGCTCCTTCGCCTACGGCGCGACGCGGCGCCACATCGAGGCGGTCACGGCCGTCCTGGCGGACGGCGACACCCTGACGCTGCGCCGCGGCCGCGAACGGGCCGCAGGGCGCCGATTCGCGATCACCACGGAGAGCGGGCGTCGTCTGGAGGGGGATCTGCCTCTTCTACCTGTGCCGGAGGTCAAAAATGCGGCCGGATACGCGGCCCGTCCCGACATGGATCTGATCGACCTGCTGCTCGGCAGCGAGGGGACGCTCGCCATTCTCGCGGAACTCGAACTGCGTCTCTCACCCGCGCCTGCGGGCATCCTCGGCATCGTCGCGTTTTTTAATGAGGAGCCGCAGGCCCTGACGCTGGTGGAACAAATCCGGCAGCAGGCTGCGGCGGCCCCCTCGCCTCTCCTCACCGCCATCGAGTATTTCGATGCGGAGGCTCTGCTTCTGGCGCACGAAGGTGCGGCGCAGACCGGCGTACCCCTGCCGTCCCTGCCGTCCCGCGGACGAAACGCGGTCTATCTCGAGTGGGCTTTGAATGACGGACCGGATGCTGCTCTGGACCGAACCGCCCGTCTGGTCGCCGCTGCGGGCGGCAACGCCGTCGACACTTGGGTCGCGCACGAAACGGTTGCGCTGGGCCGACTCAAAACCTTCCGCCATGCCGTCCCGGAACAGATCAACGCCTTGATTGCGGAACGCGCGCGCGCGCATCCCGGCCTCACCAAACTCGGAACCGATTTCTCCGTGCCGGACGCCAAGTTGCGTCCGCTGCTGCGTCGTTACCGCGAAGATCTCACGGCAGCCAATCTGCAACATGTCATTTTCGGTCATATCGGCAACAACCATCTCCACGTCAACATTCTGCCCCGCAATATGGACGAATACGTAATGGGGAAACGTCTCTACCACTCATGGGCTGCGCAGGTCGTCGCCTGGGGCGGCAGCATCTCCGCCGAACACGGGGTCGGCCGTCTCAAGCGCGAACTGCTGCGCGAGATGGTCGGAGCCGAAGGCCTGAAGGCGATGCGGCGGATCAAGCGGTTGTTCGACCCCGCGGGACGGCTTAACCCCGGCTGCCTCTTCGATCCGAACGTTCCGTCCGCATTTTCCCTCCCCCCTCCGGTGTAAAACCTGTTAAACTAAATCGCGTGAACTGGACGAACGTTTTGATATGGGCGGGGCTGACATGGGGGTGTTGCGCCGCCACCGCAGGGTTGGCGGCTGAAGAGGCGTGGTCCACCCGTCTGGATCTGACCGAACGGTCGGAATGGGGTGCCCTGAATCTGACGCCGGAACGCGGCGCGTTGCGTCTCCGCCTCAGCCATCCGGATCACACCTGCCAGGCGGAGTTCACGTTAAGCGAAGGGGATACCCGCTTCCGCCTGTTGCCCCGCGGGTTCTTCGATGACGCGACCGAACGCCGCGTCACCACTTATCCGTGCCCGTCGCTCGCCGGTCCGCTCCACTGGATCACCCTGAAACGCCATGCGGACGTCTGGATCCTCACGGTGGACGACCGGCCGGTGGCGCGTCTGCCGGAACTCTGGCAGGGAGCGGTGAACGTGGAACACCCCCCGGCGCTCCAGCCGCCAGAGGCGGAGGCCGATGAGTACACGCAACGCCTCGGCTCCTTCACGTTTGAGGACAACTTTTTGGTTCCGGCCGGTTCGGCCTTCCCCCCCACTTGGGATATCCAAAGCGGCATCTGGCGCCTGCATTCGGTCACCGGTTCGATCAGCGGCTCGTCCGGCGGCTATCAACTGGCGCGCCAACCGAAACCGGAAAAGAGCCCGAACTTCTACACGCTGGAGGGCGGCGGGACCAACGCCATCGTCCTGGCGGGCGAACCTTTCTACAGCCGTTATGTCTTCCGTGCCGCAGTCCAGCACAACACCGGCACCAACGGGCTGGTTTTCTTGGCGGGCGAGCACGGCGGCTACTTTGCCTTCACGGCCCGCACGGATCCGGTGTCGGACCGTCTGATCCTCGACTTGTGGCAGCAGCCGGCCGCGCCCGACGCACCCCGCCTGTATCTCGCGGGCGTGCAAACCGAACTGCCCGCAGGCCAATGGCTCCTGCTTGAGGTGCAGACGTTTGACGACCGTATCCTTTGCCGCGCCGACAACATCGAGGTGATCCGCCATAAGATCGGCCTGCCGCCGGGCGGACGTTTCGGGCTTTTCGCAAACATGCCCGCAGGGGAGACCACCCGTTTCGATGATGTGACCGCGGCATCGCATCAGGATCGCCTTTTCGACTCGCCCGAGGATGTCACCTTTGCCACGCGCCGCCAAAGCCCGGACGTGCGCTCCCTGCAGCGTCACGACACGGCATGGCTCTATTTTCCGCCCTCCGCCACAACCACGCAAATGTGGGCGTACGGCAGTTCCGACGACGGCCCGCTGCGGCAGGAGATTCGGGTGGTTGCCACTACCGACTCCTTCCTGTGCGGTCTGACCGCGGGCGGTTCCGGAGACGGTGCGGCCCCATACCGTTTCACCTGTGAACAGGATGGGGGCGGCCGCACCTTCCGGCTCGAACATGTGACAACCAACGGCACCGTTCTTCTGGACTCCTTCCAAATGCCGGTCTCCAGCAACCGGGTGATCCTCGCTCTGGACGCCCTGCGGCCGCACGAACTTCGTGCCTATGCCGACGACCTTCTGGTCTGCTTCCATCGCCCGGAAGATCAGCCCGGCGGTGAACTCGGCGTTCTGGCCGTAACCCCCGGCGATCTTTTTTTCACCGCGCCGACCGTCACCTCGCGTGAGACGGGACTCTCCGAGCGCTTCGAGAAAAACCCCTTGTATGTCAATGATCCGTTCATGCGGCACTGGGCCTCTCCGGAAGGTCAATGGATCACTTTCAAAAACGGCATGACGTGGTTCAAAGGCGACATCACCGGCGCGGTGCGGGTCCGGCTGCCGGTCGTGGAGGAAATGGAACTGCATCTCGGCGTTCCGGAGGGGCTCTCCAACGGCCTGTGCCGCGTTTCTGTGAAAAAAGGGGTCATCCGCGTCTTCACACCGGAAAGCGGAACGAATACGGCCTTCGAGGTGTCGGCCGACCAGGTGCCCGAAGTCGAGTTCAACAACACCAAGCTGCGTCTTTTCACCCTCGGACTGGAAGGCTCCGTCCTCTGGCTCGGCGGCGACACCCTTCTGCTTGCCCAAACCCATCTGCACGCGCCGTTGCATGGCCGCCGCATGCGGATCAGCGGCATGACGCTGGACAATCTGAGCCGGACGCTGGTGAAACGCGACAACGTGTTTGACACGCTCTTCACGGAATCCCTCTACAACTGGACGATCAACGGCGGCCGGTGGGAGGTCATCAACCGGTTCTATTGCGAGCCTACTTGGTCGCATATGAACGGGGAAAGCGCTGACTCGCTCGCTGCGCTCTGGTCCAAATATGTCTTCCGCGGCGATTTCAGCATCGAATTTTACGCGGGGATGCGCATGGGCTGGTATGCGCGGCCAGGCGACCTTAACCTCACCATGATGAGCCGTTCTCTCTCAACCGGCGACGGGTACACCGCGATTGCCACCGGATGGGATCCGGACCATTCGCAACTCTACTCCCGCCTGATCCGGAACGGAAGCCTTCTCGACCTCTCCACCAAGTACCTTGTGCCGCGCGCCCGCACGGGCCTCGCCCGCCAAGGCTACCAGCCGCTGGTGGCCGGGGGCCGCGACATCCACGGTGCCTGGTACGGCATGCAGTTGCGGCGCGTGGGCAAAACCCTGCACTACATCTATGATAACGAGGATGTCTTCCGCATCGAGGATCCCGATCCGCTTCAGGAAGGGGCGCTTGGCATCTGGACCTACCGGAATTCGATGATGGTCGCACGCATCAAGATCGCCGCGGAGTCCATCCGGCCCCGGCCCTTCGCCTTCCGGGCGCTTCCTCCCGCGGCACCGCCCCCCACCGAACCTGCAGCAGCTCCCGCCGACACCGGCATCCGTATCAATGGCCGTGTCGCCCAACCGCTCACTCCGGATTTCTGGCAGGCTTACGACACCGTGAGCCACCCCAACGTGCGTTTCCGCCATCTCCAAACCGCCCGTCCCGAAATGTATGTGACCTCCCTGCTCGGCGCAGGCTCCTTCCTGGTGCGCTGCATGCTGCCGCCCGCGCAACCCGACAAGCTGCTGGGATGGCGCTTCGAGATTGCGCGACATCCGCAGGCCCGCGTCAACTTTGAGTTCGCCACCGTCAAGGAGGACGGCAAAGGCGGCTGGACGCCGATCCAGCACTGGACCTACGTTCTCTGCGGCTCGAACGAAAGCCGCGGCCCGCGCAAAATCTGCGGTGCCCTTGAATCCCTGCCCGCATCCGATCCCGCAGGCACAAACCGGGTCTGGACCCCGGTCGAGATCTGGGTGCCCTCCGAAATCATCCGCGCCAATCAGGCCGTGCAGATCGAAGGCTTCGGCAACCTCCAGCCCAGCGACGTGCAACAAGGGCTGGAAGGCAACCCGCCCCACGCCTGGTATGCGATCCGTCATTTCCGTGAGATCCACCGCGGGATTCCGACCGTGAGCGGCCCGCCCGAAAAACGGGCCGAGATCGCCTCCCTCACTCAACTCATCAACGGCCTCAGCCCCGGCGAACTGCAAATGGTCGAACTGCCTGCAGCCCTCGATTCGCGCCGACCTGTGATCGAATGGGCCGTGCCGGAACGGGCGAAATTCGGCCTGCTCGCACAGTCCGACCCCGCTGTCCTCGGCTCGATTGTGGTAACCCCCACCCACCCCTGGCCCTCGCCGATGCTCCCGCCCAAGCAAGTGCAAGTCGATGCGCAGCCCGCGCCATTTTATACGGAAGGCAACACGATCCGGATTCTCGTGCCGCTGAATATTTTGCAGCCGGGCCGCATGACCCTTGCGCTGGAACTGTATGACGGACGTTTCTTCCGTCAGGTCGTCCCCATGCGGAAAGAGGACAGCGTGAACTCCCCGCCGGTCCTCCTTTCGCTCACCATGCCGGAAGGCGCGGTTGAAACCTTTGAGGCCCGCCCATTCGACACGACCCCCCATAAGATGGCGGCCCGCGTCGCGGTGGAGGTCACCGATCCCCGTCGCGGCGGTGTGCTCGCCTTCAGCAACGCGGGCGTATACGGACGGCGCCTCACCGGACAACTCTTCCCGCGCTTCGACATCGCCGCCACGCCGCTGCTCCAGTTCCGGTACAAGGGCGACCCCATGGCGATCGTTTCGCTCGCCTTTGGCGAGTTCGCGTTCACGTTCTCAGAGGCGTTCAACACCTCCGTGCGGTTCACCGATAACGCGCGCGCGGAAATGGACGACACCTGGCGTGTCTGGACCGGCATCCCGTCCGACAGCGTGGGCCGCTTCCCCCTCGCGAAACGCATCAGCCTGCCGCCCGCGCCGATCCGCCTGGCCTCGCGGCAGACGAGAGACCAGACCGGTCTGCACAGCACACTGCGGATCGATGACCTGACCTGCGGACCCGCCGCAGGACCGAACCGCCCCTTTGCCTTCAAAGCGGACTACGCCGATCCGGATGGTGTCGCGGAGATCGCCTACGCCATCCTTCCGGGGCCTGCCGTCTGGGACAACCGGTCGGCCGACGAGCAGCAAAAGACCGCTTGGCTACCGGGCAAGAACGCCGCAGTGATTGAACCCGACCTCACCGCGCTGGCTGACGGCATCCACCACCTTGTGGTGCGGGCGCGCGACGGCCAAGGCCTTTGGTCCCAACCTACGGATGTCCCCTTTCTGTTCGACCGCAAACCTCCCGAAATCCACCACGCCCTGACCGACGTGGACCACTATAACGGCAGCTGCCTGACGATCACCCTCACCGACCCGGTGGCACCGCCAGTGCTCAACACTCTGCGGCTCACCCACCTCGGCACCCCGATCAACCTCAAGCAAGACAACGGGTTCTGCACTGTGGGCCAAGGCAAGATTGCATTCGAGCTGGACTGGATCTGGCTGCTGCGCGAACAACTCGCCGCAGTCAAGCACGGCACGACGTTGCCGCTCTCGCTCGGCGGCATCACCGATGCGGCCGGCAACGCCTTGCCCCCCGTCAAAATCGAGATCCCGGTCAACCTCGAAAAAGACACACGCCCGCCCACCATCCTGCCGACCGCTTTTCCGACAAACATGCTCTGGTGCGAACCCGCCCTGACAACGCTCGACCCCTTTTTCACCGAATCGCAAAACGTGCAGGCGACCACCGGCGTCACACCGGACGGACGGGCACTCGAAATCACGGCGAACGGCGAGCGCGCCTCGTACATCCGCCACACCTTCGGGCCGACTTGGGATCCCGATATCTACCCCTGGCTCGCGATTTCGTTCCGCACGGTCGGCGAACCGCGGGAGGGCCGCCCCTTCACCCTCGCGTTCAACACCGGCGCACGGCGGCCCCGCGGCATCAAGGAAGCGCACACGCTCAATCTGAAGGACACCAACCATCTGGCGTATGTCACCGGCGCGCTCAACCTGCAAACCGGCGTGTGGAATGACGTGCTGATCGATGTCCGCTCGTTTCTGCTCCAAGAGACCGATGAGCACAAGAACACGCCGGACATCACGTACCTCTCGTTGTTTTTCCGTCACAAGGCAAAAGGGAGCGCCGTCCAAATCCGATCCCTCTCCATCCTCTCGCCTTGGCACTCCGCGTTGCAGATTCCGATCCGGGCGTACGACCTGAGCACTGTCGCGGGCCTCCAATGGAAAGGCGGACGCTCGCAGGCCACCGGTATCCGGCCCGCGAACTTGCAACTCCCGCCCGACGATCCCCTCTGGTTCCGCTTCCGATTGCAAGACGGCCGCGGGAACCTGACCGACACGTGGATGATCCCCGTGCCGCCCGGCTCGCAGAACAGCAATCCAGCCCTGTCAGGACTGGAACCCGTTGTCTTCTGATCCAACCTAACCGTTAACCCCCAACCTCAAAACCGTTATGACACAAATTCTAATTCCCCAACTTGATGCGAATGTGGTCGAGGTGACCCTCTCGCGCTGGCGCAAACAAGTCGGCGACACGGTCGAGGCCGGCGAATGTGTGGCCGAGCTAGCCACGGACAAGGCAGCGTACGAACTGGAAGCCCCCGCCTCCGGCACACTGCTCGCGGTCTATGCCACCGCGAAGAGCGTCGTGCCGACCGGTTTCATCGCAGGCCTCATCGGTGCCCCCGGCGAGGAGGACCCCTCGATTCCGGAAAAGAATGCCGCGCTCACCGCAGCGTACCGCGGCACCGCTTCCGCCGGTTCGGGAACCGACCGCGGCACGCGTATCCGCGCGACCCCGCGCGCCCGGCGCTTAGCCCGCGAACATCACATCGATCTGGAAAAGGTCCGGGCCGAAACCGGCGCGGATCTGATTGACGAAACCGTCCTCGCGCCATATCTTCCCGCATGAAAACCGCCCTCATCACCGGAGCTGCAAAAGGGATCGGACGCGCGATCGCGCTCGGTCTCGCGCACGACGGTTTCCGGATCGCCCTCCACTACCACACCTCGGTTGAGGCGGCGGAAGAGACTGTCGCGGCGATCCGCAAAGCCGGCGGCAAAGCCGAACCCTTCGCCGCAGACCTGACTGTCCCCGCAGAAGTGGATGAACTGGTCAAGCGGGTCATCGGAACCTGCGGCGGGATCCACACCCTGGTCAGCAACGCCGGCATCCTGCGAAGCCAGCTCCTCGCCTTCACCGGGCTCGACACCTGGCGAGAGGTTCACGCCGCGAACCTCGACGCCGCGTTTCTGCTAACCAAAGCCCTCACGCGCCCCATGGCGCGCCAACAGGCCGGCCGGATCATCTACATCGCTTCGGCCGCAGGCCTGATGGGCGATCTCATGCGCGCGGCCTACAGTTCCTCCAAGGCCGCCCTGTTCGGACTCGCCAAGACCGCAGCCCGCGAACTAGCCGCCTCCGGAGTCACGGTGAATGTCGTGGCCCCCGGCATCATCACCACGGACATGACCGCCGAGATCCCCGAGACCCGGCGCGTCAAACAACTCGCCGCCATCCCGCTAGGCCGTTTCGGCACACCCGACGAAGTTGCGGGAGTCGTGCGGTTTCTCGCATCCGAAGAGGCCGCTTGGATCACGGGCCAGATCCTGCGCGTGGATGGTGGCCTGTGCCCGAGCCCCTAACCCGTTTTCGTTCACCCGCATACTGAAAGGAACGTCGCATGAGTCAGCCCCCCATCTTGAAATACTTCAAAACCAAGTCCGTATGGCGCGATGTCGCCGACGCCGCCCGCACCACCATCCGCATGGAGGAGGGCGACCGCGAACCCAGCAACGCCTGGAAACACCGCATCCTGCTTTCGGAACACTCACCCATCCGCCAGATGCTCTTCAAATGGAAATGGGTCAATCTGAAATACTGGGTCAGCGTGCACTTCGTGCGGCACAAAATCGGAATCGAACACTTCGTGAGCACCCAACGCTCGGACCGTACCGGCGTCAACCGCGACACCATGCCGCAGGCAAGCCTTGTTGACCACGAGTGCTTCGCGAACGCCCAGGCCCTGATCTTCATTTCACGCAAACGGCTCTGTAAGCAAGCCTCCCCCGAAACCACCGAGGCCTGGCGTCTGGTGCTGGACGCGATGCGCGAACACGAACCCGAACTCTACCGCGTCTGTGTGCCGGAATGCGTCTACCGCGGCTTCTGCCCCGAGTTCAAGAGTTGCGGGTACGCGCAGACCGAAGCGTTCCGGCAAGCACTCGACGCGTACCGTTCCGGAAACGACGCGAATGCGGCGCGGAAGGATTGAGCCCGTCGCCCAACTGTATTCCCTGCTCCAACGGTAGGGACGCCCGCTTCTCCCGTCAGACCTTATGTCGCCCCGCGACGGGCGACCTGCAGTGTCGGAACCGCGGGCGTCCCTGTCGATCGTCGCGGGTCGAATGTCGCGGGTCGACGATCCCGATACCGATCCCGATACCGATACCGATTTGGATGAAACCCAGAAACCCTGAAACCCAGAAACCCTGAAACCCTGAAACCCTGAAACCAGAAACCTTGAAACCTTGAAACCCTGAAACCAGAAACCCTTGTAATTTTGTAGTTGCCGAGTCGCACGCAGAGATTGAACCCCATACCGGGATTTGATATTTTTGGGCTTTGTTCCTCACCTGAGGATGTGGACATGGAATACCTTCTGTTACTTCTCAGCGCGATTCTGGTCAACAACTTTGTGCTGAGCCGTTTTCTCGGCATCTGTCCCTTTCTGGGCGTTTCCAAGCGGATCAGCACCGCGCTCGGCATGTCGGGCGCGGTGATCTTCGTGATCACCATCGCGTCGGCCGTCACCTGGTGCCTGCAAACCTATGTGCTGGCCCCGCTGGGACTGGACAAATTCTTACAGACCCTCGCTTTCATCCTGGTGATCGCCGCGCTGGTGCAGTTGATCGACATCGTGATGAAACGTTTCACCCCGTCGCTGCATGCCGCGCTCGGCATCTTCCTGCCGCTTATCACCACCAACTGCGCGGTGCTCGGCGTGGCCGTGCTGAACATGAAACTGGGATACGGCCTCTTCAAATCCGTGCTGTTCGGCTTTGCCGCCGCAACCGGGTTCGCCTTTGCCCTGCTGATTTTCACCGGTCTGCGCGAGAAAATCGACCGCGCCGACCCGCCCCGCTGTTTCCGCGGGGTGGCCATCTCCCTCGTCACCGCCGGACTCCTGAGCCTGGCATTCATGGGCTTCAACGGCCTCGTCAAATAACCCTTCTGAAAACCCTTTCATGGATCTCATCACCATTTCAACCTTGTGTGTCGGCGGCATCGGGCTCGCGAGTGCCGCAGCACTGGCTGCCGCTGAAAAATACTTCACCGTCAAACAGGACCCGCGCATCGATCAGGTGACCGAACTGCTGCCGGGCGCCAATTGCGGCGGCTGCGGTTACGCGGGCTGTGCCGACTACGCGCGCGCGATTGTGGACGGCACCGCGGAATGCAACCTCTGCGCACCCGGCGGCCCGGACTGCGCACAAGCGATCGCGGCTTTGCTCGGTCGCACCGTGGCCGTCCTGGAGAAGCGGGTCGCGATCGTGCTCTGTTGCGGCGACAACACGGAAGCGACACGCCGCGCAACCTACAACGGGATCGCGGACTGTGCCTCCGCCCAGGCGATCGCGGGCGGAGACAAGGCTTGCACGTACGGATGCCTCGGATACGGTTCCTGCGCCCGAATCTGCCCGGTAAACGCGATCCATATGCTCAACGGCATCGCCAAGATCGACAAGAAGCGCTGCATCGCCTGCGGCAAGTGCGTCGCGGCCTGTCCGCGCCGACTGATCAAGCTTGTGCCCGCCGCCGCAGAGATCCATGTGCTCTGCAGTTCGAAGGACAAAGGCCCCGCCGTGAAGAAGGTCTGCGGCACAGGTTGCCTCGGTTGCAGCATCTGCGCCAAACTCTCCGACGGCGCGATCAGCATGGACGGCTTCCTCGCGATGGTGGACTACTCCCAGCCCCTCACCCATGAGGAGGTTGTCGCTAAATGTCCGGGCCACTGCATCCGCAAAGACCCTCCCAACTCCTAACTCCCAACCCCCACACTCCTCCCTTCTTTCCATGCCCACGATCCCTTCATCCTTCACCTTCCACGGCGGCATCCATCCCGATTACCACAAGGAACTCGCCGCCGGTTCGCCCATCCGCGAATTGCCGCTTCCCGCGCGGCTGGTCGTGCCTCTGTCGCAGCACCTCGGCGCGTCGGCCAAGCCTGTTGTCCAGACCGGCAGCACGGTTATAGGCGGACAACTCCTCGCCGAAGCCGACGGTCTCATCTCCGCGCCGGTCCACGCGCCGGCCGCCGGCAAGGTGGTCGCGCTCGAACCAACGCTCACCGCGACAGGCCGCGCCTGTGATGCCATCGTGATCGAAACCGCGTCCGAGCAGACGTGGGAGTCGTTGCCGCCCCTCCCGGAGTGGCGGACGGCCGACCCCAAATCGCTGATTGAGCGCATCGGTGTCGCCGGAGTCGTCGGCATGGGTGGCGCAGGCTTCCCCACACGCGTGAAACTCTCCCCGCCGCGCGACAAACCCATCGACACCGTGATCCTCAACGGCGCCGAGTGCGAGCCCTATCTGACTGCGGATCACCGTATGATGCTGGAACACGCCGCGGACATCCGCCTCGGCGCGGAGATCATCTGCCACATCCTCGGCGCGAAAACCCTGCGCGTCGCAATCGAGGACAACAAACCCGACGCCATCGAAGTTTTGGAAAAAATCTTTCAGGACATGGATGGCGATGTGGCCGTGACCGTGCTCCGAACCCGTTACCCGCAGGGCTCGGAAAAGCAACAGATCTTTTCGGTCACCGGGCGCGAGGTGCCGCGCGGCGGTCTGCCGATGGATGTCGGGTGTGTGGTGGAGAATGTCAGCACCGCCTTCGCGATCGCCGAAGCCGTGACCCGCGGGCGGCCGCTGGTCCGGCGCGTGATCACGGTCACCGGGGACGCCATCGCGCAACCCGCGAATCTGCTCGTGCCCTGCGGCGCACTGTACAGTGACTTGGTGGCCGCCTGCGGCGGGATCACGGGCAAAGTGTCCAAGGTGATCTCAGGCGGGCCGATGATGGGCTTCACGGTCAGCAACCTCGCGGTACCGGTCGGCAAAACCGCCTCGGGCCTGCTGCTGCTCTCCCCCAAAAACACCACCTGCTTCACCTCCCAAGCCTGCATCGCGTGCGGACGCTGCGTGGACGCCTGCCCCATGCGCCTGAGCCCGGCGGAACTCAGCCAGTGCATCGAGGCGGAGGATATCGAAGCGGCAGAACCCCTCGCCGTGATGGATTGCATCGAGTGCGGCTCGTGCGCCTTTGTCTGTCCCGCCCATCGTCCGCTGGTCCATCACATGCGACGCGCCAAAGCCCATATCATGGCACGCCGCGCTGCCGCCAAAACCTCCTAACCTGAAACCCGCAACCCGAAACCCCTTCCCAATGAAACCCGAAGCTTCTCCAGACCTTTTCATCATCAGCCCTTCGCCGCATATCCATGCGGGTTCCTCCGTGAGGCGCATCATGCTGGACGTGCTGATCGCGCTTTTACCGGCTCTGGCGGCATCGCTCTGGTTTTTCCGATGGCATGCGCTGCGACTCACCGTAACCTGTGTCGCCACCTGTCTGCTCACCGAATGGCTCTGCCGGAAAGCCATGCGCCGCGCCTCAACCCTCTCCGATCTCAGTGCCGCGGTCACCGGCCTGTTGTTAGCGTTCAACTTGCCGCCTGCTCTGCCGACCTGGATGGCGGTCGCGGGCTCGGTCTTCGCCATCACCATCGCCAAGCAGGTATTCGGCGGACTCGGGTACAACCCGTTCAACCCCGCCCTCGCGGCCCGCGCCTTCCTGCTCATCTCGTTCACCGGCGCGATGACCTCCTGGAGCGGCTCCCCTTGGATCCGCAAAGTGACCTATGCCGCGAGCGAGGCCACCACGAAAGCAACAAGCGCACTGGCAGCCGACGCCCTGACCTCCGCCACGCCGCTGGGGTTAGCGAAGGAGGCGCTCAAATCCGGCCAGGGCATGCCGCTGTTCAGCGACCCGACACTGCTCCGGGATCTCTTTCTGGGCAACATCAATGGCTGCATCGGCGAAACTTCGGCCTTGGCCCTGCTGATCGGCGCGGCCTACCTGCTGTTCCGCCGGGTCATCACCTGGCATATCCCCGGTGCCTTTCTGGCTTCGGTCCTGGTCTACGCCGGCATCCTGCATGCGGTCTCGCCCGCCGCCTCGCTCCCGCCGCACGTGCACCTGCTCTCCGGCGGCCTGCTGCTGGGCGCGTTTTTCATGGCCACCGATATGGTCACCTCGCCGCTCACCCGGCGCGGCATGCTGATCTTCGGCGCAGGCTGCGGCCTCCTCACCATGCTGATCCGCACCGTGAAAACCGGCGCCTATCCCGAAGGGGTGAGCTTCGCCATCCTCATTATGAACGCCTTCACGCCGCTCATCAACCGCGCCACGCGTAACCGCGTGTTCGGCACCCAACCCCATCCGAAACCATGAACGACACGATCCGACTCATTCTGGTGTTGACCGTCATCTGCTCAATCAGCTCGGTTCTGCTGGCCGCGGTTTACCGTCAAACCCAAGCCCCCATCGAAGCCACTCTTCGGCAACGCACGCTCCGCACCGCGGCCACCGTCCTGCCCTGCGGAAGCGACACGCCTACCCCGGTGGAGTTGGACGGCACCACTTTTTACGTGGCCCGTCAGGGCGGGGCCTTCGCGGGTGCCGCGCTGGAAGGGCACTCGGCCAATGGTTACGGCGGCGACATGGTGCTGATGGTCGGTCTGAGTGCGGACGGCAAACTGGTGAATTTTAAGAAACTTGTCGGTTCCGAGACTCCGGGGCTCGGCACCAAAATCGACACGGACCTTTTCCGGAAACCACTGCTGGGCCGGTCCCTCAAAGCGAACTGGACCGTCCGCAAAGACGGCGGCGAGGTCGATGCCGTCACTGCCGCGACGATCTCCTCCCGTGCGGCGCTCGAATGTATCCGCGACGCGATCGCCCGCTTCGAAAAGGCCTTGCCGAGTCTAACCGCCGCGCCGTCCGACCGGTGAGACGGGCAGACGCTCGTCCCTCCCCAAACAGGTGCGGCGCGGATCGCGACGGAAGCCAATGTTTACGAGGCTTTGCTCGAATTCTGCCCGGACAAATCCGCCGGAGCGGCAGGAGAGAACAACATGAAGGAAACGCGGCACAGCAAAACGCAAAGCGCTCATGCGCGCGCCGTCCTCTTCCTCTGCGAACGGTTGACGAACCGTGGCCACACCGTGATCTCCGCCAATACGGACGAGAAGGCGGACCCGCAGATCTTCGCGCAATCGGAGACCGGTGAACTGGCCTTCTATTTTGTGCGCACGGGGACGTCGACGCCCCCGGAGGATGATCTCGCGCGGTTCCGCGCGCTGGCGGCGCACCACCGGGTCGCCGCCTATTTCGCGCCGGTCACGTTCTCCCCCGCGCCGCACTGTGCGGAAGTGCGCCCGCTGTGACGTCCCGTAAACCGCTCCGCAGCGGACGGCACACGGGATCCCCCAAAAAAAATGCGCGGCGCCCCTTTTTCGCCTTGCACGCCCCCCCGGTCTTATGACATAGTGTGCGCTGATGAATGACAAATCCACTGTTTGCTTGTTCCGACTTAACGGACTGGGGCTCTTGCGGGCCTGCAGGAGGGTTACCGTGTAATCGGATCGGCATACAGGTGAACGGTAAGGACTCCCGCAGGTAATCTCAAACGATTCCGCGGGAGTTTTTGTTTTTGTCACAACGTACAGGCCAGCGGCACTCCGCACAGCATAAACCAACGAGGAAAAACCATGAGCGAGCAAACGCAAACAGAGATGCGACGCATCTATATGTTCGACACCACCCTGCGCGACGGCGAACAATCCCCGGGTTGCACCATGAGCCTGCGCGACAAACTACTGGTGGCGGAACACCTCGAAGCGCTGCGAGTGGATATCATCGAAGGCGGCTTCGCGATCGCCTCGCCCGGTGATTTTGAGGCCGTCAAATCCATTGCGGGCGTGGTGAAGAACGCCGCGGTCGCCAGCCTGTGCCGCGCGCTTCCCAAGGACATCGACCGGACCTGGGAGGCGATCCGCGGTGCCCGGCACCCGCGGATCCACACCTTCATCGCGACCTCGCCGATCCACATGGAGTTCAAGCTGAACATGACGCCGGACCAGGTCTATGATCAAGCGGTCGCCATGGTCCGGTACGCGCGGAACCTGTGCGGCGATGTGGAGTTTTCGCTGGAAGACTGTTCCCGCAGCGAGCGGCCCTTCATCTACCGGATCATCGAAGGGGTAATCGCCGCCGGCGCAGGGACAATCAACATCCCCGACACCGTGGGGTACGCGGTGCCGGAGCAGTTCGGCCAACTGATCGCGGACATCCGCGTGAACGTGCCCAACGTCGACAAGGCACGGCTGTCTGTGCACTGCCATAACGATCTGGGCCTGGCGGTCGCCAACTCGCTGGCCGCGATTCGGGCCGGCGCCGATCAAGTGGAGGGCACGATCAACGGTATTGGCGAGCGGGCGGGCAACACCGCTCTGGAAGAGGTGGTGATGGCGTTGCACACGCGGCGCGAGTTTTTTCAGGCGCAGACCGGGATCGACACCACGAAAATCTATGCGACCAGCCGTTGCGTCGCGACCGTCACCGGCAGCCGCGTGCAGCCGAACAAGGCGATCGTGGGCGAGAACGCCTTCGCGCACGAGGCAGGCATCCACCAGCATGGGGTGATGGCCAACCCGCTGACCTATGAGATCATGACCCCCGAGTCGATCGGTCTGCCGCGCAACAAAATGGTGCTCGGCAAACACTCGGGGCGCCACGCCTTTGAGAGCCGCCTGCGAGAACTGGGCTTCCCGCTCGATGCGGAGCGTATGCAGGAACTGTTCGTACGGTTCAAGGATCTGGCGGACCGGAAAAAAAACATCAGCGACGCCGACCTCGAGGCCTTGGCGCAGGATGTCCAGAGTATGGTCACCGAGCACGTCAAACTCGACCGGTTCAATGTCACGGCCAGCAACGCGATCACGCCGGTCAGCACGATCCGGTTGCTGCGTGACGGGAAACTGGTCGAGCAGGTCGCCGCAAGTGACGGACCGATCAACGCCTCTTTCAAGGCAATCAACCAGATTCTGGGGCTCAAAGTCACGCTGGAGAGCTTCCAGCTCACCGCCATCACCGGCGGCACAGACGCGCAGTGCGAGGCCACTGTCCGGGTTCGTGACGGCGACCATATCTATCACGGACGCGGCGTTTCCACCGACGTCATCGAGGGGAGCATCCTGGCGTATCTGCAAGCCCTGAACAGCCTGCTGGATGAGGCTGCGGAAACGTCCAAACGGCCCGCGTAACCGGCGCGCGCGCCCCTTTCGACTTGAAACGTGAACCGGTGTTATCGTAAGATCATACCGGTTACGTTTCAAGGCGTACAACGCGCGCGGCAGGTTCTTTCCCGTCCGTTGCGCAGGCCACCCTTTTAGCCAGCATAGCTCAGTTGGTAGAGCACTTGATTTGTAATCATGAGGTCGTCGGTTCGAACCCGTCTGCTGGCTCCATTCAAAAAACGACCATAGCGAAGCCGAATAATAATTAAGGAAGAACACCATGACCAGCGACCAAGTCAAAACCGGCTTTCAGCGTGCCCCCCACCGTAGCCTCCTCATGGCCACGGGTGTGCCGCGTCAGGATTTCAAAAAGCCTTTCATCGCTGTGTGCAACGCCTATACGGACATCATTCCCGGGCACTGCCATCTGAATCAGGTGGGCGAATGGGTCAAAGAATGTATCCGCGAAGCGGGTGGCGTCCCGTTCGAGTTTAACACCATCGGCATCTGCGACGGTATCGCCATGGGGCACACAGGCATGAAGTATTCCCTGCCCAGCCGCGAACTGATTGCCGACGGCGTCGAGTCCATGGTCCGGGGCCATTGCTTCGACGCCATGATCTGTTTGCCCAACTGTGACAAGATCACCCCCGGCATGATCCTCGGTGCCCTCCGCTGCAACATCCCCACCCTTTTCGCCAGCGGCGGCCCCATGCGCGCGGGCCGTCTTGACGGCAAAGCCATCGATCTGATCTCGGTGTTCGAGGGCGTCGCCCAGTTCAACAACGGCAAGATCGACGAAAAGCAGCTTGAAGCCATTGAATCGTCGGCCTGTCCCGGCTGCGGATCCTGTTCCGGCATGTTCACCGCCAACTCCATGAACTGCCTTTGTGAAGCCATCGGACTGGCGCTTCCCGGAAACGGCACGATTCTGGCAGACGACCCCGCACGACGCGAACTCTGGAAACGGGCGGCGCAACGCGTCGTCGAGATGGCCCTCGCGGGGGGGCCGCGTCCACGCGAGTTGATCACCCTCGAAGCCGTTGACAACGCCTTCGCGCTGGACATGGCGATGGGCGGCAGTTCCAACACGGTGCTGCACACACTCGCCATTGCGCGCGAGGCGGGGCTCGACTATGACCTCGACCGCATCAACGCCATCTCCCAGCGTTGCCCCAACGTCTGTAAAGTCGCGCCTTCCTGTGCCTACCACATGGAGGATGTCGACGCCGCGGGCGGCATCCCGGCGATTCTCAAGCGTATCGCTGACATTCCGGATCTGCTTGACACCACCTGCCCGACCGTCAGCGGCCTGACCATCGGCGAGATCATCGCCGCCGCCGAGATCAAAGACGCAGAGGTCATCCGCACGCTCGATAACGCCTACTCGAAGGACGGCGGTCTCACGATCCTGCGCGGCAATCTCGCCGAGCAGGGTGCAGTGGTCAAAAAGGCCGGTGTCGCTGCCTCAATGCTCACCTTTGAAGGCCGCGCCATCTGCTTCGACTCGCAGGAAGAGGCGTGCGAAGGCATCCTCGACGGCAAGGTCAAGGCCGGCCATGTGGTGGTCATCCGCTACGAGGGTCCGCGCGGCGGCCCCGGCATGCAGGAGATGCTCGCGCCGACCTCCTACATCATGGGTGCGGGCCTCGGCGAGTCCGTGGCGCTGATCACGGACGGCCGCTTCTCCGGCGGTACGCGCGGCGCCTGCATCGGGCACATCTCCCCCGAAGCAGCCGAAGGCGGTCTGATCGGTCTGTTGCGCGATGGCGACCCGATCCGCATCGACATTCCCGGACGGCGTCTGGAGGCGTTGCTGGATGAAGCGGAAATCGCGCGCCGCCGCGCCGCCGCACCGGCCTGGAAACCGCGTGACCTCGGCGGATGGCTGCGGCGTTACGCGCTGTCGGTCGGCAACGCCAGTTCCGGTGCCTCACTGCTGTAATCCGGGGTTGCATAGCATGCCGACGGCAAGAGCGTCTCCCCGATGCGTGCGTGACGGAGTCGGGGTCTTGCCCGCTATCCCGTTTCGCCAAAGGGTTCAGCGCTTGGCCATCAAAGCTTTCCGCGCATCGGCTTGAAGTGGCCCGGACTTTCACCTATACTGCACGTCATCTGTTCCGGAGGGGTGTCTGAGTGGTTTAAAGAACCGGTCTTGAAAACCGGCGTGCCGCAAGGTACCGGGGGTTCGAATCCCTCCCCCTCCGCCATTCTACTTTCCAGCCTTCGTCTGAACAGGGAGGGATGAGAACCCCCGGTTCGACCGCCTGCGCAGCAGGCAGGGGCCGCACCGCAGCGTGCGGCAGGGAGGCGAAGCCGACCGGTTTGGCGTCCAAGGGATATCGTCGCCGTGTGCGTGAACGCGAACCGCCGCGCTGTGAACGTGTACGGCACCCGGGCTCGCGGGGCGCACGAGGGGCAAGCGTCCGCGGACGGTTCGGGGAACCGTCCCTACCAGCGGGCAGGGACGCCCGCTTCTCCCGTCAGACCTTATGTCGCCCCGCGACGGGCGACCTGCGGTGCCGGAAACGCGGGCGTCCCTGCCGATCGTCGCGGGTCGAATGTCGCGGGTCGCAGGTCGACGTTCCCGATCCCGATCCCGATAGCGATCCCGATCCCGATAGCGATCCCGATTTGGATGAAACCCTGAAACCCTGAAACCCTGAAACCAGAAACCCTGAAACCTTGAAACCAAAGAGAGTTGAAGGTTCAACTGCTCTTTTTAGGTTCAGGGCTGGATGGGGTTCGCGGGACCGGAGTTGGGATCCGCAAAAGACTGGACCGTGGAAGGCCTGAAGCGCGATTACCGCACCTATGTGGATGAAAGCGGAAAACGGGTGCTGCCGGGTTCTCCGCGCGGCACGGTGATCACGGTTCGGTAACTTCCTGAGGCTCGCAGACCACGCGACCCGAGATCGCTCGTTTGAGGGTCAGGGGATCGGAATAGCCGACACCGCTGTCCGCGGGCAGACCGAAGGCCAAACGCGTGATCCGCACACCGGAAGGTTTCAACATCTCGCCGATGTACCCGGCTGTCGCGTCACCCTCCATGTCGGTGCTGAGTGCCAGCAGCACCTCCCGGACCGGCCCTTTGGAGACGCGCCGCTCGAGCGCGACCAGCCGCAAGTCCGACGGACCGGTACGTTTGGCTGGGGAAAGCTTGCCCATCAGGGCGTGGTACCGGCCGCGGAAACCGCCGGAACGTTCGATGGAAACGATGTCCGCCGGTTCCTCGACCACGCAAAGCAGGCTGTCATCGCGCATCGGATCCGTGCACAACGCGCACGGTTCACACGTTTTGGCAGTGAAACCGCCGCATAGCGAACAACAGCAGACCGTCTCCCGCGCCTCATGCAGGGCACGCATCAGAGTGTCCAGCAACAGCTCCGGTTTGCGCAACAAGGCCAGAGCCGCGCGTTCAGCCGACCTTCTGCCCAGCCCAGGCAGTTTGGACAGGGCCCGGATCAGATTATCGACCGGCGGCACCATCGCTGGCTTACCCTCCGAACATGTTGCCCATGCCCGTGCCCTGCATCATTTTGGTCATGGCGTCCTGTGTCTGTTTCTTCACGCCTTTGAGCGCGCCGTTGACAACATTGCCCAGCATGGTCTCAAAACGCTCCGGCTTGCCCGCGATCACATCGGCGAGCGCCTCTTGCGTCACCTTGAGGGAAACAATCGTGAAATCGCCGCGCGCCACACAGGTGATTCCCCCGTTCGCGTACTCGCAAGTGATCTTCTCGATCTCGGACTGAATCCGCTTGGCTTCTTTCCGCATCTGCATCGCCTGTTTCACCTGATCCAACATACCCATGTTCCATCACTCCTTACAAGATTCCATTCCGTTCACCCACACCCCGGTACGGGAGACAAGACAGGGAGAGTGTAATACATCCGGCTCTGAATTCTCAAGCGTGTTTGCTGAGTTTCTGGATCGCCAAACCGCAGAGTTCGCGGATCTCACTGATTTTCAGAACGTAGGTGCCTCCGAGGTAGACGCAACCGAAAACGGCTCCCGCCGCAGTCAGGCGCACCAGATCCCCCACGCGCCCCGCCAGTTCCGCAAGCGGCTGGGCATGGAGCGTCAACCATCCCAAAAGGGCGGCGAGACCGGCCGCCACGGTGACACGCGAAAGGAAAACCGCGGTCTCGCGAAACGGAAAGACCCGGGCATTCGCCCGCAGCATCATGACCAGCGTCAGACTCTTCAGTGTGCGGGCCAGCGTGAAGA
>Ga0208694_1001460_pt1 | contig 28652 bp, 18 predicted proteins | sample AD_UKC078_MetaG_FD_184442 | JGI IMG/M metagenome (GOLD analysis project Ga0208694, IMG submission 184442) | Active sludge microbial communities of municipal wastewater-treating anaerobic digesters from USA - AD_UKC078_MetaG (SPAdes) (version 2) | ecosystem: Engineered > Bioreactor > Anaerobic >...
ATCGGCTTTTACTCTTATTGTTAAATCGCCCATTTCGCCTTTAAAATTGCTTTTACGAGCTAAAGCTTTTAATTTCTGTGTAGCATCTACTGCGTTTGAAACCAACTCTCTAAGGAAGATTTCATGATCGGAATAGAGAAATTTTTTAATTATTGGGAATATATTTTCCGACGTTACACTAATTTTTCCTTTTTGCATAGTCACTTAAATTTATAATATTCAATGATTGCAAATGTCAATTGGCGTGCCATAAGGGAAATAGTGACACTTTGACAGCTTTTTGAGTTAAAAGTTTGTAAAGTTGAAAGTTGTTAAAGAGGTGATTAGCAATTACGAGTTACAAATTACGTGTTACAAATTACGAGTTACGCGGAGCATTGCATTGCTAATTGCTAAAAACAAAGATGCCATAATATAATGTCTCTATAATATCCTGATACCCAGTTGAATGATTGCTAATTGTTCACTTCGACTTCGCTCAGTGCAAGCATTGCTCATTGTTAATTGCCTCACGAGAGTCTTGACTTAAAATCGTTATAATTGAATTCTCTAACAATTTGCAACGTGTCATTTGCTTTCCAAATGGCAATGGAGGGATGCTTTACGCCATTAAACATAGTTGTCTTAACCATTGTATAGTGAATCATATCCTCTAAAATAATGGTATCGCCGACTTTTAACTCTTTTCCGAAATCGTACTCCTCCATAAAATCGCCTGCCAAGCAGCTTACTCCTCCTAAACGATATTTGTGTTTTGGGTTGCTACTATTGTCAGGGTCTTTTGCTCCTCTTACACGTGGTCTGTAGGGCATTTCGAGTGTATCGGGCATATGTGCGGTGAACGAAACATCTAAGATAGCTGTTTGCACCCCTCGGCTTTGAACAATATCTTGTACTTTTGACACTAAAACACCTATTTCCCAAGCGAATGCACTTCCTGGTTCAAGAATTACATTAATGTTATGTTTCTGTTTAAAGGTTTTGATAATTCTTATAAGATGTTCAATATCATAACCTTTTCTGGTCATTAAATGTCCGCCGCCAAAATTGACCCATTTTAATTTTGGTATATATTTTCCAAAGAGCTTTTCAAATGATTCAATAACCTCTTCTAGGGCTTGAGCTGTAGATTCGCACAAAACGTGAAAATGTAGTCCTTCGACGATATCAGGCAAAGTGTCGGGCAAATTTTCACTTAAAATTCCGAGTCGTGATTTTGGGGAGCTTGGATTATATAACTCCGTTTCTACGTCGCTTTTTTCGGGGTTCACACGTAAACCACAAGAAATATGATGTTTAGCAGTTTTAATCGAATTGCTAAACTGATTTAACTGTGATAAAGAGTTGAAAACAATATGACTACTATAGTTCATCAGCTCATCAAATTCGTCTTGAAAATATGCCGGAGCATAGACGTGTGCTAAGGTTTTCATCTCCTCGAAACACAAACGCGCTTCATAAAGTGAACTTGCCGTTGCACCTTTGATATATTCTCTGACAATCGGAAATGCACTCCACATCGCAAATCCTTTGAAGGCTAATATTATTTCTGCACCTGATTGTTCTTGTACATAGCTAATTAGCTCCAGATTTGAACGTAATAATTTTTCATCGAGTACAAAGCAGGGAGAGGGTATCATATTTAGTTAAAAGTTAAAAGTTAAAAGTAGAGACAGGGCATGGCTTGTCTCTTTTTTATAATACATATATCTGATTATCAGGCAAAAGAGACGCTTTTATTGCGTCTCTTTATTAGTTAAATATATTTGTTTAGGCTATTATAACTCAATATCACCGTTAATTTCTTCTTCCCAAGGTAAGCCGTATTTACCAATTAAATTCATAAATGGGTCTGGATCAAACTCTTCGACATTAAATACTCCGGGTTTTTTCCATTTTCCTGTCAATAGCATTTTTGCACCTAACATTGCGGGAACTCCTGTTGTATAAGAGACACCTTGCGTTCCTGTCTCATTGTAAGCATCTTGATGTTTGCAGTTGTTCCAAATATAATAAGTTTTCTCTTTTTCGTCTTTTATTCCGCGAATACGACAGCCAATTGAGGTTTCTCCTGTATAGTTTTCTCCTAAATCTCCGGGGTTGGGTAGTACCTCTTTCAAAAACTGTAACGGAATGATCTCTACACCTTTATACATTATAGGCTCGATGCTTGCCATGCCAATATTTTGAATAACGCGCAGGTGAGTTAGATACTCATCGCCGAAAGTCATCCAAAAACGTGCGCGTTTTAATGTGGGAAAATTTTTAACTAACGATTCAAGTTCCTCATGGTAAATAACATACGAGTTTTTAGGTCCGATATTTGGATAGTTCAACGCTTTTTTAATCTCGTGAGGCTTGGTTTCAATCCATTTTCCGTTTTCCCAATATTTTCCGTTTTGTGTTACTTCACGGATATTGATTTCTGGATTAAAATTGGTTGCGAAAGCTTTTCCGTGATCTCCAGCATTACAGTCGACAATATCTAAATAGTGCATTTCGTCGAAATGATGTTTTGCAGCATGAGCCGTAAAGATACTTGTGACACCCGGGTCAAAACCGCAACCTAAAATGGCTGTTAATCCCTTTTCTTTAAATCTATCGTGATATGCCCATTGCCATTTATATTCGAACTTGGCTTCATCTTTAGGTTCATAATTGGCTGTATCTAAATAATGTACACCTGTTTCTAAGCAAGCGTCCATTATTGTTAGATCTTGATACGGAAGTGCGACATTAATAACCATTTCGGGTTTAAACGAATTTATTAACTGCACCAGTTCAGGCACATTGTCGGCATCGACCTGTGCAGTTTTGATGCGGTTACCTCCTACTCGTGCCGCTATGGCATCGCATTTTGATTTTGTACGGCTAGCAAGCATAATATCAGTAAAGACATGTGGTACTTGGGCGCACTTTTGCACGACAACACTGCCTACGCCGCCTGCTCCGATAATTAAAACTTTTGACATTTTTAATTGAGTTTAGTTTGTGAAACTTAAGCTCCCGCCTATCATGGGAACAGGATTTATACTTTTTGATTGATAAGCACACAAAGGTACAAAAAAATACGCTATTTATGGGCTATGTTCTAAACTTTTTACCTCAAAATACCAATTTTTAGATAATAGTCGGTATTACTACCAAGATATCCCAACAGTTTTCTCATTCACAACACCAAACTGATAGTTATTACGAATCAGTAAAATTTCATTTTCAATATTTGGCGCATTTTCTCGTATCCCTTTATATATCAATCTTCCGTTTATATCATATACTTCGATATCAATTAATTCTCCTAAATTATTTTTGGTTTCCTCCATAATTGCCATTCCACCTACTTCAACAGTAATCTTCATAATTACAGGTAAATGGTCACTCGAATAGTATAAAGCAAAAGTAACACTGTCAGGCAAACTTTCATTCAAAGGTTCAGCAATTAAACTCATGTTCAGTCGTTGTCCATCATTACCTAAAGCCATGTAGCTATTCTCGACATACTTTACCCTGTTCGTGCCATTTAAAACATCCTCTGTTACAAAAATGTAATCAAACCTGTCATCTAGACCTCCGGTTGCTCCGCCACCAAAAGCTTCAGTTCTTGTACTTTGTGTGTGTGTTATTGCAAATTCAGGATTATCATGCCAATTACCTATACTGTTTATCGGATCGAAAAATTTTATTGCTCCGCTGTCGAGTAAATAAACACAAGCAGGTTCGGTTTCGTAATTATAAAAGTTAAAATCGCCACCAAAAAAGACGTTCTTTTTTTCGGTCAATTGTTCAAGATAATTAGTAAACTTTTTCGTTTCATGGTAACGACGCATAGCATTAGTTGTGCCAGAGCTACCCTTTAGATGTGCACTGTAAAAGTCCATAAATACCGTATCAATGCCTATATTCTTGTGATAAAGTAGATATCTGTTAATCAATCTCAACCTTGTACGTATGCTATCTTCCAATGCAAGCGCCAATTTATCGGCATTGTAAAACAGCATATTATCCTTGTCGGGACCATCTGTAAACCTTGCTTTAGCATAGTTACAAATGCCCACCTCATTAATAGCGTTAAGCATTGCAATAGAAACTGTATCGTCTATTACCTCATTCAGCAAAATAACATCTGGCTTTGAATAACCAATTATCGTTCGGTAATAGGGCAACTTGTCAACATGATAATTCAGAATATTATAGTACATAACCGTTAGCGTATCCACATTACCGAGACTACCCTTCACGACAGTCAGCATAAAAAAAAGAGTAACTATTCGCTTCATATCATTCTAAATTACGACAATTAACATATTTATCAGCCATTTCTAAGTTCGTCCCCAAATATAGCACAAATAATGCCTCACAAAAAATATCCTTACGATTAAGGTGCAAGGGAAAAGGTGTAAGGTACAAGAGGAAAGGCGGCGCTCTGAGCGAAGCGTTGCATTGAGCAAAGCATTGCACTGAGCGAAGTCGAAGTGTCGAAATGTCGAAGTAAAGTGTAAAAGTTTAAATTCGTAACTCATAATTAAGTTTTTGTAACACCTTGCCAGGACTGAAAAAAGAGCATAATTTTGCCACATCTAAATCAATAAAATTTAATCGTTAAATGCGAAATCCTCTTTTAAAATTTTTATTGACAACTGTTCTGCTTAACATATCTCTTAATACCAATAATTTACACGCTCAAAATATTATCCAAAACGTACAGTTCGACCAAATAACTAACGAAAACGGACGGTCGCTCGGTTTTATCACGGGAATTGAACAAGACAGTGCTGGTTTTCTGTGGTTCGCTTCACGTAACGGACTAATCCAGTACGATGGTTACTCTTTCACGTACTTCAATCAAGGCAAACATTCAAGGTATTTACTCCCTTTCAACAATGTAACATTTAGCTACTACGACCGCAATAAGATATTGTGGTTAAAGTATGTTGATAATCTATATCTATTTGAAGATCAAAAAATAAGCAATCGTTTTGATACTATTTTACAAAACAGATTTAGACATAACACACAAGTAGTGCAAGATATTGAAATTAACTACTGGATTGTTCCACACGAACAATTGCTGTACAAATTTAATCCCCAAAAAATGGAGATTGATACATTTACGTGTCAAACAAACCAAATTAACCCAAATACAGTGGCACAACTGAAACAGAACTCGAAAAAAGCGATATATGGGACAATAATTTATCAGATATCTATTAGCCAGTCAGGATTTCCGCTAATATCTACCAACAAAGCTATTCAGGAATATGACCCCAAAACTAAACGGTTTAGAATAATCGAAAAAATAGAAGTTCCTGACAGTGTGCGTAACTATATAATAATTCCTATTATAGAAACACTAGACAATACGTACCTTTACGCTATACAGAACAAACTGTTTCTAAAAAATAAAAGAAAATTAAGTCAAATCGACCTTAAATCAGTTGATAAGGTTACGTGTATTATGTCCGATTTTGAAAATAATTTATGGTTAGGTACAACCAATGGTCTTTTCGTTATTAACCTATGTAACAGCAATTTACAACAAAACATAGTACACATTAAATCAACAACCGAAAACCAACTTTACAGCGATAAAATCTGGAAAATATTCGAGGACCATTCTCACAATATCTGGATAGGAACAGATAAGGGCTTAAATCGATACCGTAAATCAAAGTTCAATATCATAAACATTGATAATGAGCGGTTTTCTGCACAACCAATGGCAACTGACAATAAAGGCGATCTATTTTTTCTAACACACCAAGGAAAATGGACAGTAGTAAAAAAACATAAGATTGAACAATCAGAACTGCCTAAGTCAATTTTCAAATATGAACAACAAACGGGCGAATATATTTTCGACTTTAACGACCTGATAATTGTCGATGACAAGACCTGTTTTTTTGCAATGGACAACAAAATTGGCAGAATGGACAAAGCTGGTAATCTATTCAGAATTAGAGAACTATATAACTCAAAATCTGGTAACGAAAACTTTGTCACAAGGATAATTTCAACTAACAAAGGGATTTGGGTTGCTACAACCGAAAAAATGATATTGTTCGACAATAACCTGAACTTAATAAAACAGGTAAACCACCCCAAAACTTATGAGGATGACCACGAAGCAACTAAAGATTTTGTAAAAGATGTAATTTGGACGGGTAAATCAACCTTGACTGTTAGAACAGAAACGGAAATCTATTCATTATCTACCAACGACCTGAAAATAGACACATTATACAAAATACCGCAATTCAATAAAAGTACGACATCGTCAGAAGGGAATTTAGTGTTAGACGCTGATAGTTGCCTCTGGTTTGTAGTATTCCCTCAGTTGGTAAGCATAACCAAAAACGGAGAGCTATTTGAAACTACTATTGAAATACCCGAAGATATTAGTAACAGCAAAATAACTTTTATCGACAGCACAATGCTGATATACTCAAACAAGGGACTGCTCAAAATTGCCAACTATCGCAATATTTTAGATTCAAAACCAGAGAAACTTACAAGCGATAATTACGACTTTTACACCTCACAAGAAGGATTAGCCGATAACTTAATAACCGGAATAATAGCCGGCAAACAAAATAATATATGGGCGACTACATTTAAGGGTCTGTCGTTCATGGATTTAAATACAGGCGAAATACAAAATTATTTTTACAATGACGACTCTTTGAGACTTGGTTTCCCTGGCGGCAAAATAGCAAGAAGCGACAAGCAAAGCAAAACTGCAATTTTGCAAGTAACTAACGGGATAATGACATTTGTTCCCGACAGCATCAACCCATTTATTCCCAATGTGGTTATAAACAAACTATTGATATTCAATAAAGAGTTTGAAACGGATACCATGCTCTGGAACAAAAAGTTTATAAAACTAAAGTATAACCAAAACTTTTTAACAATAGGTTTTTCAGCGCTTGATTTTACACAACCAAATAAAAACAAGTATCGCTATAGAATGGAAAACCTTAATGAAGAATGGATTTACACCGATGCAAACAACCGTAAAGCAATATTCGCTGGTATCCCACCCGGGGTTTACAGATTTACTGTACAAGGCTCAAACAATGACGGCTTGTGGAACACCAAAGGACAAACCATAATCATAAAAATAACTCCTCCATGGTGGCAAACAACAGCTGCTTATATAATATACATAGTCATTGCAATTGCGGGAATATTTGCATTTATGAAAATCAGAGAACGGAAACTTATCACTGAAAAGCGCATTCTTGAAGAAAAGGTATCAAAACGCACTCATGAAATAATGATGCAAAATGAAAAAATTCAAAAACAAAGCGACAAAATAGCCAGGCAACACAAACGTATAACTGACAGTATCCAGTACGCCCGACGGATACAGACAGCTCTTTTACCATCAGAAGAGCACATACTTAGTGTGTTTCCATCCCACTTTGTACTGTGGTTACCACGCGATATAGTAAGCGGCGATTTCTTTTGGATTAACAACAACAATGATCTAACAATAGCAGTAGCCGCCGATTGTACAGGTCACGGAGTGCCTGGAGCATTTATGAGCATGTTGGGAATAGCATTTTTGAACGAATTGGTTAATAAAGATAGAATATTCGAAACCAATGAAATACTTAACCATTTGCGTACCAACATAATACGCTCACTTAAACAAACAGGTGAAGATGGCGGTTCAAAAGATGGAATGGATATTTCTATGTGTGCAATAAATCACACAACACTAATCGCTCGCTTTTCTGGAGCATATAATCCGTTGATAATTATACGAAACAACGAAATTTTTGAATACAAAGCCGACAAGATGCCTATAGGATATATTGGTAAGAATGAAATGTTTTCATATCAAGATATTCAATTACAACTCGGCGACCGCTTGTATATGTATAGTGATGGATACATTGACCAGTTCGGTGGAAAAGAGGGACGAAGGTTTTCGTCCAAAAAACTAAGGAAAATGCTTTCAGAAACACGAAATCTTTCAATGCAAGAACAAAAAGTACACTTAATCAAAACTTTAGAAACGTGGATGGAAAACCACGAACAAGTTGATGATATACTTGTCTTTGGAATCGAAATAACGAATTAACAATGAGCAATGAGTAATTACGTCATCGGCTTTGCCGCTTCGCTTGTCGAAGAATTACGAATTAAAACTTTGACCTTGCACGTTTCACTTGTCTTTTACTAAAAGTTTAGAGATTGGAATTAACGCAACACAACAATTATTTGCAAAATTTTGCATAATCGAAAAAACAACATAAATTTACCATACTAAAAACCGATAAAACTTGACCGTTAAATGCGAAATTCTCTTTTAAATATTTTGTTAACAATAGTACTGTTCAATATATGTTTTATTGTCAATGACTCACGTGCTCAACACATTACTCAAAATGTCCAATTTGACCAAATTACCAACGAAAGCGGACGATCACTTGGTTTTATTACAGGGATTGAACAAGATAGCGCAGGCTTTCTGTGGTTTGCCTCACGCAACGGACTTAGCTGTTATGATGGCTATTCCTTTACATACTTCAGAAAAAGCAAACGCACACAACACTCTCTCCCTTTTAACGACATCACATTTAGCTATTACGACCGCAATAAAATGCTGTGGCTGAGGCATTTCGACAAACTATATCTATTTAAAAATCAAAAGATTAGCAACCGTTTCGATACTGTTTTACAAAACAGGTTTAGCCACAACACACAAGTAGTGCAAGATATTGAAAACAACTATTGGATTGGTCCACACGAGCAACAACTGTATAAATTTGATCCTCAGAAAATGACGATTGACACATTTACTTGCCAAACAAACCAAATTAACCCCAAAATATTTGAGCTACTAGAACAGAATTCGGAAAGAGCGATAAAACTAACCCCGAATATCAATCAAACTGACCTTGACACTTCAATAATATTCACTATCGAAAAAGAGGGACATTACGTTGTATCAACGGCAGGCGAAGGAAACAGATTTAATCTATTTGACTACGGAACAGTAAAAAAAGGGTCTAATATAATTTGGACACCACAATACGTTAAATGTAATACTGACCGTAAGTCGTTATACTACAGCCAACTTGATATGCTGTTTTTGAGTCGAGGAACTTACCAACTTACTTACAAAAATGACGATGCAAATACTTTCGACAGTAAAGCCTTAGCACAAAATATGCCTGAATACGGCATAACCCTGACACCGTTATCCAATTATGCAGAAGCCGAAAGACTTTTAAATGAACCATATACGCAACAAAACGGAATTTTCGGAACAATAATTTATCAGATCACTGTTAACCAATCAGGATTTCCGTTAGTATCGACAGACAAAGCTATTCAAGAATATAACCCTAAAACAAAACGATTTCAAATAATTGAAACATTTGACGTTCCTATTAGCGTCCGCAACTATATAACTATTCCAGTAATAGAAACATCTGATAATAAGTACATTTACGTCATACAAAACACACTTTACATAAAAGCCGGAAATGAAGTACAGCATGTCAATCTACACTCTGCAGACATGGCAATATGTATTATGTCAGATTTCGAGAACAATTTGTGGGTTGGAACAACAAATGGTCTTTTCTTTATTGACATTTGTAACACTAATTTACAACAAAGCGTGGTACATATTAATTCAACCATCGAAAACCGACTCTACAGCGATAAAATCTGGAATATTTTCGAAGATCATTCACACAATATTTGGATAGGAACAGACAAAGGTTTAAACCGATACCGCAAATCAAAATTCAATGTTATAAACATTGATAATGAGCGATTTACAACACAACCAATGGCAACCGATAGTCATGGCAACATATTTTTACTGGCACAACAAGGCAAATGGACAGTAATAAAAAATAACAAGGTTGAACAGTCGGAACTACCTAAGTCGATATTTCAATATGAACAACTTACGGGTGAATATATTTACGAATTTAACGACCTGGTAATTGTCAATAACGAAATCTGTTTTTTTGCAACAGGCAACAAGGTTGGCAAAATGGATAAAGCTGGCAATCTGTTAAAAACAAGTCAAATAGCCAATTCAAAATTAGGCAACGAAAATATCATTGTAAACATACTCCCGTCTGACGAAGGAATATGGGTTGTCACAATTGAGAAAATGATATTGTTCGACAGTGACTTAAACATAATAAAAGAGATAAACCATCCCAAAACACACGAAAACAGCTACGAAATAAACAGAGGTTTTGTAAAAGATGTTGTTCGGACAGGAGAATCAAGTTTAGCTGTTAGAACAGAATTGGAAATCTACTCGTTATCGACCAAAGATTTGAAAATAAAAACATTATACGAAATACCGGAATTCAATGTAGGCACAACATCATCAGAGGGAAATTTGGCGTTAGACAACGACAGCTGTCTGTGGTTTGTAGTATTCCCACAATTGATAAGTATAGCCAAAAACGGCGAACTATTTGAAACAACCATTGAAATATCTGAAGATATCGGCAACGGCAAGATAACCTTTATAGATAGCACAATGTTGATATACTCAAACAACGGACTGCTCAAAATTCCCAATTATCGCAATATTTTAGAGTTACAACAAGATACGCTAACTGATAAACATTACGACTTTTACACCACACAAGACGGGTTGGTCGATAACCTAATAACCGGAATAGTTCCCGACAAACAAAACAATATATGGGCGACAACATATAAAGGTCTGTCGTTTATAGATTTAAGCACTGGTGAAATACAAAACTATTTTCGTGATGGTGACTTCCTAAGCCTTGGCTTTCCTGGCAACAAAATAACAAGAAGTGACAAGCAGAGCAAAATCGCCATATTGCAAACAACCAATGGAATAATGACATTTGTTCCCGACAGTGTCAACCCATTTATTCCTAATGTTGTTATAAACGAGCTTTTGCTGTTCGGCAAAGAGTTTGAAACTGATAGCATGTTGTGGGACAAGAAGTTCCTGAAACTAAAATACAATCAAAACTTTTTAACAATTGGGTTTTCTGCGCTTGATTTTACACAACCAACACAAAACAAGTACCGCTATCGAATGGAAAACCTTAATGACGAATGGATTTACGCCGATGCAAACAATCGCAGAGCAATATTTACCAGTATTCCACCCGGTGTTTACAAATTTACAGTACAAGGCTCAAACAACGACGGTTTGTGGAACACAGAGGGACAAACCATAATTATAGAAATAACACCACCTTGGTGGCAAACAACCATTGCTTATATAATGTACATTGTAATTGCAGTTGCAGGAATATTTACATATATAAAAATCAGAGAGCGGAAACTTGTTGCCGAAAAGCGCATCCTTGAGGAAAAAGTAACCGAGCGTACCCATGAAATAATGATGCAAAAAGAGGAAATTCAAAAACAGAGCGACAAAATAGCCATGCAACACAAAGAGATAACCGATAGTATCCACTACGCCAGCCGAATACAAACAGCGCTTCTACCATCAAAAGAACACATGCAGAGCATTCTGCCATCTCATTTTGTACTGTGGCTGCCACGCGATATTGTAAGCGGCGATTTCTTTTGGATTACCAACGACAACGATCTAACAATAGTAGTAGCCGCCGATTGTACAGGTCACGGCGTACCGGGCGCATTTATGAGCATGTTAGGAATATCATTTTTAAATGAATTAGTTAACAAAGAGAGATTATCAGAAACTAACGAAATACTTAACCGTTTGCGTACCAACATAATAAACTCACTTAAACAAACGGGCGAACAGGGAGGTTCAAAAGATGGAATGGATATCTCAATGTGCGCCATTAATCACACAACGCTAACCGCTCGTTTTTCGGGGGCATATAATCCATTGGTAATCATAAGAAACAACGAAATTCTTGAGTATAAAGCCGACAAAATGCCGATAGGATATCATATCAAAAAAGACGAAATGTTCTCATATCAAGATATTCAATTACAAATTGATGACCGTTTGTATATGTATAGCGATGGATACGTTGACCAATTTGGCGGAGAAGATGGGCGAAAATTTATGTCGAGAAGATTTAAGGAGATGCTTTTAGAAACGCGAAATCTTTCAATGCAAGAACAAAAAACACATTTAATCAAAACCTTAGAAGCATGGAAGGAAGGTTACGAGCAGGTTGACGATATACTTGTTTTTGGAATTGAAATAACCGGCAAGCAATTAGCAATGAACAATTGAGTTAAAAGTTAAAAGTTTATAAAGTTGAAAGTGATTAGTTATTGGCTGTTAGCTATTAGTTGTTGGCAATTAATGGGGTAATTGTTGCATCAATAGCCACGACTTTCAAGTCGTGGATTGATTGGCACACGTGCTTTTGGGCTTTAGCCCTAATCAATTAGCAATGTGCAATGCTTGCACTGAGCGAAGCGTTGTACTGAGCAAAGTCGAAGTGTCGAAGTGAACAATTACGAATTACGTTATCGGTTTTGCCGTTTCGCTTGTCGAAGAATTACGAGCAATTAACAATTTTCACCATCCACCACACCAATCACCAAACACCTTAATTTTTAGAGTTTGGAATTAAACTAAATTGTTAATAATATGCTAAAACAGACAAACTGTGGATAAAAATCAAAAAATAGAATGTAAATTGCAGAAAAATTTAGAAAACATGATACGAAAACTAATAACATCAATTACGTTAGTGCTTGCAATAAGCACTTTAGGCATAGCGCAAACATTTGAAGACTACGTTAAAATGCGCGATAAACAATTTGAAGAGTATTCCCAAAAACAAGACGAGGCGCTTAAAAAGTACGCCGATGAAATGGATCGTAAACTTGCCGAACTCGATAAACAATGGACTGAATACCTAAAAAAGAAATTTATCGAATTCGAAACCTTCTCAAAGAAACAACCCGATATGGGTCCAAAACCAAAGACAAAACCTTCTATTGATATATCTGAAGCAGACAAAGCAGAGACGCAAAAAATAGAAGCTGTATCAAATTTTGAAGTTGAGGAGATTAAGCAGGTTGTTACTCCCCCACTACAAAAGAAAATTCCCGATGACGTAAAAACAAGCACAGCAAAATTCGATTTTTACGGAACTCCATTAAATATCGAATATCCCAACGATTTGGTTGCCTCATCGGTTGCTAAATTAATTAATGAGCAAGCGATTTCAGAACATTTTGCAAAACTTTCAGAAACGCCTTACTCTGTGATTGTTAACAGTTTACTTGAAGCAAAAACTGAACTTAATTTAAACGATTATGCTCTATATCTGTTAACAAAACATACAACCGAAAAAATCACAAAAGATGCTAACAACGCCGTTTTCCTACAATGGTTTTTGTTGATGAAATTGGGCTATAAAGCTAAAATTGGCTACAACGAATCGGATTTATATCTATTAATCCCCTCAGCCCATGAGATATACGAGAAGCCATCTTTTATGGTCGATAATATTAGGTTCTATCTAATGAACGGTAATGCTACTTCGGTAAACACCTATGACAAAGATTTTCCCGAAGCACGACAAATCTTCAATTTAGATTTACGCTCGCCACTTAACTTAAAGGAAAACAATGGTTTACGCGAACTTAATTTTACTCATGCAGGAAAAACCCACAGCATGAAAATAGAGTACAACAAAAACCTTATCAATTTTTATAACGATTATCCTGTTTGCGATATCCGTGTATATTTCGATGCAACGGTATCATCGGCAACTAAAATGAGTTTGGCACAATATATCAAGCCTTTAGTAAAAGACCTAAGCGAAGAGGAAGCCGCAGCATTATTAATCAAATTTGTTCAAACAGCCTTTGAATACAAAACCGATGCTGAGCAGTTCCAACGCGAGAAATTCTTTTTTGCCGAGGAGCTTTTCCACTATCCTTACTCCGACTGTGAAGACCGTGCAGTACTGTTTGCATATTTGGTACGTGAATTCCTTAATTTAGAAGTAGTTGGAATGGCTTACAACGGACACATGGCAACAGCTGTAAAATTCAACGAAGATGTTCAGGGAGATTATTTTATGCGTGGCAATGACAAGTTTATAGTCTGTGACCCTACATTCGTTAACGCACCTATTGGTATGGTAATGCCTCAATACGCTAATCAAAAAGCTGAAATGATTGAATTACGCTCGCAATTCAATACAATTGACAGAGAGCAACAAATATGGCGAATGGCTATGCAAAACGGTTGTTTTAGAGGTGGTAATGGGAAAGACGCTGTTACCGACAAAGAGGGAAACATCTATATAACTGGCTACATTGCAGGTACAGCACAATTTGATGAACGTGAATTCAAAAGCTTTGAAGGTAGTCGAGATATGTTTGTTGCACGCTATAATCCTAAAAATGAGTTAGATTGGGTTCACAGATATGGACACAGAGGAAACGAATCGGGATACTCAATTCAAATAGGAAACGAGGGCGATATTTATGTTGCATGCTCATTTAACGAAAGTTTTAACTTAGATTATAAGTTTCTGAAAGCCAAAAACACCGGTGATGTTGCAGTTGCACGATTTACACCATACGGAAAAGTTGAATGGGTTACCCAGATAGGAATAGAAGAGACCGGGCTTACAGAGCCATTTATGTTTGTCGCTCAATTAGACACTAAAGGCAAAGTACAACCACTTGCCGTATTTAACCAAATGGAAGAGTATCAAAGCTTTGGACTGCAAATTGCCGAAAATGGCTCTCCTATCCTAACTGGAGCAAACTATATGACAGCTGAGCTAATAACAACAAGGGTCTCTTACGATGCAGGAGCCGATTTTTCTGCAACAGATATGATACTTGCTGAAAACTCTAAACTGTTAGCTGATAATTTCCACCCAGCTGTTGCTGGTCTGTTTGCAGCTCTAAAGCTTATAAACAATAGCGCAATAGCCCTACACGGAACGCAAGTACAAAAAACAATCGACCAATATAACCCCAATTTCAAAAAGACTTCACCTGTTGTATATGAAAGCCTTGGTGTAGTGCAGTTTATCCGTAATTCACAAGGTATAATAACCATTAAAACCGACTCTAACACCGATGCCAACTTCAAAACATTGAGAATAAACAATAACGCTAAGTTTAAAGTATCATCGTTTAGTTCAGGAAATCATCAAATAGATGTTATGAACGGTATAAACATCGGAAAATCAATTATTTGGTACAATCTGAACAGTCTTAAAATTATGAAAACCGGCGATATGATTGTCGATTACGATAGTGACCATACCAAAATCAGAATGGATATTACGAAAGACGTTCTACAATAAAAACTATTTGAAAGAAATAAGACAGGTCGCCACAAAAAACGGCGGCCTGTTTTTTTAGATATTTTAACAAACCTTTTCTAAATTTGCAAAACCTAAGTAACAACTCTTATTTTTAATGAAAGAACCCCTGCCAATTACCAAATGGCACCCTACAACAGTTAAAGAGATGCAACGTCACGGTTGGGACCAACCCGATGTTGTGTTTTTCAGTGGCGATGCATATATCGATCATCCCTCGTTCGGCACAGCCATGATTGCAAGGGTTATGGAGTCGGCAGGAATGAAAGTTGCAGTAGTGCCGCAACCCAACTGGCAAGACGATTTGCGCGATTTTAAAAAGTTTGGCGAACCAAAATACTTTTTCGCAATATCTGCAGGCTGTATGGACTCAATGGTAAATCACTATACGGCTCATAAACGCCTACGGTCAAACGATGCCTACACGCCAGACGGAAAAGCAGGCTTTCGCCCTGATTATCCTACAGTTGTCTATTCCAAAATCTTAAAATCAATATATCCCAACGTACCAATAATCGTTGGCGGAATAGAGGCAAGTCTGAGGAGATTAACACATTACGACTATTGGCAGGATAAACTAATGCCATCGATTCTACACACATCGGGGGCTGACCTATTGGTTTATGGAATGGGAGAAAAAGCGATTGAAACAATTTGCAAACATCTGTTAAATGGTGGCAACTTTGATGATTTCAAATCGTTTCCGCAAGTTGGATATATAAGAGCCATTGATAATAATTGTAGCAAAGACAACCAACAGAATATCATCAACTTAGCATCGCACCAAAAATGCTTGGATGACACAAAAGTTTATGCAGAAAATTTCAAAATAATTGAAACAGAATCGAATAAGATGTTCGCCTCAACACTTGTTCAGAAAACATTTGATTCTGAGGTTGTTATTAATCCTCCATATCCTACCCTAACAACCAATGAGATTGACAAATACTACGATCTGCCTTTTACACGGCTGCCGCACCCAAAATACAATAAACGTGGTGCTATTCCTGCTTATGAAATGATACGTCACTCTGTAACCATTCATCGAGGGTGCTTCGGAGGATGTTCGTTTTGCTCTATTTCGGCTCATCAGGGGAAGTTTATAAGTAATCGTTCGGAGGAGTCAATTTTTAGGGAGTTGAAAAAAATTACCGAAATGTCTGATTTTAAAGGCAATATAAGCGATTTAGGAGGTCCATCAGCCAATATGTATAAAATGCAAGGAAAAGATATTGAAATATGCAAAAAGTGTCAGCGACCCTCGTGTATCTTTCCGTCAATTTGTAAAAACCTCAACAACAGTCATAAACAGTTAACTAATCTGTATCAAAAAGCCCTGCAAATCAAGGGAATAAAACGGATATTAATTGGTAGCGGGGTGCGTTACGACCTGTTGTATGCAGGTCAAAATATGTCAAATGATGGACGAGAGTATGCCGCCAATTTGATTAAAAACCACGTTAGCGGTCGCCTTAAAGTTGCGCCCGAACATACAGAAGATAACGTGTTAAACTGTATGCGGAAGCCTCCGTACTTTCTTTATCAGAACTTTGCTAAATATTTTGTAGAGGAGAACCGAAAAAATGGGCAAAACCAACAGATAATACCATATTTTATCTCAAGTCACCCAGAGTGTACTTTGAATAATATGTTGGAACTGCACCAAAAAACCTCAAAAGATAACACCTTAACTGAACAAATTCAGGACTTTACCCCAACACCTATGACTCTGTCAACTGCAATGTTTTACACAGGGATTAACCCATATACAGGTAAAAAGGTTTATGTTGCCCGTGATATGGAGGAAAAACGGATACAAAAGAGTTTCTTTTTTATTAAGGAGAGAACAAAACGGATTGAGATAGAGAACTTTCTATCGAAAAACAATAGATCAGATATTTTAAAACAGATACGTGGCTTTCAAAACCCGAAAAGACCGTACAAAAAATAGTTAAACATGGAAAAACTGTATTCAAACTACTCTTTGAAGAACCACAACTCGTTTGGAGTAAACGCTATCGCCCAATATTTCTACGAATTTAGCGAGACAAAAGAGATTGAAAAATTTGCCAAAGAGAAGCTAAAGGATTACAAAACTTTCAAAATATTAGGCTCTGGCAACAACATACTGTTAAAAGGTGATATTGAGGGAGTTATAATTAAGCCAATAGGCAAAAAAATTAATATTATTAGCAAAACCGATGATGAAATTACGATACGCACAGAAGCCGGAATAGATTGGGATTGGTTCGTTGATTACACAATAAAACAGGAATGGTATGGACTTGAAAACCTATCACTTATACCCGGAAGCGTTGGTGCTGCACCAGTTCAGAATATCGGCGCATACGGCGTTGAGGTAGAGCAATTTATTGAAAGTGTTGAGGTTATAAATCTGCGAACATCAAAAATTTACGACATTGAACACGAAAATAGCAATTTTGGCTACAGATACAGTATTTTTAAAAATCCCGAAAATCGCGACCTTTTAATCCTGTCGGTAAAATTCAAACTACTACTTAAACCCCGACCAAATCTATCATACAAAGCTTTATCTGATTCTTTTATAAATATTAAAGATGCAACTCCCGATAAAATCAGAGAGAAAGTTATTGAAATAAGAAACAGTAAACTTCCTGACCCTAAGATAATTGGCAATGCTGGTAGCTTTTTCAAAAACCCAGTAGTAAGCAAAACTATTGCCAACCAACTAATCGAACAGCACCCAAATATTCCCAACTGGAAAGCTACAGACAACCAAACCAAATTTTCTGCAGCATGGTTTATTGAACAATGCGGATTAAAGGGACATATTTCAAAATCGGGAGCAGGTACATACAAGCACCAACCTTTAGTTTTGGTAAATCACGGGAAAGCAAGTGGTAGTGATATTTGGAACTTCGCCCAAGAAGTTATTGCCAAAGTAAAAAACAAATTTGGCATTGAATTGGAACCCGAAGTCAACATCTGGTAATCAATTAGCAATTAGCAATGAACAATGAACAATTATTAGGTAGGTAGCGATACTCATGGTCGCCCATTAATAGAACGGACAACCGTGAAAATTTATTTTCTGAAACGCCTTTAGGCGTTAATAATTTCTCATTGCTAACCCAAACGTTCAATAACCAACTGAATTACATCAAATCAACCACCGTGCTTAATTGTACATTGTTAATTGACTTAGTCTCCCGTCATAAAGAACAGTGTCTGTTGTTCAAAGTTCTTATACTTAGGTCTTAACCTATCTATATTGTAGTATTTATCAACATTAACTAACTTTTTATATGAAGTAACTACATCTATTGGAGCATTGTCATATCTTCCATTCCTAACAACAACTACACGTCCGTGAATTTTCTTGAGAATCAAATCGAGAGCCAAGTTTCCGTAAGCCATTGGAACTAAAGAGTCGATAGCATCAGGGTCTCCTCCCCTAACTAAATATGCGAGATTTTGAGAAATTGTTCCAACTTTTTGTCCTCCCAAATATTTCGGCGATAGCTCTTTTATCTTTGCAGAAACAGCATCTCCAATTCCTCCGAGCTTTGCATGACCATATTGATCCTTTTCCATATTCTTAAACATCATATGCTCATCGCCTTTAAACATAGCTCCCTCTGAAACCAAAACAACTGAATAACGGCTTGGGTTTTTAAAACGGTCCTCCATTAATAGTTCTGTAAGTCTCTCAATATCAAACTTATGTTCAGGTATAACACATCTATTTGCTGCACCTGCCATAGTTGGTAACATTGCTGTAAACCCTGCATAACGACCAAACACCTCAACAACCATAACCCTTTCATGCGAACCTGCCGATGTTCGCAACGTGTTAATCATATTTATTGTACGGGTTACACATGTACTAAATCCTATACAGTAATCTGTTCCGGGAACATCATTGTCCATTGTTTTTGGAATAGCTACAACCTTTACACCCTCTTGATAAAGACGTACACCGTAGCTTAAAGTGTCATCCCCCCCAATAGGAATAAGATATTCGATTCCAAGAAACTCGAGGTTTTTAATAACTTCCGGAGTTAAATCATTAATATCTTTATTGTATTTTTCTCTTAAATGTTCAGGTACTTCATCTTTTGGAAGATGGCTGGGACGAGTGCGAGATGTATGTAAAAAAGTCCCCCCCGATCGTCCTGCTTTGTTGACAACCTCTTCTGTTAAATGAATATAGTTATTTGAGTTATCAGCCTTTTTATCGCGTATAACATTCAAAATTCCAGCCCAACCTCGTTTTAGACCTATTACATTGTAGCCTTCACTAATTGCCCTTAAAGTAACTGAACGAATTGCAGGATTAAGACCAGGAACATCTCCTCCACCTGTTAATATTCCAATTGTTGTTTTTCCTTGTGCCATAAAATTATGTTTAAATTATTTTTTTTATAAAAACGCCATAAATATAGTTATAGATTGGGAGTTTTTTAATTTATTGAAGATATTTTTTGGTTGTTATTGTTATTTTTTGTAACTTTACAGAGTTTTTAAAAATTTGTTTTCATGCGCTCTCGTTATGAAAATAAATAACGAGATATTTAAAAAGCCAACTATATCATGGCGTAGTTGGCTTTTCTTTGTTTTATAATGTTTTTACACTTTTCGAAATACAAAAAATTCTCAGTCAAAAATGTTTTTATTTTTTAACTCATTATTTAAAATTTTTACAAATCATAATTCAACTTTAATTTTTACAAGTAAGATATTTCACTTTTGATTAGTTTTTCTGAACTATTTAATATTTTGGAATATTTGACGTTTTTTACTCTGTATCTGTTAATTATACTAATACAATTTTAAGTTAAATGTCAATTGATGTAATATATTTCACATATTTATATATTTAATCATACTTTTGAACAAAGAGATATTTATTTAAACTGAATATGAATTACTTAACAACGCCAACTCTTTGCTGAAATTTCGTAAATGAAACTTATCTTTGCTATGGCAAAATGAATTTAGCCTGCTTAATACTTATTAAACTATGAACCATAAGGAGATTGCCAAAATATTAAATGCTCGAATAATTACAGGAGAAGGCGGAGAGCAAACAGAGTATCAGTATGCATTCGCATCGGATTTGATGAGCGATGTATTAACAATCGATACTGAACATTTGATATTGTTAACAGGATTGGCTAATCTTCAAGCCATTAGAACTGCTGAGATGTCTGATATCTCGTGCATTGTGTTGGTACGAGGTAAAAAAGCGACTGAAGATATGATTCAGTTAGCAATTGAAAATGAGCAAACAATAATTGAGTGTAGCTACTCAATGTTCAAAGCTTCGGCTCTACTGTATAATGCTGGACTAGAATCTTTATATTAGAAACAAATGCAGTTCGAATTCAAAATTATGGGGGGCGATTTTGCTAGTGCCGGTACAGCTTCGAGTGAAGTTAAAAAGGTTTTGAAGCAAATAAATATAGATCCCAAGATTATCAAACGTGTTGTGGTAGCTCTATATGAGGCTGAGGTTAATGTGTGTGCTCACGCCTATGCAGGTAAAGTAGATGTAAAAATCACACCCGAAGAGATAAACATAACCATAACGGATAAAGGTCCTGGAATACCAAATATTGAAGAGGCAATGGTTGAAGGATACTCAACTGCAACCCCTGCTGTACGGGAAATGGGATTTGGCGCAGGAATGGGATTGCCAAATATTAAACGAAATACCGATAAAATGCATATAGAGAGTGTTGTAGATAAGGGTACAACTCTCAATTTTGTAAATTACCTGAGTAAAACAACTTAATTAACTTTTTGTATAGACGGAGCATGCTCCGTCTATACTTTCAACTTTACAAACTTTTAACTTTTAACTCTGTATATATGAAAGAACAAGCTTTCCATCACGCACTAAAAATCGATAATGAATTATGTTTTGGTTGCACACATTGCATGACAGCGTGTCCAACAGGAGCAATACGTGTACGTGACGGGAAAGCTAAAATCTACGAAAACAGATGTATTGACTGCGGCGTTTGTCTAACGGCTTGTCCAGCAAAGGCTATCAGTGTCGAACAAGATGATTTTCAAACAATATTTAACTATAAGCGCAGAGTTGCACTTGTTCCATGTATATTATTGGGTCAATTTGATACTGATATTGATATACAACAAATATCAGCAGCGCTTTATGAATTAGGCTTTACTGATGTTTATGAAGTTGAAAATGGTGTAGATTTTCTTGTAGAAAATATTAGGGATTATATGACTGAAAACAGTGATACAAAACCTCTTATATCATCATATTGTCCTGCAATAGTTAGATTAATACAGGTAAAATTTCCATCATTAGTCCAGCACCTTATAAAACGCAAACAACCACTCGACATTGCTGCAATCTATTATCGCAAAAAGTTAGAAGATGCTGGTGTAGAACCAAATGATATAGGAATTTTCTATATCACTCCTTGCGCAGCAAAAATTGCAGCTATTAAAAGCCCTGTTGGCGAAGAGCACTCATCTATTGATGGTGTTATTAATATGAATTTTATTTTCAATAAAATATCGTGGATTCTTAAAAACAATAAGAACTTAGATTTCAGTGATATAGAAGCCTCTAAAATACATCATCGCAGTATTCGTTGGCCTCTAACAAACGGTGAAATTGACAGATTCGAAGGACGTTGTTTGGCGATTGATGAGGTACATAATGCCATTGAATTTTTAGAAAAATTAGAGAACGACGAAGTTACCGACATTGATTTTGTGGAAATTCGTGCATGCGATGAAAGCTGTGCAGGAGGGATACTTACAGTAATAAACAGATTTATTGCAGTTGAAGGGATTAAAAAACGTTCAAAAAGACAACGTGAAAACCTGATGATAAATCCCGTTGAAAATCCTATTTTAGAGGAGAGAGAGTATTTACACAACAAGTGCATTATTCACGACATACAACCACGCTCTATGATGGCTATTGACGAAGATATTAATAAAGCCATAAGCAAATTAGAAAAAGTACGTCGCTTAATGTGCTATTTGCCGGGAACCGATTGTGGAATGTGCGGAGCGCCGTCATGTCAATCTCTTGCCGAAGATATTGCTCAACGCAAAGCGCAAATGTCGTACTGTGTTTTTGTACGAACACAAATGCAAAATCGTGGGGCTTTAAGTCAGGAAAGAAGTGTACAGTTAATGCGAAAAATTTGGGGTAAAAACTGCTTCGAAAGAGATTGTACAAAACGTGGAGCAAAAAATGCAAATAAGTAATGAAATATAAATCAAACTTAATAATATTCAATAAATTATGCAAGTACAAGATATCGTAGATAAATTAAACCTTACTGTTTTGGCAGGAAGCAAGGGCTTAAATCGAGAAGTTACCGGCGGATATGTTTCCGACCTTTTAAGCGATGTTATGGGATTTTCAAATGAAGGGCAAGTTTGGATTACCCTACAAACACATAAAAACGTTATGGCAATAGCATCACTAAAAGAGTTGGCTGCAATTATTTTGGTAAAAGGATTTAAACCTGATGCAGATATGGCAGAGCAAGCCGAGGAAGAGGAAATTCCCATTTTAGCTACAGACGAATCAACATTTGATATAACAGGAAAACTTTATACTCTTTTAAAGTAAATGCCTCTATATAAAGCTGATATGCATATACACACAGTTCTTTCGCCATGCGGGGATTTGATGATGAGCCCACAAAATATTGTGGAACAAGCTCTATTGTGCAATATCAATATATTGGCTATTACCGACCACAACTCTACAAAAATGTGTAAAATAGTAGCCGAAGTAGCTGAGGAAAAAGGCATTACAGTTATCCCAGGGGTAGAGATAACAACCAAAGAGGAGGCTCACTGTTTAGCCTATTTCTATAACTATGAGCAAGTTAATGAAATTCAAAAATATATTGACGAGCATCTCCCCTTTATACAAAATAATGCAGAGAAATTTGGTTATCAATTAGTTGTGGATAAAGACGAAATGATTATTGAAGAGGTTGATACTTTGCTAATTACTGCTCTTGACGTTTCAATAGATAAAATTGAACAGAAAGTTCATGAAATAGGTGGAGTATTTGTTCCTGCACATATCGACAGACCAAAATACTCTATTTTAAGCCAGTTAGGATTTATCCCCCCAGATTTACGGTTTGAGGCATTGGAACTATCGAGATACACAACAACAGAGGAGTTTGGGAAAAAATTCCCCATGTACTCGAAATTTACATTCACACAGAGTTCAGATGCTCACTTTATAGAAAACATAGGAGACGCATATACCATTTACAATATAGAAAATCCAACTTTAGAAGAGATAGTAAAAGCGTTTAAAAATCAAGATAGTAGAAAAATAGAGGGTTTTGGGAATAAAGCTCAATCATAGTAAAGCAATATAAATGAAGGACATAGCATTACATATATTAGACGTAGCGAACAACTCTGTTAGTGCAAAATCACTGCTAACAGAAATCACTATTGACGAACAGCCCGATGCTAACACCTTGACTGTTACCATAAAAGATAATGGAAGGGGAATGTCTGAAGAGATTGCAAAAAGAATAGTTGACCCTTTCTACACAACACGAACAACCAGAAAAGTTGGATTGGGAATCCCTTTGTTTAAACAAAATGCTGAGAAAACAGGAGGATATTTAACTATTGAATCAAAAGAAGGTGTAGGCACAACAGTTGTTGCAATGTTTGTATATGACAATATTGACAGACCCCCTGTAGGAGATATTGCGGGAGTTATGACAATTCTCATTACAGGAAATCCAGAAATTGATTTTATTTATACGCATGTATTTAAAGAAAAAACCATTACCTTTGATACTCGTGAAATAAAAGAGGCGTTGGATGGTATGCCTATCAATAACCCTCAGATAGTGATGTATTTAAGAGAAATGTTTGAAGAAAACATTCAAGAGATAATTAACAATAATTCGAACTAATAAAAACAAACAAAAATGGCTAAAGTAAAATCATTGGCTGACCTACGTAAAATGAAGGAGGACCTTCAAGCTAAGGTGCACCTTCGTGAAAAAGGCGACAATTATGAAAGCCTTGTACAAGTAAAAGTTGGCATGGGCACCAGCGGAATTGCATCAGGTGCCAAGGAGACATTCAATTTCTTTATAGAGGAATTGGAAAAACGAAGTATTGAAGCTGTAGTAACGCAGACAGGTGATATGGGTTACAGCTTTGCTGAACCAACTGTCGAAGTTACACTACCAGGCAAAGACCCAATTGTATTTGGCGGCGTAAATACTAAAAAAGCTGACCAAATTATTGAGTCATACATTAAGAATGGAGAATTGGTTGAAGGTATTCTACCAGAAAACTACGATACTATTGATAACAAATAACGGAGGAAACGCAACATGGCAAAATACTCGATGCATATTTTAGTATGCGGTGGCACAGGTTGCCGAGCATCCGAAAGTGCTGCAATAACTAAAAACTTCAAAAAACAAATTGAAGAAAACAATCTTAGCAATACCGTACAGGTTATCGAAACAGGTTGTTTTGGATTCTGTGAAAAGGGTCCTATTGTTAAAATTATGCCCGACAATACTTTTTACGTACATGTAAAACCAGAAGATACGAAAGAGATAATTGCCGAACATATTATCAAAGGACGTAAAGTTCCGAGACTTCTTTATGTTGATCCAAGCAAAAAAGAGACAATCGAAGACTCAAAACACATGGGTTTCTATCGCAAACAGTTACGTATTGCTCTGAGAAACTGTGGTTTTATTGACCCTGAAAATATTCAAGAGTACATCGGTCGAGAAGGATACGAATCATTAGCTCGCTGTCTTACAGAGATGACCCCACAAGACGTAATAAAAATTGTTAAAGATTCAGGCTTACGCGGACGTGGCGGTGCAGGTTTCCCTACAGGTCTAAAATGGGAATTTACAAGCAAATATCAAGCAGATCAAAAATATGTTGTTTGTAATGCTGACGAAGGCGACCCCGGCGCATTTATGGACAGGTCAATCCTTGAAGGAGACCCACACTCAATTATTGAAGCAATGGCTATTTGCGGATATTCAATAGGTGCAACTAAAGGCTTAATTTATATCCGCGCAGAATATCCATTAGCAATTAAACGTCTGCAAATCGCAATTGCACAAGCACGCGAATACGGCTTATTAGGTAAAGAAATTTTAGGAACTAAATTTGATTTCGATATTGAGTTGAAATACGGCGCTGGAGCATTTGTTTGCGGTGAGGAAACAGCACTAATTCACTCAATGGAAGGCGGACGCGGTGAACCAACTGTAAAACCACCATTCCCTGCAGAATCTGGATATTTGGGCAAACCAACAAACGTTAACAACGTTGAGACATTTGCAAATATTCCTGTAATTATTCAAAAGGGAGGTGCATGGTTCAGATCAATTGGTACTGAAAAATCTCCAGGAACAAAAGTATTTGCTCTTGCAGGAAAAATCAATAACGTTGGTTTGATTGAAGTACCAATGGGTATCACGCTTCGTGAAGTTATTTACGAAATTGGTGGCGGAATCAAAGATGGTAAAAAATTTAAGGCTGTTCAAACAGGAGGTCCGTCGGGAGGTTGTTTAGCCGAGAAACACCTTGATACACCAATAGAATTTGACACCCTTGTTGCAGCAGGCTCAATGATGGGTTCAGGCGGTATGATTGTTCTTGATGAAGACGACTGTATGGTTTCAGTAGCTAAGTTCTATCTTGAATTTACAGTTGAGGAGTCTTGCGGTAAATGTGCTCCATGTCGTGTAGGAAACAAACGTATGCACGAAACGCTTGGCAAAATTTGTAGAGGACACGGAACAATGGAAGATTTGGAACTTCTACAAAATATGGGTCGTGTTATAAAAGACACTGCTCTTTGTGGATTGGGTCAAACCTCTCCTAACCCTGTATTATCATCATTAGACAACTTTTGGGATGAGTACGTAGAGCACGTAAACGAGAAAAAATGTCGTGCTGGTTCATGTAAAGAGTTAATGCAGTATTTTATTAATCCTGAAAATTGTACAGGTTGTACGGCATGTGCACGCGTATGTCCGGTTGGAGCCATTACAGGCGAACGCAAACAACCACACACCATAAATCCAGATTTGTGTATCAAGTGTGGAGCATGTATTGAGAAATGTAAATTTAACGCTATATTCATACAATAGGAGGAAATTGACAATGCAATTTGTAAAACTTACGATAGATAACAAACAGGTTGAGGTACCTGTTGGAACAACAATCTATAAAGCAGCACGTAAACTTGGTATCGAAATTCCGGTTTTGTGCTATATGAATCTCGAACACTTAGGTATTGAAAACAAACCAGCAGGTTGCCGTATATGTGTTGTAGAAGTCGAGGGACGTCGCAATCTGGCACCATCATGCTCAACAGATGTTACTGAAGGCATGGTAGTTCGCACAAATACAATGCGTGTTTTAAATGCACGTAGAACGGTTCTTGAGTTTATACTCTCAAATCACCCAAAAGATTGTTTAACTTGTCCAAAATCAGGACATTGCGATCTGCAAAATTTAGCAATTAAACTTGGTGTAAGAAAAATTCACAATGAAGAGATAGCCGAAATGTCAACACACAAAACCGACTACTCTCCTTCAATTATTCGCGACCTTGACAAATGTGTAATGTGTCGTCGTTGTGAAACTATGTGTAACGAAGTTCAAACTGTAGGTGCACTAAGTGCTGTTAACCGCGGATTTACCGCTGCTGTTGCTCCCGCATTTGAAATGGACTTGATTAAATCAACCTGTACATACTGCGGACAGTGTGTTGCTGTATGTCCAACAGGAGCATTAACCGAGGTTGACCATACTCCACAACTTATTCGCGCACTTGCAGATAAAAAGAAAACTGTTATCGTACAAACTGCTCCTGCTGTTCGTGCAGCTTTGGGCGAAGAGTTTGGAATGCCAGCCGGTACATTAGTAACAGGTAAAATGGCTGCTGCACTGCGCCGTTTAGGTTTCGATTATGTGTTCGACACTGACTTCGCTGCCGACTTAACCATTATGGAAGAAGGTACCGAGTTGTTAGGCAGATTAACTAAATTCTTGAATGGTGAGCCAACTAATCTACCTATCTTAACATCATGCTGTCCGGGTTGGGTTAACTTCTTTGAACAACAATTCCCTGACATGCTTGATATTCCATCAACAGCACGTTCGCCACAACAAATGTTCGGAGCCATCGCAAAAACTTATTTTGCTGACAAAATTGGCGTTAAACGCGAAGACTTGATTGTTGTTTCAATAATGCCCTGTTTGGCGAAAAAATATGAGTGTCAACGCGATGAGTTTAAAACCGACAACAATCCCGATGTTGACTACTCAATTTCAACACGCGAATTAGCTCACTTGATTAAAGAAGCTAACATGGACTTAAACAACATGCCTGACGAAGATTTTGATAGTCCACTTGGAGAATCAACAGGTGCAGCTGCTATCTTCGGTGCAACCGGTGGCGTTATCGAAGCGGCTTGTCGTACAGTTTATGAAGTATATACGGGTAAAAAACTTGACAAAGTTGATTTTGAACAGCTTCGCGGTATTGAAGGAATCCGTGCTGCATCAATTGATTTTAACGGTTTAGAAGTTAAAATAGGTATTGCACACGGTTTAGGTAACGCAAGAAAACTGTTAGAAGATATCCGCGCAGGAAAATCAGAGTTTCATGCAATTGAAATCATGGCATGTCCGGGCGGATGCGTAGGTGGTGGTGGTCAACCATTACACCATGGTGATTCTGAGATACTTACAAAACGTGCAGCGGCTCTTTATCGTGAAGACGCGAATAAACCAATCCGTAAGTCACATGAGAACCCAATGATTATTGAGCTTTATGAAAAATTCTTAGGCAAACCAATGAGCGACAAAGCGCATCATTTATTGCATACGCACTATCAAGACAAAGCTCCTAAGATTAATATTAAAAAATAATTAAAAGAATCCGATTTAATAAATAACGATATGACTGAATTAAAAGTTGCTTTAAAACAAGCAGAAGTTGAACAATTAATTGAAGTATGTCGCGAGTTTAATAACAACCCGGGCGAATTGATCAACGTGCTTCATCGTGCACAAGGAATTTTTGGTTATCTTCCGGCAGAAGTTCAGGAAGTGATTGCTCGAGAACTGAATATACCTGTTGCAAAAGTTTACGGAGTTGTTACGTTTTACTCGTTCTTTACAATGATACCTCGCGGTAAAAACCCAATCTCAATTTGTACAGGAACAGCGTGTTATGTACGAGGTGCAGAAAAGGTTTTAGCCGAGTTCAAACGAATACTTAAACTTGATGTAGGCGAAACATCAGCAGATGGTGAATTTTCACTCAACTGCCTTCGTTGCGTAGGCGCA
>Ga0208694_1001472_pt1 | contig 28488 bp, 25 predicted proteins | sample AD_UKC078_MetaG_FD_184442 | JGI IMG/M metagenome (GOLD analysis project Ga0208694, IMG submission 184442) | Active sludge microbial communities of municipal wastewater-treating anaerobic digesters from USA - AD_UKC078_MetaG (SPAdes) (version 2) | ecosystem: Engineered > Bioreactor > Anaerobic >...
CTGGATCAACTGCCGTCGGGCGGCGCACTCTGGTTGAACCGGCTGGCGCTGGAGACCGAGCTGCTGGTGGCCGAAGGTTTCATCGAGCCCCACTTTTTCGCCGGTTTTTCCGGAGGGCGGAAAAGCGTGCTGCCCGGCATCGCCGGACGGGAAACGGTTCTAGCCAACCACTGCGCGGCATTCATTGCCGACCCCCATGCGCGGGCAGGGCAACTGGAGCGGAACCCCATCCACCGCGACATGCTGTTCGCCGCGCGCCAGGCGCGTCTGGCGTTCATCCTCAATGTCACCCTCCATCCCGACAAGACGATCCGCACGGCTGTGGCGGGACATGCCGAGGCAGCGCACGAACAGGGATGCCGCGACATGCGGCGCGCGGTCTCCGTGCCCCGCGCCGAGGCGGAAATCGTGATCACCGGCAATGGCGGCTACCCGCTTGACCAGAATCTGTATCAAGCGGTCAAAGGCATGACCGCAGCCGAAGCGTGCTGCGTGCCCGGCGGGACCATCATCATGGTGGCAGGCTGTTGCGACGGTTCAGGCGGCGAATCTTTTTACCGCGCACTGGCCGGGGCCCGAAGTCCTGCGGAACTGCTGGCGGAGGTGTTGCGCGTACCGCAAGCCCTCACCCCGCCCGACCAGTGGGAGTATCAAATTCTCGCCCGTATCCTCAGCCGACACCGCGTGATTCTGGTGACCGACCTCTGGGACGCCGACGCGATCCGGGCTCTGCACATCACGCCCGCCGCTTCGCTGGACGAGGCACTGGCGCTCGCCTGGCACGAGCACGGGACTTCAGCGCGGATCACCGTGATCCCTGACGGCGTCTCGGTGATCGTGGAACCTAAAAAGAGCAGTTGAACCTTCACCTCTCTTAGGTTTCAAGGTTTCTGGGTTTCAGGGTTTCTGGGTTTCTGGTTTCTGGTTTCTGGGTTTCATCCAAATCGGGGTCGGGATCGCTATCGCTATCGGGATCGATTGTTTAACTTTCTTGGGTTTCAGGGTTTCTGGGTTTCTGGTTTCTGGTTTCTGGGTTTCATCCAAATCGGGGTCGGGATCGCTATCGGGATCGGGTTTCAGGGGTTCAAGGGTTTCATCCGCAGATTACGTAGGGGGACGCAGGTTTTCGGGGGCGAGCGTCCTCACGAGCCGCATGGCTTGATACCGTCGTCATTGCGTTCTCCATCCCGTGCAGGCAAGCGTTCGTTTGCCTGCGAACGAGCAGACGCGCATCCCGGTTGCCGCCCTATTCCCCTGCCTCGCCTTTACCAGACGGCTGAGCCTGGTCTCACGCGCGCGGCGTACGCGATATTCGGCTTGCTATCAGGCGGTAGGCCAGAGCGGCCGCCAGCAGGGCGCCTGTGAGTTGCAACGCGCGGCGGAAGAGGTGGTCAACCAACGCTTCGGTTTCCGCGCGAGTGCGCCGGACAACAGGGTCGAGCTGTGCCGCCAGCGCTTCGCGGCTGTTGGCGCCGAGGGTCTGATCAAAGGTCTGGAGCAGTTCGGTCAGACGCAGCGCGGAAGCCTCAAGCCGTTCGGCCGCCTCGCTGTAGTCCTGAATGCGGAAGGGTGTGCCCTCCTCCTTCGCCGCCACCTGTGCCGGCGGGGCGTCGCTCTCCGAGCCGTCAACCCCCATCCGTTCCAGTACGCCATCGAACGTAGCGAGCATGGTGGTGGCATTCGTGGCGAGTCCGGAACCGGCCAGCAGAGTCTCCCGTACGCCTTCCACGAGAGGCGTGAGAGTCTTTTCCTGCTCGTCGCGCAACGTCTTTACCAGGGCTTCACGCTCGGCGGCGACCTGAGCCGGCAGTTTCTCGGCTGTCGTGGCGAGGCGCGCGGCGGTCTCGGCAACGTGGGCCACGGTCTCCCCGATGTGGTTCGCAGCCTGCACCAAATGGGGCACGTTGGTGGTCCACATCTGGATGACGGGCTGTTCCAGCGTCGTCTGGCTTAGCAGCTCGACCTGCCAGCGCAGCAGGTAGGGCATATTGCGCCCGACGAAGAGTGCGCGCTCGGCAAAAAGGCGTATCTCGGCGAGTTCCCGGCGGGTGGGGTCAAGTTTCGCCAGCGGGTCGAGCAACAGCGCTCCGAGGAGATTGACGCCTTGGTCGCCACTTTGACGTCTCGCCTGCACGATCTCGATCGCCAGTCCTACCGTGCGCACGCCGGGCGGCCAATCCCCTGTCGAGTTCTGACGATGCCAGAGGTCGATCGCCTCGCGCAGGTCGGCCTGCTGCGCCGGTTTAAGAATCCGCTCGCAGACACGCCAGAGGCCGGTCTCGGCGTTGAGGCACGTCTCCACCAACGGCAGTGCCGTAGCACCGAAGCGCTCCGCATATTGCGGTGTCTCGAGCGACATGCGCGTCTCCATCACGAAGGCCGTCATGTCGAGGAGGTTGGCCTGGATGTTGGGCCCCGAGGCAATGGCGCAGACGGCCGAGCCCACTGCGAGCTTGCTGCGCAGCTTCTCGGTCGTCGGCATGGGCTCTCCGTTAATTTGGAGCGCGTCGATGCCCGTAGTCAAGCGACTGATAAAATCGTCGCCAAAGCGCATGACCAACGACTGAATCTCGACGGGGTCGGGGCCTTCTTCGGCCTGAGCGCTGGGGGGAGTGACGGCGCGGACAGCCTGTCCCGGCGCATCAGCCGCGGACTGGACCATGCGGCACCCTGAAACCGCGGCGGCGGCAGCAAGGAGCAGGGCCACAGCCCATTTGTAACTGACTGGACACTTGATCATCGGCGATGCTCATCGTTCCAGCGTGATCCCGCGGCGCATGAACGTGGGGATATCCAGATCCTGACCCGAGTGCAACGTGGGCTCCACCTGATCGAACTTACCGCGCCCGGTCGCGCCGAAGGAGAGTTTACTTCCTTTGGAACGGCTTCGGCGGCCACCGGGCCGGATCGGGAACGAATCCGCCACCGGAGGCTCGTGCCCAGCGGGCACGTCAGGGATGGGCGCGACCAACGAGGCGGCCGTCCAACTTTCGAATGCCAGTGCGACCAGTTCGACCCGTCCCTCGAAATCCGGATCCAGAACGGTGCCCATCTCCACAACACACTCTTTTTTGCAGCACGCGCGCATCCGCTCCATCAGATCACCGATCTCGGCCAGACGCAAATCCCGTCCCGCCAGAATACCGAACAGCAGGGCATTCGCCTTACTGAGCGCATCGCCATGACGCAGCGTACGGCATTCCCGCAACATTTCCGCGGCCCGCAGCGCGCGGTCCGGTCCCGCTGCGCTTGCGAAACCGAAGCGGGCGTTTCCGCCTTTCACCACCATCGCATGCAGCCGTTCCTCATCCAGCGCGATGAATCCCGGTGTGGACACGAGCCGCCACAGCAAAGTGACCGCAGTGGCCAGCACCCGGTCCGCGGCTTCCAGCGCGGTCGCCAGCACCGGCTCACGGGTATCGGCAAACAGATCATCCAGCGGCAGCACCACCACCGAATCTGCGTGTTCCTCAATCATCGGCAACACGCGCTCCGCCGCTTTACGCCGGTTCTCGCCTTCGAACGCGAACGGCAAGGTAACGAAACAGAGCGTGGCGATTCCCTGACTGTGCAGAGCTTTGACCACCTCCGGAGTCGCGCCGCCGCCGGTGCCGGAACCCAGACAGGTCACCAGCACGACACTCCGGACGCCTTGTATGTGCGCGGTCAGATTCGGCAAATCATCCTGAACCGCCAGCCGTCCCATGATCGCGTCACCCCCTGTTCCATGTCCCGTGAGACGCGAACCTCCCAGCAGCAGACAGGTGAGCCCGCCCTCGGAGGCCGTGCGGATGGAGAGCGCATCGGTATCCATCCCCAACGCACGTATGCCATCGCCGTACGTCGATTGCACCATCGCGGCCAGACGGCAACCGCCGCCGCCGATACCCATCAGAAGCATGCCTGAGATCGGTTCCTGATTCATCGGCGAAACACCCCCTTGAAGAGATTCTTGAGCGGGGAGAGTATCCCGCGGTCCTCATAGGTCATCCGGCCATACAGCACCAGTCCGGCCGCAGTGGACAAGGCCGCAGCCTGAGGCACGTTATCCAGTCCGCTGACATTCACCGGCAAGCCGATCCCGCAGGGCAGGCCAAAAATCCGTTGCGCCAAATCAGTGGCTTTCCGCAGATACGCGCCGCCGCCGGTCAGAATCACTCCCGCACCGAGATGCGGCAGCACCCCCCCCTCGTCCAGTTTGGAACGCACAATGCGGAACGTCTCATCCATACGCGCGTGGATCACGGTATGCAACGCCTTGCAACTCAGCACCCGCTCCTCAAACCCGATATCTGCGGACAGAGTGATGCGGCGGGTCCCGCTTTCCGGTTCGATCAGGGCGCATCCCTCCGCACACTTGAGTTCCTCCGCGCGGTTGAGCGGAATGGTGAAGGCCAACGCGATGTCGTTTGTGATGTGATCCCCGCCGACCGCCACACAGCCAAGCGCCGAGACCACCCCGTTGCCGTAAGCCAGATAATTGGTGGTGCCGCCGCCGAGATCGATCAGAACCACTCCTCTGCGGCGCTGTTCGGGAGTCAGCACCGCCAATCCGGCGCAGATGCCGGAAAAGGCCACATCCGTCACCTCAAGCTGTGCACTCTTCGCCACACTGATCGCATTCTCAATGTGATTACGCAACCCATGCACCGCCATCACATTCAGCGTCAGGATTTTGCCGCGCAACCCGACCGGCTTGACGATGCCGGGCTGGTCGTCCACCGTGAAGGACTGGTTGATCGTGTGCAACACCTGCCGGTCCGCGTCAAGTTGGATCGTCTGCGCGTTTTCCGTGACTTCCTCGACATCCTCCTGCGTCACAACGCGATCGCCTGACCGGATCGGGACCATGCCGGGGTTTGCCACGGCCTGAATATGGCCGCCGGAAGCTGCCAGCAGCACCTGCCAGATGCTGACATCCGCCTGTTTTTCCGCCTGCTTGGCCGCGAGCTCCACACCCACGCGCGCCTGCGCCAGATCAAACACCTGGCCTTTACGCACCCCGGTCGTCGGATAGGTTCCGACACCGGTGATTTTCACCCGTCCACGGTCATCAGACTCGCCCACGCACAAAACCGTGCGTGACGTACCGATCTCCAGTGCTGCAATTGGAGGAATCGCCATACCATCCCTTCCCTACGGTTACGGTTCATTCAATCCGGACGGCGTCGCGAAAATCCGTCCGGGCTGTGTCGCATCCCACATCAGACAAGCGCGGCCGATCTCGCTTTCCATGGCCTGCGCAAGCTGGTCGAAATGACGCTGCATGCGTGACACCGTGTCTTTCGCCTCATCCCGCATGCCCTTCCAAGCGAACTTCACCTGACGGTGGTCGAACAGGGTCAACAGCAGATAATCCTCTTTCGATGTGTCCACCACCAGCAGGCGGAGACGGCATTCCGGCCGCTGGGCGTTGTTCACGAGCCGCACCGCAGCCAACTCGTTCCCCCTCAGCCGGTCACCGGGCTTGATCTGCTCAAACGCGTCCACCCCTTTGATCATCGGCAACCCGCCGGTACCCGCATACCGGATGAACACAACCCCCTCTTCATCCACAACCCGGCCGTTCGACCCCACCCGGGCGATCGGTTCACGCTCAATGATGTTGATCCGGATCTTATCCGGCATCCGGCGCACGATCGTGATATCCCGGATATTGGGCGCCTGCTCCAGCAACTCCTTGCGTTTCTTCCGGATCGGAATCGAAAAGAGATTGACCCCCTCGCGCAACCCCAGCACTTCGCAGATCAGATCCGGCGTCAGGGTCCTGCCGGTCGTGATCATCACATTCTCGCGCAGATTGTGCAGGACAAACAACCGGCGCGAACAGAAATAATAGGCCTCGAAGAGGCGCCAGCCGCCCCATGTGACGACGAGCAGGATTACCATACCCGCAGCCACCCGGATCGCGAACCGGACTCCGGGCGGCAGGTCCGTGACCACGCCCGTCACACGCCGCCCCTTGGCCTGCATGCGCTTCCGTTGCGTTCCGCCCTGCTTGAAAAAATCCCATGCCATACGTTTCGTGCCTCGTCTCATCCGCATGTCGCCGTCCCGATCAACCGCGCGCAGAGCTCGGAGAATGACAGTCCCGCCTTGGCCGCCGCTTTGGGCAACAGACTGGTGGCCGTGAATCCCGGAATGGTGTTGATCTCCAAAACATAGGCCTCGCCCGAAGAGGTGACACGGAAATCCACCCGGCTGACACCCCGGCAACCCACCGCCTGAAAAGCCAGCAGGGCCAACACGCGGCACTGCGCCGCCAGCGGAGCGTCCTCGACCGCCTCCGGAAAGGTGTACCGCGTCATGCCGGAGGTGTATTTCTCGGTGAACCCGTACCAGCCCCCGGGCGCCTCAATCTCCACAACCGGCAGGGCCTCACCGTCCAACACGCTCACCGTCCATTCGCGTCCGTCGATATACGCCTCGACCAGCACCTCGCCCCGCGGATCCTTCGCACGCGCCTGCTCCAACGCGGCGGGCCACGCATCGGCGGACGTCACTTTGACGACTCCCACACTCGACCCGTCCCGCGGCGGTTTCACCACCAGCGGCAACGGCAGCGAGAAATCCTCCATGCCGCGCGACAACACCTCAAACGCCGGCGTCGGCACACCAGCCGCCTCCAACACGCGCTTGGTCGCGATTTTGTCCATCGCGATCCGACTCGCGGCCGCGCCCGGTCCGGTGTAAGGCAGACCGAGACGGTCCAGATCACTCTGCACCCCGCCGTTTTCGCCATAACCGCCGTGCAACGCCAGAAAGACCGCATCGACAGCGGACGGCAACGTGTCGATCCGGTCGGCATTCAACACCACCGGCACCGCATCAAACCCGGCTTCGCGCAACCCGGCGACCACCGCCTCGCCCGATCGGAGCGAAACCTCCCGTTCACTTGACGTGCCCCCCATCATGACCGCGATCCGCTTCATCCGATTCCCTCTTCCGTTACCCCTCCCGTCAGCCCGCAGATTTCCGGTGACAGCGACACGCCCCAGACCTGCTCGACACGCCGACGCATCCGCGTAACCAAAGCCAGCACATCCGAAGCGGTCACCGGATCCTCTACCGCCACGATATTGGCATGCCTCGCCGTTACCCGGGCCCCTCCCACACGCATGCCTTTGCATCCCGCCGTGTCCAGCAACCGTCCCGCCGCATCACCCGGCGGGTTACGGAACACCGACCCCTCGGTTCGGAGCCCCGCCAGCGAAATCCGGCGGGCGCGGAACGCCTCACGCCGGACCCGAACGGCACCCGCATCGGCGCGTTCCACACGCAGAGCGCACGACAAGGCGATACACCCTGTAAGCCCGCCACACCGCCGATAGCCGAAACCGAAATCCATAGGGTGCAGTATAGTGATTTCGCCATCCGAATTCAAACAACGAATCCAACGCACCCGTTCGCCGATTTCCCCGCCGTGCGCGCCCGCATTCATGGCGAGCCACCCCCCCAGCGAACCGGGAACGCTGTCCAAAAATTCGAGCCCCGTCAATCCGCGCCGCTCCAACTCATCCAGCAGCGCCGCCCCCTTCCAGTTGCATCCAACCCGGATCTCGTCCCCTGCCGTTTCCCACTCCCGGCAGGCGGACGCCGCAAGACGGATCACGCACCCCGGTTCGCCCAGATCGCTGAACCAACTGTTCGCTCCCGCGCCTACAAACCGCCACGGCACATCGTCTTGCCGACACTGCTTCAGCAGCGCACCCAACGCGGTTTCGTCAGCCGCCTCCACCCGCCAGCGCGCCCAACCGCCTGTCCTGAAAAACGACCACTCCGACAACGTGCCGAAGGGCGTCACGTGAAGTCCTTCGATCGCACGCACGCGCTTCTCAAACCCCTCCGGATCACGGCAGGCGGGCCATCCCCGTTGCCGATCCTCGCGGATCCCATCCACCATGCCAATCACGTCGCCCGCGCCCGCCAACAGCAACAGGCCGCCCGGTTGCAGCGTCTGCCGCAAAAACTGCCACGCCTCCTCTTGCGAGCGCGCAAGCATGACACGCGTGTCCCCCATCCCGGCCTCACGGAAATGCGCGTACAGGTCGGCGCTGTCCCCGCCCTCGATCCACGGCTCCGATGCTGCGTAGACCGGCAGAAGAATCACCTCGTCGGCCCCTTTCAACGCCTGGGGGAAAGCGTGCGCCAAGGCTTTTGTGCGCGAATAGCGGTGTGGCTGAAACACCACCACCAGCCGTGACGGCTCCTGAAGCCGGGCCATCGCCACCGCCGCCTCCAACTCCACCGGATGATGCGCGTAATCTGTCACGACGCGGATCCCGCCCTCGTCAGAAACGCATTCGAAGCGCCGCCCCGGTAATTCGCCGCATGCCTGCGGCAGGGCCGCGAAAACCGCAGCCGGATCGCACCCCAAAATCAGCGCTGCGGCAGCAGCGCCCAACGCATTCAGGACATTGTGGCGCCCTGCGACGCACAACACCACCCGCGCCTGTTCGCGGCCACGGTAAACCGGGGTGAACGCGACGCTCTCCGCCCCAGCCTCCACCGCACAGGCCCGCAAATCGGCAGCCTCCCCGAAACCGAAACCCAATACCGGAACGGTCGCGGCCTGCGCCGCCAGTGTAGCGCGCGGATCGTCGCGACAGAACGCCACACCCTCCCGGGTCTGCGCCGCCACGGCACGAAAACAATTGAGCAGCGCCTCTTCGTTCGCAAAATGGTCGAGATGGTCAAGATCCATGTTGGTGACCACCGTCACCGCGGGCCGGTACAGTGCCAGCGTACCGTCACTCTCATCCGCTTCGGCGACGAACACCTCCTGACCCTCCGCACCCTCCCACGCGACCTTCCCCATGGCGCGCGTCGCGCCCCCGACACACCAGGCGGGCGAAGGCCCCAACATCCCGAGCAGCCGCGTCGCAAAACATGCGGTCGTGGTTTTGCCGTGCGCCCCGCAAACCGCAACACCGCGCCGCGATGAAACCCATGCCGCCAGCACCTCCCCGCGAAAGAAGACCGGCATCCCCCGGGCACGAGCCTGCACCCATTCCGGCTCGTCCGGCGCGACCGCCGGCGTGACGATCAGGCGTTCCGCCTCGTCCAGATGCTCCGGGGCGTGCTTTCCGGCCACCGGAATGCCCGCCTCTTCCAGCCACCGGCAAAGCGCATTCGGCCGCGCATCGCAACCGCTCACGCGCCAACCCTGCCGCGCCAGCAGATAGGCGAGCCCCGCCATACCGACTCCGCCGATCCCCAGCAGATGGACACGACCGGGCACCCGCCACTCTCCGGTTTTCACGTTCACGCGCGGTTCCACCTTACCATGACCATCGGTACAGGAGACGGGCGTCCCGCGCGTCATCCCGCAGAAAACGCCCCAGATCGGTCTGCAGACCGATCCCCCGACGCGTAAACAGATCCATCAGCGTGACCTGCTCTTCATACCGGAAGACCTTGACCGCATCCGTCTCCAACAGTTGGGCGATCCGGCTTTGCGCGTCCGCCTGATACCCGATCCCGTCGATCAGTTTATGCCGCAGCGCCTCGTCAGCCAGAAAGATGCGTCCGTCCGCCAGCGTCCGGACCGTTTCGAGCGGCAGCGTTCGGTTTTTCGCCACCAACCCCACAAACCGTTCGTGCATCGCGGTGATGATCTTCTGCACCATCTCGCGCTGTGTGGACTTCACTTCCTGAAACGGATTAAAGAGATCCTTGTTTTCCCCGGATTTCACGGTAACGTCCCGGATCCCGATCTTTGCGGCGAGTTCCTGAATGTTGTACGCTTGCAGCAGAACGCCGATCGAACCGGTAAGCGTGGTCGGGTGGGCCAGAATCACATCCGACGCCAGCGCAACGTAATAGCCGCCTGAAGCGGCCACATCCCCGAGCAGCGAGACCACCACACGGCCTTTGGACGATGTTTTAAAATCACACAGCGCCTGATACAGGATATCGCTATCCGTGATGCCGCCGCCGCCGCTGTTGATCTCCAGGATGAGCCCCGCGACCTCCGGGTCATGCCTGGCCTTCCGAATGGCGCGCAGAGCCGCAGCCGCATTCCCCGCATACCACGAGGCATCCCCCAGCATGATCATCCCGTTAAGCGGGATACGCACGACCTTAACCTCGCCGTCGCCCGCAGACCAAGTCTCGATCAGGTTCGGCGCCTCATCCACACCCGCTTCCGGACGCGTGCGGAACGAGCGGAACCACTCCATGGCCCCGTGTTCCCCTGCCACGCCAAGCACGTGAAAACTTCCTGTCACCAGCACAGCGACCAGCAGCCCGAACCCAATGAACATCCCGATCGCCAACGCGCAGCCGAACCCGCATCCGCGTCCCGTTTTCGATGTGTCCCGATTATCTGACATGTGCGTCCCCCTTTTTCAACCCGATACACGGTACAGTATAGCAGACCCTCCCGGCACGGCAAAGCGTTACCCGAAAGGGAATCGAATGATGACGAGAGATGCGCGGGGAGGGCGCGTTTTGTGTAAAACGCCGTCGTGCGCACGGAAGGGCATGGCCCCGTCCATACCGCCATGTTTCTCAATCGCGCCGCAACGCCTCGATCGGATCCAGGGCCGCCGCCCGCATCGCCGGATACAGGCCGAACACAATCCCGATCCCCGCACTGATGCCGAACGCCAGCACGAGACTGTACGGCTGCACAACGGTGGGCATGTCTGTGAAGAGGGTGATGAGAAACGGAATCGCCACGCCGAGAATCAACCCCACCAACCCGCCCCCGATCGACAACACGCAGGTGTTGATCAAAAACTGCACCACGATCCGGCTGCGGCGCGCGCCGATCGCCCGCCGAATCCCGATCTCTTTGGTGCGCTCCGTCACCGACGCCAACATGATGTTCATGATGCCGATCCCGCCCACAAGCAGGCTGATGCCCGCGATCGCCCCCAACACAATGTTATACGTCCGTTTGGTGCGCTCCGCCTCACGCAGCAGCGTAAGCGGCACATCAATCCGGAAATCCTTTTTCTTGTGGAACCGCTCCAGAACCGCCTGAATCGCCTTGCTGCCGGATTCGACCACGGAGGTGTCCGCCATCTTGACGATGATCTGGCTGAGTTCGACCTTCTCGCCTTCCATGCCGCCCGCCGAATAGCGGATGTTGGCTTCGCCGAAAAATTTCGTTCCGGTGGTGATCGGGATGTACGCGTCCGCCTCGCTGTCCGGCGCGCGGACCGACCCGCCTGTCTCGTTCTGCACGATGCCGATGACCTCGAAGACGCCCGAAGCGATGCGGATCCGCTGGCCGATGGTCTCCTCGGCCGCCAGCAACCGCCGCACGCCATGTTCGGTCAGGACACAGACATTCGCGCGTATCCGCATGTCGTGCGCCGTGAGAACCCGGCCGGCCAAGATCGGCCGTTGCACCACCTGAAACCACTCGGGGACAGTCTCCACCACGCGCATCTCCAGTTGGCGCTCATTCAGACGCGCGGTCCGGCGCGTCATGCGCGCGGGCACGGTCATCACGACACCCGGCACCGTCTCACGAATGCGCTTCTCGTCGTCGTACAGCAACCCGTATACGGCCAGTTTGCCGCGCTGAGCGCCGGAACTGCCGCTCTCTTCGGACCCCGGTTTCACGGAGAGCACCATGATGTTTTCACTGCCCAGCCGCTTGATCGACTCCAGCGCCTGCTGACTGGCCCCTTCACCGACCGCCAGCATCGCGATCACACTGCCCACACCGAACACCATGCCGAGCATCGTCAGAAACGAGCGGGTCTTATGCCGCCACACATCGGAGAGACCGAGTTTCACGAACGGCCAAAAATAGGTGATCTGGTTCACGCCTCCGCCTCCGTGACCGAGAGGATCTTGCCGTCTTTGAGATGGATGCTGGCTTTGGCGTAGGCGGCGATGTCCGCCTCGTGCGTCACGAGAACCACGGTCTTGCCCTGCTCATACAACTCCTGAAACAACTCCATGATCTGCACACTGGTGGCGCTGTCCAGATTCCCGGTCGGCTCATCGGCCAGCAGGACCGCCGGATCGTTGGCCAGCGCGCGGGCAACCGCCACACGCTGGCGCTGCCCGCCCGACAGTTCGGAAGGCAGATGGCGCAGCCGGTGCCCGATGCCGACACGTTCGGCCAGTTGCTCCGCTTTCGCCCTGCGCGTCGTCTGCGAAAGCCCCAGATACAGCATCGGCACTTCGATGTTTTCACACACCGTCAGTTGCGGAATGAGATGAAAACTCTGAAACACGAAACCCAGATTCCGCAGACGATGATCACTCAGCGAGTCATCATCCATCTCCGCCACATTCACACCGTTCAGCCAATACGCACCCGACGAAGGCCGGTCCAGACACCCCAAAATATTCAGCAGCGTACTTTTTCCAGAACCGCTTTGGCCCATGATGGCCCAATAGGAACCCCGGCGGATCACGAAGGAAACGCCGTCCAGAGCCCGAACCGTTTCGTCGCCGACCCGGTAATGCCGTTTCACCGTATCCAAGCGCACCACCGCATCGGGATCGGATGCCGCCCACGCTGTCGGCTGCATAATCATGGCATCCTGCCGCCTGCGGGCGGCCCCTCCCCACGCCGCGCCGGCGAGGGCGCGGAGGCTCGTCTGGGCTTGGCGGACGAGCCGTTCCGGTTTTCCGAACGCGCGGGCGCGCCACCCGGAGGAACCGCCTCCTCCACAGCCTCTTTTTTCTGCTCCTTCACTGGCGGCGCCAGCATGACCTCCTCGCCGACCTTCAGCCCTTCCCGGATGTGGATCATCCGGTTGTTGTCCATGCCCACGCTTACGATCCGCGGCACCCATTCGCCGTCATCGCGCACATAGACGCGCGGCACGCCCTCCACGCGGACCACGCACTGCACCGGCACGTAGAGCGCGTTCTCATACGTCTCCTTGACCAGTTCGACATCACAGCTCATGCCGGGACGGATGTTGACCTCCTTGAAATCGCACTCGATCTCGCATTTGTACAACTTCAGATCCGGATTCAACTGTGAACTCTGGCCATCCGGCAGGATCCCGATCTTGACCAGGTGCCCCTCAAACACACGCCCCGGGAAGGCGTCCACCTTGACACGCGCCTCCATCCCGTTTTCGATCTTGTTCAGACTGGCCTCGGGAACCATCACCTCCACCACCATTCCGGACTCCAGCGGGATGTAGATCAGCTCCTGACGCTCCACCGCGGTGGAACCCACCGCCAGCGGCTTGATCCACCATTGACGCCGGGAGATCAGGACGGTCGAGGTGTACAGAACGATTCCGTTGGTGGGCGCGTAGATCTTGCTCTTCTCGATTTGGAAGTTCAGTTCCGCCATGCGGTTGGTGGCCCGATTGAGTTCCCGTTGCCGCGCTTGCAGTTCCGTCTCCACCTGACGCAGCGTAGCCTTGTTCTGCCAAGTGGTACGTTTCAGCGCGCGCGTGGCTTTCCGCAACGCGCTTTCCAGAGTCGCGCGCTGTTGCAAAACCGTGAAGTTGGTCAACACGCTCATTTTGGTCTCCGCCATGGCGAGATCGAGCTTTTTGCGCTGCAGGGCCAACTGGTCGGCCTGCAGTTCGGTCCGGGTCAGGAAGTTCGCCTTGGCGAGCCGCTGCGACCACTCCAACCGCTCATCCGCGCGCTTCAACTCCTCGTCCGCCAGCGCCACATCCGCCTCCGACTGACGCAGTTGCTGCGGATAATCGCCGTCCTGATATTTTTCCAGCGCCATTTTGGCCAGCATCATATTCACTTCCCGGTCCAGCAGCGCCGCTTCGCAGTCCCCCTCAGTGATGCCGAGTTTCTCCTGGGTGATGATCAGGTTCGCCTCTGCGTTGGCCACCACGATCTCCTGCTCGTTACGTTTTTCGATGAGGTCGCTGGAATCGAACTCCAGCAACAAATCGCCCGGCTGCACGCTGACCCCCTCGTCGATCACCCAGATCACCGTGTTGTTGCCCTCTAATTCGCTGGCGATCACGATCTTGTCGCGGCTCTGGATCGATCCGCCCGAGGTGACCGCGATCGTCAGAGGCCCCTGCTGCACGGCAAAAACCGGCACGGCTTCGCTGGTTTTGTCCCGTTTGCCGAACCAGAACCACGCCGCCGCACCGAGCACCAGAAGCGTGCCGACCGCGATTCTTTTTTTCTTGGATGTCTTCTTAACCATGATTGCCTCGGTCCACCGTTTCGCGCCACATCCCGTCTTCCCCGATCCCGAACACGCCCATATCCCGGCGCAGGGCCAATTCGCTGAGCCGCCACTGGATCACGGCGGAGCATAACGCATTGCGCGCCGTGAGCATCGCGCTCTCCGCCTCCAGAATGTCACGCATCGAGGAACGTCCGGAAAGCAGAAAGAGATTGTTGCTTTCCAACCGCAGACGGGCCACGCGCATGGTCTCCTGCTGGTTCTCATACGACGCGCGGGCCGCGATCAGATTCCGGAATCCGCTGCGGACCGCCTGTTTCACCGTGTCCTCCATAGCTTCCAACGCCCGTTTGGCCTGTTCCAGCTCGAGCAGACGCTTTTTGAAAGCGTTGCGTTCGCGCCGCCGGTCCCACGGCAACGACACCGAAAGCCCCCCCTCAAGCGCCTCGCCGCCCTTAAACCCGCTCCTCCCGGTTTCACGCAGGCGATCCAGACTGCCCCCCCCCTGAAGCGTCACATCGGCCCGCAGGGCATCCGCCGCGATCTTCACGCTACGCGCCACATCCTCGAGCGCGCTCCGCGTGATGAGCAAGTCATGCCGCTCCGCCAGCGCGATGCGGCACGCCTCGTCCTCTTCGGGAAACGCTTCGACCGCATTCGGACTGCGTTCAGCTATCCGCTCCATCTCCTTCTCCAACTCGTCCAGTTCGCGCTCATCCAAAACGATCTTCGCCTCCGGTGGCAAACCGATCTGGATTTTGAAAGCGTCCAGTTTCTCTTCCACATTCTTACGGGTGTTGATGACGCTCTCGCCCGCGTTCAGCAGGTCGGAACGCGCCTGGTCGACCTGGATGCGCTCCATGCGGCCCGCCTCGAACCACATTTCAGCACGGCGGCTGTTTTCTTGCAGGCGGCTCTCATTGTCGATCGCGTTTTTCAGACGCTGCCCGTATTCCAACACGTTATAAAACGCGCTGGCCACCGAATACGCGTACGTCTGGCGGTATCGTTCGAAGTTCCAGATCGCGACCGTGAGGTTCCGCTCCGCCTGGGTTAGCGGTTCGCGCACGATCTCGCGCCCGGCGCCGCGCAGAAGCGGAAGGGTCATGGAAAGATCGCCGGTCAGTCCCATCGAACGCCAATCGTCACGCAACAGGCTGACCACATTCAGGGCCAACCGCCCGGCAACCGCCAGCCCGGCCTCGGTTTGTCTGGCCGCGCCAGCGGAAACCCCGCCGCTGGCTTTTTCGATCCCCGGATCTCCGGAGAGCAGACCGAACATCATACCGCTGAAGGTCGTGCCGAACCGGTACTGCTGGTAATCCAGATCCAGCGCCGCGTCAAACACCGCCTCCTTCAGCTTCTGGTACGAACGGTCATTCCTTGCCGCCAGACACAGGGCATGCGGCAACGTGAGCACAATGACTTCGTTGGAGACGTTCAGTTCGCCCAAGTTCGGGATGGCGGGGAAGATGACGTTCTGCTCCCCGCGCGCCGCCGCGAGCAACGCGATGCGCAACGTCAGCGTATCCGCCGGACGGCTCATGTCGAACGTGTTGGTCGATCCGGTCTGCTGCTGCCAGTAGGCGGTCGCCAACCGGGTGCCGGTCTCATCCGTCTCCAGCACCGCCCGCCCCGGCGTCATGCAGGCGATCGGAGCGAGCAGACAGACTCCCGCCACTCCAAACACGGTCAACCCGTGTCCGACACGCACCTTTCGCAGGTATGATCCCGCACGCCTCATTTGCCCCCCCAAAAAACCTTTCGTCCGCACATCCCTACGGCTTCCCCAAGCCCCGGCCCGCGCATACACCTTCCCCAACACGTTCCGCTCACATCTGTTGCGCCCGATAGGACTCAACCTCCCAATTCTCGATGAATTGGCGCGCCGCGTCACTCAGATACCGCAACCCGCCGAACGCGCGCGCCAACCGCTTGACCTCCGCACCGTCACGGGCCAGATCCAGCGCCACCCGGGCCACGCTTTCGCGCGGCCCGACGCCCAGCACCGCCGAACCCGTGACCACGACGCGCGGCGGATAGCCCCGCACCGACTGGAACGCGCGGAGATTCTCCGGTGTGACGCGCCCTTCAAACGGATACGACTTCGCATACACGACATGGTCCGGAGAAATCGGTCCGGCCCCCACATCCAGCATGCCGGATACGGCGACCGCCGCCGCCTCGCTTCCGAAGGTCTCTGACAGCGTTTGCCGCCAACCGGCCACCTCATGTTCCGCAGGCTCCGGTCCAACGTGCGCCCCGCCGTCCAGATGCGCCTCCGCATACTCGCGGGACAACCGTTCCATCAGGCTCTCGTACACCGCACGCACCGCCTCCACCGTGTCCCCTGAAACGACCACACCGTGATTCTGGAGAAAGATCAGCGCAGGCTCCGCACCGTGTTCCCGCGCATAGTCCTGAACCGCGCACCGCACCTCCCGGCACAACGTGTAACCGGGGTCCACATACGGAATCCAGAGCGCCTCGGGAAAGAGACGGGCCGCAGCCGCTTCACCGCCGACCGCACAAGTCATGCCGTTACAGGCCTCCGGATGCGTATGCACCACGAAACGGGCCGCGAGCGTGTCGTGCAGCGGCGCCTCCACTGAGGCGCGCCCGGGCGTCTCTGGCCGCACCGCCGCATCCATCCGCTCCTTGACCCAAGCCTCGCGCGCGGCCGCTCCGTCCGGCGGCGTCTCCCGGTAGAGGCACGCCAGCCGGGCGCGGTCCAGCGCGACAAACCGGTCGGGGGTCAGCGCGGCGAGCGTGGTGCCGGAGGGCTTCACCCAGAGGGTGTCCGCCTGCTTGCAGGAGGTATTGCCCCCGCCGCCTTTGACATACGCCGCGGATCCGAACGCATGCGACAGTTCGGTAACCGCTTCGAGTAACACTCTACTCTCCCACCCCACGCACTGCCCTCCGCTCACCGTTTCGCCAGCACCTGCGCCTCATACCGTTTGACCTCATTGAGCCAAGCCGGATCAGGCGGCACGTCCTCCTCCAGGCAGAACTTTTCCCAGACCGCGCCGAACGGCATCGTCTTCGCGGCTTCAGTCCACACCAGGCGCGCGGTCAGGTCGCCTTCCCGCTCCGCCTCGCGCATGGTCTCGAACGGCTCCAGCAAAGCGTACAGCAACGCCTTCTGCATGGCGCGCATGCCCAGCACCCACGCCGCGATCCGGTTGATGCTCGCGTCAAAGTAATCCAGCCCGATGTGTATGCGCCGGAACTGGTCCAGCCGCACCAACTCCTGCGCGATCGCGATCAGATCGTCCCCCACCAGCACCACATGGTCGCTGTCCCACCGCACCCCCCGGCTCACATGCAGCAGAATACCCGGAACAAACGGCAGGCAGGCGGAGAGTTTGTCCGAGATCGTTTCAGTCGGATGGAAGTGCCCCGCATCCAAGGTCAGCAACTTCTGATTTTTCACGGCGTACCCCATGTAGAACTCGTGGGAACCGACCGTATAACTTTCCGCACCGATGCCGAAGAGTTTGGATTCGACCGCATCCAGCATGTGTCTGGGGTTCAACTTCTCCGCGAAACACTCGTCCAGCGCGTCGTTCAGGATCTTGCGCGGGGTTGCGCGGTCAGCCGGGATGTCCTTGTAGCCGTCCGGTATCCAAACGTTGTTGACACTGGGCGTGCCCAGTGCTTTGCCGATAGCCGCGGCAATCCGCCGCGTGGCCTGAGTGTGCCGGATCCAGAAATTCCGGGTGCGTTTGTCGCGGCTGGCCAGAGAAAATCCGTCAAACCGGGGATGCGAGAAGAGGGTCGGGTTGAAATCCATGCCCAGCCTGTTCTGCTTGGCCCAGGCGATCCAGTTTTTGAAGTGTTCCGGCTGCAACGCGTCGCGGTCGACTTTCTTGCCCTTCTCGAACTCCGCGTAACAGGCGTGCACGTTCACGCGGTGCGAGCCGCCGACCAGCGAAAGCACGAACGCAATGTCGCCGCGCAACTCCTGCGGGGTGCGCGCGCGCCCCGGATAATTACCGGTGGTCTGGATCCCGCCCGTGAGATCCCCCTCGGGATTCTCGAAGCCACGCACGTCGTCGCCCTGCCAGCAGTGCAACGAAATCGGGATTTGAGCCAACTTCCTGAGAGCCGCCTCCACGTTGACCCCCATCTCCGCATAGCGTTCACACGCGATTCGATACGCAGTCCCGCTGTTTTTCTTGCTCATGAGATCGCCCCCTCCCCTGAAATGGGATAACAGGGGGAAGTTTACCGGATTCCACCCGCAACATCAATTCCAACCGTAACGCGGACTTACCCCATTTTTTCAAGCCGAGCCGGATAATGGCTGTTCCGGCTACATTTCGGCGGTTTCCGGCACATGCTGTTTGCGGCACCATTTTTCGCTCCTATCGAAAAGCCTGGTGTTGTCATCTGCGATCATGTAGCAGTGCAAGTCAGGCACGCCGAAGAGGCGTTTCGAGACGCGCGTTATGCTGCGAACGTCGCCGGTGAGGGGCACGCATCAACGCGAACCCTCCATCGGCTGGTTAGCAGTTGCTTCCGGTACGTCAAAAACGGTCTCTTGGGGCATAAGGCCGCGGCGCTTCGCCTCATCAAAGAACCACACGACTGATTCATTCGCTCGCCATCCACCCGTCTTGTCCGCACGATCCGCTGCCATGAATATGCATAAGAGCGCCATATCCACCTTTGCGGCAAGTCGTCGCCAAGCCTTGTCGCCTGGAGTTTCGCCTCGGAGGTGGCGGTTGTGCCATGAAAGGGCGATGTCGTGGAAACGAATCAGACACCCTTTGGTTGTCGAACAGTGTTACCGGGCCTGCCTCGCGAAGGCAGACAAACCCCATATACGTTCGGGATAATATTCACCCTGACGGCTATGGGCAGCGCATATTTTGTGTGGACTATTATCCCTCGCGGTTTTGCTTTCTTCACGAACGCCGGGCACATTGCGCGACAGAGCACGGGTTAGTTCCCAATGGCGTTGCTCTGCTTCAGTCTGGCCAAGGCCTTCGCCTCGTGTTCCTTTAGCCGTCCGAGTTCCTCCTCGGGCAGATGCGTTTGGGCCGCCGAGAATGATAGCCGGAGGTCCGGAAACTCACACTCAAACAGGAACCTTGCCCGTGGGATATGGAAATCAGACGTGACAACGATTAACGCATCGATCTCGTGACGCCTGACAATCGGCCTGACAAGTTGCGCGTCTTGGATTGTGTTGGCGCTTTCAGCACACTCCAGAATGTTCCTCTCGGGAACTCCGTGCGCCATCAGGTACTGCCGAGTGTAATAGCCGTGAGGTTTGTCCGTTGTGTTAAAGTGGTCTCCCCACCCTCCTGTCGGCAGCATCTTGGCGTCGGGATTCGCCGCATACTCAGTCAACGCGCGCTGACATCGCTCGATCGCGATAGACGAAAGATTTCCCTCGGCGTCGTTGGGCGCACCCAGAATGACTATGGCCAGTTTCTTCATCACTCTCCACCTCCGCACACAGTTTCAAACACTTCTCTGTGTCAGTCAATTGAGTACAGGCGGGCGTCACGCGCCGCGCGGATTTCACCTTCGATTTCGGCAGGCGTCATCGCGCCACGTCGTAGCTCCGTTCAGTGTCGCCGCTAGTTAGGCTTCGGTTGAAGTCATCCGAATTCTATCCCTGCCAATGAACCGCCAATTCCAATGGCAATTAGCCCAGCACATGCCAGCACAAACGGTTTTATAGCGAGTTTACAGTCCACTGTAAGCAATGCCAGCCAACATATCGGGGCAAGAAAGATGCAACTCAAGAACCAGCCCGGACCGCGCCTGTAGGCAAGAGTTAACATCTTAATCTCACCAATAAAACACGCCAAACTACCGAGACCGAAAAGAATGTGTCCCAAAACTATCATTTCTGCGGTCTTCCAAAGCCGTATTGGTGTTCTTACCGCGTGCCGGACAGTGTCGTTGAGCCTGTCTCGCCCGCGAATAATTCCACGCACGTTCAAAACAATATTCGTTCTGACGGCTATAGGCAAGCGCGCATTTTGTTGCCCGGCAAAGCTTTATCGGCCGGTAAGGCCAATAAAAAAACAAGGTGTTTCGCACACGAAGGCAAGAAGGGCACGAAGGTTTTGGGAGGCATGGCTCGGGGGATTTTGCTTCATGAGTGCCCCGCCCATGAAACACGGGCAAGATACCCGTGCCACACCAAGTTGTTGCATTACGAAGACATGGAGAGCACGAAGGGGAATGGATTGTCATGGAAAACCCTTGGTATCCTTTGTGTGTGACGAAATCGGGTTGCGGGCTCCGCCCGCGTCAATGTGGAAGTCAGGCGCGCGGGTGTCCCTGCGGGCAACGGCGGATCCGTCGGACCGGAGGCGTCCCTGTCGACTGTCGCACGATGGTCAAATCTCGAGCGTCGCAGGTCGAATGCCGCAGGTCGCAGAACGATGTTCACGCGAATGTGAACGGGCACGAGGACGAGGACGGGGAAGCTATGGATTTTCGATTCTGGCTCGTGCTGCTCATGCGGGGGTCTGCCCACTTCTCATGAGATGTGGACAAGGGCACTGCAAAAGAGGCGCGGCATGAACGGGATTCTTACCTTACACAGTGAATGTGGACCCTTACCCTTACAGGATGTTGGGTACATCGGACATCTACAGGATGTTGGGCACATCGGACATCGTTCGGGGATCGTTTTTCGTTGCCCTTCCGGATCGTCGCCGCTTACAAGATGGTGGACACATCAGACGCCGTTCGGGGAGTTCCCGTACCGGACGTGGTCTAGGTGATTGAACGGCGGGCGTGCGGGAGAAGAAACTATTCGAATTCCCCCGCATCGTATTTGGCCCAGAATTCCGACGGTGACCACATCGTGCCACGTGAGAATCCGACGCCGATGATGCGCAGCGTCGGCATGGCCCGTACCGCCTCGATCCCCTTTTTAATCCGTCGCGGCGTAAACAAGAACTGCCGCAACTGAAGATCGGCCAACGGTGTCAGGTCCGACACCGCACTGTCGGTCATGTTAATGAAGTACAGCGGCAAACCGCGAAGCGGCTCCACGTCCGTGACCGGAGTGCCGGACATATAGAGGAACCGCAGTGCTGACCCTTTCAGGGGACGCAAATCGCACACCTTCGTCCCAGGAATATGGAGCCGTTCCAACGGCATACCGACCAAGGGAGAGAGGTCGGTGATCCGCGTCCACCCCATGTGCAACTCTTTTAAAGACAACCCCACCACATCCGATAGATTCGTGACGGTGGTATAGTTGATGAACAACCGCGCAAGCGGCATTCCCTTGAGCGGGGAGAGATCCGGAATATCCGTGACCTCCATATGCAGTCTGTTTAACGGCATCCCCCGCAAAGGCTCCAGACTTCTGACCGACGTCTGACCTATCTCCAAATCGACCAGCGGCATCCCCTGCAAAGGCGAAAGGTCGGCAACCGGACAACATCGGTGAAGATTTAAATTCGTGATGGCCAACCCCTTCAGCGCAGAGAGGTCGGACACACGGGAACTCCGGATATCCAATTTCTTGAGCGGCATCGCCCGGAGCGGCGACAAATCTTCCACTTCAGAGTATTGCGCGCCCAGCTCGACGACGCGCAATCCAGCGAGCGGACGCAGATCACGCGTCGCCACCCGTTTTTTGTACGCGCCGCCGAGATCGACCCGCCAACCATCGGCCATATCGCCGGAAACCCGTTCACAGACAAATCCGGCCTGCCGTAACCGCGCGATCCGGTCCTCCTCGGACATCCCCTTCAGTTCATGTCCCGCAGTCGTCTCGGGCGCATGCGTTTTCTCCGTCAGGCATCCCACGCCACAGACACATGCGACACCTGCAACGACGATACCCCATCCTATGCGCCGCCGCCAATCAAATCCCCGATCCCCCATCCCGTGACCTCCGCCATCCTACAGTTTGAAGAGTTCGCGGTAACGCGGTGCCCAGTAGGTGAGGATGATCTCCGCGCCCGCGCGCCGAATGGCGGTCAGCGATTCCCGCGCCATCGCGTCCCGATCGCCCCACCCCCTCTCAGCAGCGGCGATCAGCATGCTGTATTCGCCACTGACGTTGTAAGCCGCGAGCGGCAGGTCGGTCCGCTCGCGTAGCCGGGACAGAACATCCAGATAAAACAAGGCGGGCTTGACCATCAGGATATCCGCCCCCTCGTCTTCATCGAAATCCGATTCGCGCAGCGCCGCGCGCAGATTACCGCCGGAGGCCTGATAGCCCTGCCGGTCACCCGAAGACGGAGAGGAGCGTTCCGCCTCGCGGAACGGCCCGTACAGAGACGACGCGAATTTCGTCGAGTACGCCATCAGCAGGGTCTGGTCGAACCCGTTCTCCTCCAGAGCCGCCCGGATCACCGCGACCTGGCCGTCCATCATGGCGCTGGGCGCCACCACATCCGCACCGGCCGCGGCATGCGAAACCGCCACACGGGCGAGCAGACCGTTCGCGGCATCATTGTCCACCGATCCGTCCGGCGCGAGCGGTCCGCAATGACCATGCGCGGTATAGGCGCACAGGCAGACGTCGGTCATCACCACCAGTTCGGGATAGGCGCGCCGGATCGCCGGAACCGCCTGCTGCACCACGCCCCGCTCATCAAACGCACCGCTGCCGCCCTCGTCTTTGTCCTGCTCGGTCTGCCCGAACAGCAACACCCCGCCCACCCCTTGCGCCGCCACGGGTTCGAGCGCACGCAACAGATGATCGACACTCATGCGGTTCTGTCCCGGCATCGCGTCGATCGGCTCACACCGGTTATGTCCCTCCACCACAAACACCGGCCAAATCAGGGATGACGCGGGCGGCACGGGATCGTCGAACAGCCTACGAATCGCCGGGGTACGCCGCAAGCGGCGCAGGCGGACTTCGGGAAAACGCATGCGGACCTTCCTTTCAATCCGGAATGAACAGTATCTGGCCCGCACGGATTGCGGACGGATTGGTGATCTTGTTGGCCTTCATGATCGACTCCATGCTCTTTCCGTATCCGCGGGCGATTTGGGAGAGGGTCTGCCCTCGTTCCACTTTGTGCTCATACCCGGAACCGCTTCGGGCAGGTGAAGCGGAGGCAGAGGGTGCCGCGCGTTCCGCGGCAGCACGGGCCGCCCGGATTTCCGCCTGCTGGCGTGAAGCGATCGTCTCAATACGTCCGGCCAGATCGTCGGTGATCTCTTTGCGCAACCCCTCGCGCTCGACGCGGACTCGCTGCAACTCCTGCCGCAGCGCGCCCATCTCCTCGCCGGAACGCTGCAGGGCCGCAAGCTGCCCTTCCAGCCGCGTCAGCCTCGCATCAAGCACTTCCTGATTGCGGCTGACCGCAGCCACCTGTTCCGCAAGCTGCCGGAACTCCAGATTCATCTGCTGCGTGCTCGTGGCGATCCGCGCCACCGTTGGATCCTGACGCGGCTGCGCCTCGAACATCGTCCCTTCAAACATCGGGGCCTGACATCCTGCCGCACATCCGAGTCCCGCTGCCAACAGCAGCAACACACGTTCTCTTCTTCGCATCCCTCCTCCTTTCCCGTCCGTCACAGGCAGGGCAAGAAATAAAACAACAGCCAGACCGCAGAAAGAAGCGCGAGGAACACGAGAAACGCGCGGCGGCGCGCCTCCCGGTCATCGTCCGCCGAAGTGCGGCGCAATTGCCGCAATCCGCCCGCCGCAATGTAATGGAACAGCCGGTTACGGCCGCGGCTCCTGAGGGCCGGACGCCGACGCTTACCGAAAAAAAAGCTGTTCCCCGCCGCATCCTCCCGCACATCCAGACGCCACGATGCGGGTGTCCGCCTGACATCCGCATCGACGAACACACTGTTCGGACCCTGCTTGAGCACACGTCTACCGGTGGCCGGTGGCATATCTTCCCATCCCCCTCTCTCAAGGCACTTCGATAATCTGTCCCGCCCGGATGCGTCCGTCCGCATCAATCCGTCCGCGGTTCGCGTCACGAATCCGTTTCCACTGGGTCGAGTCCCCGTAAAACCTCTCCGCAACCCGGAAAAGCGTATCCCCGGGCTGCACCACATAGGTCCGGTGCGCCCCCGCTTTCCGGGTTCTTTTCTCCTTGCGGCCGTCCTGCCCGAACAGCGAGAGCGCGGACAGCGCATCCTTGTCCGGCGTCACGTCGATCGGCGGCGGCGGCGCGACCGTTTGGGCGGCGGGCGCCGAATCGCCCGATCCGCTGGCAAGCCGCGACTGCTCTTTGCGGGCGGCGGGCACCGAATCGTCCGATCCGCCGGTAAGCCGCGACTGCACTTTCCGGAGGACCGATTCGGTTGTCGGCGCGTCCACCACCGGCTTGCGGATCGGCTGCGGCTTCTCCGACTGCGCGGCCAGTTCCGCCGCCTCCTCGCGCAGCGCGCGCAACGTGCGGGCATCGGTGGTCCGCTTCGATTCCCTCGTGTCCGCCGCATCACGAGCCGCTTGGGCCGCCTGCCCTGCGGCCGCTTCCGGCGCGGCCACCTCCTCCACACGCATCTTGCGCAACAAGTCACGCAACCGCTCGTTCTCCGCCTGCAAGCGCGTCCGTTCCTGCTCTGCCGCGGTCTTGGACTCAACGAGCATGGATTTCTCACCCTCCAGCGTGGTGATGAGCCTGTTGAGGCGGTCATTCTCCTTGAGCAGGTGCGCCTGCGAGATCCCCTGCACCGAATCCCCGACTTTCCGCAGGATTTGGGGGGCCAGCAATTGTTCGGCAATGCGGATCCGGTCTTGGGCCAGCGTGCTCTTTTCGGCTTCCGGCCTCAGATAGAGATATTGATTATAGTGGTAGATCGCCCCCACATAATCCTCGGCATGATCATGAAGCAGCGTGGCCAACTGGAAGTGAGCCGAGAAGGAACGGGGCTCTTCGATCAACACCCGGTTGTAAAGCCGGATCGCCTCCTTCAGATCGCCCGACTGCTCGGCGGCGAAGGCCTTTCGATAGAGAGGCGACCCGCGTTCCGCACTCTCGGCCTCCTGCACGCCAGACTTGCCGCACCCCGCCCCTGAAAGGAGCAGGAGCGACCCCCATACGATAATCCCGTATCGAACCATTACAAAAGCCCTTCCGGAAAGAGATGCGACCCCGCATTTTTGATTTGGTTTCTGCGTCAGACCGACATATCATGTCTGCACTTTGGTTTTTAGGCCGCCGCGCCTCAAACACAGAATGCATGCGTGATCGTTTATTGTACTGATCTCCTGAAAAATGACCACTGAAAACACGAAAAAACTTTGGGATTCGGCCCGCGCCGTTCTGGGCGGGAATGGTTGTCTGAGCGTTATCATGCCGGTTTACGGCCTGGAAAAAATCATCGGGCAGAACATTCAGGCTGTCTGCGATCTGCTGCGCGACGAGATTCCGTTTGAGGTGCTCCCGGTGGATGACGGCAGCCGGGACGGCACGGCCGAGTCCATCCGGCAGGCGGCGAGCCGGGATCCGGAGCATGTGCGCCCCGTCTTCGTCCAAGTCAATGCGGGCAAGGGCAACGCCCTCAAATGCGGGTTCGCCTCTTCCCGCGGCTCGCACATCCTGCTGCTGGACGGCGATCTGGATTTATCGCCCGCGCGGATCACCACGTTCTTTGAGGTCATGGCGCATAACCGCGCGGACATCGTGATCGGCTCCAAGCGTCATCCCGAATCCGTGATCGACTACCCTTGGCACCGACGCCTCGCCAGCGTGATCTATTACACGCTGGTGCGCCTGCTGGTGGGACTGCCGGTCACGGATACGCAGACCGGCATGAAACTCTTCCGCCGTGAGGCCCTCGGCTGGGCTTTCGACCGTATGCTGGTGAAGGCGTTCGCCTTTGACTTGGAGATTCTCTCGATCGCCCATGCCCGCGGGTTCAAGGTGGCTGAAGCGCCGATCGAAATGCATTTCGGCAACAAAGTGGGGTGCCTCTCTTGGTCCAACGTCCGGCAGGTGATGAACGACACGCTCGCGATTTTCTACCGCCTGCGAATCCTGCGGTATTACGGCAGTGTCGAGGTGGCGCCGCCCGCCTCCCGTCCCATGACGGTCTCCGTGGTCATCGCCTGTCCAGGCCCAAGCCCGTATCTCACGGAGTGCCTCGAAGCGCTGGCGTTGCAGACCCACCGCGCGTTCGAAGTGCTCGTACTCCCCGATGAGCCGCTTACGTTGCCAGAGTACCCCTTCACGCTGCACGTGCTGCCCACCGGCAAGACGCGGCCCGCAGAAAAGCGCAATACCGGCCTGTGGCGGGCGCAGGGTGAAATCGTGGCGTTCCTTGATGACGATGCCTACCCCGTCCCCGCCTGGCTGGAGCATGCCGTCAAATACTTCACGCTACCGGATGTCGGCGGTGTGGGCGGACCTGGCGTCACACCACCCCACGACCCATTCCTGGCCCAAGCGAGTGGACGTGTCTACGCCAACCGCCTGGTCTCCGGAAACTACCGTTACCGCTATCTCGGGGACCGTGTGCGGCCGCGGATCGACGACTTCCCCAGTTGCAACCTCTTCGTCCGCACGGAGGTGCTCAAGGCCATCGGCGGTTACCGCACCGATTTCTGGCCCGGGGAGGACACGCTCTTGTGCGCCGACGTCGTGTTCGGACAGGGGAAACGGATCGTGTACGACCCGTGGGTTCAGGTGTTCCACCACCGTCGTCCGCTCTTCGGACCCCACCTGCGGCAAATCGGACGCTACGCGCTGCACCGCGGCCATTTTGCCAAGCGTTTCCCCAACACCTCGCTGCGCCTAAGCTATTTGCTGCCCTCGCTGTTCGTCGCCGGCGTGATCGCGGGTGCGATCCTGTCCGTGTTTCATCCCCCCCTGCGTATCCCGTACATCGCGGTCCTGGCCACCTACGCGGCACTGACCCTGCTGTCGAGTCTGACCCTGCATCCGGGACTCTGGTTTGTCACCTGGCTCGGCGTGATGGGCACACATCTGGTTTACGGCGTGCGCTTCGCCCAAGGACTGCTGACCCGCCGGATGCCCTGCGAAGCCGGAGCCTTCGACCACCCGTCTGAAAAACCAAGCGGGGCGACATGATTTTGCCACGGAAAAAACGACGCAACACGCGGCAACGGATCCCGCAGGTCGCGCTGTTGCTGGAATCGTCGCATGAGATCTCGCGCGGCATGTTGCGCGGCATTCTCGAATACGTTCATCTCTACGGCCCTTGGGCTCTGCATCTGAACTCCGGAGGCGCCAATGACCAGAAGTTGCCGGATCGCGCGGCCTGGCGCGGCTCGGGCATCATCGCGCGCATCCCCAATCCCCACGTGGCCGCTGATATCGTCGCGGCACGCCTCCCCACCGTGTTGATCGATCCGGTCGATGCGTACCTCAACCCCCGCCACCCGCTCGCGCGCTGCTGCCGCGTGAGCTGCGATTCCGCCGCCGTGGCCCGGTGTGCCGCGGACTACTATCTGGCCAACGGGTTCACGCGGTTCGCCTTTGTGGGCGAACCCTCTGGTCTCAACTGGTCCCTGTGGCGTCAGAAGGCGTTCGTGAACCGTATCGCGGAGGCCGGATTCGCTTGCGACGTCTATCCGCCCCCCTCGGAGGAGGAACGTGCCACATGGGAACTGGACCGCAAACGCATGTGCCGCTGGCTGGCCAAACTACCCAAACCTTTGGCCGTGTTCGCCGCCAATGACGCGCGCGGCAGGCAGGTGCTCAATGCCTGTCTGGCCGCCGATCTTCCGGTGCCGTACGAAGTGGCCGTGCTGGGCGTCAACAACGACGTCATGATCTGCGAAACCAGTCTGCCGCCGCTCTCCAGCGTGGCGGTGGATATGGAACGGGCCGGATTCGCCGCCGCTGAACTGCTGGACCAACTCATGCGCAAAACCCTGAGGAAACAGCGTTGCGTAACGTTCGCGCCGCAGAAGGTGGTGGCGCGCGCCTCCACCCGGCGCTTGCAGGTGAATGACCGCCTCGTGATCCGCGCCCTTGAGTTCATCCGCATCAACGCGGGACTGAATGTCCGCGTGTCGGATGTCGCGGACCACGTGGGTGTCACGCAGCGTTGGGTCGAGAAGCGTTTCGCCCAGACGCTGAACCGTTCGGTGATGGATGAGATTCAGCGCGTGCGCATGGAAACCGTCCGCTCGCTCGTGACTAAGAGCACCCTGACCTTTTCCGCAATCGCGCAGCGTTGCGGGTTCACGAACGCCAACCATCTCGGCGTACTCTTCCGCCACACGTTCGGCACCACCATGAGTGATTACCGCCATCAGCATGCGCCGCCGACGCTCACCGCGCGACCGCGCTGACGCGGGTCGTGTTCTCTGGCTTCGGGTTTGGGGGTTCAGTAACCGCACCCGTTTTCGGGCAGGGACACCTCCCCGAGATGTCCGCAAGTCAGGGCTTCAGCGCCCGCTTGGCCGTGCCGTACGCATCCCAACCGTCCGGCGCGAAATACAACTCGAGGAAGCGGCC
>Ga0208694_1001473_pt1 | contig 28485 bp, 18 predicted proteins | sample AD_UKC078_MetaG_FD_184442 | JGI IMG/M metagenome (GOLD analysis project Ga0208694, IMG submission 184442) | Active sludge microbial communities of municipal wastewater-treating anaerobic digesters from USA - AD_UKC078_MetaG (SPAdes) (version 2) | ecosystem: Engineered > Bioreactor > Anaerobic >...
TTCGGTGGTCGCTGACGTTAGCCATAAAAGACGACAAAGAAAGGACAATTTCATCATGTACCCAATGGTCACTCGTCACTGCAAAGCGTTTGCGGCTCTAGTATTGACCGCGATCTGTATTTGCGATGTGTTTGCCGCACCTTGCCCAAACTGCTCCCCATGGGAAGGCAAGGAGTTTCACGATGCGAAGGCCACAAGGATGGGCCGGTGCAAAAGAGGCACTATTCCAAAGGGGTGTGTTCCCTTACTCAACAAGAGCGAGGACTTCTGTTTAAGCTGTAGAGTGACTGTTCGGTACAACACCCCGTCTGGATATCGCATGTGTCCCAAGTGCTTTGGAAAGGGCGAGATTCCAGACAAAATCGAAAAACCAAAAGAAGAAACCGCGCCGACAAAAACCGCGAACACCAGTCCTGCTCAAGTGAAAGACGAACACAAGCCAAGCATCGACAAGAATGTCGTCTTCGTTGGCGTGAAGAAGTGCGATAAGTGCGACGAGAATGGAAAGGTCATCCCGGTGGTCGACTGCGCCTTGTGTGAAAACGGATTCAACCACATAAAAGATGGGGATTCATACAAGTGCCGTGTCTGCGGCAAGGTTTGTGCCTCCCGCTTTGTACCCTGCTGTAAGCCTGACTGCCCAAAATGCGGCACTATGCGTGAAACAAAAATATCCTGTCCGTTTTGTGGAGGCGACAAGATCATTACACCGTTGGAAGAAGCGAGAAACAAGGAGCGGATGGCGGCTGATAGTGCTAAGCAATAAGTTGAAGAGCGGATTATTGGCTAACCAGTCGGCATAGACAACGGCGCTACGCGGCGTGTCTGGCCTCCGCCGTTCGATGAAAGGAAAAAAATGACGGAATCAACACAATTCATTCGGTGTGACCGACGGTATCTCACAGCTCGTTTTGGTAGCATTCTTTTTGTATTCATGGTTCTTTTTTTCATCGATTTGCTTTTCTGGCATACGATTGTTATTGCGGGTCTAATGGGCACATTATCGTTGTGTGTCTTAATGGATTGGGGCATAAAAAAAACATGGAAGTTCTCCATCAGTTCCAACCAAATCCGAACTGAAAAACTTTTTACGGGACCAATCGATCTTCGTACGCCACTTGACCAAATTGTAGGAATCAACGCATACGAAGGCATTCTTGAGGCGCTGCTCGATGTAGGCACTATTGAAATCAGTACGGCATCATCTCAACATGATCATGTGGCTATTAAGTGGCCACATCTGCGCAATGCGCGGAAGGTGGCCGATCGACTCGAAATACTCTTGAAGGAAAAGAGATCATCGAACCATTGAGTGGACACATATTTTCCAAAGGCCGCAGATGGCCTTTGGAAAAACGGTCACTCATGACGTTGGGATTTGAGAAGAAACAGATGAAACTGGTATTCGAGATGGCCGTCATCGCGGCAGGCATGGTTGCGTTGGGTGCGGTCAAGGTTCCGGCGCCAGATAATTTTCCGGGCGGTGAGGCGAGCATCGCGGATCCGGCGTTGTGGGGTGGGGTGTTGCCGACGATTTCGGACTCGCCCTATTTCTATGTCGGCGACATTTTCCGCTATTACATGGACGGGGCGGATACGTTCACCCATCGTGTGGATTTTGGCGGGACCTCGTTCAGTGACCGGAACTGGGTGTCTCCCTATACACCGCAAATCCTGACGATCGACATCTTCAACCATGCGGTTTTCCACACGACGGCATTTACATCGACGCGTGGGATTGACGGCTCGCGCCACACGATCAAGGTACACGATGGCGGTGTGTTTGATTGTGGCAACTTCAAGGTCGAAAAGGGTGATTCCACGATCAGGATCACGGATGGCGGCTATCTGGTAACCACCAACGCCTCGACGTACATCGGTTCCAGCACGGCCGGTGATGTGCTTCATGTGTCCTTTCTCATCAATAACGCGACGTGGATGGCAAATGGGTTCTGGCTGGGGCGCGAAAACAATTTCGAGAACATCGACATCGCGTTTGCCGCCACGAACAGTATCATCGAGTCATTGAGTGGCGGGACGCTTTTCAATGACGATTCGGATTTTGTGCTCGGCTCCGGTACGCGTCTCCGGGTTCGGGATACGGTCACCATCGATTCCGGCGCGCATCTGACACTTGACGATGCCGAGGTTCTCAGTGATGACACGTATACGAACGGCGCATGGTATGTCGGGGTAGGTCGTGCCAAAGGGCGCGACTCTGTCCTGACTGTAAAGGGGGCAAGCGTACTCGAACCCACCGGGTTCACAGCTGGACACGATTCCGCACGCACCGGGCGGGTCGTTGTGGCTGAAAACGCCGTTGTCGACATGGTTCTGCCCTCCTTTTCCTACGACAATACGCGATTCGGTCTTTCCGGCGTCGGCTATCTCGAGATCCGAGACAAGGGCTGGTTTGGTTCCACCTCCACAAAAAACGGAGGCATTCCGATCCGTTTCGGCATCAAAGCCGGTGGATACGGACAGTGCGATATCTACGGCGGCACGCTGGAATACTACGGCTACGGCACACATATCGGTGTGGCCGGAACGGGAGTCATGAACGTTCATGGCGGGTTGCTCCGGATTCTCCGGATGGAACTTGGAACATCGGCGACGGAAACCGAAAAGGCTGTTTTCCGGCAAACCGGCGGCACGGTTCGGATCATGAGTGCTGCGGGCAAGATCGGATCAGAGGACGGGCGCGTTCAGGTTGCTTGTGTCGCGCATCCGGCAGAGGTGTATCTTGAGGGCGGTGTGCTCGAATGCGGGCGGCTGTTTTCCGTCAACCCGTCCTATGCAACGGTGGTCGCGAACGGCGGAACCATCCGGCGTGTGGGAAGTTGGGACGGGGCCGTTCCGGATAAGTCCCTGATTACGGGTATCGGGTCGTTCACGATCGGTGTAGACGGGTTCACCATCGACACCACTGGCGGGGATGTGGATGTCAAACAGAACATGACCAATATCGCCGGTGAGGAAGGCGCGCTCTTTAAGGTGGGGAAAGAGAAGTTGACGTTCACCGACACCGCTTACGATGTCGCGAACACGATTGTCGCTGAAGGAACCTTCCTGTTGGGCGACGCGGCTTCCGTCCTCAACACCGCGCTTACGGTGACCAACAACGCGACGTTCTCATTGGCCGGCGCGGCGACGTCTGTCACGCTCGATGCGTTTACGGTCACGAACGGCGTGCTCTCGATTGATCCGGGTGACCAGTTCATCGTCAATGGCCCGGTTGCGCTTCAAAACATCTGCGTGACCTTCTCCTCGTTACCCACGGTGGATCAGGAGTACACCTTTCTGGTGGCGGATGGGGAACTCGACGCATCAACCGCGAGCGCGCTCAGCAATGTGCTGATCTCAAACCTTCTCCCTGAAGATACGCATATCGCGTTGGTGCCTGTTTATGACTCTGGAACCGGGAAGACGACGGTCACCATCGCTGTGAAAAGTGATGTTCCGCTCGAGAATGCTACGGTGTGGAACGGTTCCGACCAAGCGTGGGGAACCGGTGGAAACTGGTCTGCGGGCTTACCGACTGCCGCGACGGTCGCGCAGTTCACCAATGACACCGCTTCCGCTTCTGTTACCGTCGCTGCCGACGCGGTTGCCGGTGCACTTCTCTTCGCCGGGCAGAACTATACGCTTGTCGGCAACTCGGCATTGACCTTCCCCGCAGAAGAGGGGGCTGCTGTGATGACCGTGAGTTCGGGTGTCCAGACACTCGATGTGCCGCTTGTGGCGGACGCAACGGTGAAAGTCGCTCTCAACGAGGATACGTCCCTGACCATCGCGAAGCCGATTGACGGGGGGGGGCTCGAAAAAACGGGCAGGGGCAAGCTGACGCTTGCGGCGGACAACATGTTTCTCCGTCCCGTATCCGTGAGGGCCGGGATGACCGCCGCAACGACAGCCGGCGCGTTAGGGTCTTCATTGGTTTCGCCGAACATCGTCAATCTGGGCGATGCGACGCTCGAATTCCCCGAAGAGGACGGTTCGGCGTTGTCGCTCGGGCAGCATTTTGTGATCAACACGACGGGTGCTAACAGGACGACGATCGTCAAGAATGAGCGCGATGTGATATTCGAGAATGGGCTGACGCCTTCGGTGGGTGTGTTCCTTAAACGCGGTAAGGGCGCGCTCACAATCAAAGTCAGGGATGGCGATGTGCTCTCGAATTCAGATGGATACGCCAGCTTCGGATCGGATTCGGCTTCGATCATTCTTGATGAGGACGGCACTCCCACGAACCGTCTTTGCGCAGCGTTCACGGCAGTCGAAGGGAAGCTGATTTTCAAGCCAGCAGTCGCAGGCACGCATCCTTCAATTTCGATGAACAATACGCTCGTGAGCGGCATCAAGGTGCCGGTTCCGTCACAGGTGCAGCCGGAGTTCGTTTTCGAGGATGTGACGGTGAATGCCGCAAACAAGATGTTCTGGCTTGCCCACGGCTGTAATGCGGATGGCGAAGCCAAGTTTCCGGCGCTTCGGCTTGTGAATGCGACACTGAACCTCTCGACGCTCTCTGTCGGGACTTGGGCGTACGCTACGGATGGAGGGCCTACGCTGGCCTTGACGAATGCGACGATCAAGGCCGCGACACTCCACCTCACCCGTTCGAACTCGACGAGATCCCCCGTTCGGTTGACGGGAAGTCATGCACGGCTGGAATGCCGCACCACGGATGCGATTGCGATCAACGGCGCGATGCATTGCGATGTTTCCGACACCTTCATCGGCTGGTCGGACGGTGTCAGCCGCACGATGAGGGGTAACGATCAATACACCGGCGACCAGATCTGGACATTCCGCGACGGATCCGAATTGGCTGTCGGCGCGTTCACGAATCTGCTCGGGAATAACAACAGCCGGGCGTTCATCTTTGAAAATGCTCTTTGGAATGTGGGGAGCAACGATCTGACGCTCGGTTCGGCGATAACGTTACCGGGCAAGTTCTCTGTGACGGCCGCTGGGACGACAGGGCTTGTGATGCGTATCGACGCTGGCAAGACGATGACTTTCGCCGAGGTGCCGCTCACCGGAACGGGCGGCTTAGTGAAGCAGGGTGCCGGAACGGTTGCTTTTGATGCCGGCATGTTGAAATGCACCGGCAAACTCGTGGCCGAAGCGGGCGTCCTCGACCTTTCTGCGGCGGGGGGTGTCACCAATGCCGTGGTAGGCGGGGGTGACGGAACGATTCTGGGAGGGGTATTCCAAGATGCGGTCCTGTTGCTTGATGCAAACCCGGAAACGTGGGAAGTGGCTTCAACACCGCTGTTTGCCGATTGTTCGTTCGCGGGACGGACGACAGTCTCATTCACACTCGACGACTTGGCGGGGATGCCGTCGCCGAGTCCGAAGCATATTCTGGTCGCGAGGTATTCGGGACCGAAACCGGATGTTTCGGGGTGGAAACTGTCTGGTCCTGCGAATATCAGCGGTTTGTTTGTAGCGGCAAACAATGAGATCCGCATGGACGTGCAACACACGGGCTTCATGCTGTATTTACGATAGGACGATGCGCGAGGGCGGAACATCCGGAGGATGCGTATGAGGCGGATAAGTGTTGTTGGCCATCGCCGCTTTGTGCGCGGCGCACGGCGCGGAACCCGGCCTCCCTCGGTGTCCAGTATTTGACGGACTGCGGGCATTTAGACTCAAAACAATCGATCCCGATAGCGACCCCGATTTGGATGAAACCGTGAAACACATGAAACCCTGAAACCAGAAACCCTGAAACCCTGAAACCCGATCCCGATAGCGATCCCGACCCCGATTTGGATGAAACCCTGAAACCCGATCCCGATTCCGATCTCGACCCCGATTTGGATGAAACCGTGAAACCTGAAACCCTGAAACCCTGAAACCAGAAACCCTGAAACCCGATAGCGATAGCGATTCCGATTCCGATTTGGATGAAACCCTGAAACCTTGAAACCCTGAAACCTTGAAACCAGAAACCCTGAAACCCGATCCCGATAGCGATCCCGATTCCGATTTGGATGAAACCGTGAACCCTGAAACCAAAGAAAATTGAAGGTTCAACTTGCTTACTCTTTTAGGTTGTGTCATCAACCGATTCCCCGTTGCTTTTGTTGTGCCTCCTGCGGTATACTCGCGCCGTATCACGAAAAGGGACGGGTATGAGCGTGAAGCAGACAAAAACGATGCGATGTGCCAGCGGCATCAAGGGTAGCGGTCGGACCATAAAAGCCGTTTGCTATGCGATGGCATGTGGCGTAATTTTGTCTGTTTGCGTGCTGATGAGCGCAGCGTACGCACTCGAAAAGTCTGCGCGTGCCGGAGGTTACGCCGGTGAAGCCGTGGTCTTCTGCTCGGCGCGGTGGGCGCTGCTGGTAAACGGCGGTATTGCAGTCTTGGGGCTCGTTTTTCTGATATGGTGCCTTGTCTTGCACCGTCAGGTAGTAAAGAAAACGATCGCACTGGAGGACGAACGGCGACGCGCGATTGATGCGCAGCAGGACAGCGAATTCCACTTCCAGCAGCTGATGGACGGGATGCCGGATGCGGTATTTATCCGGACAGACGGGCGACTTGCCTATGCCAATCCGGTCGCCTGTGCGTTGCTGGGCGCATCAACACCCGTTGAACTGTCGGACCAGCCGGTGTTAGGTTTTTTTCCGCAGGGCAAACAAGCATACATTACAGAACGTATCGCGCAGTTAGACGCCGGGAATGGCTATGTGCTAGCAGTCGAACACACGCTGCTACGTCTGGATGGCGCGCCGGTTGTGGTCGAAATCACCACTGCGCCGCTTCGGTATAAGGGGCGTAGCAGCACGCTTGTTTTCGTGCGTGATGTCTCCGCTAGAAAACGTCAGGAACAACTTTACGAAAGCTTGGTGGAAGACACCCCGGCGATTATTTGTCGGTACAAGCCGGAAGGCGAGCTGACTTTCATCAACAGTGCCATCAGTGTGTTTTTGGAGCGGGATAAAGATGAGATCGTGGGAGCCAACGCTTTTGATTTCCTGTTGCCGGAAGAGCGCGTGCTCGCGAAAAACATCCTGAGGGGCACATCGCCGGAAGACCCCCGCGCGGAGTACACGGTGATAAATCTTCGCAGGGCGGACGGGCAACTGCGCCAGATGCGCTGTCTGAGTCGCGCGATTATTGGGCCCGATGGCTCGATCAGCGAATTCCAAACGATCGGGTTCGACATCACCGATCAACGCAATCTTGAGGAACGCCTGTCGCAAACCAATAAGCTGGAGACGATCGGCCTGTTGGCGGGCGGTATCGCGCACGACTTTAACAACGTGCTTCAGACGATTCTGGGATTCAGCGAGCTGGCCCTGCTAGAAACGCCGCTGCCTGATCCGCGCGCCTCGGATATTCAAGAGATCATCGCCGCCGCCAACCGTGCCAAACGGTTGACCGGGCAACTGTTGGCCTTCAGCCGCAACAGTCCGATGAAAATCACGAGGGTTCAACTCAATCAAGAGATTGAACGCGACCAGCGCATGCTGGCGCGATTGCTTGGAGAAGACATCACGATCGAACTCGTGTTGGATGAAACGCTTCCCGAGATTCTCGCCGATACGGGGCATATTGAGCAGGTGTTGTTGAATCTGGCCGTCAATGCACGTGATGCGATGCCCGATGGCGGCACTCTCATTTTGCAGACCGCATGTGTGACGCTCGCCGGCAACGATAAACGGCTGCAACCCGAGGCTGCGCCCGGCGATTACGTCTGCTGGTCGATTTCTGACACGGGGTGCGGCATCCCGCCGCATATCCAGGCGAAGGTTTTTGATCCATTCTTCACCACCAAGCCGAAGGACCGGGGAACCGGCCTGGGGCTCTCGACGGCCTATGGAATCGTCCGCCAGTTGAACGGGTGGATTCTGCTCGACTCCGAACCGGGACGCGGCACCACCTTTTCGGTGTACTTTCCGGTCGCCCAGAAGGTTTCAACGGAGCAGACGGAGGAGTCCGGGACGGTTCCACGCCATGTGCGGAGGAACGCGAGGATTCTGGTGGTCGAAGATCAGGAAAAAGTGGCGCACGTTGCGGAACGCGTCCTCGCCTCACATGGGTTCAGGACGCGCGTGGCGCGCGGCGTCGCAGAGGCGCACGCAGCGTTGGCGGAGCCGGGGGCGGCGTATGACCTGATCTTTTGCGATGTCGTGCTGAGGGACGGCAACGGCGTCGACCTGGCCGAAACGATCAGTGCGCAGAACCCCGATATGCGCTTTCTGTTTACCAGTGGCTACGTGGATGAGAAGTCCCATTGGAAGGCGATCAAGCAGCGTGGCTGGAAATGTCTCATCAAGCCTTGTCCCGCCAGCGACCTGTTGGCTGCCGTGGACGAGGCGCTGGCATACGATACCGATGCCGATGGGTAATCAGGTTATGAACGGGAAGGCAACAACGATGGTGCAAGATGCGAAAGGAACGGTCGCGCTGGAACGGAGCTACCGTATGCTCCGCATGCTCTCCGACTGCAATCGGATCTTGGTGCGCAGCACGGACGAAAGCAGATTGCTCAATGATCTGTGCCGCCTCTTGTTGGAGCAGGGAGGGTGTACGGCGGTCTGGGTCGGCATTGTGCAGGACGACATAACGGGAACGGTCAGGACGGCCGCACATGCAGGCTTTCAGGAAAACATACCGGCTGCCTTCGGGCTGTCGGAGAGGGAAAGTGACGCAGCGTTTGAAGCTTGGGTTGCCCAGGTCATCCGTACGGGGCAGATGCAGTGTTGCGACGATCCGTGCCGCGCGTTCGCCGGAATGCGCCGGACGTTCGCCTCCCAGCAAGGCGACGTGCTTTCGCTGCTCTGCTTCCCGCTCATCTCGCCTAGTGCCACGATCGGAGCCGCGACCCTCATCGTGCCGGAACCAGGACCGCACCCAGATGAGATACTGGGGTCGCTTCAGAAACTTGCCTGCGACATGGCGTTCGGCATTGAACGCCTCCGTATAGAAGGCGCACGAAAACGCGCGACCGATGCGCAGCGGAGCAGCGAACTCCGTTTCTGGCGGTTGCTCGAAGGAATGCCGGATTCAGTGGTCATCCAGACAGGCGGGCGGCTCACTTACGCCAATCCGACCGCCTGCACGTTGCTGGGCGCATCAACACCTGATGAACTGTTGGGCCGGCCTGTACTCGATTTCTTTAAACAGGACAAACATGCATACATCAAGGAGCGTATCGCGCAGTTAGACACCAGAGGTGACTATGCGCCGGCGGTCGAGCACACGTTGCTGCGTTTGGATGGCGCGCCGGTGACGGTCGAAATGACCACGGCTCCGCTTCGATATCGGGATCAAGTTCGACATGAGGATCGAGACGGCATGCTCGTTTTTATGCGTAACATCACCGCCAGAAAACTTCAGGAACACCTTTACGAAAGCTTGGTAGAGGACACGCCAGCGCATATTTGCCGGTTCAGGCCGGATGGCGAGCTGACTTTCGCCAGTGGTGTTGTCAGTGCGTTTTTGGGGCTGGACAAAGGGGAGATTGTGGGCGCCAATGCCTTTGATTTTCTGCTGCCGGAAGAGCGCATGCTCGCGCGGAATGCCCTGATGAACACATCGGCGGAGTATCCCCGCGCGGAGTACACGGTAAGTGGCCGCAGGGCGGACGGACAACTGCGCCAGGTGCGCTGTCTGAGCCGCGCGATCTTTGGGCCCGATGGCTCGGCCAGCGAATTCCAGATGGTCGCGTTTGACATCACCGACCAGCTCAATCTTGAGGAACGTTTGTCACAGACCAACAAGCTGGAGACAATCGGTATGCTGGCGGGCGGCATCGCGCACGATTTTAACAACATGCTCCAGACGATCCTGGGCTTCGGCGAATTGGCGCTGTTGGAAACGCCGCCGCCTGATCCGCGCGCCTCGGACGTTCAAGAGGTCATCGCCGCTGCCAACCGTGCCAAACGGTTGACCGGACAACTGCTGGCCTTCAGCCGTAACAGTCCGATGGAAATCACGAGGGTTCAACTCAATCGAGAGCTTGAAAACGATCAGCGTATGTTGGCGCGACTGCTTGGAGAAAACATTAAAATCGTGCTCGAACTCGATGAGACGCTCCCCGACATCCTCGCTGATGCGGGGCATGTCGAGCAGGTACTGTTGAATCTGGCCGTCAATGCACGTGACGCGATGCCTGATGGCGGTACCCTCACTTTGCAGACCACATGCGTGACGCTCACGGACGATGATGACAGGCTACACCCCGGAGCTGTACCCGGAGATTATGTCTGTTGGTCGATCTCCGATACGGGTTGTGGCATCCCGCCGCATATCCAGAGAAAGATTTTTGACCCGTTCTTTACCACTAAACCGAAAGACCGGGGAACCGGTCTGGGGCTCTCGACCGTCTATGGGATTGTCCGCCAGTTGAACGGGTGGATTCTGGTTGATTCCGAGCCGGGACAAGGCACCACCTTTGCCGTGTACTTTCCGGTTGCCAAGGGAGTTCCAACGAAGCAGACGGAAGAGCATGGGACGGTTTCACGCTCTGCACGGAGAGACGCGAGGATCCTGGTGGTCGAAGATCAGGAAAAAGTGGCGCACGTTGTGGAACGCATCTTTGCTTCACGTGGGTTCGATACGCGCGTGGTGGGTGGCGTGGCGGAGGCGCTTGCAGCGCTGGAGGAGCCGGGATCTGCGTATGATCTGGTTTTTTGCGATGTTGCGCTGGAGGACGGTAATGGGATTGAACTGGCCGAAAAGATCAGTGAGCGGAACCCCGACATGCGCTTCCTGTTTACCAGCGGCTATGTGGATGAGAAATCTGGTTGGACGGCGATCAAGCAGCGTGGCTGGAAGTGTCTCGTTAAACCTTGTCCCGCCAACGAGCTGCTGGCCGCCGTGGACGAGGTGCTCGCCCGCGATATGGCGGTGCCACATGGCGGTAGCTACGGATGACGTGTTGGGGGCGGAACATCCGGAGGATGCGTATGAGGCGGATCGTGTTGTTGGCCGTCGCCGCTTTGTGCGCGGCGCACGGCGCGGAACCGTGGGAAGAGGCTGTGCGGCGCAGTGCGGTCGTGTTTGATCGACCGAACGGTCCGGGATGCGTCCGGGAGAAAAAAATCCACAACGGCAAGGTGGAGGTGCAAGCGTTCCTCACTGGACGACCCGAATATGTGATGCCTGTCGGTGCGGGAAATCTTTCCGCCATGGTGAACTTCGGGGACGACACGTTTGAAATCCATCTCTCGCAGGCGGACTGGCTTTTTCCAGAGGTGAACCCTGGCAAAACGTCGGCGTCCGATCCGCAACTCATGTCGCCCGGGCACGTCGCGGTAAAATTCGCGGACCTTTCCACGAACCGTATCACGCGGTTTGAACAGAAAATGGATATGAGCAGGGGACGTGTGACGCTGTCGATCGGGACAACGAAGGGGGAGATCGCCGCCGAGATTTTCGGCGACCGTGCGACGGGTGCGCTGGTTCTCTACGTCAACGACGCGCGGGAGGGTCTCGCGGCACCGGTTGTGACAACCGAAAGGAAAATGGAATCCCTTGCCGTTGTGCGGGACAGAGCGGAGTTCAGGAAGTTCAAGCTCGCGATCGGTGCCGACGAAACGGCGGCCAAGCTTTCGCTCGGGACGGATGACGCGATGCTCGCCGGTGCGCGGGACTCGTGGTGGCGCGAGTACTGGCGCCGCGGCTGGATCCGGCTGGAAGGCGACGAAAAGGCGAAAAACCTGGAAAAGTGGTGGTATGTGAACGTATACGCCTATGCGAATGTCGGGTACGCGAGACTGCCACCCAAGTTCAATGGTGGCCCCGGCATCGTCACGGACGACATCCGCTGCTGGGGACGGAGCATGTGGTGGCAGAACACACGCGAGATGATCTGGCCGATGCCTGCGGCGAACCGTCTCGAATTCGCGAAGCGTTATCTGGAGTTCTATTCGGACTGTCTCGGTAATCTCCAAAACGAGATCGAAACGCGCTATCCAGAGTTCAAGCCGTTTCCGAACGTGATTGTCCTGCCTGAAATAATGGACATCCTCCGTTCGCCGCTCTTTGCGCAGGAGGATCGTCCGCTTCCTGAGGTGACGGCTCCGTACGTGCTCCCCGCTGACGCGGAGCGCAAATCCTCCCGCGAGGCACGTCTTGCGCGTAACCCGTCGCATGTCTCCCACATCTATTCTTCCGGCACGGAACTCCTCCAGCAGATGATCGAGTACGTGCGATTTTCAGGGGATAGGACCTTCCTGCCGCGCATCGCCAAGTGGCTTCGCGCCAATGCGGAACTCTATCTCGTTCTGCTCGAAAAAGGAGAGGATGGCAAATACCACACGTATGCGACACACGTGAACGAGTCTTGGTGGCTCGTGGATGACAGTATCGTGGACCTTGCCGCCGCACGTTTCACGCTTGCGATGACGGTCGCGCATGGCGAGAGGTTCGGCTTCCCTAAGAACCTGATCGAGGTGGCAAAGGACCGTCTCGACCGTTTGGCCGATTTTCCGCACGGTGGTGTCTACAAGCTCGAAAAGATGACTGTGGCGGCGATCGCGCCCGAGGATACGGTTTATCATCCCTGCCGTATCGCACTGGGCTTGTCCAAGGCGAACTTCGAGAACAACGAACTATATCTTGTTTTTCCCTTCGCGATGGCGGGCGTGGACGAGGAGGGACCCCGCCGCACGCGTGCGCTCGAAACGTGGAAACACGGTTTAGGCGCACACGGTGGGTTTGGCTGGTTGCCGGTCTCCGTGGCAGTGGCGCGCATGCGTGATCCCAAGGCAGCCGACGTCGTCTACAATCACGGCCACAACACCTGCGGCTGGCCTTATGGCGGCGGTCGGTCGCCGGGATCTCCGATGTACATCGGCGCTCCGGTGGAAGACACTGTCTACCTAGACGGTTCCTGCGTGGTGCAGATCGGCGTGCAGGAGTTGTTACTGCAGAGCCACGCGGAAGAACCCGATTCGCGTTTCTTCGAAGGAGGGCCGATTCGTTTTGTCCCATGCGTGCCGAAAAGCTGGAGCGGCGCATTCAAGTTGCGTGCACGCGGCGGGTTTATCGTGGAAGGCACGTTCAAGGACGGGGCCATCAAGAAGACGCGCGTCACGAGCGAACGCGGTAACCGTTTCGTTTGGATCGCCCCTGCGACGGGAGAGAAGAAATCGCGAGAAACGAAAATCGGCGAGATCTTCGACCCGTTCGCACGTAACGTGTTGCCGTGGGGCCAGGACCACCGGATCGGCGGCACGCTCCTGCGCGGCAAAGATTGCCTCTATGCTGTCGGCGGCGGCAACTGTAGAGGCATGGGGCAGATCGTGCGTGTCGAACTGGGCACAGACGGGCTGCCGACCGGAAAAGCGTCCAACGTCGGCCAGATTATCGAGGGCAATCCGGGTGCGACCTGTGCGGCGATTTCCGGCAAGTGGCTTTTCGTAGCCGGTGGCGAAATCCGGAAACGAACCGTCCGTTTTGAAATCGCTCCGGACGGCTCACTCACGAATCGGACGGAGATTTCTGATGAGAACATGCCGCAGTTCAGTCAGGCCGGTATGGTGGCGAGCGGAACGTATCTGATCGTTCTGGGCGGCTGGCAGAGCCGCCAAGTCTATGCGGCGGAAGTGAGTTCGGACGGCGGACTCGGCCCTTGGATCAAACAGCGCCCCTTGCCCTCGATTTCCTTCTGCGGCAACCGCGTGTTCCGCTACGGCAACCGCATCTATGTTTCCGGTAATTCCGTCTTTCGGAGCACGACCGACCGTGTCTATTCCGCTGAAGTCGATGAGAACGGCCTTTGCACCCGGTGGCGCCGATTTGCCGAGCTGCCCGAAGAGGCTGTTGCTTACGACTTCACGCTGATGCCTGACGGCAAATCGGTGTTCTATCTAAGCATGGACTCCCTCGCCATGTATACAGCGCCCCTCGATCAGGGAGGGGAGATTGGCGAGTGGAGAAAATACTCCGAAACTTTTCCTGAAGGCCCCTACACCGCAATGCTCGGCATTCCTCTTAACGCCTCTCATTACCTGCGTTATGCGATCCTCTTGGACGATCCGCGCCAGTTTCTCTCAGCCGACATCGTCGAACTGGAATGAACGAAAACAAGAGAGTCGGGATGTCTATGGCGTCTTTCGGTATATCGTTGGGGTTTGCGTCCGGTTGTCACGGAGCGACCATGTTTCGAGGAGGGGCGATATGAAGAGAAAAACGGTTGCCGGCATGACCGCCCTGCTGGCCGGATTTGCGTTGGCATCGATGCCAGAACTCGAACCGGCTTTTTCCGCCACGCAGGTCGAGAAGGGTGCGGCGAAGCTCGTCTGGAGGAAAACCGGAGAGGGCGTCGAGACGACCGTGCTTTCGGAACAGGACGCGGGGCTCGATCTCGCTGGCGTGACGCTTACGCGGAAAACGTCCGAAGCGCCCGGACGCCGTGAGGTCGTGTACACGGTCGAAAACGGAACAAAGGAACTCCGCTACGCTTCGTTCGGTTGGCGCACGGTTTTTTCGATTGCGGACGGCAACGACCGGAACTGGTTCCCCACCACGGATAACGTGATCGATCTCACATCGCAAAGTTCCCTGTGGGGGTATTACACGAAGCCCGGCAACTGGCAATTCGCGCTTGTCGAGCCGTGGTTCGCCGCATACAACCCCGGCCACAAGAAGGGGTTCGCATTTCTTTTCGACTTCAACACGCTTTGCGCCGCGTTCGGCGCGAACGACATGATGACGCGGGGCGTGCTCTTTGATGGCGGCATGCTGCCGCCCGGCAAGAAGGTCACCGTAACAACCGTCGTGCGCGAACTCTCGGGACTACCGTCCCTTGCCACGGTGAATGACCGGTTCGCCGCCGGATTCTCGGGGCCGGAAACCTCTCCGTCGCTGAGTGTCCTCGCTTTCGAGGATCTGTCTCTCGACGGCACGGCCACACAGACGGACGTAAACGGAAAAATCCTCGGTTCCGCAGTTGTGAAGGCGGACGTGAAAGCCGGACGGGTCGCGAACGTCTGCGTGATCAAGAGCGACAAGCCCGAAACGCAGTCCGTCCTCTCCGCAGACCTGAACGGCATAAAGTTCGAGTTTTTCCGTGAGAACGGTTTCAGGATGGCGTCTCTCCCGATGGTGCCAGCCGTTTGGACGCATCACCGGCCGATGCCGGTTAAGAAACTCGAAGTTCCCATCGCAGTGAAACAAACCGCGAAGAACAAGGCGCTCCTCCTGTTCGGCTTCTATGCGAACTTCTTTCGTTTTCCGGAGATGTTTCCCGAATTCGAATTTACGATCCTTTCCGCAACCCCGCAAGGCATTATGAACAGTCCTCCGTATTCGACGATTGGCGAGTACAAATATATTTTCATGGGCGATGTGAATGAGGAAAGCGTGCGTCCGATCATGACGCGTCTTGCAGCGTATGTCAATAGCGGCGGGACACTCGTTCTGGGCGGCGGTCCCTTCGCGTACGGCTGCGGTGGATACACGGGAACGTTTCTCGAAGAAATGCTGCCCGTGAAGACGCGGCCCTTCGACTGTCTTCCGGCGTGTGTCTCGGACAAGGATGGCCGTACCGCAGTCGCTTTCGACACGGGAGATGCGAAGGTCTTCTGGATCCATCGGGATGAGGTGAAACCCGGAGCGGAGGTCCTCCTCAAAACCGTTGCCGGCGATCCGCTTCTTGTGAAGGGCAGGTACGGGGAAGGGACGGTCTACGCGTTCCTCGGTGCGCCGATTGGTGACGCGGCCCGCGACGCGAAAGCCTTTTGGAATGACAACCCAAGCTATCTTGAAACGTTGAAGGGACTCCTCAAATGATACCTCTCGTTGCTCTGCTCGCGGCGATCACGCCGCTCAGGATTATCCCGAACAAGATTGTCTATCCGGTTAACGAGTCCGGATTGATGACTGTCGTGTTGACAAACAAGGCGTCGGATCAAGCCACCTCGACCGTGAAAGTTGAAGAAATCTGGGGGATTGAAGGTGCTTCCCGCTGCATTCATGAGGCCGGAATATCCTTGGCCGGCCATGAGGGAAGGACGCTGAAAATTCCCTGGCCGGGGAGCCGGGAAAGGTACGGGCGCGAAATACGCGTGACGACCATTGTGGATGGGAACCCGACCGGGTCGCGCTCGGAATATTTCAATGTCATCGACGAGTGGTGGCGCGTGAACCAGGGGTGCGGGCTCAGTACGGCGCGCGGGGTGGTCACACCGGGCCTGAAGCACATGCTCGACCACTACGGTTACGGGACAAACGATTGGCATGACTGCGCAGGGCAGATGACGCATGTGGCGTGGGAACGCAACATGCCCGGCATGGGGCCGTTCATGGGGTATCACACGATGGAGACACGCTGGCAGATGCAGAAATCGTCTGTCGGCGGAAACTTCATCACGACAACGTATCCCGACGATATGAAATGGATCACGCCGAACGGTAGCGCCCCGCGATGGACCGGAAAGATCCGGAAGGACACGCGCATCTCGCATGACTGGGGATTCCATCATACCCGTTTCACAATCTACTTTATGGAGGGTCCATACGGCTTCGAACTCGCGCGTCAGAACCCAGAGTATATGTTGCGTAACGCGCGCGGACAGTACGAGGGGCGGTATATGGATGTGAACACCGATCCGGTGAAGATTTCCGTGCAGGACAATCCGCAGCACTATCCCTGGACCTACGTCGAGCCGAATTTTTTCCGCGAAGACGCCTTCGACTGGGCGATTGACGACCTCGTGACATGCGTCACGGCACTTGAAGAGGATGGCGTCTATTTCGACGGGCGTTACATGAAGAAACAGGGATACGACGCTTTCGGGAACAATCTGCAGAAAGTCTATGACCGGGACCTGTGTGTCGCGCGCAACATGGAAAAGACGAAGGCGAAGATCTTCGACGCGAATCCAAACGCCTACATCTGGTCCAACGGAGGCAGTGCGGCGGATCCCGAACTTGTGATCGCGAGTCATCCTCAGAGCGGGCTTCTAAATGAAATTCAGTGGCCGTTTCTCCTCAATCCGTCGCGTTCGGATCATTCGTACCGCGGTTTTCTGGAGTCGCTGCTGAAAACCCGTAATGCGACATGGTTCGGCGGCAAGTACGTGAAGACGCCATCGAAAATCATGCATTGCGGCTATCTCGCGACCCGGTGGGATGCGAAGTTCATCTTGGAGCACCGAGAGAGTTTCGTGATGGCGCGGCATGTGATGTCCATAATCGCATCCGTCTGCGCGCATCCGTTTGCCAGCAGTGTCGTTTTCCGTCCTTTCAAGCAGATGATGACGCGTTACTCCGAGTTCTTCTGGCACGAGGATATGAACATCATGAAAGACGGTTACAAGAAGTTTGCAGCCGATTCTCTGCGCGAAATTTGGTACGATGATCTGATCTACATCAGAGAAACACCAAATTTCACCCAGTATCTGATTCATCTCGTGAATGCTCCCGAACAGGAGTTTTGCGATGATACGGTCATCGAAGAACCGCCCGAAGCCGATGATGTGGAAGTCTCGACGAAACTTTTCGCCCCCGGCGGAGTCAAAGCCTGGACGATTAAGCCTCACGGTTTTCTGTCCGACGTCTACGAACCCTCATGCATCGCCGTGACACCGAAGGAGGTGAAGGGCGAGACCGTTTTCGTGGTGCCGCCATTCAGGTATTACACGCTTCTCGTAATCAGGAAGTACAAGTAAACCTAAAAAGAGCAGTTGAACCTTCAACTCTCTTGGGTTTCATGGTTTCATGGTTTCTGGTTTCATGGTTTCTGGGTTTCATGGTTTCTGGGTTTCATGGTTTCAAGGTTTCATGGTTTCATGGTTTCTGGTTTCATCAAAATCGGGGTCGGGATCGCTATCGGTATCGGTATCGGTATCGGTATCGGGATCGGGAACGTCGACCCGCGACCCGCGACATTCGACCCGCGACGATCGACCAGGGACGCCCGCGTTTCCGGCACCGCAGGTCGCTCGTCGCGGGTCGACATATAAGGTCTGACGGGAGAAGCGGGCGTCCCTACCGGTTGGCGGACGCCTTAGTCCCGCATACGCACCGGTCTCCAAAACTCAGTCGATTGCGCTTGCGACGAAGGGCTGGGACGAAGAGTTCAAAAAGAGCGTCGGGCGCACCGCAAAACCCAATGTTTACGGGGCTTTGCTAGAATTCTACCCGTTCAACTGCTCCTTTTAGGGTAAATGCCGGGGGAGTGGAGAAAAGATCGAAATGAGTACGCGCCGCGTCATCCACGCGGCGATCACACTGCTCCGCATCGTTCCGGACAAAATCGTCTGGGTTACCGAAAATTCGACACCTCAACGTCAACGGTCAGCGATTCGGATATACACCTTTTGGAGTATATTTTTCGATTTGACTCATTTCGTCCCCGGCGCACATAATAAGTGCCAATCATGGGAATCGGTATCTTTTGGGCCACTACCCTATGGGAGGATAGTGGTTTTCTTTTTTTAATGGTGGGCGCTACAAGATTCGAACTTGTGACTTCTACCGTGTGAAAGTAGCGCTCTAACCAACTGAGCTAAGCGCCCCCGTTTGCTGAAATCAGGCGTATGTATAGCATGACGGACGCCCGCGTGTCAAGGCGCCTGCAGAAAAAAAACGGGATGTCAGAATGTCAGGAAACAAGTCGTGTCGAGGTGTCCGATTCTGAAACAGTGAAAGGGAACGATGACTGCAAATGGAGAACAGAAAAAGAAAAGCGGCGGCACCAGCCGGAACCGGAAACGAATTCTGGTTGTGGACGACCATCCTCTGATGCGGAAGGGGATCGCCGCCCTGATCGGCACGGTTCCGGATTTGGTGTTATGCGGTCAGGCAGGGAGCGGGGAGGAAACGCTGGCCTTGATGAAAAAGGCGCGGCCGGATCTGATTCTGCTGGATCTCTCCCTGTCCGGATGCAACGGCATTCAACTGCTCAAAACCCTGCGGGAAAAATATCCCGCGATCCGTGTGCTGGTCTTCTCCATGTACGAGGAGGGGATCTACGCCGAGCGGGTGTTGCGCGCCGGAGCGGACGGCTACATCATGAAAAAAGAGTCGGGCACCCGGATCATGGAGGCGATCCGGTGTGTGTTGCAGGGGGAAATATATGTGAGTACTCCGGTGGCGTTACAACTGGTCAAACAGTTCTTGAAGGGCAGGCAGGCCAGCAAAACGATCGATGTCGATCGGCTGAGCAACCGTGAGCTTCAGGTCTACACCTATTTGGGCAACGGATTCTCGTCGAGGGAGATCGCGGACCGGTTGCAGTTGAGCAGTAAAACCGTCCACACCCACCGCGAACACATTAAACGCAAACTCGGTTTGCGCAATGCCAGCGATCTCGTGCATCACGCCACGAGTTGGGTCCAGTCGCAATCAAGTCCGGTGACGCTTTGAAGCATGTTCAGGTCCGGTGTCCTGACGCGATCCACGGGGGCGTATCGGGCAACAGCGCCTCGAACGCCTCGATTAGCCCCTGTTCGTACGGTCCGGCGTAGGTGCCGTCCAAAAAGCGGGCATACGATTCATCGCAGAACCGCTCCCACGCGCGTTCCTCGTCACCCGGATTGATCGGGTAAAAGAGTACGCCGGCCCGGCGGGCCGCAGCGAGGTCGCCCTGCGCATCGCCGATCAACAAGACACGGCGCATATCGTATTTGTTGTCGGCGGCCAAGCGCAGATGCTGGTCTTTCGATCCCAGTTCTTGGCCTGCGATGAAATCCACGTAGCCGTCGATCGCGTGTTGACGCCACTCTTTGACCAGCGCCTCCTCTGGAGTTTGTGAAACCACGATGGCGTCACTGGATGCCCGGATCAGTTCCAGCGCTTTCACGGCCCAGCGGAATGGCGGCACCGGGCGCATATTGGCAGCGATTTCCGCGTTGATCGCCAAGCTCCACTCTAAGATGCGGCGCAGGGCAGGGTCGCCCGTACGGTCGACTTCCTGTTGCAGCGAGGGGTTGCCGAGCGGCAAACCGGAGTTGACATAGGCGCGCAGGGCCGTCGTCTCCGGCAGTGTCACCCCGCATTCGCTGATTCCCGGGTAGTCGGACAGCAGCTCAAAGACCCGCAACAGCGCGGGGAAGCGGTTGCTGCCGCGGGTTTTTGAGTGCAGGTTGACGAACTCCGCGCAGGCGCGGAGTTGCTCTTCGCAATCTTGCAGGTTCCAGAAGCGGATGATCAACGGATGGAAGTGATCGCACTGCTTGACCCGCATGGTGTCGAACACGCAGCCGTCGGAATCGATTCCGACAAGCGAATCGTGGCGGGCCATAAGCTGTTTGAGAGCATCAAGCGTGAAAATGCGTTGCATGGTTTATGAGTGCATTAGTTCATTAGTGCATTAGTGCGTTAGTGCGTTAGTGCGTTAGTGCATTACAACCTCACAGCCTTACTCACGGTAGGGACGGTTCGCCGAGCCGTCCGCAGACCATAACTATTCATTATTCGTTATTCACTTGCTATCGCTCCCGATAGCGATTCCGATAATTCCTTGCCTATAAATTGACAGGATGACAGGATTTTCAGGATTGAACAACATCATGTTAATCATGGATTTCTTCCCGCCGAAGCGAAGCTGTCGGAAATCATGTCCTAAACTTACTTCCAAGGTTTTTTCGCGGCAGAGCCGCGCGGCGGGCTAATTCCTGACTCAGCGCGTAGCACAGCAGGCTCGTCCCTTAATCGGAACCGAAATCGGGACCGGTGTCGAGCCCCCCGTCCACGTTTCCGTGTAAGGACAACGTTAAACGTTGATCTGCAGCACGGCGATCAGGGAGAACACCATGGTGAAAATCGCCACGGTCTCGATGATGCCCAGCACGCCGAAATAGTTTGTCAATCCCTGTCCGGTCTCGGCCTGCGCGTCACACGCGGCAGCGGCGGCACGGCCCTGGAACAGTGCCGAGACGCCGATGCCCAGTCCTGCGAAAACGCCGAGGAGCAACAGCGGCAGACCGGCGGCGGCTTTGCCGAACATGATGAACATCAGGATCATGCCGTACAGTGTCTGAGTGATCGGCGCACCGACCAGCCCGAGCAGGATAAAGGGGGCCGGCTTGTTCTGCGCATAGCACTTTTTCCATGCGCCCACGGCGGCGATAGCAGCGTAGCCGGTGCCGAAGGACGAGCCGATTGCGCTCAATCCCAGACAGACGACGGCTCCTGCCACGCCTATAGCCTGATTCATGTTTGCGACTGTTTCTGGATTCATTTTTTTCTCCGTTTGGTTTGAGGTTGTAAGGTTTTAAGACTGTGAGGGGGAAGGCTATAAGACCTGACAGCCTCATAGCCTTAACTCCTTACAGCCTTTTGAACGGCTTGAAGGCATAGCCGGACCAGGTGATGCCTTTGTGGTTTGAGAACTCAAGGGTGTTGAGTCGGACAGCATGCACCAAGATGCTGAGACCCGCCATCGCGAGGTTTAGCACATGGCCGGCAAGCAGGATCAGGATCATCGGCACAATTTTTGCCCACAGCGGTAATCCCAGGTTGACCGCCATGCTATTGAAGTTTTGCGCGACTTTGACCGAAGCCAGCCCCACGGCGAAAAGACGCACGTACGAGATGATGTCCCCGAGCGCACTCACGATATTGAGCGGCAACATGCCGAGTTGAATGCCGTCGGTTTTCAGTTCATTACGCTTTAGCGTGAAGAGGAAAATCAAGGCTAGGGAGATACAAAAGACCGGATAAATCACGCGCGGGGCGGGAAAGATTCCGATGATCTGGCAGGTTATGCAGTACATGAACACGATCACACCGATCCAACCGACTTCCGCCAAGAACTTGGTGTCAGGGAAGAGGGCGGCGGCATTCCACGCGCGCGCCACAGAGAGGTGCACGACGCCTAAGGTGAAGCAGACCAGCATCGTGTTGTTGAGTCCGTTTTGCGGATCGCCGAGCCAAGCGCTGACCGGATTGGATAATATCGCAGGGGATGTTCCAAACCAAGTGTTGGACAAAAATCCCCAGACTATGGTGGCGCACGCGAAGACGAACATCAAAATAAATGGGGAACGCGGCGCTTCCGGCAATTTTTTCCTGGCCCACAAGGTCAAGGCCATAATAATGGCGCCATAACCGCCGTCGCCGACCAGCATGGCGAAGAAAATGCTGAAGAAACAGAAGAAGGGAACGCTGATATCCGCTTCGTTATAGGCTGGCGAGATGTCGAGCCCCTTGAAGAGCGCGAGCACAGGCCGGAAGAGTCGCGGCGGGCGCAACAGGGTGGGGGGGGTGTCGTCCGGTCCGGGGTCGCGCAACAGCAGCCCCCACATATGTTTTACCGCATGTTCGCGCAGGGTCTGCTCCTGCTCCGCAGGCATCCAGCCGGTGATCCACGCCACATGCCCCTGCGCTTCCATAGCCTCGGCTGCGGCCGCGAACTCGCAGGCTTCGTAAAGGCGTTTGATATCCTGCCGGACTTCAGCAAGTTTTGGTTTTGCGGATGCAAGCAATGCGCCGATGGCATCCGCACGCTCGGCAAGCGCGGCACGGCAAGCGAGCAGTTCGGAGAGCGGCACTTCCGGCAATGCGATTTCTTCGCATGTCTTCGGCCATTCTCCGTCGCCGATCATGACGCCGTAGGTTGAGGTGCGGTCAGCGCTTAGTATGTGAACCGAACACGTTTCGGATGACGCAGGGGCGGGCTGTCCGGAAAGGCAACTAAACAGGCGGACTTGAATACCCTGCGCGGCCAGTTGCTGCGGGAGCGTGACATCAAATTCGCCGAAGTGCTGGTAGAGGTTGATCTTGGTGTCTAGGCGCGCCACCTCATTGACCAGCGTTTGCCGGGTGTCGGCCAGCGAATTGACGGTTTTGACGATATCTGCAGCATGACCTTCAATCTTTTCAGGGAGAGCGGTTTCCATGAGGTCCGCCAGCATTTTGCGGTTATCGCTTGCGGCGTAGTGTCCGCCGGTAACAGGCGTTACGGGCAAGCCTTTGGCGGCATTCTGGATATAGCGCAATGCCTGTCGGGCGGCCTCGAACGTATTGTGCGCCGCACGGAAATCGGCGGATTCGGCGGACTTCAGCGTCACATGCATGCCGCCGAAATCGCGCAGACTTTCCAGTGCTTCATCGCGTTCCGCTGCCACGCAAAGCAGGGTCACATGTTTCATCGGCACGATCAAGCCGCTTCCTCCTTGTCAGCTTTGGCGCTACGGCCTTTGGCGATCTTGCCGCGGGTTACGGATGCGGTCTGCTCATCGCCGATTGCGATCTTGATGATCCGGATGTTCTCTTTGCACTCCGGAATCTTGACTTTCTCGAAGAGGTTCACGCGCTGTGAGGTGGTGTTGAGTTCTTCCACGATCAGCTTGCGCTGTTCTTTGAGCACGGCGCGTTCGGCCTTCAACTCCCAAATTCCCTTAATCGCTTTGATCGCGTCATCATACCAGGCTGGCGTGGCAAACAAATCCATTTCGCCAACCTTCACGTCAATGCCTTCATACACCGGTATCATGATTCCCGCGATGTTGCTGGCACCGGTGCGGATGCTCTGAAAGACCAGCAGCTCCCGCAACGGCGCGATGTCGGCGGCGAACAGCTTAATCCAGCCGGTAAGAGCCTTTTTGGCTGTGTCCTCGCGCTGCTCCACATCGGCGATGCGCGTGTCGACCGAGGCGATCTCCGCCTGCAACTGCTGCTTCTTGAGCTGCAGCATCGGCAGAAAACGCTGGAAGCGCTTGAGCGCGTCGTTCTGCGCCTTCAGTTCAGTCTTGGTGTATTTGATTTTGGCCATATGAGGAGGCTGTGAGGGGTTAAGGGGTTAAGGTTGTGAGGTGTTAAGGGGTTGAGGCTGTCTACTTCTCCGGCCAGAACTTGTCAGTGAGTTTGCTGGGTATGCCGATCTCGCCTTTGTTGAAGCAGTCGGCCAGGATCTTCCAGCCCAAGTCCAGCGCCTTTTCTAGCGGGATGTTGACGGACAGGTCCATCATCTCTGTTTCAAAGCGCTCGCCGTATTTGAGCAGTTTGTTATCCCAGTCGCTCATGCGGAAGCCCATGGACTGCTTTTCTTGGGTCTCTTTGAACGAGGCATAGAGTTTGATCATGGCGTCCATGATCGTGCGGTGGTCTTCGCGCGTGTCTTTATTGACCTGCTGCTTGAGGCGGCTCAGCGAGCCGAAGGGCTCGATGCGTCCGTCACGCAGGTAGAACTGCCCCTCGGTGATGTAGCCGGTGTTGTCCGGCACCGGGTGGGTGACGTCGTCACCGGGCATGGTCGTGGCCGCGAGGATGGTGATGGAACCCGCGCCCTCGAAGTCGACCGCCTTCTCATACCGCGCGGCGAGTTGCGAGTAAAGATCGCCCGGGTAACCGCGGTTGGAGGGGATCTGCTCCATGGTGATGGCGATCTCCTTGAGCGCATCGGCGAAGTTGGTCATGTCGGTCAGCAGCACCAGCACCTTTTTGCCCTGCAAGGCAAACTGCTCGGCTGCGGCCAGCGCGATGTCCGGCACCAGCGTACACTCGACGATCGGGTCGGCGGCGGTATGCACGAACATGACGGTGCGCGAGAGCGCGCCGCTCTCATCCAGCGTGTCGCGGAAGGCGAGGTAGTCATCGTGCTTGAGCCCCATGCCGCCGAGGATGATGATGTCGACCTCGGCTTGCAAGGCGATACGCGCGAGCAGGGCGTTGTAGGGTTCGCCGGCGCGGGCGAAGATCGGCAGCTTTTGCGATTCAACCAGCGAGTTGAAGACATCGATCATCGGGATATTGGTGCGCACCATGTTACGCGGGATGATGCGCTTGGCCGGGTTGACCGAAGGTGTGCCGACATCGATCAGATTGTCGGTCAGCGCGGGGCCGCCGTCGCGCGGCACGGCGCTGCCGGTGAAGGCGCGGCCGAGCAGCGCATCCGAAAACGGGACGCGCATAGGCCTGCCCAGAAAGCGCACCTTGCCGTCGGTCGCGATACCGCGCGCCCCGGCGAAGACTTGCAGGGTGACGGTGTCGCCATCAAGCTTGATGACCTGCGCCAACGACGTGCCGCTCCGCGAGGAGACTTCGGCGAGTTCGCGGTATTTTACCCCCCGTGCGCGCAGCGTGATGACGCTACCCGACAGGTTGTCAATCATATGGTAAATTTTATGCATGCGTGACCTCCTTAAGCATCTTGGCCAGCGCCTCCTTGCGGGTAATGTATTCCGGCGTGTTTTGAACGGTCATGTTCCAGTCGATGAAGCTCTGCGAAAGCTGCTGGAAAAACTTACGGGCCGCAGCCTTGTCGTCAAAAGCGTATGAGGCGGTTATGGTCTGTTCCACCATGTCGAACATCTCGCGCTGGCGCTCCGCTGGCGAGGCGGCGTCGATGTCGTTGAAAGCATTCTGTTGGAGGTACACGGCGTCGATGAACTCGCTTTTCAGATAGGTGATGAAGTCGGCGATGTTGGTGCCTTCTTCACCGACCACCTTCATCATCTGGGCTACTTCGTTGCCTTGGCGCAGGACTGCGCGCGCCTGCGCGACGCGATTTTTATCGATGATACTGTTGTATTGGCTCCAGCTCTCCAGCGGGTCGATGGCTGGAAAGCGGCGCGCGTCGGAGCGTGCGCGGGAGAGGCCGTGGAAAGCACCGACAACTTTGAGCGTGGCCTGCGTGACCGGCTCGTCGAAGTTGCCGCCTGCGGGCGAGACCGTGCCGCCGATGGTGACCGAGCCGGTTGAGCCGTCCTTGAGCCTCACCAGACCGGCGCGTTCGTAGAAGTTGGAAATGAGCGATTCGAGATAGGCGGGGAAGGCTTCCTCGCCGGGGATCTCCTCCAGACGGCCCGAGAGTTCGCGTAGCGCCTGCGCCCAACGCGAGGTCGAATCTGCCAGCAGCAACACGTTCAGCCCCATCTGGCGGTAATAGCTTGCGATGGTGACGGCGGTGTAGACCGAGGCCTCGCGCGCCGCCACCGGCATGGATGAGGTGTTGCAGATGATGACGGTGCGGTCCATCAGGCTTTTACCGGTGCGCGGGTCTTCCAGTTCGGGGAACTCGCGCAGGGTTTCCACCACCTCGCCCGCGCGTTCACCGCAAGCGGCGAACACCACGATGTCCACGTCGGCATAACGCGAGGTGAGCTGTTGCAGCACGGTCTTGCCGGCGCCGAAGGGGCCGGGGATACAGTAGGTGCCGCCGAGCGCGACCGGGAAAAAGGTGTCGATCGAGCGCACACGGGTGGTCATGGTGTCCTTAGGCATCAGTCTTTCCGCGAAGCAGGTGACCGGCAATTTGACCGGCCAGCGTTGCAGCATGGTGACGCTGTGGTCGTTGCCGCCTTCATCCGTGATGACGGCGATCTCGTCCTCGACTCTGTATTTACCGGCGTTTTTGACGCTTTTGACCGTGAAGACTCCCTGCATGGCGAAAGGCACCATGATGCGGTGCTTGAAAATACCTTCGGGCACGGTGCCCAGCGTCTCGCCCGCTGTCAGACGGTCGCCGGGTTTGGCGACCGGCGTGAAATCCCATTGTACGTCGCGGTCAATGGCGTTGAGGTAGGTGCCGCGCTGCAAGAAAAAGCCGCATTGCTCGGCGAGGCGGGGCAGGGGGTTCTGCAGACCGTCGTAAATCTGCGTGAGCAACCCCGGGGCCAACTCAGCGGAGAGCAAGTGGCCGGTGAACGTCACCGCATCGCCGATACTCAGATCGCGCGTGTCCTCGAAGACCTGCATGTCCGCAACGCGACCGCGTATGCGTACGATCTCGCTCATCAGGCGCTGTTCCGTGCCGTCTTCTTGGCGCACTTGCGCGAACCCGACTTCGTTCTGCGCGACCGCACCGTCGAACGCGACAGTGATCATGTTTCCGTTGACACCTACGACTTTACCTGTAGTTTCCATATGGCTCACGATTCGGTTTGCGGAATAGCCTCAGCGTTGTCCGCCGGCTTGATTTCCGCCAGTTGCTCGAAATGCTCCGTCCCGGCCTTGGTATCCCATTCCGCCTGCCGGGCTAGGATGCGGAGTTTTATTGCGTATGCGAAGACCGCGTTTTTGCACAGGGGGTCCGGCCCTTGCAACTCATCCACGATTGTCCAGCATATCCGGTCAAGCGCCTTCTCGCGTTGCAGGGGATCGGAACTCTGAAAAGCTTCTTCCACCAGATTCTCGATCCAGACTTCGACCCTGTGGCTGTAGCGCAGCCAAGGCTCTTCATCCGCACCAGAGCGCTGCGCGCGCTTATAGGCGACCGCATTACGCAAGATGGTCATGTGGTCCTGCCATTTACGTGCGAAAGGATGATCCGGGGTCTCGCCTTTCAGCAGGCTTTCGACAACCTGCACATCTGCTGCGTCAAGCTGTTCGCGGCACATTCCAACGAACCCAGTTTGTGTAATACCGGGTTCAGTGCCTAAATTCAGCATCGGCAGAGAAGAAAGAAGGTAAATCAGGCTCATGGCTTCATCAATGCCGCCAAGCGCGGGCGGAGGCGCTTGGCGAGGGCGTCAGCTACCGCGTCGCCGGTAAACGAGTGTTCGATGCGTCCTTCTGATAAGCGCACGCGGAATCCGCTGGTAGCGGTTTTGTCGGTTAATATCTCCAGCCCGTTTTTCGCCTCGGCGGCAAGCTTGGCGCGCAGGGTTTCGGCCAGTTTCTCGCCCGCGGCCAGTTCTACCGGCTCTTCCCCGTTCAAATAATTCTTAACAGCGGCTTGGGCCAACTCCGTTACGACCGGCTCTTGCGCCAGTGCCTGATTGACTTCGGTGAGCAACAGGTTGGTGAATAGCGCGGTGACCGTTTTTTCGACCTGTATAACCGTGTCGCGAGCGACTTGGCGCAGCGTTTCCTCGGCGCGCTGTGTGAACGCCTCAGCCTCCTGCCGCGCTTGCTCGGAAAGCTTATCCGCTTTCTCTTGCGCGGATTTCAAAAGCTCGTCGGCCTTTTTTTGGGCATCTGCGATGATTTTGTCGGCTTCTTCGCGGGCCTTCTCAATGCCGTCGCGCTGGATTTTCTCTAAAATGGGCTGTAACTCTTGTGTCATGTCATCACCTTAAAGCTGCCTGGAATGGAATTGGATCGCTTGCAAACACCCCCATCGCAGGCGAATATCCCCACATTATTAAAAAGTAGTGGTAAGGCGGTCAAGTACGAATCGATTTTTTTTTACGCAGTTGTTTAAAACGGTGTGATCGGTCCGGTGTAGGTGTCGCAGGCCTGTTGGAGCGCCTCCGCATGCTTATGCATGATGCGGATGAGGTGCCGCAGGTCGGTTTCACCGACGGCTCGGAGAGCGCTGGTTTCTACGGCATGGACCTCGGCTTTCAAGCGTTTCGCCCTTTCGACTCCTTTGCGCGTGAGGCGGATGATCTTACGGCGTCGGTCCTGCGGGTGCGGCAGGCGAGTTGCAAGCCCCTGTTTTTCAAGGCCGTCGAGCAGGGCGGTCACGGTTTGGCGGGGAATTGTCAGCTCGTCAGCCGCTTCGGCTGCCTCGGCATGTTCGCGGTGGCAGTCGAGATAATCCAGTAGCATATACGTGTTGAGGGGTACCCCCCATTTGAGGAGAAAGAGGTTCACTTGACGGGCAAGTTTATGAAAAACCTC
>Ga0208694_1001487_pt1 | contig 28342 bp, 20 predicted proteins | sample AD_UKC078_MetaG_FD_184442 | JGI IMG/M metagenome (GOLD analysis project Ga0208694, IMG submission 184442) | Active sludge microbial communities of municipal wastewater-treating anaerobic digesters from USA - AD_UKC078_MetaG (SPAdes) (version 2) | ecosystem: Engineered > Bioreactor > Anaerobic >...
CACTGAACAGTTGGTGGTTTGTCGAGATCATCGCACGCCTACTACGCACCAAACCACGCCAATTGACAAGCGTTATTTACAACCTCAACAACAGCAACCCTTCAGGAATTTAAATGAAATAACCGTGGGCAAATGTCGAGCAGATCGAATTCCTTCTCGCTCCGGGGAATCTTTTCTGGCAGGGTCGAGCCCATCTCTATGAGCGCAAGCCAAAGAATCAATGTTGCCGTCGTGGGTCTCGGTTTTGGCGCCGAGTTCATTCCGATCTGGCAGAACCATCCCTTGACCTCCTGCCACGCGATCTGTCAGCGCACGCGGGCGAAGCTCGATGCCGTCGGGGATTATTTCGGGGTCGAGAGGCGCTACACCGACTACGCGGCCCTGCTGCGCGATCCCGACATCCAGGCGGTCCACATCAACACGCCCATCCCCGATCATGCGGCGATGGCGATTGCGGCGCTGAAGGCGGGCAAGCACGTGGCATGCACGGTGCCGATGGCCACGCGGATCGAGGATTGCAGGCGGATTGTCGAACTGACCCGCCGGACGGGCCTGAAATACATGATGATGGAGACGGTCGTGTACTCGCGCGAGTTCCTCTTCATCAAGAATCTCTATGAGAAGGGCGACCTGGGGAAAATCCAGTTCCTGCAGGCCAGCCACCAACAGGACATGGACGGGTGGCCGAATTATTGGCCGGGGCTGCCCCCCATGTGGTACGCCACACATTGCGTCGGGCCGGTTGCCGGGCTGCTCCGGCTGGACGCAGAGTACGTATCCTGTTTCGGATCGGGCACCATCCGCAAGGAGTTGATCCGGTGCTACGACTCGCCGTTCGCGGTCGAGACGACGCATATCAAGTTCCGCGCATCGGACTTGAGCGCGCGCATCTACCGGTCGTTGTTCGATGTTGCCCGGCAATACCGCGAGAGCTTCGATGTCTACGGCAGCAAGAAGACTGTCGAGTGGCCTCTGATCGAGCATGAGCCGCTGATCGTCCACACGGCCAAGCTCCCCGAACCCAAGATTCCCAAGCCGGTCCGCTGCCCGGATTTCGCCGGCCGCCTGCCGAAAACGATTGCCCGCTACACGACCCGAGGCGTCTACGACTCGCGCAAGAAGACGCACCTGAGCTTCACTCAGGGGGCCGGACACGGCGGCAGTCACCCCCACTTGGCACACGAGTTCGCCACCGCGCTCGCCGAGAACCGGGACCCGTTCCCCAACGCCCGACAGTCGGCCAACTGGACCTGCGTCGGTCTCTGCGCCCATCAGTCAGCCCTGCGCGGAGGGGCGATCGTCAAGCTGCCGGCGTTCACGCTTGGATCGTGAACGGCCCAGTCGGTCTCGCGCCCAGACCAGGTTCGGACATTCCGCGTCGACCAGGGTGCCCAGGTATCAGGGCCTGGGCGTCTCCGGTGGGCCGACTCATCCTCCCGCCACGATCCGAATGATCTCGAGACGGTCCCCGTCGCACACGGGGCGGTGCGGGAATTCGGACGGAGCGACAGCTTCGCCGTTCTGCTCGACCACGACGGTGCGCGGCGGGAGGTCACGGGCGATCAGGAATTGTTCGATCGTGCAGGGCAGCGCCACGGTCACGGGCCGGCCGTTTGCAGACACAACACCGCTGTTCATGCCATCTCCTTTGCCCCGCATGTTTCGCCCTTCCCCCTTTCCTCTTTGCTTCCTCCCTCTCCCTCCCCGTTCCTCGAAGGAGTGAGCGCCGAATCCCAGTCCTTCCAGACCGGTTCATAGCCCAAGTCGCGCAGTCGAGCCGAGACCTCCGAAGCCGACCGTTGATCGGCGATTGCGAATTGGACGTCGGCGTCGGTGATTCCCGGTGGCGCCGCGGTCCATTGACTCGGATCATGAACCGACTCGAACATCCGCCCTCCTCGCGTCACATGCGTCTTCTCGCGGCCGGCTCCGGAGTACCCGCCCGGTTCGGTATGACTGCCCGCGCTGATCAGCGTGATGCCAAGCGGGATCAGGCCGTCGCGCAGCCGGGCCGGTTCGCGCGTGGACAGCACCAGACCGACGTCGGGCAGGAGCAGGCGGAAGGCGCAGACCAGTTGTGCCAGGTCTCTGTCACCCAGATGGGTCAAGGGCTGGAAGGCCCCGGCGCATGGTCGCAACCGCGGCAGCGAGATGGTCAGATAGGCTTTCCAACAATGGCGCAGCAGGTAGAGCGCATGCGCGGCCAGACTCAACGCGTCCGCCCGCCAATCCGCCAGCCCGTAGAGGGCGCCAATCCCGATGCGGCGAAATCCGGCGGCATACGCGCGCTCCGGGGTCTCGAGGCGGCGGTCGAAATTGCGCTTTGGGCCCGAGGGATGGAGCGAAGCGTACAGAGCGCGGTCGTAGGTCTCCTGATAGACGACCAGACCATCGGCCCCAGCCTCGACCAGATGACGGTAGGCATCGACATCGAGCGGGCCGATCTCGAGTGAGACGCTGGGCACTTCGGCGTGCACGGCGGCCACGCAGTCGCGCACGTAGCGGTTCGAAACAAACTTGGGATGCTCGCCCGCAACCAGAAGAATGTTTCTGAACCCCTCCGCTTTCAAGGCGCGCGCCTCGCGGACGACCTCATCGACCGAAAGCGTCACGCGACGAATGGTGTTCTTGCGCGAGAAGCCGCAGTAGACGCAGTTATTGACGCACTCGCTCGACAGGTACAGAGGGGCGAACAGACGGATCGTCTGGCCAAAACGCTGGACGGTCAGCGCATGGGACCGGCGCCCCATAGTCTCCAAATGCCCGCTCGCAGCCGGCGAAATGAGATTGGCGAAGTCGGCCAGGGACAACGTGGTCCGCGCGAGGCTCGAGCGCACCGCGCTCTCCGGCGCTGTGCGCGCGCGGTCGACCAGGCTCGTCAGAGGCAGCGTGTCCAATGCGGAAACGAAACTCACGCTCTCACCCTATCAGAGTTGGGGGCGAAGTCGAGGCGCAGATTGGGATCAGAGGCTCAGCTCGGCCTTGACCTCGGCGAAGGCCTTCAGGGCAAACGCCAGGTCGTCCTCGGTGTGCGCCGCCGAGACCTGCGTGCGGATGCGGGCCTTGCCCTTGGGGACGACCGGGTAGGAAAAGCCGATTACATAGACGCCCTTCCGCAGCATCGCGTCCGCGAAACGCCCGGCCAACGCGGCATCGCCAAGCATGATGGGCGTGATGGGATGGGTGCCCGGAAGCACCGTGAGCCCCGCCCGGGACAGTCCGTCGCGGAAGAAGCGGGTGTTGCATTCGAGCCGGTCGCGCAGGGCGGTCGAGCCCTCGAGCATCTCGAGCACCTTGATGGACGCGGCCACGATGGGCGGGGCGACGGAGTTCGAGAAGAGGTATGGGCGCGAGCGCTGGCGCAACAGTTCCACCAGAACGCGGCGTCCGCTCACATAGCCGCCGCTGGCGCCGCCGAGGGCCTTGCCCAGAGTGCCGGTGAGGAGATCGACGCGGCCCATCACCTGGTGGTGCTCGTGGGTGCCGCGCCCGGTGCGTCCCATGAACCCGACCGCGTGCGAGTCGTCGACCATCACCAGGGCGCCGTGCTTCTCCGCCAGGTCGCACAGGCGGCGCAGATCGGCCACGGAACCGTCCATCGAGAAGACGCCGTCCGTCACAATCAGCCGGAAGCGGGCCTGGGCAGCCTCGACCAACCTGGCCTCGAGATCGGCCAGGTCATTGTTGCGATATCGGTGCCGTTGGGCTTTGCTGAGACGGATGCCATCGATGATGCTCGCGTGATTCAACTCGTCGGAAAGCACCGCGTCCTCGGGACCCAGCAAGGTCTCGAACACGCCTCCATTGGCGTCCCAACATGAGGAATAGAGAATCGTGTCTTCCGTTCCGAGAAAGGCGCTCAGGCGCGCTTCGAGTTCCTTGTGGATCGCCTGCGTGCCGCAGATGAAACGAACCGACGACAGGCCGAATCCCCATCGATCGAGCGCCTCCCGCGCGGCGGCGACAACCTCGGGGTGATTGGCCAGGCCAAGGTAATTGTTGGCGCAGAGGTTCAGGACCGGACGTCCTTCGGCGACGGCGACTCTCGCCCCTTGAGGCGTGGTGATCACCCGCTCGCCCTTGTAAGTGCCGGCGTCGCGGATAAACCGCAACTCGGCTTCGACATGGGATTGGATGGAACTGTGCATGGCAGACCGATCGCAGTGGTTATCTCGGGGCGGCGTCACTTCCAGTGCAGGATCACCTTGCCAGAACGGCCGGAAAGCATCGTCTCGAAGCCCTTCTGGAACTCGGCGCACGGGAAGCGATGGGTGATGACGGGGGCGAGATTCAGCCCGCTCTGGAGCATGACGGTCATTTTGTACCAGGTCTCGTACATCTCGCGTCCGTAAATCCCCTTGATCGTCAGCATGTTGAACACGACCTTGTTCCAGTCGATCGCCATTTCTTCCGGCGGGATGCCCAGCATCGCAATCCGCCCGCCGTGACACAGATTGCCGATCATATCGCGGAACGCCGACGGATTGCCCGACATTTCGAGGCCAATGTCAAAGCCCTCTTTCATCCCGAGTTCGCGCTGCACTTCGGCCAAATTGCCCTTCCGGATGTCCAACGCAACCGTCGCCCCCATCCGCTTCGCCAAATCCAGTCGATACTCGTTCAGATCGGTCACTACGACAAACCGCGCGCCTGCATGACGGGCAACCGCCGTCGCCATGACGCCAATCGGACCCGCCCCCGTCACCAGCACGTCCTCGCCCAGGACCGGGAACGACAGCGCCGTGTGCACCGCGTTGCCAAACGGATCGAAAATCGCCGCGATGTCGAGGTCGATGCCCCGCTGGTGGTGCCAGACATTGGTCATCGGAACCGAGATGTACTCCGCAAACGCACCGGGCCGGTTCACCCCGATGCCCTGCGTCTCGCGACAGAGATGCCGACGCCCCGCCAGGCAGTTGCGACAGCGTCCGCAGACGACATGTCCCTCCGCGCTCACGATGTCGCCGGGATAAAAATCCGCGACGTTGGCGCCCACCGACACCACCTCGCCCACGAACTCGTGTCCAACCACCATCGGGACGGGTATCGTTTTCTGCGCCCAGGCGTCCCATTTGTAGATGTGCAAATCCGTGCCGCAGATGCCTGTCCGATCCACCCGGATCAGCACGTCGTTCACCCCAACCGCGGGCATCGGAACCTCCTCGAGCCACAGACCCGGCTCCGCCTTGCTCTTCACCAGCGCTTTCATATGTGTGATTTGCAGAATCGAATCGCAAGAACTCTCCCGCCGAGCGTCAGGGCGGGCCCTGCCTCACCCTCGCTTCAGGCACGGAAGAGAGAATGACGCTAATTGCGGCAGCCGCCAAACGCAACTCCGTTTCCGACACTGTCAGCGGTTCTGATGAGCCTCAGAATGCCTTCTTTGATTATCAGCAAGTTGCGCTTCTTGAGGTTCATGGGCAGCATTGACATTCAACGGTTTAATGCGCACTGAACCCATGAACCGGGGAACGTTCAACGCCCAACTTCCAACGCTCAACGTTCAACGAAGCGGTTCGTTAAAAGTTGGATGTTGAACGTTGCGCGTTGGACGTTCGGGTTGCCCCTTTTGTTGATTATCAACGACTTGTGCAGGCGATTCATGGAAAGTTTTGACATTCAGCGGTCGAATGCGCACGGAGACCATGAACCGATTTGTAGCCGCCGACGTGAGTCGGCGCTGATTTCTGCTTTTGACGGAGCGAGATGGCGCGGACTCACGTCCGCGGCTACGGAACCACGGTTCAAGGAAAGCCACCTGTTCCGTTTTGAACTGCTCAGTGGGAATGAACCTGGCACCGCAGGCGTCCCCCCTCCAAAGTTCGGTTCATGGAACTGCCGGTGTCCGGGCTTGCCCCCTTGAAAAGCACAGCGCGGCGAGTAGACTGCATCAACACAACCCTGGAGCGCGCGACGCCTGAACCACGCAGCCTCCCCGGCGCGTCGCTGAGACGCGTCGGCGCCCTGGCGTCGGAGTGCGAAGTGGGCGCCGTGGCGCGGCAGGAGGGAGCTATTATGTCACAGCTTGATTTCAATGGCGAGCTGCGCTACCTGGCGCAGCTCACGGCCGCCGGCCTCAAGCCTCTGAGCCGCTGGGAGGGCCCAGCCGGCTCGCACATCCACGCCGCCCTCGAACGGTGCGGCCTGTGCTGGCGCACGATCCATCGCACAACCCGTTCCGGACACCCGGTTGCAGAGCTTGTGTTCAGCACCGAGTCGCGTTGTCTCGACCTCTATTCCGCCCGTTTTGAAGGCCGGTCTCTCGATCGCACTCTGAACGATCGCCGCTTCGAAGGATGGCTGTTCGGCTATCCCTCGTGTTGCATCGAGAGTTACCTTGCCCACGGGTACCGCCCCAACGCGCTCGAACGCGAGGACCAGCGTCTCCTGTTCCATTGGGCGTGTCCGCGATGTCAGGTGACACCCATCCTGCTGCCTGATTACCGGCGCCTGCACCGCGCCTGTCTCACCGGCGAGCGCAACGGCCTGCGCCCCGGCAAACCGTTCGTCCGATCCAGTCCGAGAATCCGTCGCGTCTTGCGCCAGAGCCTGGCCATGGCGGCATCGTTCGTCGCTCTCGGCGCGTTCTCCCCCGCGGCATGGGCCGGAGCCTCGCCGAATCCGCACCAAATCCCGCTCGATGTGTGGACGGATGCCGATCGCGACGGTCTCGATGACGCTCAGGAGTTGCTGCTGGGGCTGGATCCGAATCGGGCGGATCAGGACAACAACGGCATATCGGACGGCGTGGATTGGGCGTTGAAACTGTCCGCGGCGATCGACGCGCTTCCGGGAGAGGTGTCTCCGACCCAACCGTATCGTCTCGCGCATATGGCGTTCGGGTTGGAGACGTGCAGCATCTGTGGGGAAGCCGTGAACATGGGGTTCTACGAAATCGTCAATCCGCTCGAGAATCTCAGCGCCGCGGTTCCCTGCATTGCCAAGCACTACCTCGAACACGGCAGTCTGGTCTATGCGGGCAGCGAGCACGAGGGCGTCTTGAACGTGCCTCTGCTGCGAACGGCGCTCGAGAGCGCCGGCCAGGCGCACCTCCTGCTCGAAGGGGCCGCGGTGGACAGAGACCGCGATGGGCTGCGCGACGACGAGGAGCGCCTCTTCAACACGTCGCCGGACAACCCGGACAGCGACGCCGACGGGTTGCTCGACGGCATCGAAACCGCGCGCAAGCTGCGGGCGCAACTCGACGCCCTCCCCCAGTTCGGACGTCCCGAAGACGGCCCCGGCGACCGCCCGTTTGCGGTTCCGCACCCCATGTATGGCATCGAGACCTGTCCCCGCTGCGGCCAGGCGGTGGTCATGGACATCTGGCACGTTTACAACCTCGGCAATCAGGGATTCATCGAGGTGCCGTCCATGGCGCTCCACTACCTCAAGCACGGCGCGTTCGCCTGGGAAGGGGGCCAACTGGCGGGCGGCAAGGGCCGGGTCGATCCGCGCCAGCTTCTGTCGGTCCTGACCGGGCAGGGAGACGGGCATCAATCGCCTGTTTCGCCCGATCAAGACGAGGATCTCCTCACCGACCGGGAAGAACTCGATCTCGGGACCGATCCTGCCAATGGCGATGAGAACGCCAATCACCTGCCCGACGGCGCCGACCTCGCCGCAGCATGCGCCGCGCGCATTGCCGGGCTTCCCGTGAAACCCTCGGCCGACCACCCCTATCGCTTGGATTTCGAACTCAAAGGACTGGAACGATGCGCGGTGTGCGGGACCAATGTGAACATGGGGCATCTGACCGTGTGCAATGCCCGCGCCGGCCTCTACGCCACCCTCCCATACATCGCGCTCCATCATTTGGAGCATGGCAGCTTTTCGCATGCAGGCAGCGTCCACGGCTCCGGTCGCCTGGACCCGGTGCTTCTCCGCGCCGCGCTCGATGAAACCGCACCCAGCCACTTCGTTAGGGCGCGCGAGGATGGAGACGAAGACGGGCTCACGGGCGCCGAGGAAAAACGCCTCGGCACAGACCCCGCGGTGGCAGACACGGACGGCGACGGTGTTCCCGACGGATTTGCCGTGGCGCGGCGCCTCTGGGAATCGATTGTCCATTTGACCCGCGCCACGACCGCGCCCGTGCATGCCGTGGATCACCTGATGCGCGGCCTGGTCACGTGTCCCGTTTGCGGAAAACAGGAGAACATGGGTTACATCGAGATCGTCAACGTGCCCGAGCAGATGCGGGTCGAAGTCTCCTACCTCGCCCTCCACTTTCTCCGCCACGGGAGCCTGGGCAACGGCGATGGCGGGCGGCTTAACCCGCGCCTGATCCATCTTGCGCTCGAAGGGGATGGCGGATCGCATGCGGTGATCGTTGCCGGCGACAGCGACCGGGACGGGCTGCTCGATTCCGAGGAACGGGCTTTGGGAACAGATCCGGAACGCCCGGACACAAACGGCGACGGCATCGTGGACGGGGCGGAAGCCGCGCGCAGCGCGTTCCGACGCATCGGGGAACTGCCTCGCGAGGCAACAGCCCGCGAGCCGTACGCACTGCATGCCGAGGCCGATTGTTATGTTCCGTGCGAGATTTGCGGAGTGGATGTGAATTGCGGGTTCGTCGAACTGGTTCAGCCCTGGGCCGAGTTGAGGATCACCCTCTCCTATCGCCTCCTCCACTTCATGGAACACGGCAGCTTCGCCGCCTCGCTCGAGGAGCGAGCCGATCCGCTGCAGCTCGAAGCCTTCCTCCGCCCCTCGCTGCTCATGGTCGGCGACGGTCAGCGGCCGACGCTGCGCTGGTATGGGGCGTTGGGGCGGCGCTACGAGGTTCAGACCGGCGACACACCGTCCGGACCGTGGCGTTCAGGCCCCGAGTTCGAGGGGACCAACGCGCCCTTGACGTTCACCGTCGACTCCATCGATCTCGCGCCGGGGCGCTTCTTCCGCTTGTTGGTTTGGTAGCTGTTTAGGCCCGTTCGAGGTATTTGCCGGTGCGGGTGTCGATGCGTAGTTTCTCGCCCGTCTTGATAAAAAGAGGCACCTGGACGGTGATCCCCGTTTCGAGTGTGACCGTCTTCTGCACGTTGTTGGCGGAGTCGCCTCGGATGCCCTCGGGAGCGTCGGCCACGGTCAGAACCACGGCTGCCGGCAGTTCGATCTGCACCGCCTTCTCCTCGACAAAAGTCACCGTGACAGTCGTGTTCTCGACCAGGAAGTTCTTGGCGTCGCCGACGATTTCAGGCGGCAGGCTGATTGTCTCGAACGTCTCGGGGTCCGAGAACACGAAGTCCTCGCCGTCCTTGTAGCTGAACTCCATCTTCCGCGTCACCATCGGCACCACGTCCACCCGCTCGGTGGAACTGAATCGGATGTCCGAGGATTTGCCGGTCCGAACGCTGCGGAGAGTGGCCTGCACGAACGCGCGCAAGTTCCCAGGCGTGCGGTGTTGCATGTCCAGAACGACGCAGACGTCGCCGTTGTGCATGATCGCCATGCCCTTTCTCAAGTCGTTTGCAGATGCCATATAATGCTCGATCGCGCCCTGCCGCAGCAGGGCGGCCCAGGCAAAGACGGTGGAGCCTAATCAGGCAGGCCTCGATTGCAAGCGCGGAAAACGACTGTGCCGAAACCCGAGAACGACTGGTTACTGGAGCGGCCTGTTCCTCGCGGCGCTGCTCAGTGAACATGAACCTAAAGCGGCAGAAAGCGTCGCTTTTCGTGTCGATGTTCATGGAAGCGTTGACATTCAACAGTTGAATCCGCACGAGGACATAAACCGGCTTGTAGCCGTCCCGCCTCGCGGGATGAGTCGGCGCTGATTCCTGCCTTTGACGGAGCGAGATGGCGCGGACTCACGTCCGCGACGCGGGACGGCTACGGTTCGACGGTTCATGGAGAGCGCCAGCCCTCAGGCGCCGCGCACCAGGCGGTTCAGGGCCTGCTCGAGATCGGCAAACTGGAATGCAAACCCTGCGTCGAGCAGACGCGCCGGGCGGACTCGATCGCTGGCCAGCAGAACCTGCTCTCCCATCTCGCCAAGGACTGTTCTGACCGCGAACGCGGGCGCGGCCAGGAAGGCCGGGCGGTGAAGCACGCGTGCCAGGGTTGCGGTGAAGCCGGCGTTGGTGGCGGCTTCGGGCGCCACGGTGTTGACCGGGCCGCTGAGCCGGTCGTCGTGCAGCGCCAGTTCGATGACGCGGAGCAGGTCTTCGAGCACAATCCAGCTCCAGTATTGCCGGCCGCTGCCCAAACGCCCGGCCAGGCCGAGTCGGAATGCGGGAAGCATCCGGGCCAACGCGCCTCCCTGGCGTGCCAGGACCAGGCCGAACCGCAGGTGCACAACGCGCATGCCCTGCTCGAGCGCGGATGCGGTCGCCGCTTCCCACGCCTGGCAGACTTCCGGCAGAAAACCAGCGCCGGCAGGGCTTTGTTCATCGAGGACTTCGTCGCCGCGATCGCCGTAGTACCCCGTGGCTGATGCGCACACCAGCAGCCGCGGAGGACCCGGAGCGCGCATCAGGGCGTCGCACAGGAGACGCGTCGCATCCACCCGACTGGCCCGAATGCGCGCCTTGGCCGCGGGGGTCCATCGTTGGGCGATGGTCTCCCCAGCCAGGTGCACGACCGCATCGGGCGGCGAGGCTGTGTCGAGACGGACCTGACCGGTTTCGGGGTCCCAGGTCGGTCCGGAATCCGCGCTCGCCGCTCCGCGGCGCAGGGGCGTCACCCGATGTCCGCTGCCGCTCAACCGCGCAGCCAGTGCGGCGCCGATCAGACCGCTTGCCCCGGTGACGAGAATATTCATGCGCGCGTTCGGTTCAGTTCGATCCTTGGAGTCGAGGCTCGTCCCCGCGGCCCGGCGGGGGCGGAGCAGGTCAACCCCGGGATTTGATTCATAAGGAAGCCATGGACGCGCTCAAGGTAGTCATTGCCGTGTGCCGGGAAAAGCGCGTAGTTTCGGGCAGTGTTCATTCGCTCTGGATTCGAGTGCTGATGTGCCGACACGGTGTGCGAAAGGTCAGGCATGAATCGACGCAGTTTCTTCACGCTCGCCGGCGGGATGGCCGGTTACACGGCCGCCGTGCGGGTCAATGGGCTGGGCGCCGAGCCTGAGCCGCACGAGCGCATCACCCGTCAGTTCGAGCCGATTGCCCCGTCCCAACCGCCGGGCGCGATCGCGACGGGCGATCCGCACCTGACGCCTGTCGGTCTCGAAGCCGACGTTCTTGTGGCGGGCGGCGGCATGGCCGGGGTCTGCGCGGCGCTGGCGGCGGCCCGTCACGGCGCAACGGTCATCCTGGCGCAGGACCGTTCCCGTCTCGGCGGCAATTCGAGCAGCGAGGTCAAGATGCACATCGTCGGCGCCAACGCCCACGGCGGGCGGCCCGGTTGGCGGGAAGGCGGCCTGATCGAGGAACTCCGGCTCGAGGATGCCGTCCGGAACCCGCAGCGCAGTTTTGAACTCTGGGACCTCCTTCTTTACGACAAGATCAAGAGCGAACCGAATATCACGCTGCTCCTGGACACCGTGGTCTTCGCCGCCGAGACGCGCGACGGCCTGATCCGGCGTGTCCTGGCGCGGTGCGACAAGACCGAGCACCTCTATCGGATCGGGGCCAGGCTCTTCCTCGACTGCACGGGGGATTGTCGGCTCGGCCTCGAAGCCGGGGCAGAGATGCGGATGGGGCGGGAAGCGAAGAGCGAGTTTGCCGAGTCGTTGGCCTATGAGGCCGCCGATGGCCAGACCCAGGGCAGCAGCATCCTCTTCACCGCCCGCGATTACGGGCGTCCGATGTCCTTCGTCGCGCCCCGATGGGCCCGGAAGGTGACACAGGAGATGCTCAAGTTCCGGGGCGTTTCCTCGTGGGAATACGGCTACTGGTGGATCGAGTGGGGCGGCCAGTGGCATTCCATCCGCGACAACGAGCGAATCCGGTTCGAGCTGCTCTCGATCGTGCTTGGGGTCTGGGATTACATCAAGAACTCCGGCAATCACCCGACCAGCGTGAACTGGGCGCTCGACTGGGTCGGCATGGTGCCGGGCAAGCGTGAAAGCCGGCGGCTGGTCGGCGATCATGTGCTCACCCAGCACGATCTCGAAGGAAAGAACGACGAACCCGACGACGCCGTGGCCATCGGCGGCTGGCCGATGGACGACCATCCGCCCAGCGGCTTCGATGCCTTCGACCAGCCGCCTTTCAGATCGATCAAGCTGGCGGACGTTTACAGCATCCCGCTGCGTTGTCTTTACAGCAAGACGGTCGGCAACCTCCTCATGGCCGGTCGCAACATCAGCGCCAGTCATGTCGCCTTCAGCTCGACGCGCGTCATGGCCACATGCGCGGCGATGGGCCAGGCCGCCGGGACCGCCGCCGCCCTCTGCGCGCGGCACGGCTCGAATCCGCGGCAGCTCTGCGCCGACAGGTCCCGCCTGCTTGAACTCCAGCAGATTCTGCTGCGGGACGACCAGACGTTGAAAAACCGGCGCAACGCCGATCCAAACGACCTGGCCCGGCAGGCAACGGTCACGGCGTCGGAAAGCCACGATCTGTCCAAGCCCGAGCATGTGATCAACGGCTGGGTGCGCGACATGCCCACCGAGTGGCGCAACCGCTGGGGCGCCAAGCTCGGGCCCGAGGGGGCCTGGCTCGAGTTGGCGTGGGCCAAGCCCCAGCGAATCCTCGAACTCCAGATCACCTTCGACACCGGCTTCCATCGCGAGCTGACGTTGTCCGCCTCGACCCATGTCAGCCGGCAGATCGTGCGCGGCCCGCAGCCGGAGACCGTGCGGGATTACGCGGTCCTGTGCACGCCTCCGGACGGTCCCGACGGCGCTCCGCTGCGCGAAGTCCTCAAGGTCACGGGCAATTACCAGCGTCTGAATCGGCACACACTCGAGCCTTTCGAGACCAGGCGGCTGCGTCTGCACTTCACCGCGACCAATGGCGATCCCATTGCCCGCGTGTACGAGGTGCGAGTCTACGGGTGATCCGGCCCGCCCTCATGGACGCGACTCGGCGCAATCGAATCGACGCATGCTGACCTCGGCACGCCAGCTCGGGTGGGTCAGCGCCACGGCCCTGGTCGTGGCGAACATGATCGGCGCCGGCGTCTTCACCACCAGCGGTTTTCTGCTCAAAGACCTTGGATCGCCGTGGGCCGTCCTGGCGGTCTGGGCGGGCGGCGGTCTCCTGGCCGCCCTCGGCGCGCTCTGTTACGGCGCGCTGGCCCGCCGCATCCCCGAGTCGGGCGGCGAATACCTTTTTCTCTCGAAGACGCTGCACCCTGCGGCCGGCTATGTCGCGGGGTGGATATCGCTCTTTGTGGGCTTCTCAGCCCCGCTCGCCGCGGTCGCTTACGGCTTCGGCCAATATGCGAAGCCGTGGCTCGGGGGCATCGACGCGAAACTCAGCGGCTCGATCCTCCTGGTCCTGTTCGCCTTCGTCCATGCGGCGGATGTGCGCCGGGGCGCGTGGCTGCAGAACTGGATCGTGGCGCTCAAACTGGTTCTGCTGCTCGGTTTTGTCGGCCTCGCCATCGACCGGATCGACGCGCTGCCGGCGGTGACTCGAGGCTCGGCCACGGTTCCGGCGTTTGCCGTCTCCCTCATCTGGGTGTCGTTCAGCTACGCCGGATGGAACGCCGCGGTCTACCTGGGGGGCGAAGTGCGGGATGCCGAGCGCACCCTGCCCCTGGCCATGCTCGTCGGTACGGCCATCGTCACGGCGCTCTACCTGGCCCTCAACGCGGTGTTCGTCTTCTCGACCGCTCCCGAAAAACTGGCGGGGCAACTCGAGGTCGGGCGCATCGCTGCCGAGGCGCTGGGTGGGGTGCGCCTGGCCAACGTGGTGACCGCGGTCGTCTTGCTCGCTCTCGCCACATCCGCGTCCTCGCTGATCATGGCCGGGCCGCGGGTGTACGCCTGCATGGGCGCGGACGGCTATCTCCCGCGGTTCCTGGCGTCGGCGACGGGTCCGCCGCGGGCGGCGATCGGGCTGCAAGTCCTGCTGGCCCTGCTGCTCTTGTGGAGTTCGACCTACGAGATGTTGCTGACCTACATCGGTTTCACTCTCAGTCTGAGCACGGCCGCAACCGTCCTCGGGCTCGTGCGGCTCAGGATTCGGGAGGGAGCCGCCGTGCGAGTGGTCGGCTGGCCGTGGCTGCCGGGTCTGTTCATCGCCGCCGTGCTGGCGATCGCCGGGTCAACCATTGCCCGTCAGCCGCGCGCCAGCGGGCTGGGGCTGTTGACTCTGGCGGCCGGCTGGCTCGCCTGGTGGTTCTCGACGCGGCGCATCAGGCACCCGTGACGGTCGTCAGACCCGCGGATGGAGATGGGTTCAACCCGGCTTGAGGACGATCTTCCCCGCCAACGTGCCGGCTCTGCCGATGGTATTCTGTTCCTGAAGACGGTGAGCGGCAGCGGTCTCGGCGAGCGGCATGACGCGGTCGATCCGCGGATTCAGCCGCCCGGCAGCCATCCAATCGTTGAGGTCATCCGCGCACTCGCGCTGTTCGTCCGGGTGGGCGCTGAACATCACGAAGCCGTGCAGCGAGCAGCCGCGGACATAAAAGGGCCCGACAGGGAACTGAGGGCGAGCCTCGCGCCCGGCCATCAGAATCATCCGTCCCCTCGAGGCGAGCGCGGTGACCACCCGGTCGAAGTTCGGTTCGCGGGCCGTTTCCCACCAGACATTCACGCCGCCCGGGGCGATCTTCTTGACGGCGGAGTCGACCTCGACGGTTTTGTAGTCGATGACATGGTCGGCCCCCAGTTTGAGGGCGGCCTCGACCCGCTCGTGTCCGCCCACGGCGGCAATGACCCGGGCCCCGAGCAGTTTGGCGATCTGGACGACAGTCGAACCGACGCCGCCACTGGCGCCGTTGACCAGGACTGTCTCGCCGCGCTGGAGTTTGGCGTCCCGCACCAGACCGAGATGCGCGGTGATGCCGACCATGGCGATGGCCGCCGCCTGTTCATCGGAGACCGTGGGGGGCGTGGGATAAAGCCAGTTCTCGTCGACCGAGACGAACTCGGCGAAGGTGCCCTGCCGTCCAAGAAGCCCCTGGTTGCTCCCCCAAACGCGGTCCCCCGGCTCGATCCCGTTCACCTCCGGGCCGACGGCTTCGACCACGCCCGCCAGATCGCATCCGACGATGAACGGCGTGGGCAAATCCATCTGGACCAACCCGCCGCGGATGTACGTGTCAATCGGGTTGACTGCCACGGCGCGAACGCGCACCAGGGCGCGATTGCCCGTGGGTTGCGGCTCGGGCAGGTCACCGTATCGGATCGATTCGGGCGGACCGGTCTGAGTGATGTAAGCGGCCTTCATGGTTTGCCGATGCAGTTGAACTGGCTGCCAAAAACACTGAACGCGGTCAATTCTAGGTCCATTTGCCGGATTTGCAACCCGCTGCTCGTCCGTGTCGGCCGCTCCGCTGCATCTCATCGTCGTCGGTGTTCTGTCGGAGTGGACGGAGGGACAATCCGGCGTATTGAAACGGGGGCCATCCGCGGCTATGTTCGGCCATGCCATCGACCGGAACACCGGTGGTGATGCCGGATCTCGAACAGGATGAAGCGGTCAAGTCGAAAGACGCGCTCGATCCGGGCTACCTGGTGATTTGTTGGAACGATCCGGTGAACCTCATGACGTACGTGACACACGTGTTCCAAATGGTCTTCGGCTGGCCGCGCCAGAAGGCGGAGCAGCACATGCTGCAGGTGCACCGGCAGGGGAAGAGCGTGCTGACCCGCGAAACCCTCGAACGCGCCGAGTTCTACGTGCATCAACTCCACAAGTACAGCCTCCACGCCACCGTCGAACGCGACAAGGGATGAAACTGGCACGCACAGACGGCACCCTCTGCGTCTTCCGCTTGAGCCAGCGCGAGAGCGATTTGTTCACCCAGGTCCTGCGCCGTCACCCGATGGTCCCCGCCGGCTACCATCGCTACACGCGCGCGGGCGCGACCGCAGACGATCCGGCCAACCAGGCGCTGCTGGACGAGGCCATGGCGGGGCACCGTGCCGAGCGCGACGAGCGGGTGGAAGGTCTGCTGAACGATCCGTCACGCCTGGCCTCCGATGAAAAGGGCTGTCGGTTGAGCCTGAGCCGGGAGGACATCGAATGGCTGCTGCAGGTGCTCAATGACGTGCGGGTCGGAAGCTGGCTCAAGGCCGGTTGCCCGGACCCGGATGCGAAGATTCCTCCCAAGATCACGGCGGCCAATGCCACGTTCTTCGCCTTGATCGAAGCGGCCGGGCACTTCGAGACCGCACTCCTCGATGTGCCGTGACCGGCGGGGCGCGCCTGGCCTCGCACCGGCGGGCGGAGGCCCGGTCAGGCGGGAATCTTGTCCTGTTTGCGGTAAACCATGCCCTGGAAGATGGCGATGAGTTCGCCCTGATCGTTCTTGACCTCGACCAGATAGGTGCCGGTCTTGTAGTTCCGGGCCAACTCGCGCGCCTCGGCAGACAGGGTGCCCGTGCTCGAGGCCTTGAGGAACGAGATGCTGGCGTTGATCGCGACCGCCACGGTGCCATGCGAATTGGACGCAGCCGCGAATACAAAGTCGGCCAGCGTGAAAATCGCGCCGCCGTGCGTCATATCGAGCCCGTTCCAATGCGTGGGGCGCAGAGGCATCCGGGCCGTTGCGTGCCCGGGCTCGATCGTGAGCAGTTCGATCCCGGCGAGTTTTGCGTACTGGTCCCGTTCGAAGAATCGTCTGACTGTTTCCATGTTCGGTCGCAACGCCGGCGCCTCGGGCGCGCGGCGCACCCCTGTCTGTAGTCCGATCATGCCTTCGAGTCGAGTCTGAAGGTGATTTCCACCGACAGACTCAGCGCCCATGCATGAAGTCGAAAAGGTCGGGGTGGGGACGGCTCGTCCCCCGCCATGTCAAGTGAAGACGGCGTTTGTCGGCGACGGGGCCGTCGCCGCTCCACTTCATGAATTGGCCCTGCGACAGACTCCAGATGCACTGCCGGGAAGCCGGACACAGGCAGATTCGTTTCCGTGCCTTGCCAACCGGCCCGGATCAGGTCGGGCACGGTGTTTGTCATCGGTCCGGGCCGGCGCGGCATCGAGGTCATGGGGACTCGGTGGGAGTCAACAGCGCGCGGTAGTTGAACCGGTCGTTTGGCGCAACGTCGCCATTGAGAGTCAAATCGCTCCAGTCGCCGTTCTGGCGGATGCCGTCCGCCCACTTGAAATCGAGCCGGGCCGGCGGCTTGCGCATGCCGAGCGCGGACCACGGGACAGCCAGTTCAAGGTCGGCGCCCGCCGCGCGGAATGGCGCCGTGCCGACCGGGCTCCATGCGTAGCGCCCCTCGACATTGCGTTCGAGTGAAGCCTCGTTTGGATTCCGCCGCGAACGGTTCACGACGAAGTCGTACCCCAGCCAGCCGGTCGCCGCGTCGGCGTCCGCGTCGATGAACAGCAGCATCCAATCGGCGTCGCCCGCGGGCGTGAGCGGATCGCGGGCGCGAACATGGAAATAGGCGCAGTCGGGATCGAAGCTGATCCGGGCGGCGATCAGGTCGTTGCGTCCGGTGCGGTTGGTGTAGGTGACGCTCGCTTCCCAGCCGCGGTGTTCCCGCCGCGCGGGATCGCCGACGGTGTCCCGGAACTCGGGCGCGACGCCGGCCCAATCGCCGAAGTCGCCGTCGATGCGAATCGGCTGCGGGCGGACCGGTGTGAGGGCGCGGGCGCCCTTGTAACGGCGGACGTACCCCGCCATCTGGTAGTAGTAATCGTCGCCGTGACCACCCCGCATCGGCTCGATGTCTCGACTGTGTTCCTGATCGAACTGATCGACGAACATGACCGGCAGGCGGACACCGTTGAATTCGTTGAAGCGTCCCGCAATCCACTCGTTCCAGCCGGTGATGAAGACGAATCGCGGGTCCTCCTTCAGGGCGCGCTCCCACTGCTCGGTCACGTTGAAGCCCCAGCGCACCGCGTCCCGCCGGGTGTCGGCAGCGCCCTGATGATGGCTCCGCCCGCGCGCCCCCGGCTCGCTCATGGTGGCCAGCCGATTGCCGACGGCATTCTGACCGACGCCAACAGACATCTGTTCTTTCTCGCCGCGGGCGTTGACGAACACATGCTGCGGATAGACCTCGAGCCAACTCCACATGTCCGGCCGGGTCGGCCCCTGGAAGTAGTCCGGCTGCGGCTTGCGAAACGTGAAGAAGTCGCGGATTCGGGCCGCCTCGCCATCGGCGTGCACGAAACGGAGCGTGCGGTCTCCGGGCGCCGGTTTTCCGTCCGCGAACGCCTCGCCGGCCGCAAAGGTGTCGTCGGTGTGGCTCCACCACCCGATGCGCCCTTCAGGTTCGGAGGCCTCGATCCAGTAGATTCCCGGCGGCTGGGGGGAGGGGAGAGGGAGCACCAGCCAGGCATTGTCCGCCACACGTTCGAACCGGCGGCTGGCAACGCGATCGCCCAGCGGCCCATCGCGCCGCAGCGTCAGCGTCACCGCGCTGTTGGTGGCGCCCCACGTGGGGAAACGCCCGCTCGCCGCCTGGATGGGGCGCTCGACCCGGAACGATTGCGCAAGCGTGTGGCCGGGATCGAGCGGCGCCGCCGTGTTCTGCTTGGCGTTCTCGCCCTGGTCGAAAATCAGGTCTGGATCCGCCAGGATGAGCGGCTTGCCGTCCCAGTGGAACCAGAGTTCGCGTTCGAGTCCCGGAGCGTAAAGATCGCGCCAGAGTTCGCGCACCACTTTAGGCGGATCCCAAAACGGGGTCAGGAAGGCGACCTGCGGGGTGCGGTTGCCGAGGGCGCGCATCTCCGACCACACCCGCAGCAGTGCGCGGTACCAATCGCGGTAGGTGATCTGGTTGGTGACGTCGAAAATCACGACATCGATCCCGGTATCGGCGAGCATTTGGGCGTGTTTGCGCAGGACACCTTCGTCGTTGGTCAGGTAATAGCCGAAGATCGATTCCCCCCAATGATGCGGGGCGTGCAGCGGGCCCCAGAGCGAGCTGTCCGGCTTGAGCATCGCGCCGGCATCCCGTTCGAGGATGCGCGTGATATCGTATGGCCCGCCCTGGACGTGCTGGCCGTGCCAGAGAAAGTAGAAGATGCCCACCGTGCGATCGGCCCGCGGCGGGCCGACCTCGGTATGGGTGGGCACGGCGCGTCCCAGGGCATCAGTGGCCACCCAGGTGTCGGTGAACAGATCGCGAAAAGGCTTCTCCTTCTCGCGCGCGGAAGCAGCATCCCACGACAAGTCCACCGCGACGCGCGCGGTGTCAGCCGGGCCGCCTGTGCAGGGAATGCCGCCCAACAGGCAGCCCGTCAGTACCATCGATAGAAATCGTGTCTGGACCATGCGCGTAAGGTAGGTGCCGGCGTGGCCCGCTCAAGGCTAGCCTCGAAGAAACGGCGCCACGGTCAGGGTCGTGTAGCGAGCGCCCGCAGGATTGAGTTCGCTGCGGATGAGATGAACGGCCGCCGCGGTCCAGGAACCAAAGAGGTCGTTCTCGATCCGGTCCCAGCGCGCGTTCGCCGGCGATGCAGTTTGCCGTTCCCGGTCGTCCGCAATGCGCCCTAGAGTCAGGTGCGGTTGAAATGGGCGGGTTTCCCGGTGGTCGCCAAACGCTGCTGTGGCGGATTGAATTCGCTGTTCGAGGCGCTCCAGCGATTCGAGATCGCCCGTGACGCCGGCCCACAGGACTCGAGGCCGACGCGGATTGGGAAAAGCGCCCAAGCCGGCGAGCGCGAGCGACAGCGGACGGGTTTCGGCGCATGCGGCACGCAGGGCCTCAGTCAGGGCAGGGGCCTGTTCGGGCGGCACGTTGCCGTAAAAACGCAGGGTCAGATGGAGCTGTTCGCGTCGCACCCAGCGGACCGAACGGGCGGGCCAGCGGTCATCGAGAATGCGCTGAACAGAAATCAGGCGGTCAACAAGCGCTTCGGGGAGCGTCAGCGCGGCGAACAGGCGCAGCGCATGTCCCATGGCCGGTCTGTGTCGGAGGCTCGATCCTTCTCGAATGGCCGATCTCGCCGCTGCGGGAGAGGCCCTAATAAATGACAGTGATTGTCTCAAGGCAGGGTCTCGCGGAGCTTGCTCGTCCGCGATTCATCGCGGGCTGGCCATATTTCGGGGCATCGGTGCACAGGCTTCGTGGAGAACCGCAACGGGACTCACGGCCACAGCCCGGAAATCCACGTCCTCGTCCCGGCATGAGGTTTCCGGGTTACGGCAGCCTCTGTCCATAGGCGGCCTCGAACAGCCGATACCATTCCTCGCGGGTCAGTTCGATGTTGTCCGCATTGGCCGCCAGCGCGATCCGCTCCGGATTCGTCGTGCCGACGATCGGGACAATCCCGGAGGGATGCCGGAGCAGCCAGGCGATGGCGATCTGGCTGCGATCGACGCCCCGTTCGCGTGCCAGCAGATCCATGGCGTCATGCACCTTCTGCCTGTGCGCGTGGTCGTTATCCTGCATGCTCACGCGGGCTCCCGTGCCCAGGCGTCCGCCCGCCAGCGGGCTCCAGGCGATGGGCGTCATGCCTGTCAGGAGGCAGTGATCGAGCGTGCCATCGAGGAACGGGGCGATCTGGGCGAGGCTGATTTCGATCTGGTTGGCGACCAGCGGCATGGGGCAGGCCGATTGCAGGACCGTGACCTGCGAAGGGCGGAAATTGCTCACGCCGAACTCGCGGACCTTGCCTTGCTCCTTCAACTGAGTGAAGGCCGAGGCGACCTCCGCGGGGTCGCACAGGAAGTCGGGACGGTGGAGCTGATACAGATCGATTGTGTCGATTCCCATACGTTCGAGCGATTCGTCGCACGAACGCAGGATGTGCTCCTTCGAAAAATCGTACCGATGCGGCGCATTGGGCTCGGGCTGACCCGCCTTGCGAATGCCGCACTTGGTGGCGATCAACACCTTGTTCCGCATACCGGCCACGTCCTTGAGCGCCGAACCGAAGATGCGTTCGGATGCGCCGTCGCTGTAAATGTCGGCCAGATCGAACAGGGTGAAACCGGCCTCGAATGCGGCGATCACCGCCGCCTTGCCGCGCTCCTCCCGCTCGGGGGTGACCTGGACGGTCTCGCTCGGGCTTGCCAGGCGCCAGCCGCCGTAGGCCAGCCGCGAAGATTGCAGGGCGCTCTTTCCAAGAGGAACAGTCTTCATAGATGTATGCGATGCAGTGTAGCGAGCTCGACCCGCCCATAGGAAGCGTTTTCGGCCTCGGCCGCCTGTTGACACCCACACTCTCCTCATCTAAACAGTCTCCGTGTGGTCCTTCCCGACCCAGTTGGCTCCGCGTGATCAGGCTCCGATGACACCGCCCGGCGTGCCGGTTGTCCGCCACGACGCGCGCCTCTCATGAACCGCGCGCGGAATTATCGATTGCTGCTGGCCAGCCAGTTGATCGGCGCGTTTGGCGACAACGCGATTCTGGCTGTCATCCTCGGCCAACTCACCTTTCAAGCGCAGGCCGGCACGATCACCGAGAACCAACTCGGCGCCACCAACGCCCTCTATACCAGTCTGCTCTTCATACCATATGTTCTCCTGGCGCCCCTGGCCGGCTTCGTCAACGACCGGCACGCCAAGACGCGCTGGCTGCTCGGCGGCAATGGCCTCAAGGTGGCGGGCACCCTGGTGGCCATGCTCAGTGTCTGGCACGGCGCGTTCTGGCAGGGGCTCGGCTACCTCATCGTGGGCATCGGCGCCTGCTTCTACTCCCCCGCCAAGTACGGCATTCTGCCCGAGATCGTTCCCCACGGACACCTGGTCAAGGCCAACGGCACAATCGAGTTCCTCACCCTCGTCGCGATCCTGACCGGCTATATCGGGGGCGCCATGATGATCGATGTCCTGCCCGTGGCAACGTGCTACCTCATCCTGCTTGCCCTCTTCAGCCTGGCTCTCGGCCTAAATGCCTGCATGGCGGCCACGCCCGATCACCCCGAGCTGAGGATCGGGCGCAGCATGGACGAGTTCTTCTCGAACTTCGGTCGTCTCCTCCAGAACCGCCGGCTCGCCCGGGTTCTCTGCGGCACGGGCCTTTTCTGGACATGCGGCGCGGTGATCAAGATGAACTTCCAGCCCTGGGGCCTCGAAGTTCTCAAACTCGAGAACAATCGGCAGATCGCACTCCTTGGCCTCTGGCTCACCCTCGGCATCATGGGCGGCGCGATGCTCGCCGGCCAACTGCATCGCGTCGGCGATTTGCGCTGCACACGGCGGTACGGATGGCTCCTCGCCGCCAGTATCGCCCTCATGGGCTGCGTCGAGTTCTTCCGGGACACCGGGCTCATTCGCGGGCGGTTGTCGGTGATCGGCATTCTGCTGGCGGTCGGGGGCATTGCCGGTCTGTTTCTCATCCCGCTCAACGCCGCGCTGCAATCCGAGTCCGATCAGAGCAAGTTGGGCAAGACGATCGCCACCCAGAACTTCATCGATAACCTCGGCATGCTCGGGGCAGGAGCGATCGTGTTTACGGGCAACCAGGCAGGCCTCACCGCATCAGGGCTTTTCCTCCTCCTCAGCGCGCTGGTGGCGCTGGTGGCGGTCGCGCTCAAGGTCCCGCCCGGACGCGGGGCCCATGAGACGCCGGTGCCGTCCGCGCCCACTCTCGCGGCGAATCACAACGGCGTGCGGGCGAATCCGATCCGCGGCGGTTCATGACGCCCTCTGCCCATGCCTTGACTCCATGCGCACGATCCTTCGTTTCCTGCTTAGGCTCTGTTTCGGTTTTCGCGCCTACAACACGGATGTGCTCAAGACACCGGGCCCCGTGCTCCTCATACCGAACCACGTCTCCTGGCTCGATTGGCTCTATCTCTACGTGCTGTTGGACCTGGATTGGAAGTGCGTCGTCTCGAACGTCGCCGCCCAGTACAGTTGGGTCCATCGCAGGATTATGCTCAACCGCCGGACGTTTCCCGTCGATACGAACTCGCCCTATGCGGCCAAGCGCATGGCCGAGTGCCTCGAACGGGGAGGGCGCCTGGTGCTCTTTGCCGAGGGCCAAATCACCCGCACCGGTTCGCTCATGAAAGTCTATGAAGGGACCGGTTTCCTGATGCACAAGACCCGCGCCCGACTCATCGCCTGCTACATCCGGGGAGCCAACCGGCTGCGCTGGTCCAGGCAGCCCGGGTGGCGGCGCTGGTGGCCCACGATCACCGTCCATTTCAGCCCGCCGCTCGCACCCCCTCAGCGCCAGTATCAGAGCACCGCCGAGGCGCGCGCGTTTCTCAGCAACTGGCTCCGCGACCAGATGCTGCTGCAGCAGTTCGAGACCGAGATGGCGTTTGGACCGAAGCATGTCCTCGACGCCATCCTCGAGGCTGCCCGGGCACAGCCGGGCAAGACCGTTCTTCAGGATGCGACCACCCAGTCTCTGACGTACCGGCGTCTTCTGACCGGCGCGCACCTCGTGGGCCGGAAGCTCCACGCCCAACTCCCGCCCAACACCGACAGGGTGGGGGTGCTGCTGCCAAACGCCAACGCCATGCCCACCCTTCTGCTCGGGCTTTGGTCTCTGGGCAGAGTGCCCGCGATTCTGAATTTCTCGACCGGGGTGCCCGTCATGCTGGCCTGCGCTCGGCTGGCCGGACTCGAGGCGCTGGTGACTGCGCGCGCCTTTCTGGCGGGCGCGAAGCTCAGCGCGGACCCGTTTGTGGCCGCCGGTCTAAAGGTGATCTACCTCGAGGACGTGCGGAAGAGCGTCACAAGCGGAGAGCGGCTGCTGGGGCTGGCGCGCGTGATCCTGGCGCCGGCGTCGACACTCCGGCCCGCACGCGGGTCCGATCGGCCCACCGCGGGCGGATTCAGCGCCTCGGACCGCCCCGCGGCGATTCTGTTCACGAGCGGATCCGAGGGAGCTCCCAAAGGGGTTGAACTGACCCATGGCAATCTCCTGGCGAATATCCGACAAATGCTGACGGTGATCGACCTCGAAGATCGGGACCGTGTCTTCAACGCCCTGCCTTGCTTCCACAGCTTCGGATTGACCGTCGGGACTCTGCTCGGCCTCGTGCGCGGCCTCTACGTGTTCATGTACCCCTCGCCGCTGCATTACCGCGTCATACCCAATGTCCTCTACGACCGCTATTGCACCGTATTCCTCGCCACGAACACATTCCTCAATGGCTACGCACGCCGCGCCCATCCGTACGACTATCGCGCCGTGCGCTATCTCTTCGCCGGGGCCGAGAAGGTCCAGGACGAGACAGCGCGCCTCTGGATGCAGCGGTTCGGCGTGCGCATTCTCGAGGGTTATGGCGCCACCGAATGCAGCCCGGTCATCAGCGTCAACCTGCCCCAGGCCTCCCGGCACGGATCGGCCGGACGCTTCCTGCCCGGCCTCGAATACAAACTCGAATCCGTCGAGGGCGTCGGCGATGGCGGGCGTCTGCTGGTGCGCGGCCCCAACGTCATGCGCGGCTATCTCAACCCCGACGCGAACGCGAAGTTCAAGAGCCTGGGCGGCTGGTACGATACGGGCGACGTCGTCAACGTGGATGCCGACGGGTTCGTCCACATCCTCGGACGCCTGAAGCGCTTCGCCAAGGTCAGTGGCGAAATGGTCAGCCTGACGGCCATCGAAGACGCCCTGGCCGGCGCATTCCCCCAGTACGGCGTCCGGTTCGAAGTCGCCATCGTTGCACGCCCGGACGCGGAGAAAGGCGAAACGATCATCGCCGTCACCAACGAAGCCCGGCTCACGCTGGACGAGATTCGCGCGGTGATCCGCGCCAAGGGCTTCACCAACCTGTGCGTGCCTCGGGAGGTCCGGTTCCTGCGCCAGATTCCGAAACTGGGCACTGGCAAGGTCAGTCACATGGAGTTGTCCAGAAGGGTGCAAGACCTGCCCCCCCATCGCCAGGCTTGAAACCGCGCACGCCCTCCTCTCTAATCCGGGCATGCGAAGCCGGACCTGGGCGGATGCGATTGCGAGATGCGCCGACCCGAGGCGGGCGGAGCACTCCCTGGGATTGCTCTGGGCGACGGAGGCGAAACCCGCGCTTCAAATGGCCAAGGCGGAGGCGGCGCGAATGCTGGCGGCCCTGCTGAGCGGTTCGCAGGTCTCGATCGAGACGCTCATCGCGCATCCGGATTGGGTTCCTGCCCTGCTCGATGTCAAGACTCTGAGCACCCCCCGCTCCATGCCGCGTCTGAGGGCAGACCTCCAGAGAGCCATCGGCCCGCTGATCAAGCGGGCCGACGACTCGGCGGCTTTTGCCCAGCTCAGGCTCTTCAAACAGCGGGAGACACTGCGGATTGCCATTCGCGATCTGTCGGGGCCAGGAAAGGCCGCGGTGATCACACGCGAGCTTTCGGATCTAGCCGACCTCTGTCTGGAGACGGTGTGCGAGTTGTGCCGGCGCCAGATCGAGGGGCGCCTCGGTAAGCCGTGGCACACGGACCCCGGGGGCGGTTGGCGTCCGACGACCTTCTGTGTGCTTGGCCTGGGGAAGCTCGGCGGCCAGGAACTCAATTACAGCTCGGATGTCGATCTGATGTTCCTCTACAGCGACGAGGGATTCGGCTTTCGCGAGTCGCCGGCCCCCGGCGAGACGGGCAAGGGAGTTGCCAACCACCTCTATTTCCAGCGCCTGACCGAGGCGATCGTGGCCGAGGTCGCCCGCATGACGCCGGAGGGAACGCTCTATCGCATCGACCTGCGGGTGCGGCCGGAGGGTGACCGGGGGCCGTTGGCGCGCTCCCTGGCCGGCTGCGAGAACTATTACTGGCAGTGGGGCCAGACCTGGGAGCGCATGATGCTGATCAAGGCGCGCCGTGTGGCGGGAGACGCCGCGTTGGCGAACGAATTCATCGAGATGATTCAGCCGTTTCGCTACCCGCGGTCGCTCAGCCGTCAGGCGCTGGACGATGTGGCGGACATGAAACAGCGCATCGAAAACGAAATCGTCCGCGCGGGCGAGATCGATCGCAACGTCAAGCTCGGGCGGGGCGGCATTCGAGAGATCGAGTTCGTGGCTCAGACGCTGCAGATGATGCACGCCGGACGACATCCGTTTCTGGCGCATTCGCAGACACTGCCGGCGCTGGCCAAGCTGGCCGAGTACCAACTGCTTCCCACCGAGGACGCGCAGGCGCTTGGAGCGGCTTATCTGTTCCTGCGTGACATCGAACACCGGCTGCAGATGGACAACAACCTGCAGACCCACACGATCCCGACCGAACGGGAGAAACGGGAACGGCTCGCTCGGCTTATGGGCTATGACGCCCTGGCCGCCTTCGAAACCGCTTTGCTCGATCATCGGGAACGCGTCCGCGCCATCTACGACCGCCTCCTCCACACCGACGCGCCTCAGCCATCCCTCCAGTTCCCCGACTTGACCGCGCAGGAAGACCAGTGGAAGAGCCTCCTCCACGACCTCTCCTTCCGCGATCCCGACAAGGCCCTCCGCCTGGTCCGCGCCCTCGTCCAGGGACCCGGCTTCGGGCATCTGTCGGCCCGGACCGAGAAGTTCGGACGCCAACTGCTCGCTCAGTTCTTGAATCTCTGCCCGGCGCGCGGCGTCGCCGATTCGCAAGACGCCGCCCGCTTCCCCGATGGCGACCCGCACTCGAAACGCCTCTCGGATCCCGACCGCGTCCTGGCGCGTCTGGACACGTTCGTCGCCGCCTACGGCGGGCGGGCCCTGCTGTTCGAGACGTGGGCTACGAATCCCTCCCTGTTCGAGCTCATCATCCTCCTGTTCGATCGCTCCGAGTTCCTGGCCGAGACCGCCATCCGCACCCCCGATCTGGTCGACGAACTCGAACTGAGCGGCTACCTGCGCCGCGCCAAGAACGCCGCCCGGATTCTCAAAGACCTGCGCCACGGACTGGACGACCCCGACCAGAAACTCTGGCTCAGGCGCTACCACCAGACCGAACTGATGCGCATCGGTTTGCGCGATATTCTCGGGCTGGCGGATTTCGAGCAAAACCTCGTCGAGTTGTCGGCGCTGGCCGATGCCTGTCTGGACTACGCACTCGAAGTCGCGCTGCGCAAACACCGTCGGCGCCCCGAATGCATCGCGATCGTCGGCCTGGGCAAGCTGGGCGGAGCGGAGCTGAACTATGGCTCAGACCTCGATGTCGTGTTTGTCGCCGATCCGAAGACCCGAGACCTGCCCGGCCTGCAGCGCGTCGCTGTCGAGGTGATGGATTTGCTGGGCAGCCCGACCGAGCTGGGCGTGGCCTTCGAGGTGGACGCCCGCCTGCGGCCCGATGGCGAAAAGGGCCTCCTCGTCAACACGCTCGATGCGTACGGGGATTACTACCGGCAACGCGCCCGCCTCTGGGAAATCCAGGCCATCTCCAGGTCCCGCCTCGTCGCCGGCTCGCGCGAGGTCGGCGCGCGCTACCGCCAGATGGTGGCGACACTGGCCGATTTCAGTCGCCCGGACACCGCCGCCGCGCCCGCGCGCGACCCCGATTGGAAAGGGGAGATTGCCCGGATGCGCCTGAGGATCGAACAGGAGAGAACGCCCAAGGGCAAAGAGCATCTGGCGATCAAGACCGGCGCGGGAGGCCTGGTCGATGCGGAGTTCATCGCCCAGATGCTCTGTCTGGCGCGTGGCTGGCAGCAACCCAACACCCTCGAAGCCCTCCGCCAGGCCCGCGATCAGAAGGCGCTCGATCCCGGCGCCGCCCAGCAGCTCATCGAGAATTACCGCCGCTTGCGGCGCATCGAGGGAATCTTGCGGCGCTGGAGTTACGCGGGCGAAACCGAACTCCCCGACGACCCGGCCCCACAGTATCGAGTCGCTGTCCGATGCGGCTTCGCCAATGCCGGCGATTTCCTTGCCGCCGTCGGGCGCTACCGCCAGAACATCCGGGCTGTCTACCGGAGCGTGTTCGGCAACGGCTGAGCGTCCCGATTCTCCCCCCGCGCGGCGACGAGGGCGTTCCCCATTGCGGTGCTGCATTTCCAGCCGGCGTAGCATTCATCTTGCGAAGTCTCAGTACCCCGTGCGCCATCGGGGTGTGCCACTCTCTGTCAACTTCGTTTCTTTTCGAAAGAAGTCTCATGCCGCACAGGCTGTGAGTCAGCGCCAATTCATGAAGTCAAAGAGGTCGGAGTGGAGACGGCTCGCCCCCCGTCATGTCAAGTGAAGACGGCGTGTGTCGGCGACGGGGCCCACGGTTATTTCATTTAAATTCCTGAAGGGTTGCTGTTGTTGAGGTTGGAAATAGCGCTTATCAATTGGCGTGGTTTGGTGCGTTGTAGGCGTGCGATGATCTCGACAAACCACTGTCACTGTCAAATTAAGAACCTGTCACTTTCTCTATCCCACGACATTCACCTTCAAATCCCGCATCGTCGCCAACTCCCCCAACGCTCCCAAGCCCCGCATCGGTCGCGCCCCGTCACGCCGCCTCGCC
>Ga0208694_1001488_pt1 | contig 28331 bp, 25 predicted proteins | sample AD_UKC078_MetaG_FD_184442 | JGI IMG/M metagenome (GOLD analysis project Ga0208694, IMG submission 184442) | Active sludge microbial communities of municipal wastewater-treating anaerobic digesters from USA - AD_UKC078_MetaG (SPAdes) (version 2) | ecosystem: Engineered > Bioreactor > Anaerobic >...
CGCGCGCCTCTTCCGGGGTCAAGTAGACGGAGGGGATTCCCAGACTGTTCTGCAATTTGACATTCTTTTTGAACTGCTCCGCTTCTTTCTCGTTGGCGGCGACGATAAGGTAGCCGGACTGCTCAAATTCGATGTCGCGTTCATAACCGAGAATTTCGTTGCCGTTCTCGAAAAATTCGACGGAATACTGCGCGAGGCGGCAATTCTTTTCGGCAGCCCACTGCATACGGATACCTGCGCCGCAGCGCCCGGTCGAACCGTTAGCGAGCGTATCCTTTTCAAGCAAAACGATATCTTTGATGCCTCGGTTGGCCAGATTCCAAGCGATCGCGCATCCGGAAACACCGCCTCCGATAATGACGATGGATGCAGATTTCGGCACGTTCATTCTGAATCACCTCCCAAAAAGAACTCGATCGGCATCGGTTTGACCGGTGCCCGATGAGCGGACGGTTGAATCTCGGCGACAGGCTGCCCCGTCATACGCGCGATCTCGGAGGCGATAAGCGGACCGCACGTTCTCGCCTGACACGGTCCCATACCGGCCCTGCTGATGCGCTTAATCTCGTCGACCGTCGTATACCCCTCGCGGATCAAGTCGCGTATCGTACGCAATGTGATGCCCTCACAGCGGCAGAGGATGATCTCGTCGTCATCTGTCGCGCAAGCTGTATCGTCCGTTTTGGGTTCTTCCTCTATCTTTGATGATGATTTGTCGCAGACTGTCTTGTTATCGATCAAGTTGAAAAAACGCACTTCGTGTACATGCTCGTCCGCTACACGGACGGTGACGAGCGGCGTTTTCGTTTTCTTGGATAAAAGGACTCGCGTTACAACGGCATCGCCGATGACGCCTCCTTCACGATTGACGGCTCGTACCGTCTCGCCTTTTTCGGGCAACGGCCGAAACTCGTAGGGGATCGTAACGGTCGCCGTTCCGTCTCCCTCGCTCTCGTCGACGATGAAGATGGCAAGACCTGGGCAGACACCGGCGCAGATACCGCAACCGGTACAGCGATCGAGATCGATCGCCGGAATCTCATTGATATCGCCCATCGGCAAAATGGCATCGAACGGGCAGGACGTGCTGCAGGGGTTGCAGGGGATCTCTTGGAAACATTCGACCATCGCATATGGACCGCGCGCTCTTCGCTCCGGGGAGGGGAGCCGCAGTTCTATTTGTTCACGAGTCGGAACTCCTGTATTGATAAGCATGATGACTCCTCTCCATCCTATAGGCATGCGGCACAGGCGAGACCCGTGCGGATCTTCTCGGCGGTCGGACCGGATCGAAGTGCCGTCAATTGCTCCATGCAATCCTTTCGCTCCGCGTCGTAGCTGTCGCTCTTAAAGCCGAGCGAGGCTGCAGCCTCAAGACCCGCAAGATGTCCTTCGACCATGGCGGCGCTCGCTTCTTCGATGCCGGTGACGTCACCTGCGACGTAGACGCCTTTGACCGTCGTTTCGAGGTAGTCATTGCGGAGAGGGACGCTCCCGCCCAGAGCAGGGATATAGCGCATCTCGCACCCCGCCTGCCAAAGAAGTTCGGCAAGAGGCGTCAATCCGACGGATATGCAGATCACGTCGCACTCGATTGTCCTCTCTGTTCCCGGTATCGCGTTCCAAGTCCGGTCAATGCGCGCGATCGTCGCGCGTTCGACCGACTCTTGACCGTCAGCGCGCAAAATCGTGTGAGACGTCAAGATCGGAACGCCGGCGCGGCGAACTTTACCGGCATGTACGGCGTAACCGCCGATTTGCGGGAGACCTTCCACGATGGCGGCGACGGAGACACCGGCTTGCATAAGCTGGTAGCTGACAATCAGTCCGATATTGCCCGCGCCGATCATAAGAACGCGATGCCCGGGACGAATGCCGTAGACGTTCATCATCGTCTGGACGGCGCCGGCTCCGTAAATGCCGGGAAGGTCGTTATTTGGGAACGAGAGGAATTTTTCGGAGGCTCCCGTCGCAACGACGACGCGCTTCGGTTTTACTTTTTTGTAGACGCCGTCGTGGTCGACCGTGATGACACCGTCTTCATAGAAACCGATCGCCGTCGCGTTTTTCCAGACGGTCGCGCGATCGCCGAAGGAGTCAAGTCTGTCGCCGAGCATCGTCGAGATGTCGATGCCTCGTACCGAGGCGTGTTGCTTCTCCGATCCGAAAAACTTGTGTGTCTGTTTGACGAGTTGGCCGCCGAGATGTCCGTCGCGCTCGAGGAGCAGAACTTCCGCACCGGCTTCTGCCGCCGTATTGGCAGCCATAAGTCCGGCGGGTCCACCGCCGATGACGACGAGATCAATTTTATACATCATCAGGTACCCCTCGATCCGATTGCGTCTCAACGACCATGCCGGGCAGTAAGGGCGCCGTGCATGTGCGTACGTTCGATTTTCCGTTTACGATCATGAGACAGGCCGAGCAGTTGCCGATTGCGCAGTAAAAACCGCGTGGCCGCTTTGTTTTGAAGTGATATCCAAGTACCTTGACACCGTTTGCATGGAGGGCGGAAGCGATTGTATCGCCTTCTCTGCCTTCCATCGGTTTGCCGTCGAATGTAAAGTGAATGACTTCACCCTCATCGAAGTCCAAGATCGGATGATCAGTGATCCTTCGATCTCCCATAGAACCCCCCTCTTTAAAAGTGCTTTCATTTATTTGTATTCGATTGACCTAAAGGAGGACGAACGTTGCCCCCTCAAGGTAAATCAATTGGCGTTGTACGATGCCCCAAGTCGGACGAGCTTTCTTAGAGCAATCCATGAGCAATCCATCAGAACGTTTGTAACTGTTTGCGCCCGACAGGTACACCCCTCATTCCTCGACCATGTAAGGGTATGCAATGTCGTAAATCGGCACGAATGTCTCCTTGATGACGCGAGGACTCGTCCAGCGGATCATATTCAAAAGCGACCCGGCCTTGTCGTTCGTTCCCGATGCGCGCGATCCGCCGAACGGTTGTTGCCCGACGACGGCGCCTGTCGGTTTGTCATTCAGATAGAAATTGCCGGCCGCGTGGCGCAGGCGATTCTCCATATGGACGAGGACTTTGCGATCCTTTGCGAAAACCGCCCCGGTCAGAGCGTAGGGCGATGAAGAGTCGCAAAGATCGAGCGTCTCCTCGAAGCGTTCATCCTCATAGACATAGACAGTCAGGACGGGTCCGAAAATTTCCTCGCACATGCTCTCATAGCGCGGATTTTTCGCTTCGATGACGGTCGGGTAGATGAAGTAACCGCGGCTGTCATCGTAACCTCCGCACAGCACCTCGGCTTCTTCGGACTCTTTCGCTCTCTCGATATAGCCTCTAATGCGATCGAACGATTCTTGGTCGATCACGGCTGACATGAACGTCGTAAAATCAGCGGGATCGCCGACTTTGAGTTCTTCAATTTCTCTTAGGAGAAGCGACTTGACCTTCGGCCAGATGCTCTTCGGAATATAAGCGCGCGAGGCGGCGGAGCATTTTTGACCCTGATACTCGAAAGCGCCGCGGACAAGCGCCGCAATCAAGGCGCCGACATCGGCGGAGTTGTGGGCGAAGACGAAATCTTTTCCGCCCGTCTCGCCGACAAGGCGAGGGTATTGCTCGTAGTTCGAAATATTGCATCCGACTTCTCGCCAAATCTCATTGAACGTCGCCGTCGAACCCGTGAAATGAACGCCGCCCAAACGCGGATCGCTGATGACGTGATCGCCGACATCACGACCGGAGGACGGCACGAAGTTGATGACGCCGGGCGGGAGACCGGCTTCACAAAGGAGAAGATAAAAATAGTAGCTCGCAAGGGCAGCCGTCCCTGCCGGCTTCCATACGACCGTGTTGCCCATGAGGGCCGGCGCGATTGGCAGGTTGCCGGCGATCGAAGTGAAGTTGAAAGGTGTCACCGCTAAAACAAAACCGTCGAGCGGGCGATACTCCATTCTGTTCCACACACCTTTTGCGCTGTCGGGTTGTATCTTATAGATCTCGTCGGCGTACGCGACGTTAAAACGAAGGAAATCGCAAAGTTCACATGCCGAATCGATCTCCGCCTGATAAACTGTTTTGCTCTGGCCAAGCATCGTCGCGGCATTGATGATGTCGCGCCACGGGCCTGACAGCAATTCGGCGGCTTTCAGGTAAATTCCCTGACGGTGAGCATATGGCATGGCAGCCCAACTCTTTTTCGCTTCGAGCGCCGCATCAATAGCGAGTTTCAATTCTTTCTCACCTGCTTGGTGGACGCGCGCGAGTACATGCCTGTGGTTGTGAGGCATGACGACCGTCTTCAAGTTCCCGGTGCTGATATCTTTGCCCCCTATAATGACCGGAATGTCAAGCGTGATCTCTGACTGTCTCTTAAGCTCCGCCTTGAGAGACTCACGCGCCGGTGAGCCGGGAGAGTAATCAAGGAGAGGTTCATTTTTTACTGTAGGAAGTGCGAAGTGTCCGTTCATTTTATCGTCCTTTCCGCGCGAACTTAATGATTTTATTATTCACCATTTCATTATAATGCATAAAAACTTTTTATCTACTGCGAGTTTCTTCGAAGTGATTTCCATCGAGCGGCAAACTCAATTAGCGGCGGGGAACCATTTTTGTAAGAAATCAAGCAAAGCCTCCGTGTAGCCGTCGGGGTCGTCATCGTAAGATGACAAGTGTCCGGATCCCTTCGCCTCATAGAATGACGTCCATGCGGGGTGTAGCCGCAGGCGCTCCTCGATCATGGGGCGGTACGCCTCTTCGGGCAGGACGCAATCGGTTTCATGCCCGAAGATCATGAGAGGGAGTGTCAATGTGGTGAACTCTGAGAAATAATCAGCTTTCTTACTGTTGCCGATAGACATTCTAACAGCGTAGGGCGTTGTGTTCTTCAGCCAGAAAAGCCATCGATTATTCTCCTGACGAACGACTGCCCTGATATAATCGTCGCTGTCTCTAGCCGGTGAATCGAAAACGAGAGCACTGATTCTTTTCTTTATTTCGGTTGCGGGGAGCGTAGACGAAGAAAGCGAACCGGTGTCCGGTTGACTGTCAATTTTCTCGCTGTCTATATCTTGTTGCAACTGATCCATCATGCGGAAAATAGCCGTCGTCCCTGAACCGAAGCCGTAGAGAACAATCGGGGTGTCCGACGTGTTGCGGATCGTCCACTCGAGGGCCATGCGCACGTCCTCGGCCTCCGCATAACCGAACGACGACATTTCTCCTCCCGATTCGCCGGAATGGCGCAAGTCAAAAGCGAGAATCTGAAAACCTGCTTTGGTGAGCTGGCTGTACAGGGACGCCGTGGCAAGACCGTAAGGCAATCTGTTGCCGCCTTGTTGGTGCACGATGATCAAGGTCGCACGCGGCGGTGTCGTACGAGTCTGGATGAGCCATCCTTTCAGCGGTATCTGTCCCTTACCGGAGGTAAAGCCGACTGATCGAAATGAAGTGAACCGATTTGTCGCATAGGGAGATACGGGTTCGCCGTCTATTTTCATCAGCCTGTCGGCTTTCACGAGACTGCTGATCACGACGAGCAAGAAGAACGCCAAAATCACCGTGAAGACAATAAATACGGAGAATACGACGCGACGTTTAACGTTTCTGGATTTGTGCTTTAGCTTTCGTCTCAATTTGCGATCTTCTCACATTCAAAAAACTTTTAAAAGACACCGTTTCGTATCGACTTTTCGATCCGTTAGTTAATGATATCATTTTGGTCTGAACGACTCCAACCGTTAAAGGCGGTCGAATGCTTGTTCTGTTGTTCAAAACTCTGTTATTCTCAAGGCAAGGATCATAGAGTCAATGACGTTTAAACATGGACGGCGACATTGGATAGGAAATAAACAGGTGAATCGAAAAAATCATAAAAGACATCTCATATTGGGGATTGAGACGTCGTGCGACGAGACTGCCGCCGCAGTCGTTGAAAACGGCGTGATGATTCTGTCGAACGTGATCGCGTCGCAGATCGACCTGCATGCTGAGTACGGCGGCGTCGTTCCCGAGATCGCTTCGCGTGAACACGTGAAGTCGATTCTGCCTGTAATCGACTATGCTTTGAGCGATGCGAACGTGAGGCTGGATGACCTGACCGCCATCGCCGTCACTTACGGACCGGGTCTTGTTGGAGCTCTGCTCGTCGGTGTATCCGCCGCAAAGGGTTTGGCCGCCGCGACGGGGCTGCCCTTGATACCGGTGAACCATTTGGAAGGTCACATCGCGGCTTCATATCTGACAGATCGTTCACTAGAACCGCCGTTTCTCTGTCTTATCGTTTCGGGCGGTCATGCGTCGCTCGTCGAGGTGCTTGAGTATACATATTATCGCACGCTGGCGCGGACGAGAGATGATGCCCCGGGAGAGGCATTCGACAAGATCGCCAGGAGTATCGGACTCGGCTATCCCGGAGGTCCGCTGATCGAACAAGCATCAGAAGGAGGAAGGTCCGACGCTTTCTATCTTCCTGTCACGCATTTCCCCGATTCGTACGATTTCTCTTTCAGCGGCGTGAAAACGGCCGCCATCAATGTTTATAGAAAGCTTGAACGCGAGGCAGATCGCGAGGGGAGAAGATGGCCGTCATCGTGCTCGGAAGCCGACTTCGCCGCGACCTTCCAATCGTCCATTGTCGAAGCGCTTGTGGCGCACACGGAGACGGCGCTCTTTGACATGGGCTACAAGACTCTCGTGCTTGGCGGGGGGGTGTCCGCGAACAGAAAGCTTCGTGAGGCAATGGAGGAGATGACAACCTCCGCGGGTGTTCAGCTAATCGTTCCGCCGCCCGTATACTGCACGGACAATGCGGCGATGATCGCCTCGGCAGGCTATTATGCGTGGAGAGACGGTAGACGCGCGGCGTTGGATTTGAACGCCGTTCCGATGGCGGAACTCGATGACATCATCGGTCAGCCGGCGGTGGAGAGGGGAACGGAGAGATGAGTACGGATGCAAAAAAGATGAAGCCCATTACGGAAAACAGGCGCGCGCGATTCGAATACCACATTACCCGCCGCCTCGAGACTGGAATCGTTCTCACGGGAACAGAGGTGAAATCAATCCGTCAAGGTCATTTCAGTCTCGGAGAAGCTTATGTGGCGGTTCGTGACGGCGAGCTCTTCCTGATCGGCGCGCACATCCGACCGTATGAGCAGGGCAACCGATTCAATCCGGACCCGACGCGCGACCGCAAGCTTCTCGCACATAAACACGAGATCCGTCAGCTCGACGTCGCCACGCAACAGCGCGGCATGACGCTCGTTCCGCTTAAGGCGTATTTTGTCGACGGACGTGTCAAAATTGAAATCGGCGTCGCGCGAGGAAAGAAGCTTTACGACAAGCGCGAGACGATCAAGGAGCGTTCACAAGAGCGGGATATCCGCCAGCGCATGAAAGAGACAAGCCGCGAATAAAGCGATTAAGTGTCAGAAAGAAAGCGAGACAATAATGTCATGAAATCAACGTACCAACTGGATAAAGAAGAAGCGATTCTCCTCGTGATCGATCTTCAGGAACGCCTGATGCCCGCCATGTACGACAGGGATCTCTTGTTAAAGCAAGCGAGCGTGTTGCTTCAAGTCGCCAAGATATTCAATCTTCCCGTCGTCATGACGGAGCAGTATCCGAGAGGACTCGGTCACACGGTCGATTCGCTCTTATCATTAATAGAGTCGGAAGAGCTTCCCGTAGATGTTTTTCACAAGACCTCCTTTACGGCGTTTACGCCCGAAGTGAAAGAATGCGTAGAGCGGTACAATCGCAAACAGGTGATCGTCATCGGGGCTGAGACGCACGTTTGTGTCTTTCAAACGGTGCGCGATTTGCTCGCGGAAGGGTACAAGGTCTTTGTTCCGTTTGACGCGGTCGATTCGCGAACACAAGAAAACAAGAATAACGCGCTCGACTTATTTAGCGAGATGGGCGCCGTTGTCACGAATACGGAGACAATCCTTTTCGATCTGCTTCAAGTTTCAGGTACGCCTGAGTTCAAAAAACTTTCAGCGTTGATCAAGTGATGAATTAGCCGAAGGACTTCTGAACGAGGTCGTAGAAAACGGGACTTTTCACTCAAACTTGATTGTGTATGTTACCATTCGTGTGTCGATCGGCAATCCGTGCTAGAATATGGATGCCCTTATGGGAGCGTACTGGTTTCGACGGGGTTGTGGAGATCAGGAAAGCGGGTAGAGGATTCTCGTTGGCCTCTTTAAAAAACGAGAGAGCTTATAATTGCCAATAAACCGGCACTCGCAGCGGCGTAACCGTTGCCGTCCGACCGACTGATCTGCAGGTCGCCCTCGGACGTTAACAGCGCAGACCTTACCTCGGTGGAGGTCAAACGAGGCACCCGGCGGGCGAATGTCTTGACGCTCGTCGCGTATCATTAGACTACTTGACCGACAAGACTGCCTGTGATCGAGTCGGAAGGGGAATAACCAATCGCAGGCTGCACCCGGAGAAGTCCTTTTTGATGCAATTTCGGACAGGGGTTCGACTCCCCTCGCTTCCACCATTTTTCAAGATGGTGACCGCGATTAGCTTGTTGCAGAGCACAAGCTAAGGCGGTCGTTTGTTATCTTGGAAGAGTCACCAGGACGTATTCACGTGCGAGCGCCACAATTGGCACGTTGTATGTTTTCCCTAGCCGCATTATTCGATAGTTTTTGCGTCGCATTAGCTCGTTGGCACGATCGGTGAACTTCATAAAATCGTCGGGGAAGGCTATATCTATGTCTATGACGGATGAATTATAATAAACGATAATACGTTAAGGTTGTGGAAAATTAACCCCCATACGCACGAACATTTCACGTTATCACGCAGGTGTGGGGGGAGTGGATAGTTGAAACCTTGTTAGTGGAGCCTCGGCTCAAATGAGTCCATGGAGACCGCAGTGCTCCTGAGCGAGATGCCTTTTGACAGCATCGACAAAATCATGAATATTGCGATGGAACTCTTGGAAGTAACAGGAGAATTGCTAGCCATCGACATTGCCAATATGACCGTCGGGCTCAATTCGCTTATGGGTGGAATGCGTCACGACAAATCGTTTGCGTTGACCGGGATACGGTGCTCGTCAAGAGAAGATTATCATCTTGCGTTAGACCGGAACGGATTCCTTATTGAATAAGACAACTGGAAAGGAACGCGCCATGTTCGTCTACATACTTTTACTTATTCCATTCTTTTTTATGTATGTCTTTCCCTTATTCTTTCTAAGGGAAGCGTCCATGGTAAGTTCGACACCGACCGTCGCCACCGTCTTGTTGGCTGTCGGCACGATCCTGTGGACATTGCAGAGCGTATTGATTGCTTTCTTTATTACTAAACCGAGGAAACATGTAAAGAGACATCAAAAAGTACAAAAAAGCGGTAAACTCGTCGAGGCAAAGATCCTATCCTATGAGAAAACGGGTGAGATGGATGGAATGCCCAAGCGGGAGCTGTTACTTAGTTTTATAAACTTAGCCGGCTATCCGACGAAGGTCAAGCTGACGGTCGTCGACAGCAAACCTCACGAAAATAGGTACGAGCCGGGCAATTACATCGATTTAAGGCTCAACCAAAATGGCTTCAAACCGCACTTTGCCATGGCGTCGGCCAGCTACAAAGCCGATAAAAGACTGTGGGCTTGGGTTTTGCTGATCTTCAATATCGCCTATGCGGTGGGCCTGTTCCTATTATCCTATAAACAGCATAGCGGCGGAAATGGTTTGCTGTTTTTACATCCTGCCTCTCCCTGGATGATTGCTCCGATAACAGGCATTGCGTTGCTGGCGTTGCCTGTTTTGATCTTGTTGCCCGCGTCTAAAAATGCGGATGACATCATCCGTCCCGGCTACGCGTTGAGCTCAATGAATTCTATCGTTGACTTCGGCGAACTTCTGCTGTACGGCCATGCCGCCCCGGGAGAGATTCTAAACTACGCTCAAACAAGCGTCTGGCAAGGCCCGCATCCTCAGATACAGTTTGACATCAGTATTAAGCAGGAATATGGCGAGCCTGAGCTGCGCAGTTCCTTATTTGGGGTTCAAGTGGCAGATTTGCATAAGCTAAGAACAGGTGAGGTCGAAGTTCTCTATCTGCCCAACAAGAAAAATGTCATCATGCTGGACTATACAAGTGATCATTGAACGCTAAGAACATTAGACAACAGAGTGTTCGCAGACGAGTTCGCGGTGCCCGAATCGCCCGATGTTGCGGCCTGAGACGTCGATTATCAACGGTTCACCGAGTATCATCTCGGTGATGAGTTGGGCGGTTGCGGGGACGAGCATGAAGCCGTATCCTCTGAATCCGCTGTGCGGGACGACGCCTTCCGGCATGTAACGCATCGGTGATCTCTGCTTCACGATGTCGTATCGCAAAGTCTCTTGACAAATGCACCCAATGAGTGTATTTTATTCGCAGGCAGGTGATAAAGATGATTATACGAGAAATGAGAACGGAATTAGGAGATACTCAAAGCGAGTTTGCTACAAGGTACAATATTCCCTTTCGAACAATCCAGAATTGGGAAACCGGTGTACGCAAGCCGCCCGAATATATTATTGAATTGCTGGGTCAGCGTGTTCGGGCGGATCTTGCGAACCGCAGAACTGTCAGTTTGCCGAAGTATGATCCTAAGAAGCAAAATCTTCCAAAGAGGAGAGATTTTCTCGGCTCTGTTGCATGGCTGAAAGCTGTGCAGGCGTGCCTCGGTGAAGAGATAGTATTTGCTTTGGACGAAGCACTTATGTGTCAGGGAATCTTCGGGGGACGGAGCGACGAGTATATTGTATGGGTCTACGGGAACGACGTTGTTACCGATTACAACGGGGTAGTTGTCCTTGGCAATTGGGTTAGCCATTACGATGTTGAAAGCAAGAATGGTCTACTGTATACGGATTTCAGCCGAACCATTTCAGATGCATTTGCCAACGAATCAATCTTGGATATGCAGGGTATCACCGAGGCTGTCAGCCGTTATTATTACGCCAACGACAAAAAGTTTGACGGCATTTCCGTGGCTCCAGAATATCAAGAAAGGTTTGAAAAGTTGGCGAGAGAAGCAATTGAATATTACGAATCATAGGAGACAGACTGGTGAACATTTCAGCGGAAGAAAAGTTAATGTACGAGGTTATGAAAGCTATATATGAAAGCGATATACCGGTGTGCTTTAAGGGTTCTATGGTATTGAAGGCTTATCTGCTCGAATCAGGATATTCTGATGATACCCGGCACACGGTGGATATAGATGCAAACTGGAATTCAGATATTGCGCCTTCGATGGCGCAAATCGCAAAATCCTTTCAAAAAGCAATAGATAAAGTCGAGATTAGTTTGACGGTAATTCCATATAGGGAATATGGAGATGATAGGTCTGCGGGTTTTGAGTTAAGGGACAGCTCATCCGAAGAGGTGCTTTTTACTATGGATGTGGACGTTAATCGCCCGACAGCTCCGACCAAAATTTACGAAATTTCCGACTTGTATTTCCGAGGGGTTGCTCCGGCTCAAATGATAGCGGATAAAGTTTCTGTTGTATCTTCGGATAAGGTGTTTCGCAGGATTAAGGATGTTGTGGATCTGTATTATATCTCTCATGTTTGTAATTTTGATCGAGAAGATATTTTACATATTCTCAAAAATAATGGTAAAGTGCTTGGCAACTTCGACGGATTTCTAAATCGAACTGAAGACCTGAAACATTCTTACGAAAAGTTTCGCTTTGCCGGAGGTGTAAACAAACCGACATTTGAAGAAGTATATCAAAGGGTAAAAAGTTTTATCGCCGAGATTATTTATGATTAAAACCAAAATTTGGAGAAGGAAGTATGGAATACGATTGCGGATTTTCAAGGGAAAATAATCGGTTCAGGTAATCGAGCGGCAGCTATTATTGTAGAAGAGGGTTATGTGCTTTTTGGGAGCAAAAGAAAACATGTATTGGATTTCCATTGAAGAACTCGATTACTACAGGGCATTTCCATCTTTTATGAAAGACTATCTTCTAGTAAAACATCGTGGGATTGAGCATATCGTAACAGACGAAAGAGCTTAATCAATAAGGTTTGCTTTACTCAAAGTAATAATGCCTAAATTTCAACCTTAAGCGGCAATTATCTGCTTTGCACCCCCACGACCTTCAAATTGCACCCATAGGCTGAAATTCCATCAATTTATGATTTCCTTTCCAATCTTGAACGCAGTCGATTATACATTCTTATGCATGAACGAACGGCACAACATCGCCTCGCAATTGTGGCGATAACAATGCATATAACAAATCATTATTAAGATCTAAACACTGAAATCGGGTGTGTTCTCTCTACAGTAGGAAACCCAGTTGCCGTTTTCGATGAGTTCTTCTCGCCCGAGTTGGCGGAACAACTCCATACGGCTCTGCGGGTCAAGGTCGTATTGTAGGGCGGCCGACGCAAAGAGATGTTTCATTTTCTCATGGTCAAAGCTCTTTCGAGCCAAGGACTGCTTGCCGTAGTATCCCGAAACGAAAACCGTCACCGCGGAAAGACTTCCCCATAGAATCTTAATCCAAGCTCGCAAAGTTAAACCGAATAATACAATCGCCATGGTGTCCCGGAAGAAATACTCCAAGACAAAGGCTGACAGCCAGAGTACTATGGTACAAGTCAGCATGGCACGGGTAGCTAATTCTTGAGCGCGGTGTTTTCCGGCATCCCGTCGCCCGGCTCTCTCGTGGTATGCTCTTTGGCCATCAATCCAGACTTTTTTCACTACATCGGTCGGTACGATTTCCTCTTGGGGTGTACCGATTAGAAGCGCGTACACCGCACTTTTTACCCATGTGGCATCGTGCTTCTGCGTCCAGGTAAAGTCGTCGCAAACGCACTCCCTGCCGCCAAGCGCATAGAGATATAGCTGAACCCGCAAGGCCTCGGCAAGAGCACGATACTGAAGGTATTTCTCGTGCTGACGTCGGCGCGCAATCAAACGATAGAAAAGGGCATATAAAAAGATGGCGCCGCCATATCCGATTAAACATGTATAGAGATCGGCCTCATCATAGAGGAGATAGAGCAGCACCAGAATGACGCTGAATACGGCAAGGACGCCCAATATCTTTAAGTAGTGTCTTTGCCACTTCATCGAGAGCTGATCCGCCGCATCATATACATTTTGAAGCCTGTTGCTTACGGTATGATGGAGATATTCCGGGGGCAAGAGGAGTTCGCCGTCCGGAAGTTTTTCGTTGCGCACATCCCTATTAAAACGGTCTGTTTTTTCCAGCACTACCCGCAAACTACCGGTTTGATTTTCCAGAAGGCTTACGGTAACGGGAAATTCTTGCTCTTTCGATACCCTAGGTGTGGCAACGTGGATTACAGCACCGTCGTTGGCGGCACGAAACATATTGCCGTCCTGATCGTTGCCTTTCAACATAAAATCCACAGTCTCTGCCGTCCCGAAGCCTTGAGCCGAGCCATGCTTTCCGTCCCACAGGGCAAGCAACACGTGGCTATGGGCGGCCACATAAATGCCCGCTTGACGATAAAGATAGTCTCGCCCTTCTCCCTGCTCCTCGCTATACGGAACCACGAACACATCCGCGGCCTTGCTCCGCAGGGCTTGATACTCTTTCGACTCTTCGACACTAAAGTCATTGCGATACTCATCTTCGGGCATGGGAAGCGGGCAATAGAGCGGAATTTGCAAAGAAAGCGCCACCCGGGCGCAAAGCTGATCTGCCCCCGCCGCTAGGGAATTTAGCATCCAAATAGGAGAATTGGGGTACTCACGCTGAATCTTCTGCAGTTCCCCTAAAACTGCCTTTTCCAGTGCGGAGATATCCTCCTTGCGAAGATCTCTGTGGCCGGTAACGCCCACTACGATGGGTATATTGTTGCTTACCTCTGTATTACTCATTCTTAACAGTTACTATGTGTTCACATTCTGTAAATAGTCAAGCCATCGTACCAACGGATAAGTTCCAACATCTTTTCCATGGGCACGGAATCTTTGCTCTTTTCCGCTTCCGGCAATTTCTCAAAGGGAACCATATCGTGATGCATGCGGGTACATTCTCGCATGACATTGTCGTTTTTGCCGTTTGGCAGTTTTCCGACATGGTCGGTACCGAATTGCCAGCCCATATCACGTTTCTCGTCGCACCAGCGCCGGTGCTCCGCTTCGGCGATCACTTCCATATCCGCAGGAGTAAAACGAGTAACAGCCTCATAGTCCACGGCGCGATCGGTATAAAAGCAGTTGATCTTTTCCAGAACGGCGGCAAATCCCTTGGCTTGCGCAATGTTAGAAAGTTTATACTCCAGAGAAAGATCCTCTTCAAAAGCCCGTACCATCTCCTCGGGTGTTTCAGCGCCACAGTAGCGAGCGTGCAGAGACAGGGCAAAGTGATAGAAGTTCAGATAGTTGCTGTCGGAGAGATACAGCCCCGTGCGTTTTGCTTTCTCTACCGAAGAAACGGTGATCGCATCGCTGAAATCCGGCTTTTTTACATTGCTCTCAAACGCGGGGATGATGTCCCGCAGAGCCACTATTTCGTCGATATCATCTAAAAACTTACTACGATGCTCTCGCACGGCACCGGACTTTTTGGTATAACCGTCGGTGAGCATATTTCGGTAGGCTTTACTGCCTAAAGCTCTGTCCTCGTATGCCTTATCGTAATAATAAGTCCACGTTACGCGATCGTTTGACGGAAATACCATGTCGAAATCAAAGGCGTAAATATCGCTGCGGGTATTTTGACCATAAGAGGCACGATCCCAACACTGCAGCTCGTCGCAGAGCATCAAAAGATATGCTAGTGGTTGACCGTCGTTTAGGCGCAAAGGTTCGTCGGTGTAAAGGAACCCCCGCATGGTGAACTTAAAAAGGCTATTATGCAGAATGATGGCGCAAAAAGCATCAAGCACTGCCACCGGGATTTGCTCCAAGCTTTCTATTTCCCGATGACGATTGAGGTAAGTCTTCGCCAGCACAAGACCGCTGAAATAGGCATGATCCATGTAGAGATAGTCCTTCTCCGCCGGGTTCTCATGAACCGCGCGATCTTTTAGTGTTTTCTCCAGCTTGTGAAGGCAAAGATAGGGCTCTGTCTCCGTGCGGGGCAGATATTTTTCTGCCAAGCGCTCCGTAATGGCGTGAGCGTAAAAATCATTCAAGTCACCTAGGCGAGACATACTGAATTCGTCCATGCGTTTATACGACACATAGGGAGCGAACCCTCTGTCGTCATTGTTATTCTTATCCAGTTTGCACACATAGGCTTTCATCTGCTGATGAGCGATTTCAAAGGGATAGCCTATGTCGTGGAATAGACTGGTCATTCCCCAATACTCCAAGAAGTGACAGGCCGCTTCACTCCCTTCCTCAAGACCGAAACGAGCATTGTAGGCTTCTCGAAAAATCCTGTGGTTTTTGTAAATGGAAAGACCGATGCAAAACACGTATACGCTGTGAGAATAATGGTCTCGGTGCTTCATCAGAAGTGAGCTGGCGTTATACTCGTGCTCGGAGAGCATCTCCAACAGAATTCCGGTAGCATCATAACCGGCGCCGAAGGGCTCGAAGATTTCGCAGTAGCAATAGTAGATGTCAAAGGCATCTTCTCTTGATCCGCTATCCAAAAAACGTCCGATGGCCCGCTCAAAACTGAGACGGTCCAAATCACGTTCCATGTTGAAAGGAATCTGGTCAAGGTTGCTGCTGCGGCCGTCGAAGTCATTCAGTTCATGGCGGGCGGGGTCAAACTTCAAATCCTCGCAGCAATCCCGTAAGAAAGACAAGGCATCCTGCCCGTAACTGCGACGACACTGGGGTAGCGGCGGAATAAGCACGGTACCGGAAAGACCGTATCGATCCAAATTATTTTTCTTCATTTGTTCCAGTGCACGATAAGCCATGTTTTCTCCTATTAGCTAATGAGTTCTACCGTAAACGGAGCATTCTCCGGAATCTCTACCGGGAAAATATTAGCCATTATGCATACTGTCTCCAGCTCTGCGCAATAAAGCAAGGGTTCTAACGTTTCCAATTCTCCGCCGGCCATGGTAATTTTTCGGAGCTGTGGGAAATACTGCATGTATTTAAGCAACTCCTCGTTGCAATCATTAAGCCAAATCTCATCATTTGACCAGGTTGTCAAATTCTCGTAGGTCAGAGGTGTTTTCTGACCCCAATCGTAAAAGCCAATGGCGTCGTATAGCATCTCCCGGGTCTTTGCAGACTCAAAGACGATCTCCTCCGTCAGCTTTTGATTGGTCTGTACAAAGATGCCGTGGGTAATGACATTGGATCCCATCTGTACCACTTCTTTCGGCTCCGGTTTCGTTGCAAGCGGCACCGGCGCAAGACCGGGTAGCAAGTGGTCAAACCAACCGTTATTTAGACCGTAGACGCCTGCGCCAAGTGCGATGATGAGGCAGGCAGCAACGGCAATAATGACTGTCCAGAAGTTGCCCTTCTTTGTGGCGCCGATGCCTCGTTCATAGCCGGTGACCCCATCGCCTATGAGGGTATCGTTCAGCAAGGCTCGAAGCCCTGCGTATTCCTTAACAGTCTCACATTTGGAGAGCTTGGAATGGACTTTCTCACCCAGTGTAAACTGAATAACCGGGCGATTATCCACTCCGGCGTGCACCACCTCGTTTTCGCAGTTGGGAGAGATTAAGGATTCCTCCGACACGAACACCAAGACCGCCGCGGCGGCGCGGAGATGCTCTTCTATGTTCTTCGGCCATTCACTGCCCGGGGCGATGCCTTCGTCGTACCAAACCCTATATTTTTCGGAATAGAGGGCTTCGATTATGGGCATCACCTTTTCAGAGTTCCTGCGGGCATAGCTGACAAAGATAAATGGATCACGGCCTTCATAAGCGGGAATACGTTCACTCATTTTTTCTGCTCTCCTCTAGTGTTGCACAACGACAGTGATTCCCGCATTGCAAAGATCGCGGGCGTATATCACTTGGTCTTGACTGATTTTTACAGTTTCAATACCCTTAACCTGCATAAGCGGCCACAGGGCTACAGTGGAGGGAATATCCGAGACATTGATCGTGGTAGCGGATACTTCTTTGATATTTAGAAGGTTTGTAAAAGTTCCGCCCGAGAGGTCGAGTTCGCCCACGGTTTTTCCCGCCATAGCTACAATGCCCTCGTCTCCGTATTTGGCAATATTGACATAGCTGCTTCCGTCCGTATTCTGCAGGATGTATGCCGCCGACGTGCGCTCTTTTATCACCGAGCCCACATACAGGGCAAAGATCAGCACTGTGACTGCTACCATAGCCGTAATGATGAAATTTCGCCTGCGGTTGAATTTGCGCTTCTCCATGCCTTCGCCAACCATGGCATGCGTCAGTACCCCGCTTTGTATGAGGGCTTCCGCCGTTTCCTTCGGGGTGCCTAGGGTTAACATCGGAATGTTGGCGAGCTGCATGTCCAAACCGTAACCGAGCTGAAATTCTCCCGTCTTCACACAGACAAGGGGTTTTCGCAGGCTCAAAAGATAGTTGATGGCATTGCGGAACGCAAGGTTTTCTATACTTTTTTCCGATAGAAACACCACGGCTCCGCTCGAGTGAGTGATGGTCTCCGCTAGAGCCGCGGGGCTTTGGGCGAACTTGCCTCCGCAGCTATCACAGCTCAGTCTAAAGCCGCGGCTTACAAGGATATCCGCAACAGCCGACGCCGCGGACTCATCGGCGGAACTGCAGCCTATATAGGCGAAGTCGCCCATACCTTCATAGGGAAGATAGTTAAAAAGCTTTTTCATGTGTTTTCCTCTTTAGTCGTTGTAATATTCAATAATGAAATGCCGTCCCTGCAGCTGTTCTTCGGCGCGCTCGCGCATATCCGGGGCTAAGGTCAGTTCCTGTAAAGACTGAAGCTGCAGCGTGGGGGTTAAATCTGTTAGGTTATGGCAGCCTTTAAGATCCAACTTGGAAATACCCTCAAAACGCTCTAATCCGTCTAATGAAGACATGTTGCTCCAAGCCAAACCCAATGTGCCGCCGGACGTGATTGTGATCCCGCTCAACTCCTCCAGAGAGCCTATTTTCGTGCCTGCCCACCCAAGTCGACGGATGGGTTTTCCTTCTATGTAGGGCAGTGCTTTCTGAATGTCATCTAAATCGAATACGAGCTCATCGAAACTCTCAATGCTGCCCAAAAAAGAATAATCCTTTATCGGCATCTGCCTAAGATCCAACTGGATGTTCCGGGTCTGCGCAAAAGCGGGTATGTTTGTTATCGGCGTGCCCGCCGCTGAAAAGCTGCGCAACGCGCTCGCCCTACCTAGCGCGGAAGCGTCCCGTACATACGTACCACTGATGTTCAAATGTCCAAGATGCGAAAGTCGCTCTGCGCCCGAAATGTCGGATATATAAGTGCTATCCAACAACACACCCCTCATCTCAGAACAGTTCCAAAGCGGAGAGGGATCGGTGATATCGGTGTCGGTCAAGCTAATACCCTCTAGCTTGCTAAGCACATCAATTCCCTCTAGAGAAGAAATGGGGTTGGCGCTCAAATCGAGCTCGCGAAGGTTTTTTAGGCAAAATAGGGGCGAAATATCGGTAATTTGGTTGCCGCAAATGCATAGACGCTCAAGGTTTGGCATATAAGAGAAAATGTCAAGATCCTCAGAAGTCAAAGAGCCTGCAGGAATGCTGCCTTGATTTTCCATCCAGCCTTTCACATCCATGTCAAAAATCACCCGTGTGTGTTCGTCGTCGTCATACCAGGCGTGAACATAAGTGTCAAACGTTTGATCTCCGACTATGAAGAGTTCCGTAATGCTCTCTAAGTCTTCTCTTGTCAGTCCCCAGCGCTGGGCTGCCGTCTCGGCCGCTCTTACGGGAGCGATAAGCAAAGGATTGACAACGGCAAAGAACAACACCACGGCCGCCATAATGGGTACCGCCGCCATGGTAATAGCGCGGTTGCGCTGGTATTTCTTCTGGGCTTTTGTTACGGCCATGTCCTGGAAGATGAAGGCTTCTTTTAACTTGGAGATAAAAGCATCGTCAAAGTTTTCCGCGAACAGCGCCTGCTGGCTGCCGAGTTGCATGGCGCTCCAAGGCGTAGCGGGTATGTCCTCTAAGTACACACTTAATATCTTCTGTCCTGCTGCCACCGCCGTGTCCACGATAGAGCGAAAGCGTTCGCTCGCGGAAAACTCAGTCGTAACGAAGAGCAGCACGCCGAAGGCCCGCTGCAACCGCCCTTTTTCGCGGCGGTCAAAGCGGTCTGCGTACCAGAATTGCGCGCCATCAACGGCCACCGATTCCAGTACCGGAAGGATCTCTTCCTTTTGTTCCTGTTGGAATGCAACATAGACATAGGGCTTGTCATTTTTGCAGTAGTGCTTCATGCTACCCTCCTCAGTTGTAGTAGTAGTTGTCGCAATACTCGATGACGAAGTGTGCGTCTCGCAACTGTTCATCGGCCAGCTCGCGCATATCCGACGAGATAACCAGGTGTCGCAGGGACTGAAGTTCCAGAATAGGAGTCAGGTCGTTTAGATTTTGACAGAAATGTATATCCAGACTCTCTATACCCTCAAAGAGCTCCAAACCGTCCAAAGAGGAAACTTTGCTCCAGCCTAAACCTAGTGAACCACCGAACGTGATTGTGATCCCGCTCAATTCCCGTAAAGAGTCGATTTGCAGGTTGGACCACGAAAACTCACGGATGGGTTTACCTTCTATGTAAGGGAGTACGGACCGCAATTCATCCTGATTAATAAAAAGCTTATCAAAACTTTCTATATCGCCAAGTGAAGAATAGTCCTCTATCTTCGTATCCCTGATATCGAGATGGATGTTTGGAAGCGTCGTAAAAGCGGGAAGCTTACGGACCGGAGCCAAGTTTAAAATAAGGCAGTTTATCTTCTTTGTCGTATTGCTCAGCGCAGAAATATCCCTCACATTGGTAAAACCTAAATTCAGGTGCTCAAGCTTTGAGAGCCTTTCGACGCCCGAAATGTCAGAGACGTAAGTCGCGTCCAACATCACGAGCTTAAGATTTTGGCAGTCCCAAAGCGGCGAGGGATCGTTAATATCCGTGGAGGTAAAGAAGACGGCATCAAGATTGCTAAGTGCCCCTATTCCCTCAATAGAAGAAATGGGGTTGGCGCTCAGGTCGAGATGCATAAGTTTTTTCAGGCAAAACAAGGGTGAAATATCGGTAATTTGGTTGCCGCAGATGCAAAGAAATTCCAGATTCGGCATATACGAGAATATCTCAAGATCTTCGGAAGTAAGGCTACCCACCGGGACTGGTCCTTGAATTTCCATATTGTCGTTCACACTCATACCGAATTGAACAGCGCTTCGATCGTCGGACTCATACCAGCCGTGAACAAGACTGCCGTATGCCCGGTCTCCCACGATATAGAGTTCCGTTATGCTCTCTAAATCTTCTCTCGTCAAGCCCCAGCGCTGGGCAGCGGTCTCGAGCGCCTTAGCGGGAGCTATAAGCAGAGGATTTACAACGGTAAAAAATAAAACCAGCGCCATCAATATCGGTGCCGCCACCAAAGTGACAGCTCGGTCGCGCTGATACTTCTTCTGAGCTTTAGTTACAGCCATATCGCGGAAGATAAAGGCTTCTTTCAGCTTGGAGACAAAAGCGTCGTCCATGTTTTCTACGAACAGCGCCTGCTGACTTCCGAGCTGCATGGTGATCCAAGGCGTAACAGGTATGTCCTCTAAGTACACACTTAATATCTTCTGTCCTGCTGCCACCGCCGTGTCCACGATAGAGCGAAAGCGCTCGCTCGCGGAAAACTCAGTCGTAACGAAGAGCAGCACGCCGAAGGCCCGCTGCAACCGCCCTTTTTCGCGGCGGTCAAAGCGGTCTGCGTACCAGAATTGCGCGCCATCAACGGCCACCGATTCCAGTACCGGAAGGATCTCTTCCTTTTGTTCCTGTTGGAATGCAACATAGATATAGGGCTTATCATTTTTGCAGTATCGTTCCATGATTCCCTCCTGAGTTGTTGCGATATAAGATCGCACAATCGGCAGAATGATATTAGTATACGCCTTATATCCTTTTTATTAATACTTCATACGCCGGTTTCTGTTAAGAAAAAAGCAGAGATCTGAACGATTGCACATAAAAAAGCTCATCGGACAAGTTTTGTCCCATGAGCCCGATAGGAAGTATTCTTCCGTTTACTCTATATTTGTCGGACCTGATAGATGATCGGCCAGACGCTACCTAGGATCGACTTCGGCAACCCAATACTGATAAAGACCGCAAAGCACAGTATAAGCAAAAGAATCAACGGTATGTTTCCTCCGATCGTCCGGTATGCATAGTTTTCTCATTTAGTACAGTTGCTTCAGCATACTACATGCGGGCAGAAATGGCATGGAAAGTGGAAGTGTAGGTGTGCTATTTTTCTCAAGGGAAAGGTGTTGGCGGAGACCGTGGTTACGGGAACATACGCGAAATAATAGGGAAACTCGTTTCAATCATTTTTTTAAGCTTCATATTCTTAGAAAACGAGCGGAGAAGTTAAAATTCGCCGAAGATTTTGATTTTTGCGCGCTCCAATATTAAAACGTATTTCATCAAATAGTAATATGAATATATATACAGCATGAAGATATGTGCCAATTGTGGTTATTATCCCTTAAAAGCAGTAATATCAATGCATAATCTTTGTCAGGTTGCCAATATTGTTGATCTATCATTGAAATTTTATTCATATTAATATATAAAATTATCACAATTATGATTCTATGACGGTTCCATCGGACGCCGTCATGATAGCTGAAGAGGAGTAAGCAATGAAAAGACTAACACTGGCGATCTCGCTCATTATGAGTATGATTCTCATTTTTCTGACCGCGTGCAGTACTGAAGATGTCAAGATAGGGAGCAGGGAAGATCTCGACGGAAAAGTCATCGGAGTTCAACTTGGAACTATCGGAGATGAAATCGCGTCTGATGAGATCGAGGCAAAATCGGTAGAGCGATTTATCGCTTATGTCGACGCCGTCACTTCTTTGAAACAGAAGAAAGTGGACTGTCTCGTCGTCGATGCCGATACTGCTCAAGCATATGCCGAGCTGAATCCCGAACTTACCGTTCTTGATGTAGGCTTTGACCCGGAGGAATATGCCATAGCCGTTGCCAAAGAGGGATCGGATGAACTTCTGGCAACGATCAATGAGGTCATCGCCGAACTGAAAGCCGATGGCAGTATCGTGAAGTTCAAAGAGGCGCATGTCGGTCAAGGCGGCAAAGCGCCCGATTTTAACGTTGGAGCTCCAGGCGGCAAACTGGTCGTCGGTACCGAGCCCACCTTCCCGCCCTACGAATATACGCAGGGCAAAGACATCATCGGCGTGGACATCGATATCATGGCTGTAGTCGCCAAGAAACTCGACATGGAACTGCAGGTGGAGAACATCAACTTTGACGGACTGATTCCCGCGGTCATGAGCGGCAAAATCAAAGCGATCGCTGCCGGGATGACGGTCAACGAGGAGCGAATGCTCAACGTATCCTTCTCCGATCCATATACGGACGCAAAACAAGTTGTCCTGATCCGTAAATCCAGTCTGAAGTAATGAATACGATCATCGCGTTCTCCATCAGTACGCTGAAGGAGAATTTCTACAACGATTTTATTGTCGACAACCGGTGGAAGTGGCTGGTCGACGGTTTGGGCGTCACGCTCAAGGTCACCTTAATGGCAAGCTTTCTCGGCATCATTATCGGATTGTTGGTAGCGCTCGTTAAGGTTTCGCAGTTCCACGGGAGGAAGATCCCTGTGCTGAGTCAGATAGCAGACGCTTACGTGCTTGTCATCCGCGGGACGCCGGCTGTCGTTCAGCTACTTATCATTTACTATGTCATTTTCGCCAGCGTTGCCATCGACAAAGTGTTGGTGGCAACCTTGGCGTTCGGACTTAACAGCGGCGCCTACGTAGCTGAGATCTTTCGAGCCGGCATCCAGTCTGTCGACCGAGGTCAAATGGAGGCTGGGCGCTCACTGGGACTCAGTTACGGCTTGACGATGCGCAAGATTATTCTCCCTCAGGCAGTCAAAAATACACTGCCGGCATTATTCAATGAACTAATTACCTTGCTCAAGGAAACGGCAGTGGCGGGTTACATTGCGGTGGCAGATCTTACCCGCGCGGGCGACCTCATCCGTGCACGCACTTTCGACCCTCTGTTGCCTTTATTGGCAGTAGCGCTGATCTATCTTGTTATTGTTCTTCTTCTGACACGTTTGATGAATCTTCTCGAAAGGCGGCTGGCACGCAGTGATCATCGTTGAAAACTTGAACAAAAAATTCGGTGAGCTTGAAGTTCTGCGAGATATCAGCGAGACGATCCATGACGGCGAGAAGATTGTCATTGTCGGACCGTCCGGTTCGGGCAAAAGCACATTTCTGCGCTGTCTTAATCTGCTTGAAAGGCCGACATCCGGGACGATCACCATCGACGACGTAGACATTACTGACCCGAAAACGGACATCAATGAAGTGCGAAGTCAAATGGGAATGGTGTTTCAGAACTTCAACCTGTTTCCTCACTTGACAGTACTGCAGAACATCACGCTGGCGCCAATCCAACTGAAGCTTATGAATGAAAGCGAGGCGCGTGACAAGGCTCGATATCTTTTAGAGCGAGTCGGTCTTATGGGGAAAATCGATGAATATCCGGGTCGCCTTTCCGGGGGACAAAAACAGAGAATCGCCATTGCCAGGGCACTGGCAATGAGTCCAAAAACGATGCTCTTCGATGAGCCGACCTCGGCGCTCGACCCGGAGATGATCGGCGAGGTTCTGGAGGTTATGCTCGAGTTGGCGAGCGATGGCATGACGATGGTGATTGTGACCCATGAAATGGGCTTCGCCCGCAAGATCAGCAATCGCATCTTTTTCATGGATGAGGGTATGATTGTCGAGCAGGGCAACCCTGATCAATTATTTGACAATCCAAAAAAAGAGCGAACGCGCGCTTTCTTGTCAAAGGTGCTGACGCGATAATGTCGGTTCAATCGAGAGCTATGCCCTTTAGGTGGAAAGCACATGATACGCGCATGGCTCGCGGAACGATTTTGTCGAGGTCACACTACACTATATTAATGAATGGTCGAATATAATCATTTTTATTACATTCGCAGGGTATAAGCATGAAACAGAGTATGGCGATGAAAATCCTCGCTCGGAACTTGCTCGAGGGAGAATTGATACAAGGAAATGAAATCAAGATCAAGGTCAATCAGACGTTGACACAAGACTCAACGGGCACGATGGTGTATCTGCAATTGGAGAAGCTTGAGATCGACGAGGTCAAGACCGACTTGTCGGTCGCCTATATCGACCACAACATGCTCCAACAAGGGTTTGAAAACGCAGACGACCACGAATTCATTAAATCAGTTGCGAAAAGACACAACATCGTCTACTCCAAGGCGGGCGGCGGCATCTGCCATCAGGTGCATCTCGAGAGGTTCGGCAAGCCGAATACGGTCCTTATCGGGTCCGATTCTCACACGCCTACGGGCGGAGGGCTCGGGCAGCTCGCGATCGGGGGGGGCGGTCTCGACGTCGCCGTCGCCATGGCGAAAGGTTTTTATTACATCGTCGTCCCGAAAATTTACAATGTCAAACTCAAAGGGCAGCTTGCCGACTATGCCAACGGCAAAGACGTCATACTGACAATCCTGCAAGAGCTTACTGTCAAGGGCGGAACAGGCTACATCATGGAATATACGGGAGAAGGTGTCAAAAGTCTGTCCGTGACGGACAGGGCGACAATCGCCAACATGGGTGCGGAGCTCGGAGCCACAACTTCCATCTTCCCCAGTGACGAGAAGACGAAGGAGTTTCTTGTCGCGCAAGGGCGGGGAGGGGACTTCACACCACTGGAGCCTGATCACGACGCGATCTACGACGCGACGCTCGAGATCGATCTTTGCGACATTGTACCTATGGTAGCCTGCCCGCATCTGCCCGACAACGTTAAGAGAGTCCGTGACATCAATGGATTGAAAATCGATCAAGTGGCTATCGGATCGTGTACGAATTCTTCTTACACTGACATGATGAAAGCTGCGAAGATTCTGGAAAACAAAAGGGTGCACGAAGACGTGAGTCTCGTAATTTCTCCCGGTTCTGCCAACATCATGCGGATACTGGCGGAAAACGGCGCCTTGTCTACGTTTATCCAAGCCGGCGCGCGGATACTTGAGTCGGGCTGCGGTCCTTGTATCGGCATGGGACAAGCACCGAAATCCGGCGGCATATCCTTGCGCACCTTCAACCGAAACTTCAGGGGAAGATCAGGAACGATGGACGCCGAGGTCTATCTCGTGTCTCCACAAACGGCTGCTCTGTCAGCCGTCAAGGGTTGCTTGTCGACACCTGAATACCTCGATCTCGACCTCAAAGTGGATGAACTGAAGTCTTACGGCAAAAATGAATCGTACTTCATCTATCCGAAGGAAGAAGATCGAAATGCGCCTGTAGTCATGGGTCCCAACATCAAAGAAGTACCTGTCGGAGAGAAATTAGGTGAAAAGATCGAGGGTAAAGTCATCTTGAAGGTCGGCGATAACATCACGACCGACGACATCTGTCCGTCAAACGCCATACTCCTGCCATTCAGATCGAACGTGCCTTATCTCTCGAATTTCGCCTTCAGCACGCTCACGCCCGATTTTAAGAAAGTAGCAGACGAGCATGACGGCGGCATCATTGTGGGCGGTGACAACTACGGTCAAGGTTCATCGCGCGAACACGCGGCACTCGTACCGCTTTACCTTAAAATCAAGGCAGTCATCGCCAAATCGTTCGCGAGGATTCATTTCTCTAACTTGATCAATGCGGGAATCATTCCGCTCGTTTTCGAAAATCCTGTTGACTACGACGCGGTGGATTTTTTGGACGATGTGGAGATACCCGACATACTGGGTGCCATCGAGGTCGGAAAGGCGAAACTCGTCAACACGACGAAGAACATGTCGATCAGGCTGATTTCCGTCTTCTCCGAAAGACAGATTGAAGTCTTGAAGGTGGGCGGATATTTGAATTATATGAAGGATCACGAGCGCTGATTTGAATTTAATAGAGACGCGCGTATGAAGGAAAGAAAAGATGAAAGAAGTCACGGTCATCATTGGAGACGGTATAAGCGAAGAGATCTCGCCTGCCGCCATGAAAGTCATCAAGTATTTAGTGCCTGACATCGTTTTCGACGTTAAGCGGGCTGGCATCGACGTCTATGAAAAGACCGGCAGCCTGATGGAAGAGGGTTTGCTTGAAAGCGTTGAGAAAAACAAAGTCGCTCTCAAAGGTCCGATCGGTACGCCGATCGGCAAAGGTTTCAGAAGTATCAATGTCGAGCTTCGAAAGCGATTTGATCTCTACGCAAACATCAGACCGATCAAGACATTCGGCGACTTCAGCAGGTATGAAAATGTCGATCTCGTCGTCTTTAGGGAGAATACGGAAGATTTGTATGCGGGAATTGAAAAGGAAATATCCAAGGACGAGATGCATTCCATCAAAGTCATCACTCGGCGCAAATCGGAGAGAATCGCAAGAAAAGCCTTTGAATATGCCGTTGCACACAACCGAAAAAAAGTGACGATCGTTACGAAAGCTAACATTATGAAATTGACGGACGGACTGTTCCTTGATGTGGCTCGAGAAATGAGTGAGAAATACCCCGGTGTCGAGACGGAAGAAATCCTGATCGACAATATGTGTATGCAGCTCGTTATCGACCCCTCGCGATATGACATCATTTTGACTCAAAACCTTTACGGCGACATACTGTCCGATCTCTGTGCCGGATTGGTCGGCGGGCTCGGACTTGCGCCGTCGGCCAATCTTGGCGAGAAGCATGCCATTTTTGAGGCGGTACACGGTACGGCGCCCGACATAGCAGGCAAGAATATTGCCAATCCCGCGGCTCTCATCATGTCAGCGACCATGATGCTTGAACATATGGGCTATCGTGATGAAAGCGAACGATTGAATGTTGCCATCCGTCAAGTACTCCAAAAGAAAGAACAACGCACAAGAGACTTGGGCGGACTGGCTTCAACAACAGAATTCACCGATTACATCATGAAATATTCATAAGAAGAGGTTGGGATCATGGATCAGAGATTTTGTCTCATTGACTCGATAAGTGAGAAACTGCTCCAAGAAGTAGAGAAGAATACCTACATCGACAACGCCCTTTACGACGAGCACTCCGTAAAGAGAGGTCTGCGAAATAAGAACGGTACGGGTGTCCTGGTCGGTATCACGAACGTAGCGTCGGTCGAAGGTTATACGGTGGAGAACGGTATGAAAATTCCCGCTAATGGAAAACTCTACTACCGCGGCATTTCGATTGAAGAGATCATCAATAATTTTCAAAATGAAAACAGATTCGGCTTTGAGGAAGTCATCTTTTTGTTGCTTTTCGGCTCGCTGCCTTCCCGAGAGGACCTCGACGAATTCGAGAAGATTCTGGGAGACAATCGAAGGCTGAACACGGATTTTACTCAGGATGTCCTGCTAAAACTCCCGAGCCGAAACATCATGAATAAATTACAGCGAGCGATTCTTTCGATGTATTCCTATGACGACAATCCGGATGACATCTCGCTTGAGAACAACATCATTCAGTCGCTCAATATCATCTCGAAAATGCCCATGATGATCGCCTATTCCTATCAGATGATGAAGCATTACTTTGAGGGCAAGTCGCTCGTTATTCACAACCCACAGGAAAATAAATCGACAGCGGAAAACATGCTGCATCTTATGCGCCGAGACGGCTCATACACTGATCTTGAGGCTAAACTCCTCGATCTCTGCCTTGTCGTACACGCGGACCACGGTGGCGGTAACAACTCTGCCTTTGCGACGCACGTCGTGTCATCGACAGGTACCGATATCTATTCCGCCATGGCGACGGCCATCGGCTCGCTTAAAGGACCGAAGCACGGCGGCGCCAACCATAAAGTTGAGACCATGAAAGACGACATCATGGCAAACTGCCGCTACAACGACAAGGCGGAACTGGAATTGTATTTAAGAAAAATCTTGGGCAGACAGGCGTTCGACGGCAAAGGGCTTATCTACGGCATGGGACATGCTGTCTACACAATATGCGATCCCAGGACGACAATATTGAGGAAGATGGCACAAGAACTCGCGGAAGATAAAGGCGCAATGAAAGAGTTTGAATTGCTCAATAACATCGAGACGATTACTGCGAGAATTTTTAAAGAAGAACGAGACAAAATCATCTCGGCAAACGTCGACCTATTCTCAGGTTTCGTTTACAAGATACTCGGCATCGATCGTGATCTCTATACACCTATGTT
>Ga0208694_1001492_pt1 | contig 28268 bp, 30 predicted proteins | sample AD_UKC078_MetaG_FD_184442 | JGI IMG/M metagenome (GOLD analysis project Ga0208694, IMG submission 184442) | Active sludge microbial communities of municipal wastewater-treating anaerobic digesters from USA - AD_UKC078_MetaG (SPAdes) (version 2) | ecosystem: Engineered > Bioreactor > Anaerobic >...
CCGCTTCGCAGTGAAGCGGAGAGGCGCGCCCTCTTTGCGGCGACGCTCGCCGGCCGCATTGATTGGATCGAGACCGACCATGCCCCCCACACCCTCGCCGACAAGGAGGGAGGGGCATCGGGGATCCCGGGCTTCAGCGGCCTGCTGTTGGCTGTCAAGGCGCTCATCGACGGCGGCATCGATCCCGCCCTCCTGTCTGAGCTTCTGGGGGGGAGGGTGAAGCGTCTCTTCTCCTTGGAGGAGGTGGGACTCACCATCCCGCCGTATGGGCAACTGCAGACTCTGAGCGAGCAGGCCGCTCGCGAGTACCCGTTCGACAGCTTCGCTCGGGTGAGAGCCTAAAGACCGATCTTCTCGCTTGCGTGTGCCATCGCCTCGATGGTCAGCGTGATGACGGTCTCCAAGGGGAGGTCGAGCATCTCGACGCCCCGCGTGATGACCTCGCGGTTCACCCCGGCGGCGAAGCTCGGGCTCGCCCACTTCTTCTTCACCGATTTGACCCCCATGCCGACCATCCGGTCGGGCCTCATCAAGGCGGTGGCATAGATGAGGCCAGTCAATTCATCGATGGCGTAGAGGACCTTCTCCATGAAGTGGATCGGCTCAACGTTTGAGCAGAGCTGCCAGCCGTGGCTGACCACTGCGTGGATGAAGGCGTCATCCACATCGATTTCAGAGAGGAGGGTGGGGGCCATCTTGCAGTGCTGGTCGGGGTACATGCCCCAGTCGATGTCATGCAAGAGTCCCACCAACGACCAATAGTCGGGGTCGTGGCCATACTCGGTGGCAAAGCGCCGCATCGTCTCCTCCACGCAGTAGGCATGGATGATTTGACTCTCCTCGGGGGTATACTTCTTCAAAAGCGCCAGGGCTGTTTCTCGGTCGACCATCACGCTCCTCCTTGCGCCAGTATAGAGGTAAAAATCTCGTTCGAAAAGGGTGATCACCTGCTTGATTTTCTCCGCCCCCCAGTGCTAGTATCGTTCAGTTTTGGAGAAATTGCCTATGAATCAGGCTAGTATTGACATCCTCCGTGTCCTGGAACGGACCCATTATCACCCGCAGATCGAGCTCCTCTCCTCCCTCTATGAACACATCGAAGTCGAGACCGACCGCTTCAAGGATGAGTTCTCCATCCACTGCGCCCCGGGGTGCGGCACCTGCTGTGAGCACTTCAATCCTGACATCACCGACCTGGAGGCGAGCCTCGTGGCCGCCCATCTCTTGGTCGACAGCGAGAAACGACCGCTCATCGAGCGCCTCTACCTCGAAGGGGTCGACGAGGGGCCGTGTCCGCTCTACGACAAGGATACCCCGTACCACTGCACCGTCTATGTGGTGCGTCCCTTGATCTGTCGCCTCTTCGGCGCCTCCTCCTCGTGTGACAAGAACGGAAGGCCGGCGTTCCGCCGGTGCAAGTACAATAGTGAGGGGACGATGCCGTCCTCCCTCACCTTCGATAAACCGGTCCCGATGATGCAGCACTACAGCTATGCACTGAGGGGCCTCGATGAGGGGAACGTTGATGTCCTCAGCAAGAAAGTGAGGGAGATGGTCGAGCAGCTCCAGTTCCTCATCTCGCTCATCGAGAGCGATGATGATGATGACAGTCCGCTTGCTAGCTAGCTTTCATTTCATTCTGGTGCGGCGTATACTGATCGTGCTGTTCTACAGGAGCGCAAGGGGGAACAATATGTACACCGTCTCAATTCCCATGCTGGTGGTCCTCATCGTCGATGTACTGGTCTCGCTCGCCATCCCGATTGGTCTGTACGTGGTGCTGAGACGGCGGTTTGGTTGTGCGCGCACCCCATTCTTTCTCGGTGCGGCGACCTTCTTCCTCTTCGCCATGGTCTTGGAGCAGCTGGTGCACCTGGTGGTGTTGAGGTCTTCGATCGGTGCCGCCATCCAGCAGAATATCTGGCTTTTCGCCCTCTATGGCGGGGCGATGGCGGCCCTCTTTGAGGAGGGAGGACGGCTCATCGTCTTCTCGACCTTGCTCAAGAAGCGTCGGGACAACGATTACGACGCACTGATGTTCGGCGCCGGGCATGGGGGCATGGAGGTGATTCTCATCTTCACCATCACGATGGTGATGAACCTCTACTACGCGCTGATGATCCGCTCAGGGCGAGCTGACGCACTGCTCGCCTCGATGGAGGAAGGGCAGAGAGCGACGACGGCTCTGATCTTCACCTCGCTCTCAACCGCTTCGGCCCCGTTCTACCTCCTGGGCCTGGTCGAGCGCTTTGCCGCGGTAATCCTGCACCTGAGCTTCTCGGTTCTGGTCTGGTTCGCCTTGAAGGGGAAGTTCAGCCTCTTGTATCTTGCGGTCCTGCTCCACTTCGCCGTGGACGCGATCACGGTCGTGCTCAGCCGTAGTGGGCTCTCACCCCTGTTGCTTGAAGTGCTCGTCGTCCTCTTCTCCCTCCTCTGTGCGCTCATCGCACGATGGGCGTGGAAGGCTCAAAGCCGAACGACGGCATCTGATACCCAATGAACGGAGGAGAAGAGAGGTTCTCGCTTGGGGGCGAGGAGTACCGCTCTTTCCGCATTGAACCGTTATCGCCGCAACACCCGGATCAGATACCCGTTGAGGTAGGAGGACTCGGGGAAGGAGAGGCGGATCGGATGGTCCTCGTCCTGTGAGAAGGCGTGGAGGATCTGGATCTCCACGTGGGCGTCGGTGGCGCTGAAGGCGAGCATCAGGCGCAGCATCTCGGCGGTGACATTCCCACTGGAAGAGAGGGAGACGATGATGCCGTTGTGCTGGATCCGCTCCATCGCCAGGCGGTTGAGGTCCTTGTATGCCTTCAGAGCCCCGTCGGTCTGGGCTTTCGTGGAGGCAAGCTTGGGCGGGTCGATGATGATGAGATTGTAGTGGTCGTTCTCGATGGCCCGCAGATGTTCGAACATATCGGCTACCGTAGTGGTGGCCCGTTCGCCGCTGCCTTTTGGTATGATGCCTTCCTCCTCGTTGATGGCGATATGGGCCGTCGCCTGCTCAAGGGCGGAGGCGCTGCTGTCGACGAGGTCCACGCTCTTGGCCCCGCCACGCAGTGCGTGGAGGGCGAAGGCGCCGGTATAGGAGCCCAGGTCGAGGGCGACCGCATCCTTGGCGTACCGCTCCATGGTGGAGCGGATCGCACGCCTGTCACAGTAGAAGCCGCTCTTCTGCCCGGTGCCCGGGATCACTTCGTAGATGATCGAATCCTCACGGAACCGTATTGCATCGAGGCGTTTTGACGGGATGAACCAATCCCCGTCCTGCCAGTAGAGGGTCGTCTCCTTCAGTTGCTCAACCCCGGCGAAGGCGGGATCGACGGTGAGGAGGACCAGGGTGGGGCTGAGGAGCCCGCTCAGGGTCTCAACGATGAGCGTACGGTGCTCCCACGCAATCCTGGCGCTGATGGTGATGGTCAACATCGTGCCGTAGACGTCGCATACCAAGCCGGGGAGGAAGTCGGCTTCCCCGTAGATGATGCGGAAGGTGGTCGTCCCCCCTTGTTTGTCGGAGAAGAAGGAGGCGCGCCTCATGACGCTTTCTGCGATGGTCCGCTTGAACCACGCGTCGTCGATGGTCTCCTCCTCATGCCAGCTGAGCAGGCGAAGCGGGATATGGCTCTTCTCATCGTACCACCCCCATGCGATGAATCGCCCTTCATCTGATACGACGCGGCTCGGGCCGCTTTCAAGGTTTGATGATCCCTTTTCGATGGCACCGCTGAACACCCAGGGGTGGTGGCGGACCAGTTGCTTCTCTTTTCCTGCTTTGATGATGATTGTCTGCATGTCCTTACGGTAGTGTACCTGTGCTCTTTTGTCAAAGCTTCGATTGACTTGCCCGTATGCAATATCTGATAATAGGGCATGGAAAAACCGGCTGTGATCTTTGATTTGGATGGGACGTTGGTCGATACCATCGCCGATATCCGCCTCGCCGTGGAAGCGTCGGTGACCGACCTCTCTCTGGGAAGCTTGAGCAATGAGTTGGTCAAGACGTACGTCGGACGGGGGTTGGCCAACACCCTGCGCGGGGTGCTCTCCTCCTTCTCCATCACGGTGACGGAAGATGAGCTGAGAGAGCGGACCGGGCGTCTGGTAGAGTACTATCGTCGCCATGCGGTGGTGGAGAGCCGCCCGTATGATGGGATCATCGAACTCTTGGAGCGGCTGCAGGAGGCGGGGATGCCCCTCGGTGTGCTCTCCAACAAAGAGGATGGACTTGCCAAGAGTATTGTTGCTACACTCTTACCTACCATCGAATTTGTCTTGGTGCGGGGACAGCGCAGTGGCAGGGAGATCAAGCCGCACCCGTCGACGATCGGGGAGTTTTGTGATCTGTTGGGCCGCTCTCCCGATACGATGCTCTACGTCGGTGACAGCGAGGTCGATTGGCAGACCGCCAAAGCAGCCTCGGTGCCCGTGATCCTGGTTGGTTGGGGCTTTCGGCCCCGAGAAGCGTTGCGAGCCCTCGAAGGGGCACTGTTTGTTGATACCATCGATGAACTGGAGGAGGCGATCAATGGCATATAATGAGAAAGATCTGAGAAGCAAGGCGGAGGCGTACTTGGCTGCCGAGCAGAACGATGTCTTCAAGGCCGAGGTGGAAGCCGAGCTTGCCGCCCAGGACTGGGAAGCGCTCTTCGACCGTTTCTATACCAGCTTGGCCTTTGGGACCGCCGGCATGCGGGGCATCATCGGTGGGGGAACCAACCGGATGAACAGCTATATGGTCAGCAAGGTGACCCAAGGCTTGGCCGACTACCTCAATACGGCGAGCGAGAACCCCTCGGTGGTGATCTCCTACGACAGCCGCAACTACAGCGATCTCTTCGCCATGCAGGCAGCCCTCGTGCTGGCCGCCAACGGCGTCTCGGTCTTCCTCTACTCGACCCTTCATCCGGTTCCGATGCTGAGCTTCGCGGTACGCTACCTGCAGACCACCGCCGGCATCGTCATCACCGCAAGCCATAACCCGGCAGCGTACAACGGCTACAAGGTCTATTGGCGCGACGGTGGGCAGGTGACCCCGCCGCACGACTTCTCGATCGCCGAGCGGGCCAATGGAGTCAAGGCGAAGGACATCAAGGTCATCAGCGAGGAGAGCGCCCGCTCCAAGGGCCTGCTCGTCCCGGTGCCCGACAAGGTCGATGAGGCGTACTACCATGCCGCCCTGTTGACGCTCAGACGCCCCTCCCTGGTGCAGGACAGCCCCATCACGGTGGTCTATACGCCGCTCCATGGTTCGGGCAATGTGCCGGTCCAACATTTGATGCACAAACTGGGCATCACGACCCACGTGGTGGCCGAACAGCAGGAACCCGATGGGAACTTCCCCACCGTCCCGTTGCCCAACCCCGAGCACCCGGGAGCGATGCAGCTGGCCCTGAACCTCGCCCGCGAGGTGAAGGCCGACATCGTGTTGGGCACCGATCCCGATGCCGATCGTCTCGGCATCGCCATCCCCACCGATGGGGAGAAAAGAGATTATATGCTGCTCACGGGCAACCAGATCGCCGTCCTGCTCGTCGACTACCTCATCACCGCCGATGCGGAGAAACAGCAGGAGAAGCGGCCGTTGGTGGTCAAGAGCCTGGTGACCACCGACCTGGTGGCCAAGATCACGGAGCGCAATGGGGGCAGGTGCAAGGATGTGTTGACCGGCTTCAAGTACATCGCCGAGCAGATGGCGGAGCTTGAGGGGCCGAAAGGGGAGAGCGAGTACTTCCTCTTCGGCTGTGAGGAGAGCTTCGGCTACCTCGCCATGCCATCGGTGCGCGACAAGGACGCCATCAGCAGCGCCTTGGTCGCCGTGGAGATGATGAGCTGGTGGGCCAAGCACGGGATGAGCCTCCAAGATCGCCTCAACCAGATCTACCGTGAGTACGGCTACCACACCGAGCTGGTCATCAGCGAGGAGTATGAGGGAGCCCGGGGCAAGGAGAAGATGGCGAGAATCATGGCTTCCCTCAGGGCCCTGAAGGTGGGCGATGAGCTCGCCGGCAGCACGATCGCGCAGATGGAAGACCTCCTTGACGGCTCACAGAGCCACTTCCCCGCCAGCGATGTCATCATCATGCACCTGGCAAATGGGGAGAAGGTGGTGGTGCGCCCCTCGGGCACCGAGCCGAAGATCAAGTACTACCTCTTCTTCAAGAGCGAAGGCGAAAGTCGCGCGGAGTTTGAGCAGAAGATAGCGGGACGCATCGCGGCGTACAAGGTGGCATTCGCATGATCGTCTCCTACGCCATCCAGCGAAAGTCCCATGCGTTGATCTGCCTCACCCCGCTCTCCGATCCAAAGACGGTGGAGACCTGGAGCAGCGATGAGGAGATGGTCCTCAAGACCAGCACGCTGCTCACCAAGCGGCAGAACGACGAGGTCACCTTCTCCTTGTACAACACCATCGACTACAGCGTCGACCGCTGGATCCAGGACAAGCAGTATGTGCCCAGGCTCCTGGTCAGCGCGGTGGTCTTCACGATCAGTTACTTCATCTTCTCGCTTGCGGTGCGCGATCCGATCCCGATGATCGATGAATTGGTGATCAGCAGCATCCTGGCCATCGTCACCTGGCGAGCCATCGCCCGGCGCGACAGCCGCTCGGCCGTCGCCCAGCACCGCCGTCATGAGCTGAAGGTGCGCTCCAGTGAGCGACAGAGCGTCATCGTCGATGAGCTCTTCGCCCTCGAGGAGTACCTCGATACGCTGGAGAGCTATGATACCTTCACCCTCGCCAATGCGCTGTGTCGGGTAGGTGACCACGCCCTCCCTCCCCTGGAGCACACGCTCGATGAGACGACAAAGGGGGAGGTCACCGAGCTGCTCGTCCTCTACCTGCGCCGCAGCGCCAAGCAACTGCATGGCCTCTCCTCCCAAATCGCGGCACTGCATCGCAGCAAGAGCTCATCGCCGAAGCTGGCCGGCCAACTCTACCAGCAGACGATGAACAAGGGCATCGACCTGCCGCTGCTCGCCCTCGCCGCCGTCCTGCAGATTTGAAGCGGAACCCCACTCGATCGCCCTGAGAGGGTATGACCGCCCTCCTGCCGCTCTGTGCCCTCTATCTCTCTCACATCGCCCCAGCCTGCTGGGCCTATCCGGCCCCGGCGCTGCTCCTCGCTCTCCTTCTGATGACATGCGTGTTCGCCGTTCGGCATCCGGGACGCAGGACCGTCGCCCGCGTGGTCTCTCTCCTGCTCTGCACCTACCTCCTCGTGGGCAGGGCGACGGTGAAGAGTACGCCCTCCTATGCCTTCGAGGAGGGGCGCATCACCCTCCTTGAAGGCACCCTGGTGGAAGATTCCGTGCTCAGCCGCTCTGAGAGCCAAGTCCTCCGGGTCCGTCTTGAGCGCTGTGGGACAGAGGAGGGTGATGAGGGTGGCTCACGGGGTATCGTCAGCGCCCTCGTCTCCCTCCCCGATCCACTCTACGCCGCAACCGAGGTCACCCTTGAAGGCAGTTTCACCCCCACCTCCTCCCTCTTCATCGCTGATTACACCACCGTCCGTCACATCCCCGCCTTCGCCCTCTTGCGCAGGCGCCTCATCTCGCGTCTCAACGAGCGTTTGGTCACGCTCCTGGGGGAGGGCCCGGCCAAGAGCCTCTCTGCGATGCTGCTCCTCGGTCAAAGCGACAGTGAGAGCTTTGTGCTCAAGGACCTCGCCATCGCCTGCGGCTGCGCCCACACCCTGGCGCTCAGCGGGATGCATCTCTCCTTCTTCTTGAACCTGAGTACCCTGCTCTTCTCGCTGCTGCTCGGCAGGCGGTGGGGGAGGCGGGTGGGCATGGTCCCCCCCGTCCTCTTCGTCCTGTTGGCGGGGCCAAAGCCCAGCCTGGTGCGCGCCCTCCTCTTTCGCTTCGCCATCCTCTTGCCCATCAGACCCGGGGCAGCCTCGAACGGGGCCTTCCTCTTCCAGCTCGCCTTCTTTCCTGAGATCCTCACCTCACTCTCCGCCCTCTACAGCTGGGCGGCCTTCGCCGCGCTGCTCTTCTCATCTCGCCTCCCTCGCTTCCCGCTGCGCACCACCGCCGTGGCCATCGCCGCCACGGCCCCGGCCTCGCTCCTCTATACCGGCAGCTGGAACGCGATGGGCCTGCTGCTCTCAACCCCGGTGACGCTGCTCATCGCCCTCTCCATGGCGCTGAGCCTCGCCCTCCTGGTCTTTGGCCCCCTCGCCGTCAAACCGCTGATGTGGGTCTGTGATCTCCTGCTCACCCTCCTTGCATGGGGGGCCGCTCATCCTCAGGAGCTCGGGAAAACAGCCTACCTGTGCTATCTGCTCCTGCTGTTGACGACGGTCATCGCCATTGGCTATGCTGAGTCGATGTCCAAGCGGCAGAGGAGGAAACGATATGAAATGGGAGTTCGCATACGACTCACCGAAGGCCATCGCCCAGCTCTTGGGAGAGCGGGACTTCGCGATGACGAAGAAGTTTGGACAGAACTTCCTGCTCACCACCTCCATCAGGGAGAAGATCGTCAGCCTGCTGTCGCTCACGGCGGGGAATCGGGTGCTTGAGATCGGGCCGGGCATCGGCTCGATCACGACGCTCCTCCTCGAACAGGAGGTCGACCTCACCGTCTTCGAGATCGACCACGGCTTCTGTGACATCTTGCGGGAGGAGGCGTTTGGCTCCCATCCCAACTTCACCCTCGTGGAGGGCGATGCCCTCAAGACGCTCTTTCCCCATCTCAAGCGGGTGGGGACGGTCGACCGGATTTGCGGCAACCTGCCGTACAATGTCGGCACCATCCTGGTGGCCCGCCTCCTGGAGAGCGAGCATCGCCCCCCGCTCATGGTCTTCACCCTCCAAAAGGAGGTGGCCGACCGCCTTGCGGCGAGCGAGCGCAGCAAAGAGTGGTCCGCCATCTCCCTCCTCGCCCAGGCCGATTACGACATCACCACCGCCGCCACGATCCCTCCCTCTGCCTTCTACCCCCCACCGAAGGTGGAGAGCAGCATCGTCCTCTTCACGCTGCGAACGGAGAGCCGGGTGCCTCCCCACCTTCGCGAGTCGTTCTCCATCATCCGCGGTGATCTCTTCGCCCAACGGCGCAAGACGATCCTCAACAATGTGAGAAGCGGCAAGAGTGGGGCTCTCCTCGGCAAGGAGGGGGTGGCCGCCCTCTTTGCAGAGAGCGGTGTCGAGGAGAATAAACGGGCCGAGGCGTTGGGATGGGATGAGTTTCTCGCCCTCAGTGCTGCTCTGTATACCGTTCGAGCCAACCGGAGTGGCGATACGCAAAGAGACAGATGATGCCGCGCAGCGTGATGTCGCTCGCCATGGCCAACCAGACACCCAAGAGACCCCACGTCGTATAGGAGAGGAGCGCCCAGGCCAAGGGGAGGCGCACAAGCCACATGCCGGCGAGGGAGATGAAGAAGGGGCTCTTGGTATCGCCGGCTCCTCGGAAGATGCCGAAGGTGAGCATCGAGAGGCCGAAGGCGGGTTGTGCGAAGGCCTCGATGCGCAGGACCTTCGCCCCCAGGGTGATGACCGCCTCATCGGCGGTGAAGAGGCTCAGGAGTGGGTGGGCGAAGAAGTAGAGGACCAGACCCATGGCGCTCATGAAGAGCGTGCCCAAGATCAGGGAGGTGTCCCCAAAGCGCTTGGCCAGGGCTTTGTCGCCGCTGCCGAGCGAATGGGCCACCAAGGTCGTCGCCGCCGTCGACAAGCCCGAGGAGGGGAGGTAGGTGATCGACTCGGCGGTGGTGGCGAGGAAGTGGGCCGCCAAGGCGGTGGTGCCCAGCGTGCCGATGAGCTTGGTGTAGAAAATCTGTCCGAGTGAGAGGGTGGTCCGTTCCAGGGCCACCGGGACGGCGAGGCGCAGCGCCGCACGATGGAGGGAGCCTTGCCATCCGCTGCTTCGATATCCGCTCAATGTGATGAGCCCGCTCCCTTTGAAGATGATGAACAACAGAGAGATCGCGGTGATGGTGCAGGCCAGCGTGGTGGCCATCGCGGCTCCTTTGACACCGAGGCCCAGACCGGGCAGCGTGATGCCTCCCACCGTCAGGCCCTCGAAGATGAAGAGGGTGTTGAAGATGATGTTGAGGATGTTGTTCATGGCGTTGAGGAAGAGCGGTGTCTTGGTGTCCCCACTGAGGCGCAGGTGTGAGGAGATGAGGATCATCAGGGTGTTGGGCAGGTAGCCGATGGCGATCCAGTGGTAGTAATCCTGTGCCTGGGCGATGACCGCTGCATCGGAGGCGATCCACGGGGGAAGGATCCGGGCGACCTGCAAAAAGAGTGCGGTGAGCACCAGGGAGAAGGGGAGGGCGGTGATGAGGCTCTGGGCGACGATGGTGCGGGCCCTCTCGTGTTGGCCGCCGCCGAGAGAGCGGGCCATGAGGACGCCGTAGCCGATGGCGAAGGCGTTCATCCACCCGTTGACGAGCCAAATGGTCGAGGTCGGCACGGAGACCGAGGCGGTGGCGCTCGCCCCGAGCGAGCCGACCATGGCGCTGTCGACGAAGGTGACCATCACCTGGAGCAGCTGCTCGGCGATCGTCGGCCAGGCGAGGGTAATGATGACCGCCCACGGGGGGCGGCTTTGATCGAGGAGATTGGCTTGTTGCCGGCGCGCTTTCATCTCCACCCTCCCCATCGGAGCGGGTGGAGAATCTGAGACTCAGAGGGCAGCACTTTGGGCGAGGGTGATGGCGCTGGTGATGACGATGTCATCGACCGAGCAACCACGGCTGAGGTCACTGACCGGCTTGGCGAAGCCCTGAAGGATCGGGCCATACGCCTCGGCGCCGGCCAGGCGCTGCACGAGCTTGTAGCCGATGTTGCCGCTCTGCAGGTCAGGGAAGACCAGGGTGTTGGCGGAACCTGCCACCTCACTGCCGGGAGCCTTGCTGGCGGCGACGCTCTCCACGATGGCGGCATCGAGCTGAAGCTCCCCATCGATGGCGAGGGAGGGGTCCTTCTCCTTGACCAGGGCAGTGGCCTCGACGACCTTGTCGACGAGCTCACCTTTGGCCGATCCCTTGGTGGAGTAGGAGAGCATGGCGACCTTCGGCTCGACGCCGAGGAAGGTGCGGCAGGAGTCGGCGCTGACCAAGGCGATCTCGGCAAGCTGGTCGACGGTGGGGTTGGGGATGGTGGCGCAGTCACTGAAGATGAAGGAGCCGGACGCCCCGTACTGACTCTTGTCGGTGGCCATGACGAAGCAGGAGGAGGCGCTCTTGATGCCCGGCTTGGTCTTGATGATGGTGAAGGCGGCGACCAGGACGGCGGCGGTGGTGTTCAACGCGCCGGCGACCATCGCGGCGGCATCATCGAGGCGGACCATCATGGCGGCCCAACGCAACGGGTCGATGATCGCCTCGTTGGCTTCCTCTTCACTCATGCCCTTGTGTTTGCGCAGCTGGTAGTACTCCTGGGCGTAGCGGGAGCGCGATGGGCTCTCACTGGGATTGACGATGGAGATTCCTTCAAGGGAGACACTGAGCTTCTTCGCGGCGCTCTTCACCTCATCTTCGGCTCCGATGAGGATGACACTCTTGGCCAGTGCTTCATCGACGATAATCCGCGCGGCCCGGATGGTCCGCTCCTCACACCCCTCCGGTAGGACGAGGGTCTTGCCGGCCTCTTTGGCCTTAGCCTTCATAGCTTGTGCAAACGTCATCTCTAGCTCCTTGACAGCGTTGTTTGGTATGGGCCCATCGTAGCACGAAGCGTCATCTTGGGAAAGGAGTCTGTCATTAAAGAGCCGCTCTGTGGTATGGTCAGGTATGCGCTTCAAGCATCTCCTCTTTGTGATGGTCATCATCCTCGCCCTCTCCTCCTCGCTCTTCGGTGGGCTCTTCGAGGAGATCAGGGTGGCCAACGGCATGAGCGTCGAAGAGATGGGAGGCCTGATGTCCATCGGCCAGGTCGGCAGCCTTGTCTCCTTTCTCCTCATGCCGCTCGTCAGCCGCGTTCTCCCTCCCCACGTGATGCTGGTGGTGGGGCTCCTCGGTTCCTCGATCGCGCTCGTGGGCATGGGCCTCAGCAGGGGGCGCATCATGTTCTCCCTCTTCTTCCTTGCCAGCTCCTTCTCCGGCTACCTCTATTCGATCAGCAACCCGGTGTTGATGGTCGCCTCCGACCCCTCCCATATGCGGCGCAACATCCCGTTGATGCACCTGATCTTCTCGATGGGGGCCATCGTCAGCGGGTGGTACATCACCCGCCTCAAGGAGGGGGTGTGGTACCACGGCTACCTGCAGATGGCCCTGCTCTACCTCATCATGGCCTTGCTCTTCGCCGTGCAGAAATCCCCCGCCGATACGCAGCGCTACGCGAAGCGTGCCGTTCGGATCAGAGACTCCTTCTCCTTGCTCACAAACCGACGCTTTCTCATGTACCTCCTCTTTTTGATCATCGCGAACTCGATTGAATACACCAACGTCGTCTACCCGCTGCTCTCCCTCACGGAGCGCTTTGATGCCGGACCGGCTGAAATCGGACTGGCCATCTCGATCATCCACGGGGGGGCGACGGTGAGCCGGATGGCCGTGATTCCCTTGCTGAAGAGAGGAGGGCGGACCAAGCCCACCCTCGTGGCCCTCGGCCTCACCAGTGTATCGGCCCTCATCCTCTTCTCCCGCTCCCCCTCACTGCGCTTCGCCTACCTGAGCATGGTGCTCCTGGGCCTTGGCATGGGAGGGGTGAACCCGGTCAGCCAGGTGTTGGAGATCTCCGTCTGGCCCCAGGAGATCCTGCAACTCTCCAATATCCGCTCGATGGGGTCGACGGTGGGACGGATCATCATCCCGCTCGTCCTCAGCGCCATCATCGCGTCCCGTGGCTTGTCTTCGGTCTTCCTCTTCCTCGCCGCCCTGATGGCGGTGGGGGTGGGAGCGCTGCTCCTGACCAATCTGCAGCCATCTGGACAGTGAGGGGGCAGCATCACATCCATCTGCGATCGCCGGTGGAAGGCCGGGTTGCTGTTGCTTGAGCGCACTTCTTTTCGCTACAATGCCCCCATGGAACAAGTGAAGACAGTCGGTGTGTATGGCCTGGGACGGTTCGGAGTGTTCTGGGCGAAAGAATTGGCCCGCCATGGGTTCGATGTCGTAGCGTGGTCACGCTCCAGCCGGACGGTCCCGGAGGGGGTGAGGCTGGCGAGTGAGGACGAGGTGCTCACCGCCTCGGCGCTCTTCTATTGTGTCTCCATCAGCAGCTTCGAGGAGGTGGTCGCCCGCACCGCGCCGGGCATCGGGGAGCATACCGTGGTCATGGATACCTGCTCGGTGAAGCTCCATCCCGCCGAGGTGATGGCCCGGCTTCTCCCACCCCACATCGAATGCATCGCGACCCACCCGATGTTCGGCCCGGACAGCGGCAAACATGGGGTGGAGGGGTTGCCGATGATCATCACTGCGGTGCGCTGCACCGATGAGACGTATGGGTGGTGGCGGGAGGAGTTTGCCCGCTGGGGTCTGAACGTGCTCACCATGAGCTGTGAACAGCACGACCGGGAGGCCGCCTGGTCCCAGGGCATCACCCACTTCATCGGGCGCACCCTCTCAGAGCTCTCGGCCCGGCCGACCGAGCTTGCCACCACCGGCTACAAGACCCTGCTCACCGTCATGGAACAGACGTGCAACGACCCCATCCAGCTCTTCTACGACCTGCAGCGCTACAACCCCTATGCCAAGCAGATGCGCATGGGGCTCAAGGGCGCCATCGAGGTGGTGATGGAGCAGCTGAGAAGGCAGGAGGAGCAGCATTGAACGTCTGTGTCTATACCCTTGGATGTAGACTCAACCAATGCGAGAGCGAGGCGATCGCCGACTCCTTCGCCCAAGAGGGGTTCACCATCGTCTCCGAGCGGGAGCAAAGCGACCTCTTCATCGTCAATACCTGCACCGTCACCAGCAAGGCCGAGCAGAAGGCTCGGCGCATGATCCGGAAGTTCAGCGAGCAAGGGGTGACGATCGTCACCGGCTGCTACGCCCAGCTCAACGGTGATGAGCTCTCTGCTCTCGGTGAGCGGCTCATCATCGTCCCCCTCTCAAAGAAAGCCCACCTGCTCAAACTGGCCGCGCATATCAACAGCTGCCTCTTGGCGGGCTTCACCCTCTTTGAGGCGGCAGTCTCCTTCGGTGATGAGGAGGCCTCGCCGTTCGACTACGATGCCGCCTCCTTCTCCTACCACAGCCGCGCCTATCTGAAGATCCAGGACGGCTGCGACAACAGCTGTGCCTACTGCCGGGTCCACATCGCCCGCGGCAAAGCGGTCAGCCTCGATGCAGAGACCGTCGTCGAGCGCGCCCTGGCCCTCCAGGAGGCGGGGTTTCAGGAGATCATGCTCACTGGGGTGAACCTGACGATGTACGACCACCAAGGTGCTGGCTTGGGGGGGCTGTTGGAGGCGCTCTTGGCATCGCTCTCCTCCTCCATGCGCCTGCGCCTCTCCTCGATGGAGCCCGACCATATCGACGCCCGCCTCCTTGCGGTGCTCAAGGACCATCGGATGCAACCGCACTTCCACATCCCCATCCAAAGCGGCAGTGACCGGATCCTGGGCAGGGTGGAGCGCAAGTACACCATCGCTGAATTGAAACGAATCCTCGCAGGGTTGCGAGAAGTCAAGGACGATCCCTTCATCGCCGCCGACTTCATCACCGGCCTTCCCGGGGAGAGCGATGCGGACTTCGCCTTGACCCGGGATTTGATCATCAGTGAACAGTTCGCGTCCCTGCATGTCTTCCCCTTCTCACCAAGGCCCGGCACCCCGCTCGCCAATGCGAGCGACCGGGTGACCGAGTCGCTGCGCGATGAACGGGCGAGCGAGCTGCGGCAGCTTGGGCGCACCCTCTTTGAGCGCTACCGCAGCCGCCAGGTCGGAGCGGTGGGTGAGGTCATCCTCCAGAGTCGGAAGGGTGGTGCGTGGTATGGGGTCAGCGGCAACTACCTTGAGGTACGAATCGACGATCCCCCCGCCTTTGGGAGGGAGGGGATGTTGGTGGCGGGACGGTTCGGCCCCGTGCTGGAGAAGGAAAACCGCATCGCTTTTCAAGTCGAGCATCAGGTGATCTGAGCTACTGCTTGGCTCCGTTGATCTCTCTGATCTTCATCTGCACCTCAGCGATGGTCACCATCGTGTTGGGGGGCACCGAGCCCTTGATCCAGACGTTGCTCCCGATGATTGAGTTGGCCCCGATGGTGATGTCGCCGAGGATCGTCGCATTGGCGTAGACGGTCACGTTGTCTTCCAGTGTCGGGTGGCGCTTCACTCCCCGGATGAGGGAGCCGCACCCGTCTTTCGGGAAGCTCAAGGCCCCGAGGGTCACCCCCTGGTAGAGTTTTACGTTGTCTCCGATGACCGTCGTCTCGCCGATGACGGTACCGGTGCCGTGGTCGATGAAGAAGGAGCGGCCGATCTGGGCACCGGGGTGGATGTCGATGCCCGTTTCGCTGTGGGCGTACTCGCTCATCATCCTCGGGACCAGGGGGACGCCCATCTTGAAGAGCTCGTGGGCGATTCGGTGGGTCGTCAAGCTCTTGATGTACGGGTAGGAAAGGACCACCTCCCGGATCGTCGAGGAGGCGGGATCCCCGTCGTAGCCGGCTTGCACATCCTTCTTCAGATCGAGGCGGATCTGGGGCAGCAGCGCACTGAGCGAGCGGACGATCTGGTCGGCTCGTACCAGCGCGTCGTAGCGTTCGATTTGGGGGTCCTCCCACTGGTAGGCGAGCAGGATCTGCCCTTTGAGGAGAGAACCGACCTGCTCCAGCTGCTGGAGCAGGATTTGGTCCAGGGTCAAGCCCCGACGTTCTCGCCCACACCGTCCGGGGAACATCAGTTCTAGGAATTCACTGCAGATCTCGCCGATGATCTGCATCTGGGGAAGCGGCTTGAGGCCGTGGAAGTTGGCCTTGCCGGCGACACGGTCATAGGTCGCCAACAGTGCCGGAACGAAAATCTCAGCGTCAAACTGATGGTCTATGCATGGTTTCATGCACATACCATAGGGTTCTTCTGGACTTTTATGCAAGGGTGGGGTCGATGAAGCGCGCGATGCGGCCCTTGAAGGAGTGGGCGAGACGGAGCGCCACGATGAGCTTGACTGCGTCCCCGATGAGGAAGGGGAGGAGGGCGATCTGGATCGCCGCCCTCCAAGAGAGGGAGCCTCTGGCCTTGAGCCAGGAGACCCCACAGCCGTAGAGGACGAGTGTGGCCGCCAAGCCGGTGATGGCCGAGAGGAGGAGATAGTGTGTGCCCTTCTCCTCCTTCTTTCGGTAGTTGCCGGCAAAGCCGGCGATGACGGCGGCGGGCAGGAGGCCGACGAGAAAGCCCCCGGTGGGGCCCAAGAGGTAGCCGATGCCTCCCCCCCCGCTGAAGACCGGCAACCCGACGAAGCCGAGGAGCAGGTAGATGGCCACGCTGAAGAGGGCCATCCGGGAGCCAGTGAGAAAGCCAGCGAGCAGGACGAAGAGGGTCTGCAACGTGATGGGCACCGGCGGCAGGGGGAACCGGATATAGGAGCCCACGATGATCAAGGCGGAGAAGAGGGCGGTAAGGATGGGTCGCTTTTGTTGCATGGGGCGATGGTATCACCCCCGCTTTTTATTGTAAACTATAAAAAGGTTGACAATAGGGGGATTGCAGTGACGAACAAGGAAGCGGTGCTCCATGCTCTGGCCCACGGTCGTGATGGGTATATTTCAGGCGCCGAGCTTGCCCGAGCGCTCTCCATCAGTCGGGCGGCGGTTTGGAAGGGCGTCGAACGCCTCAGGGACGAGGGGCACCTCATCGAGGGAAAGCCGAAGATCGGGTACCGGCTCATCTCGATGACCCCGCTCTTCGACCGTGAGCGCCTGCAGCGTGCCTTGGCGGGGTGGGATGTCCAGCTCTTCGACACCATCGACTCGACCAACCGGTACGCAAAGAGCCTGGAGAGCGAGAAGGCGGTGGTCATCGCCCTCGCCCAGAGTGCGGGCAGGGGGAGGCGGGGGCGCTCCTTCTACAGTCCCCGGGGCGGTCTCTATCTCTCGCTCAGGTTCCCGCTCTCCTTCGCCCTCGAGGAGGCGATGCTGCTCACCAGCATGGCCAGCGTCGCGGTGCACCGCTCCTTGTGGGAGGTGGCCGGCGTCGACTGTTCCATCAAATGGGTCAACGACCTCTACCTCGGGGGCAAGAAGCTCTGCGGAATCCTCACCGAGGGGGTGGTGGGCCTGGAGAGCGGACAGCTCAGCAGCGTGGTGGTGGGCATCGGCATCAACCTCTTCACCGCCTTGGGCGAGGAGCTGGAGCGGACGGCCGTCTCCCTCTATGAGAGCGAGGACGCCGCCTTCTCATCCCTTGATGCCAATGACTTGGTCATCAAGATCGTCTCCCATATGAGCGCCTTGATCAGCGCGCTGCCCGACCGCTCCTATCTGGAGTACTACCGCGCCCATTCGCTCCTCGATGGCCGTGATGTGGTGGTGCACCAGGCGGGGGGGCAGTTTGAGGCTCATGTGATCGGCATCGATGATGATGCGCACCTGGTCGTCGAGGATCGGGAGGGGACCGTCCACACGCTCAGCTCGGCTGAGATCACCATCCGCCTTGCCCGATGAGTTTGGTTTATTGTATAGTCCCCTGAGAGGATACTACGATGCTTGAGAATATTCGCGATACATGGAAGAGTCTGATCGAAGCGCTCCTTGCGCAGTATATAGCAGAAGAGGTGGGCCCGGTCTCTGACCTCCCCCCCTTGGTCGCCCAGGTGCCGCCCAAGCCGGAGTTGGGCGATCTTGCCTTCCCCCTCTTCGCCTATGCGAAGATCCTCCACATGGGACCACCCCTCCTCGCCAAAACACTGAAGGAGCGGATCGAGGCACTCGAAGAGCGCCCCTCCGGCGAGCTCTTGGTCAGCGGCCCCTACCTCAACATCAAGATCGATGCCGCCTCCCTGGCGCTTGCCCTCAGCGCCAAGATCGAGGCGGAGGGAGAGCGATACGGCAACAACGAGACACTTGCCGGCAAGCGGGTGGTCATCGAGTTCAGCTGCCCGAACACCAACAAGCCGCTGCACCTCGGCCATATGCGCAACGACAGCCTGGGCATGAGCATGGCAGCCATCTTGGCGGCAAACGGGGCCGAGGTGCGCAAGGTCAATTTGATCAACAACCGCGGTGTCCATATCTGCAAGTCGATGCTCGCCTACCAGAAGTTCTCCCACGGTGAGACACCGGAGAGCTCGGGGATCAAGGGCGACCACCTCGTCGGCAACTACTATGTGAAGTTCGCCCAATGGGCGAAGGAAGACCCCACCGCCGAGGAGCAGGCCCAGGCGATGCTCAAGAAGTGGGAGGAGGGCGACAGCGAGGTGTTGGCCCTCTGGCAGAAGATGAACGATTGGACGATCAGGGGGCTCTATGAGAGCTATGAGGCGATGCACATCAGCTTCGACGCCTACTACTGGGAGAGCGAGACGTACAAGTACGGCAAGGATGAGATTCTCAAGGGACTTGCCGAGGGAGTCTTCTACCGGGAGGAGGACGGCTCGGTGTGGGTCGACCTCTCTGACATCAAGCTGGACAAGAAGGTGCTGCTGCGCAGCGACGGCACCAGCCTCTACATCACCCAGGATGTGGGAACGGCCATCATGCGCCACAAGGACTGGCCGTTCGATGCCCACATCTACGTCGTCGGCAGCGAGCAACAGTACCACTTCAAGGTCCTCTTCAGCGTCCTGGAGCGTCTCGGCTATACGTGGGCGCAGAATCTCCACCACCTCTCCTACGGCATGGTGAACCTGCCGGAGGGGAAGATGAAGAGCCGTGAGGGGACGGTCGTCGACGCTGACGAGCTCCTCGCCTCGCTCACCACCCTGGCCGAGGAGGAGATCCGGTCAAAGGGGAGGGAGGAGCAGGTCGGCGACATCACGGAGACCAGCGCCGCCATCGCCCTAGGAGCGCTCAACTACTACCTTTTGCAGGTCACCGCGACCAAGGACATGATCTTCAACCCCGCCGAATCGATCTCCTTCAACGGCAACACCGGCCCCTATCTGCAGTACATGGGGGCACGCATCAGCAGCATGCTGGCCAAGTTCCACAGCGAGCAGCCTGAGGTGGAGGCCCTCCCCTTCGATGCGGGCCTGCTCACCCTCTCCGATGAGCGTGAGCTGGTCAAGCTGCTGGCGCGCTACGGTGAGGTGGTGGCCAAGGCGGGGGCGGAGTACGATCCGTCGCTCGTGACCGCCTACCTCTATGAACTGAGCAAGCTCTTCAGCCGCTACTACCACGACAACCCCGTCCTCAAGGCGCCGTCGCCGGCCCTGGTACGCGCCCGGATCACGCTGGTGCGCATGGTCGACCAGGTGCTGAAGAACGCCTTCGCCTTGGTGGGGATTCCGTATCTGGCCTCAATGTAGGGCCGGGTCGTAGAGTCGGACGAACGCAGATATAAACTGATCCTCCTCCCACGCGACCGTACCCTCCTCCTCACTGAGGAGGCGCAGCAGATAGTGGTGGGCGGTGGCGCTGAAGGTCAGGCTCGCCAATTCAAGGTCCCCGATGGCCAGCCTGCCGGTCGAGGAGAGGCGCTCGAGGATGGCCCGGCTCTGTGCCTTGATCATCTCACCGTGGCTGTGCTTGATCCGCATCGCCTCCGGGCAATACAACGCCTCACCCTCCACGATCCGGTAGAAGGAGCGCAGCGGCTCCTCGGCGTAGAGCTCATGCCAGTGATCCATGGCGGAGGAGAGCACATCGATGGCGCTGCCCTGCAGCGGGATGGTGGCCATCTGGGCCTGGGCGAGCGATGAGCCATAGCGATAGAGCTCACTGATGAGCTGTCGGCGGCTCTCATAGTGATGGAAGAGCGCCGCCTTGGTGATCGAGCACGCATCGGCCAAGCGGGAGAGGGAGACGTTGGAGAGGCCATGGGCACCCGCGAGGGAGAGGAGGGTGGTGAGGATTCGTTCTTTGGTCATACTGTATACTAACCTACCGGTCGGTAAGTATTCAAGGGCTTTTTTCTTTGTTTGTGGAGAGTTGCCGGCAAATCCGCTTGCCATGTTTTTCTCAACATGGTATACAACACAGGCACAAAACCAATCGAAGGATGAGTATCGAGATGTATGCACTGGTAGAAATTCTCGGAAAACAGTACAAGGCCGTCGAGGGCGAGACCGTTCAGGTCGACTACATTGCCGGAAGTGAAAACGGCACCGCCCTTGAGTACGCGACCGTATTGGCTGTGGTGAACGAAGAGAATGCAAAGTTTGGGACTCCGTACGTTGCCGATGCCATGGTCAAGGCGACCAAGGTCGGCGATATCCGGGGTGAGAAGATTCGGGTATTCAAGAAGAAGCGGCGCAAGGGCTATCGCAAGACCCAGGGACACCGCCAGCGGTACACGATCATCGCCATAGACCAGATCATTGGCTGAGGAGGGAAAAGATGGCACAAAAGAAAGGCGGCGGTAGTTCCCGCAACGGTCGTGATTCCAATTCCCAGCGTCTGGGAGTGAAGCGCTTCGGAGGCCAGGCCGTCAAGGCTGGCGAGATCTTGGTCCGTCAGCATGGGACGAAGTTCCATCCTGGACTGAACGTCGGTTGTGGTAAGGACTACACTCTGTTTGCCAAAGCTGAGGGAACGGTGCTCTTCCATAGCCGAAGAAACCGGAAGTACATCAGCATTGTGACTGAGTAGGTTCAAGCGCCCAGCAATGTTTGGATTTGCAGACGAAACGTATTTAGACGTTGCCTCCGGAAACGGGGGCAACGGTTGTGTTTCCTTCCGTCGTGAGAAATTTGTCCCCCGTGGGGGTCCGGATGGTGGCGATGGGGGGCGTGGCGGTGACGTCATCTTCGTCGTCAAACACAACCTGCGCACCCTCGGCCACCTGAAGATGGTCCGCACCTATCGGGCGGAGAACGGCAGGAATGGGGAAGGGGCGCGCCGGTCGGGGCGCGATGGAGACGACATCGAGATCCCGGTTCCCCCCGGTACCGTGATCAAGGACGCCCAGAGCGGCGCCCTCATCAAGGACCTTGCCGGTCTGGAGCGCTGGGTCTTCCTCAAGGGCGGCAAGGGAGGGAAGGGCAATTGGCACTTCCGCACCTCCACCAACCAAGCCCCCAGGCATGCCCAGGACGGACAGAGCGGGGAGGAGCTGCGCATCGGCGTCGAGCTTTTGGTCATCGCCGACATCGGGTTCGTCGGCTTTCCCAACGCCGGCAAGTCCAGCCTCCTCAACATGCTGACCAACGCACGGGCCAAGGTGGCCGGCTACCCCTTCACCACGCGCATCCCCCAGTTGGGGATGATGCGGTACGGCGACAACGATGTCGTGCTCGCCGATATCCCCGGCATCATCGAGGGGGCGAGCGAAGGCCTCGGCATGGGATTCAAGTTTCTGCGCCACATCGCCCGTACCAGCGGCCTTGCCTACTTGATCGACCTCTCTGATGACCGCTACCTCGAAGCCTATGATATACTGAGTGCGGAGCTCGGTGCCTTCGAGAGCGAGCTCTTGGAGAAAGAGCAGGTGATTCTGGGGACCAAACTCGACGAACCGGGGACCGAAGAGCGACTTCTGGAGCTCAAGGCCAAGTATCCGGATAAGCGGGTCATCGGCATCTGTGTCTACCTCGACCAGGGGATCGATGAGGTGAGGCAGGCGTTCATGGAGATGGTACAGCGTCATGAGGCGGCAGCGTTGCAATAAGGAGCGAGGGTGAAGCGTCCGATTCCTACCGCCATGGTCGGCGGGAGTTTTGATCCGATCCATCTCGGTCACCTCCACCTGATTCACTCGGTGGTGACCTCCACCCACTATCGGCGGATCATCCTCGTGCCGGTGGGACAAAACCACTTCAAGCCCGATGCCCGTCCCGTCTCGGTCCACCATCGCCTCGCGATGATCGACCTGAGCATCGCCTTCTACCGCAGCCTCTACCCCGACGATCCCGAGATCGACCTCGTCGTGGACGACTGCGAGTTGCAGCGGACGGGGCCCTCCTACACCTACGATACCGTCAAGGACCTCTACCTCAAGTATCCCATACGGGGGAGGCTCGCCGTCGTCATGGGTGACGACTTGCTGCCCCAGCTGACCGAGTGGAACAGCTATGGGGCGCTCAAGGAGCTGGTGACCTTCGTCGTCATCAGGCGCGAGGGCAACAGCCAGAGCTTCAGCGACATCGCCGCGGATCTGGTCTATCTGGACAACCCGCGGCTCACCGACAGCTCCACGATCATCCGCGACGGGTGCCGGGCGTTGCAGGATGGGGAGCATCTTCCTCCTGCAATCGCCCGCCTGATGCCCCCCGAGGTGGCCTCATACATTGAAGATGAGCAACTCTATCGATCTTGAGTACACCCTGAGCCCGAAGCGCCTCCTCCACAGTCGGGCGGTGGCGGACTTTGCCGTCTCTCTCAGCGACCGCTACGGCCTCGCCATTGATGATGACGAGCTCTACCAGGCGGGTCTGCATCACGACCTGGCGCGGGAGTGGGGGGACGAAGCCCTGCTGCGCTTCACCATCGATGAGCAGGTGGCGGTCACCGACGAGGAGCTCGCCCATCCGGTCCTCCTCCACGCCCCGGTGGCCTCCGTGGTGCTTGAGCGCGCCGGCATGAGCCGCGCCCAGGTGTTGGCGGTGCGCCACCACACCTTGGGCAGCAGTGAGATGGGAGTGATGGGGCAGGCCCTCTTCTGCGCCGACTACCTGGAGCCCAACCGGACCTATATCAGCGATGAGGAGCGCTCCCGTCTGCTTGAGGAGGGGACCATCGCATCGCTCTGCATCAAGGTCATCGAACGGGAATGGCGGTATCTGATACAAACGGGGCGGAGCATCGCCCATGCCAGCGAGGCCTTCTATCGCTCTTTGAAAGAGGAAGTGGAAGCGTGAGGAATCTGAAGCTGGTTCTCTTGGCCGTACTGCTCACCCTCACCTCCTGTACCCCCACCTCCGAGATCCGCGCCTCGGCCTCAAAGGAGCTGGCCATCATCACCATCACCGAGGATCGGCGCATGGCGGTGGTGCTCCTCGATGCGCTGCCCGCCTCGATGGAGAGAGGCAGCTTCGAGGACGATGATCTCTCTCGCCTCGTGGAGACCTTGAGCGACCTGGCCATCGTGACGGGACGGATGCCAATGGGCCAGGAGGATGGGCGCGTGATGCTCGATGTGCTGAGGGAGGGCGCCTCCAGCTTGAGGAAAACCCGCTTGGCCGATACACTTGCCTCAGTCAGCGGAGCCGTTGACAGCCTTGGCGAGCTCGCCGGGATGCAATCGGCCGAGCTCTTTGATCTGAGGGACCGTGTTGGAACAGACCAGATAACAGAAGATTGGCTGCAATGCTATACCGAAGAGATCAGACGGTATTTGAGAAGGAGATGAGAGAGCATGGAAGATATGGTTCTCACACACGCAGAGGCAATCGCCCGATTCCTCGAAGATCATAGATGCACCGATGTATCGGTGATCGACCTCAGGCCCGGATGCTCCTGGACCGACTGCTTCGTCATCGCGACGGTCTCCAGCAACGCGCACCTGAAGGGGGTGGCGCATCAGATGTGGGGGACGTTGAACGAGCTTGGCCTGACGGTCAACAACCGGCATAAGAACCCGGAGGGCGAGGGGTGGGAGCTCATCGACTGCGGCTCCATCGTCATCCACCTGATGAACAGCGAGATGCGTGAGTTCTATGCCTTGGAGAAGCTCTGGGAACGGCTGGAGAGCTAAATCAGCGTCTTGGTCCGCCACTTGCCGCGCAAGAAGCGCTGGGTGAAGAGGAGGCCGCGGCAGATCCAGTCGATGTACATGCCGATCCATACCCCATAGACCCCCCAGCCGAGGATAATGGCCAGATAGTAGCTCACCGCAACGCGGAAAAGCCACATGCTGAGCATTGAGACGGTCATGGTGTACTTGGCGTCGCCGGCTGCCCTGAGGAAGTTGGGCACTGCGAAGGAGGGTGACCAGAGGAGCGCCCCCATGATCATGGCGGTTCTGATGACGGTCACCGCGATGGTGTTCGCCTCGCTGGAGAGGTTGAAGAATCCCACCACCGTGGGGGTGAGGAAGAAGCCGGGGATGCAGAGCGACGTCATCGTGATATACGAGATCAAGAGCAGGCGCTTGCCCCAATAGAGGGCTTCGTCGTGGCGCCTGGCACCGACCGCCTGCCCGATGATGGTGATTGAGGCCAGTCCGATGGCACCGCCGGGGATGTTGGTGAACGAGACCACCGATGAGGAGATGGCGTTGGCTGCGATCGCGGCGGTGCCGAAGACGGTGATGAAGCCTTGGACCATCAGCTTGCCGACTTGGAAGACGCTCCCCTCGATGCCGTTGGGCACTCCGATGCGCAAGATTCGCTTGACCATCTCACCATGCCATTTCAGGGTGTGCCAGCTCCGGATCGAGATGATGTTGGACTCGCGGGTGATCAAGGTCAGCATGACGACCGCCCCGATGATCCGGCTGAGCAGTGTGGAGAGCCCCGCGCCCGCCACCCCCATGTGCATTGCATAGATGAAGTAGGCGTTGCCGCCGATGTTGAGCACGTTCATCGTGACACTGACGTAGAGGGAGACGCGGCTGTTGCCCATCGAGCGGAAGAGGGCCGCACAGGCGTTGTAGCTCGCCAGGAAGGGGAGTGAGGCGAGGATGTAGAGAAAGTAGGTCGAACCCAAGGCAAGCACCTCACCCTCGATGCCGCCGAAGACCACGGAGATGATCCGGGCACGGATGGGCATGCAGATGATCAAGAGGGCGGTGGAGACAGCGAGGGAGAGGAGGAGGAGCTGGCCCGCAGCGGTGTTGGCGCTGGCCCGGTCCTTGCGCCCGAGGTACTGGCTGGCCACCACCGCCCCTCCGGTCGCGAAGGCGGCGAAGAGGGTGACGATGAGGACGGTGATGGCGTCGACGAGGCTGATGGCGCTGACCGCCGCTTCCCCGACACGGGCGACCATGACGGTGTCGGCCATGCCGATGGAGACAGCCAACAGCTGCTCGATGACCAACGGGATGATCAGCGTAACAAGAAAGCGCCGGTCGAACATATGGGACGACCGGTTTGGGGTGTGTGGGCTCACAATTTGGACCTCAGCCTAGTGTAATTGCTATCTTCTCTTCTCTCAAGAGGGTTTTCAGTCTTTGGTGAGCAATCCCGCGTCGGTCGCATAAGTCTTGTTGCTCAGATCCTTGAAGAGCTGCACCAAGCCTTCGACGGTGAGACGGGATTTCTCTTCTCCGCTCACATCGAAGAGAATCCTTCCCTCGTCCATCATGATGAGGCGGTTGCCGAAGTCGATGGCTGCCTGCATGTTGTGGGTGACCATCAAGGCGGTGAGTCGGTGCTCGGCGATGAAGCGTTTGGTCAAGTCCATCACCGTCTGGGCGTTGCGGGGGTCCAGGGCGGCGGTATGCTCGTCCAGCAACACCATCTTGGGGCTGCTCATCACCATCATCAGGAGGGTGAGGGCTTGGCGCTGTCCACCGCTGAGCAGGCCGACGTTGTCCTTGAGGCGGTCTTCCAAGCCGATGAGGGAGAGCAGGCGGCGGTACTGCTGCCGCTTCTCGTTGTTCAAGCTGATGCGCAGCCCCTTCATCCCCTTCGTCTCGGCGGTGATCATATTGTCCTCGATGGACATGTTGGCCGCCGTTCCTTTTGTCGGATCCTGGAAGATCCGTCCGATGGTCATCGCCCGGCGATATTCGGGTTTGGCGGTGATGTCTTCGCCATCGAAGATCATCGTGCCGGCGGTCACAGGATAGGTGCCGGCGATGAGGTTGAAGAGGGTGGATTTGCCACTCCCGTTGGAGCCGACGATGCAGGTGACGTCCCCCGCGTTGATATGGAGGTTCACATCGTCGATGGCGAGTTTCTCATTGACGGTCCCCGGGTAGAAGACCTTGGTGATCGAGTTGAGATCAAGCATGGGTGGTGTCCTCCTCACTGTCGTGGCGTTGCTGTGAACGGGCGATCGCCTTGCGCTTCGCCCCGGCCGATGAGGCCGCGCTGCGCGTCTGGGCGACGAAGAGGCTGACGATGACGAGGATGCCGGTGAGCAGCTTGAAGTCGTTGGGGGTGATGTTGACCAGATAGCCGTATTTGCGTCCGAAGAACATCAGCGCCTTGTAGATGATGGCGCCAAAGATCGCCCGCAGGGTCAGGAGACTGATGCGGTTGCTGGAGAAGAGGAACTCGCCGATCATGATGGCGGCGAGCCCCTGGACGACCATCCCCTGGCCCAGGTTGGCGTCGGCAAAGCCCTGGTACTGGGCCAAGAGGCCGCCGGAGAGGGCGATGATTCCATTGGAGAGGCCGATGCCCATCAACTTGAGGGTCTCGGGGTTGATGCCCTGGCTGATGACCATCTGCTCATTGCCTCCCATCGCGCCCATCGAGACGCCCAGATCGGCACGAAAGAAGAGGTCGACGATGATTTTGACGAAGAGGACGACCAAGAGCGTGCCGACCAATGAGGCCCATTCGGGGCTCAGGAAGCTGAAGTACTGCGGGAGTTTGGTGTAGAGGGTGGTCACCCGGAGAAGCGGTACGTTCGCCTTGTTGCCCAGAATCCTCAAGTTGATGGAGTAGAGCATCGTCATGGTCAGGATTCCTGCCAGAAGGCCGGGAATCTTGAATTTGTTGTGAATCGCCGCGGTCACCATGCCCGCCAAGACTCCTCCGAGGAAGGAGAGGAGCAGCGCGACGGTGATGGGCAGGCCGCCGACGATGGCCATGGTCGAGATGGCGGCTCCGGTGGCGACCGATCCGTCACAGGTCAGGTCGGAGAAGTTGAGGATCCGATAGGAGATCAAGATCCCGATGACCATGATCGAGAAGACCAACCCGTCTACAAAAATTCCTTCTATCATGCGTACCTCTATACAGAAAAAATCCGCCGCTCAGGGTGAGGACGGCGGATTCCGATGCTCTCTCGATTACTTGGAAATCTTCTTGCCGTCCTTGATGAGGACCGCAGCAGCGTCCTGCAATGACTGCGGAACAGTATATCCAAGCTGGCCGGCAGTATCAAGGTTGAACCAGAGTTCGAACTTCACCGGGTCGGTGATGTAGACCGTCCCGATATCCCCCGCCTTCGTTCCGGTGAGGATTTGTTCGATGACCTTGCCGGTCTCGATGCCGATGTTGTAGTAGTCGAAGCCCCAGGCGATCATCGCGTTCAATCCATCCATGCCGCTGGGATCGGCGACGAAGAGCACCTTGTTGGCTTTGGTGACCACATCGTCGACACTGGTGATTGCGCTGATGACGGCGTTGTCGGTGGCGATGTAGACCGCATCCACCCGGTCGATGATCGACTGGGCCGCCATCTTCACCTCGCTGGTGTTGCTGACGGCGCTGGCGACGAACTCGACGCCGAGCTTGGCGCAGGCGGCCTTGGCCATCTCCATCAGTACGACACCGTTGGCTTCACCGCTTGCGTAGATGTTGCCGATGCGCTTGGCCCCGGTGATGTCGATCAAGAGTTTGATCTGGTCCTCGACCGGGTTCATGTCCGAGACGCCGGCGATGTTGGCTGCCACGAGGCCCGCCTCATCGGCATCGGTGACGGCGCTGAAGACGACCGCCGTGGAGGAGGTGGGGCCGAAGACCTGGGCGAGCGCCTGGGCAGAGGGGGTCGCGATCCCGACGGCCACATCCACTTTGTCACTCTTGAACTTCTGTGCGATCGAGCTGGCGGTGGAGATGTCGCCGTTGGCGTTCTGCAGGTCGTAGGAGACGGAGAGTGCGGTGCTCTTCAGATAGTCCTGCAGCCCCTGCTCGACCGCATCGAGGGCGGGGTGGGGAAGGAGTTTTGAGACTCCGATTGTATACCCTGTTGCTTTGGATTCACTCTTTTTGCAACCAGTGAAGAGGGATAGTGGGACGATCAAGGCCAAGACCAAGCCGATCAACAGAAGGGTACGTGTGTGTTTCATCTCTACCTCCAGTACAGCGACCATCAGTGGTCAGTTGAGGCACTATACCGCAAATCGAATATTATGTAAATAATATTATGCAAATATCTGAATATTCATACATTAAATATACGGACATATGGGCTAATAGATATGAAAAACCTCCCCGTAGGGAGGTGAATGAGTGCATGGAAAGGAATCATCAGAAGTCGTCGTCACCCCAGTCATCGAAGTCGTCGTCATCATCGAAGAACTCGTCTTCGTACGACTCATCGCCATCGATCATGAACTGGTCGCCGAGCAACTCCTCTTCGTCATCATCGTCATCGAGAATCTCATCATCGCTGTCGGTGAAGTCGATCATCTCCTCTCGGTCGAACAT
>Ga0208694_1001497_pt1 | contig 28185 bp, 14 predicted proteins | sample AD_UKC078_MetaG_FD_184442 | JGI IMG/M metagenome (GOLD analysis project Ga0208694, IMG submission 184442) | Active sludge microbial communities of municipal wastewater-treating anaerobic digesters from USA - AD_UKC078_MetaG (SPAdes) (version 2) | ecosystem: Engineered > Bioreactor > Anaerobic >...
GGCTGAAGAAAATCCAGCGCGGCGAAGAAGGAAGAAGAAATCTCAGTGAATTGGGGTAAGAAAACGGATCGAAGAAGATCCCATTTCAAACCGCCCGTTTTGGGCCAGTTTCATCTCGCCGGTGGCAGCGCTGCTCTGGCAACTGTTGCGTTCGCTCATTGAAGGCGCCCTAGATGGCCTCGTTCGCCAGTTGGGCCGCAGAGTCATCAACAAGGTCAGCTCCCGCAGTCGATCCCCGATCTCCCATCTCCGATCTCCCATCTCCGCGCTCTCTGTGCCTCTGTGGTTGATCACCCTCGCTGAATGTCACCGTGCGGAATGAACCATAGAGACGCCGAGGACACGGAGAAAGCTATCGCCCGGCAATCTGTGTTCCGCCCCGAATCTGTGAGGGACGGACTCCACACCGATTCAGGACGGAACACAGATTGATCCCGGAGAGTGACCGGCTGCGACCTCCGGAAACAGCCCTGTCTCGAAGGCCCGCAAGCTCCACTCGACTACGCGCTAAACCCTCTACCCCGCAGACACCAATAGCCGACTGTACCCTACTGACCCGTTTCCAGCCGCGAAAGAACACAAGGACCACAAAGAAGTGAACGTGTCGGCTTTGCGTTCTTTTGGGGCTAAAGACCTTCCCCGCAAGACAAGCCGCTTCAACGGAGGTGCGTTGCGAGTCCTCGCGGCCATTGATCAGGGGGTGGGAGGCTTCCTGGAGGAGGCGCTCCAGATCAGCGCGGCGCAGGTCGCCGTGCAATTGCAGGCCGAAGCATTAGGCTATCTCTGATTCCCCCAGAACGGCGAAATTATCGCCAAAATGTCAATTGGAGGCGTGAGGTCCATTGACCGGCAGGACCTTTTGAACGAGCGAGAGGCTTTATGAGCTGCGAATCGTCCCTCCAACTCGTCGGCGTTCAGATTGATCTGCGCTGCCGTGGCAAAATCAATGCGGCGATCCGGTGCGGCCCTCGGTAATCCCGCGCTCCTGCGCGGCGAGAAAGTTGCCCTGTTTTGTTCGACCCGCTGCCCTGGCGGCCTGATTCTCAAGGTTATCTGAGCGAAGGACATCGCCAGGAACTGCTCCCAACAAGAGAAACTCAGAACCTTGTAGTCACCGCGGTAACGGACGACACAACGGCGGAACTGCTCGGGATGAACTCAGGCCATGACTTGAGCGAAGACGTTTCTTCCAATATGCATTTCGAGAGTTTGGCAGGGAACCTGCTTCGCGAAATGCCAAAATCGCGCTCAAATCGCTCACACCTCCTTCCAGCTCCATCATCCCTATTTGGAAGAGGATCCAGCAGATCCTACTCGCCATGGCCGGATGACAGTGACACGCACTGGACAAGAGACTTGATCCCTCGACGCGCCACCCCGGGCAGTTGGATGACTTGGCGATGTTTTCGTAAAGGCTAAACCAATCTCCAATGGAGACCTCTGGACGGGGCATGCGCTAGGCGCTTTTTGGAGGGGCAAATGTGAACCTTGGCGAAAGTTGTCGTTTTCTGGTTCGCAAAATCTAGCCGTTTAGCCCATTCTCTCCGTCGGCATGGGCAAAAAACCGTCAAATACGGAAACTGTTCCAGAAGCCCCTGCCTTGGCAGAGGGCATGATGACCGACTTCATCACCGGGCAACCAGTGAAGGAGACGGAGAAGGAACGGGTCCGCCAAGAGGTCGCCCGGCAGCTCATCTTTGAATACCAGATCGCCCCGGAGGCAATGGAGGCCGACTTCCCGGTGAAGGTCGAGGGCAAGCGGAAGCGCGTGGACATCGCGATTTTTGACGCCGGCAAGGAGCATGTAATCGAGACCCTGCGCCGCGCGGTCATCTGCCGCCCGTTTCCCAACGTCGGCAAGCGCTCGGTGGTGAAGATTCGCGACTTCGCGCAGGCGGAGAAGGATTTGGAGGAACTTCAGGGCGTTATGACCGCTGCCGAAGGGTGCGAGTGGGGGTTGTGGACCAACGGCCTGGAGCGGTTCTTCCTGCGCAAGGAAAAGCGCCGATTTGAAGTCCGGTTTGCGCCGCACGGGGACTGGCCGATGGCGGACGGCACCATGAGCACGCCGGACGTCCATGCGGAAACCTACGTCCGCCCCGGCGACGAAAACGCCCTGCGCCGAGCATTCCAGCGTTGCCACAATTTCATCCACGGTAACGAGGGCATGCCCAAGGACGCCGCCTTTTGGCAATTCCTCTACCTCATTTTCGCCAAGATGTATGACGAGCGGGCGAACCGTGGCCCTGCCCGCAAGTTCTTCGCCTTGGCCAGCGAGCCGTTCACGGAAGAGGGGCGGATGAAAATTCGCACCCGCATTGACGAACTGTTCAAGGCGACGAAGCGGCACTATGGCCTGTTCCGTGATTCGGACGAAATCACGCTCTCCAACCGTGCCCTGGCCTACATGGTCATGGAGTTGGCCCGCTACAACTTCTCACGGTCGGACGTGGACGCGAAAGGGGCCGCCTATCAGGAAATCGTCGGCGCGAATCTTCGCGGCGACCGGGGCCAGTATTTCACTCCGCGCCGGGCGGTGAATCTGGTCGTTCGCATCCTTGACCCGAAGGAAAACGAGAAGGTGTTCGACCCTGCGGATGGCACGGGCGGGTTCCTTGTGGCCACGCTCGCGCATCAACTCCGCCGGTTCCGTGCCGAATACAAACGCGAACTCGGCGAGAAAACACAGGACTCCATTCTCGACCGACTGCGCGATTACGCGCGCACGAAGGTCTTCGGTGCGGACTTTGATCCGTTCCTGGTGCGCGCCAGCACCATGAACGTGCTCATGGCCGCGAACATCGAGGGAAACATCTTCCACATGGATTCGCTGGCGTTTCCGCACGGCCATCTGCCGGGTAATGAACTTGCCAAGAAGCATGTTCCGTTCGGTTCCGTGGATGTGCTGATGACGAATCCGCCGTTCGGTTCCGAAATTCCCATCACGGAGCCGGCCATTCTCCAGAATCACCAACTCGCTCGCCGCTGGACGCGCACCGACGACGGCCAGTGGATGGAGCAAACCACCACGCAGAATGCGGTCGCGCCAGAAATCCTGTTCATTGAGCAGTCCATCCGCTGGTTGAAGCCCGGTGGGCGCATGGGCATCGTCTTGCCCAACGGTATCCTCGGCAATCCGGGCGACGAATACATCCGCCGCTGGATTCTGCGGAACTGCTGGGTGCTGGCCTGCGTGGAAGTGCCGGTGGAAGCCTTCATCGTGGAGGCCAACGTCGGCATTCTCACCAGCCTGTTGTTTCTCAAGAAGAAGACCGAGACCGAGATGGACGCCGAGGCGCAGGGACATGTGAAGGAATATCCCATCTTCATGGCGGTGGCGGAAAAGGCTGGCGTGGACCGGCGCGGCAACCCGCTGCACAAGCGCAACCCCGACGGCACGGAGAAGATGGTCACCCGCATTTACGAGGAACGGGTCAAGACCAACGGCAACTACGAAACCCGGCAACGGAAGATCATCGAGCCCGAGATTGACGATGACTTCCCGGCCATCGGCGACGCCTACGAGGCGTTCCGCGCCAAGAACCAGGAGCCAGGCGCATGATTACGCGAATCGAAGCCTACCGTTACCGCTGCTTTGAGCGGCTCGATCTAGCCCTCGACCGGTTTCAAGTTTTCGTCGGCCCAAATGGAGCAGGCAAAACCACCCTCCTGGACATTCCGATTGTCCTCGGGGAAATGCTCGCGGCGCGGAGCATCGAGAAAGCCTTCTTCAAGGAGACTCCATCGCATCCGCGCCAGCGCACGGACTACGCGCGGGATCTCATCTACACGCGCGCCGGCAACAATTTCATCATGGCGGTGGAAGCTCGCTTGCCCGAATCCATCATTGCCGAACTCGTGGACAAGCAGGCGAAACGCTTGGAGAAGCGCAAGTTCAGCGACAGCGGACGCGCAGTGAAGGCCCTGCGAGAAAAGCGCGACCGCTGGTTCTCGCGCATTCGCTACGAAATCGAGTTCGAGTTGTTCAACGAAGCGCTGCAAATCGGACAGGAATACCTACTGCTCCTTTCCGAGGGGGCCGATACGCGGAAACGCGCTCCGAGCGGACTTCTGGGTGAATGGGTCTCCCCTGGTTCCCGGCAGATTGTGCCGGTGCTGCGCCGTCCGCGAGGCGGCAAAGTCACGTTCAGGCCCGAGGGTGAGGCGCGTGGCCCGCGCAACGAATACGGTTTCCCAGTCACGGAGCCAGCCTTTGCCAACGTCTTCGCCGACCGGAGCCGCTATGGCGCATCCCTCTGGCTGCGCGACCTGCTGACCAACTTCGCCTGCGCCTACCAGCCCTCGTTCGCGGCCCTCCGCGACCCGCAACCGCGCATTCAGCAACCAGTCGTCGTGCGCGATGCCTCGACCTTGGCGTGGCTGGCAAAAGACCTGGAAAAGCCAACCGACGCGGAACAAGCCAAATCGAAAGCAAAACTCACGCGCAGTCGTGCTTTCGAGCGATGGGAACGCCTCGCGCGCCTGGCCTTGCCCGGCTTGGTCCGAATCGAGCCGTTCGTTCGCGACGACGACAAGCACGCTTACCTGCGGCTTCACTATCGCAACGGGGCTGTGGTGCCGTCGTCCGGGCTGTCGGATGGAACGCTCACAATTTTGGCGCTCACCATTCTCTCGTTCCTGCCGTCAACACCGGCTCTGCTGACCTACGAAGAGCCGGAGGATGGAGTCCATCCGAAGGGAATCGAAATCCTGCTGGAAGCGCTTCAAACCGTCCACGGCTCGCAGGTTTTCGTCTCGTCGCATTCGCCGCTCGTCCTGGCCCGGTGCCAGCCGTCGCAGATTGTCTGCATGAGCCTCGACCCGAAAGGGGCGGCGACTGCGGTGCGCGGCGACCAGCATCCGGCGCTGACCGAGTGGAAGGAATCCGTCAACCTTGGGACGCTTCTCGCAGCGGGGGTGCTCGGATGAAACCGCTCCTCCTCTTCGTGGCGGACAGCGAGTGCGCCGGCACACTCCGCGGCTTCTTTGAGCGCAAGAAATTCCACACCTCCCTGGGTTGTGGCCCTATCGAGCTAGACGGTGTCAGCTTCAATCCAGAACAGGACATCCGGGTGCATCCCGCTCACGATCCGGGAATGTGGACCGACCCGCATACGGTTCTCTTGGCCGAGCGCAATAATTTCCAGCACGCCCTGTTGATTCTGGACGAAGCATGGGAGGGGGCGCCTCCCGCCGAACAGATTGTGTCCGATATCGAAGGCTTGGTGCAGAGCCGTGCTCTCTGGCAGCGGGAGCGATTCGAAGTCATCCTGATTCGACCAGAACTCGAAGCCTGGATTTGGCAGCGCAACCCGCATGTGGCGGAGGCCTTCGAGTTCTCCGGCACGGATGGCGAGCTTTGGCAGTTCCTCGCGGCGCAGGCATTGCGCTTGGACAGGGAGAAGAAGAAGCACCGCTTTGTTCCTGCCAATCCACTCGCTCAATTGCCGCCGGCTTGGCCCACGGACCAACTCAAACCTGCGAATCCGAAGGGCTTGGTCGAGGCGCTGTCGCATCACTGCCAGAGCGGACCCGCGTCCGGCATCTTCAACGAAATCAGTTCAACCATCAGCTTGAAGGGGTGCAGGGACGTTGCCTTCCTTCGACTGCGCGACACACTCCAGCAGTGGTTTCCCAAGCGAAGGGAGGCGTGAGAGTAGTGAGAACCGCCGTCATTCGCAGTTCGTGGATGGAGGGCTACGGCTACCGGCTTGATTGCTCCCCCTACCTCGGCGGCGCGCTCGAAACCAAAATCCTGCTCGAAAAACTCCCGCTCCGAAAGGACCCGCTCCACACGCTTACCAAAGGCTTTGACGGTGGCATCTACAATGGGCCACAGTTCGTCCGCAACTATGTGGAGTCGGCGGAGCATGGCGTTCCGTTCATGACGGGTAGTTCGATGCAACTCGCGGACTTGTCGAACCTGCCAATGCTGAGCAGGCGTGACGCTCATGGGACAAAGTTGCGCCATCTCGAACTCCAGCCCGGCATGGTGCTGATTTCATGTTCTGGCACTATCGGCAAGATGGCCTACGCAAGGCAGGACATGAAAGGAATCTGGTCGAGCCAGGACGTGCTCAAGGTGGTTGCCGACCCGGAGAAGATTCCTTCTGGCTACCTCTACGCATACCTAAGCAGCAAATTCGGCGTGCCACTCCTCGTGTCTGGCACTTACGGCGCCATCATTCAGCACCTTGAACCGCTTCACATTGCTGAGTTGTCAGTCCCACGTCTTGACGATGCCTTGGAACAGGAAATCCACGCCCTCGTCGAGGAAGCGGCGGAGTTGCGGACGAAGGCGAGTCAACTCAAGCGTGAAGCGGTAGCCGCATTTGTCCGACTTTGCCGGCTTCCAGACTTGAAGGTGCTGAATAAGTATCCAACTCCTCATCTTGGGTCAGCTACTTCAACGCAGATGACACAGAGAATGGACAGCAGCTACTTCATTGCGCCATGCGCCGAAGCTCGTGCAGCCTTCGACGCAGCCGGCCGCTGGTGGCAATCAAAATCACTCGGAGCGGTGGCCGAGGTGTTTATTCCGACCATTTTCAAGCGACTTTACGCTGATGACCCGGCACAGGGATACCCATACATCACCGGGGCCGACGTGTTCTGCATCAAGCCAACCAGCAGCCAATATCTGATGCGCGGCGTTGCGCGTGAAAACCGGCTCTTGCTTGAGAACGGAATGATTGTGCTTCACGAAGCTGGTCAACGATACGGTCTCATTGGGCGAGGAGTGATGGTCGGTCGCACGCTGGAAGGCTTTGCCTGCACGAACAACATGGTGCGCCTTGTTCCGCATGATGAGGCAGAAGCCGGCTACATTTTTGCCGCTCTGTCGAGTGAACACGGCATCTGCCTGCTCAAACGCGAGGCGGCGGGGTCTTCGATTCCGCATCTTGACGCCGGCCGCATCGCGTCGGTGGAGATTCCTTGGCCAGACAAGCCGATTCGTGCCCAGGTTGCTGAGCTTGCCCACCGAGCTCGCGAATGCTGGGACCGGGCCGACGAGTTGGAAGAGGAAGCTGACTCGAAGCTGGTGAGGGCCATCGAACACGCGGCGAAGTGACTGCTATGGCCCAAGTCATCCACATTGGCCAACCAGCGAACGACCCCGAGCGGGAGGCCATTGGGTATCTGCGCGACCATCTGCCGGGTGATTACCGCGTCATCCACAACTTCGAGCTGCGCAGTGATGACGGGCAGTGGTTCGAGATTGACGTGGCGGTGGTGGCGCCACACGCGGTCTACCTCGTGGATGTGAAGTCCACCTACGGCGAAATCCACGTGGCCGGCGGCAAGTGGCATCCGGAGGGCCGTCCACCGTTCGCGTCGCCGCTGGCCAAGTTGCGACAACATACGCGGCAATTGCACGGAGTGCTGTCCGCTGCCGCCGCGCCGCCCCACGCCGCCTTACGGCACGTCTGGGTGGAAGCCGTGGTCCTGCTCACCGCGCCGGACGCCGTCTTGCGCGACCCGGAAGGGCGCGACCGGGACAACACCTGGAAGCTGGCCGGCTGCGAGCGGTCGTTCACCGATGCCTCGCTCTTGCCGCAACGCACGCCGCCGCCGGCGCCCACCGCGCCGCACTTGGGTCACATTCTCTCCACGCTCACCGGCAAGGCGCGTCCGCAACAGGGGTTGCCGCTGCTGGGCCGGTCCTGGCAGTGCGAGGAGCGGCTGACGGGAAACGACTTCTACACGGAATACCGCGCCCGCAACGCCTACGCTTCCAGCCCGGAGCGGGTCATAGTCCGCGTCTATCGCGCCGATCCATACCTCCCGGCGGAAGAGCGGGCAGCGCAGCGGGAGCGGATTGCCAATGCCTACCAAGCGCTGACGCGGCTGCCGCCGCATCCGGCCATCCCGGCAGCGCGCGACTTCTTTCCGACGGAGCGGGACGACGCCTACGTGCTGGTGTTGAACGACGCGCCAGGCTCATCGCTCCGCGTGCATCTGACCAAGCCGGGTCTGCAACTGACGATGGACCAGAAGCTGCGGGTCACGCGTGACCTGTTGTCGGCGCTGGTGCATTGCCATGCCAGCGGCGTCCTGCATCGCGCCATCTCACCCGCCACGGTCGTGGTGGGACGCGACGGCCAGACGCGCCTGCTCGATTTCGATTTTGCCCGGCCCGGCCCGCCTCGCGAGCGGACGCTGGCGCATGAGATTCCAGAGGTCGTTGAACCGGCCTACCTCGCGCCGGAACTGAAGGATGACGCGCTCAAGAGCAGCGCGGCCTCGGACGTGTATGCCGCCGGGGCGACGCTCTACGAGTTGTTCACGGGCAAGCCGACGTTCGACAAGCTCGACGAGGCATTGGCGGCGACGCAGGTTTTCCCAGAGAAGGTTTCGTCCTTGGTTGGTGGATTGCCGGGCGAGTTCGATGCCTGGCTGGAATCGCTTTGCCGTTTCACGCCGACGGAAAGGCCCACGGCAGCGGCAGCCTTGTCGGGCTTCGATGCCCTGTTCGCTCCGCCGCCAGCCCTGACCTCGGAGTCCGAGCCGGAACCGCCGCCGCCAGGCACGCCGTTGGATTACGCAAATCTCCAGCCGGGTGTGTTGCTGAAGAGCAAATATCAGGTGGAAGCGGCGTTGGGCAAAGGCGGCTTCGGGCGCGTCTATAAAGTCATTGATACGTTTGGCGACGTGACGCGGGCGCTCAAAATCATCACGGTGGATCGGAGTTCCGTCGCGGAGCGGATGAAGCAGGAGTATCGCACGCTGGCGAACCTGCCGGAGCATCCGGGCGTGGTGAAGGTGTATGACGGCGATTTCCTGGAAGGCGACCGCGTGCCCTTCCTGGTGATGGAATTCGTCGAGGGCGCGAACGTTGGCGACCTCATCAACGACAAGAAGATTTCCGTGGCTGAGGCGCATCAGATGGGCATCGGCGTGGCAGAAGCGCTGGGGCACCTGCACCGTCATCGCGTGACGCATGGTGACATCAAGCCGGCGAATCTGATGTGGACCAGCAAGGCGGTGAGAATCGTGGACTTCAATGTGTCCATGAGGGCTGGAGACTTCTTCGCGCGTGGCGGCGGCACACGCCGTTACCTCCCGCCGGACCTCGACTTGGAGGCTGACCAATCCGAGGCAGAGCGGATGGACCGGGACATTTACGCCTTGGGCGTGACGCTATACGAAGCTGTGACTGGCGAGTATCCCTGGCCTGACGAGAAGACGCCGCCCAAGGATAAGCAGTCGCGCGATCCGCGTGAGATTACTGGATTCGAGGACCTGGCCCCTGGATTCGCGGGAGTGCTGGCGAAAGCCGTGGCGCCGCGCCGGGCTGAACGCTTCGGCAGCGCCGCCGAGTTGGCCCAAGCGCTCCGCGCCCTGGGCAGCTTGCGCGCGCCAAACCCGGCCAAGGAACAGCAGATCAGCACGCAAAGCGTCCAAGCGCTCGCGCCTGCCGGTGAGCAAAAGCCGAATACGAATCCGTTTGTCTCCTACCTGCTGACACTTTACAGCCAGAGCCGACGAACCAATGCCGGCACGCGGGGCCTGGATGCGATGGGACGTTTGATTTACGTGCCGACCGCGCTCGACCGTGCGCTGCAACCAGCCACGCTGAACGGTGAGTTTCGGTTGATTCTGATCAGCGGCAACGCCGGGGATGGCAAGACGGCGTTCATTCAGCAAGTGGAGAGCGAGGCTCGCAGCCGGGGCGCGATGGTCACGCCTTACGGCACGGGCAACGGCACGCGCTTCGAACTGGCCGGTCGGCAGTTTCAGACGAACTACGACGGCAGCCAGGATGAGGGAGACAAAATCAACGACGAGGTTCTCCGACAGTTCTTTGCGCCCTTCGCCGGCGCCGATACAGGCGCGTGGCCGAAGAATGAAACCCGACTGATCGCCATCAACGAGGGCCGACTGGTTGATTTCCTCGAACAGTTCGGCAGCGCCTTTCTGCGGTTGAAGCAAATCGTGCAACGCGGCTTGCGCACGGGCACACCGGAAGACGGGGTGGCGGTCGTCAACCTGAACCTGCGCAGTGTGGTGGCGGCGGCGGACGGGGTGCCATCCATCCTGGAGCGTCTAGTCAAACGGTTGGTCGAACCGAAGTTCTGGGCGCCATGCCGTAACTGCGATCTGCGGGATCGTTGCTACGTGCATCACAATGCGCAGACGCTGGCCAATCCGACTGCCGGTCCGCAGGTGCTGGAACGGCTCAACTTGTTGTATCGGCTGGTCACTTTGCGAGGCCGGCTGCACATCACGCTGCGCGATTTGCGGTCGGCGCTGGCCTTCACGATTGCGGGCACCCGGCATTGCGATGAAATTCATGCGCTATACGAGCGGGGCGACCGGGAGGAAATCGCCCGTGGATTCTACTTCAACAGTTGGGCGGGCATAGGGGCCGAACAGCGCGACCGATTGCTGCTTCTTCTAAGCCAGGTGGACGTGGGTCGGACGAGCGACCCCAGACTGGATCGCTCCTTCGATTTCCATCCACCTGACCCCGCCCCGATGCTGCTGGATTTCAGCCCGCGCGGGCGTTACGACCGGGAATTGATGCTGGCGATTTACGATGCGCTGCCAAAGGAAGTCACCACCCACGCGAACCAGAAGCGTTTCGAGCGGCATCGTGAGTATGTGGCAATGCTCCGGCGTCGCCACTTCTTCGAGGCGCGCGATGATTCCTGGAAGAACCTGATTCCCTACGGTGCGGCGTCGAAACTTCTCAAGCTGCTGACGGAGAAACCTGATCCGCAAACAGCCGCCAAAGACATCATTCGGGCCATCAATCGCGGAGAGGGCATTCTCGACAGTCGGCGGCTCAAAGGGAAGTTGGCGCTGCAAGTGCGGCAGGTCGAAGCGGCAACCGTGAGGAGCTACCGAGTGTTTCCGGCACAGGGATTCCAGTTGCTCCCGCAGGAACCGGCGCAAGCGTCGCCCTACCTGGAGCATGCCCCGACCGCGATGCTGTTGCACTACAGCGACGACACGGACCTGCAAGCCGAGTTGGTGCTCAACCTGGATGTGTTCGAGATGCTCGACCGCCTGAATCAGGGCTATCGGCCTACCGTGGATGAGATGCAGGGATATTACCTCAGTCTGACGGTGTTCAAGAACATCCTGGGCTCGGCTCCGTATCAGGAAGTCCTGCTCACGCCCACCGGCCACGAGTTCTACTCGGTCACACGCTATCCGGAGGGTCACCTGGCCATGCGTCTTTCGGAGGAACCAACGACCTATGGCGCTTAAGAGCAGAGACAAACATTTCCGGCTGCCGAAAATCAGCATGCTGGACTTCAAAACCTTGGAAATGGACCGGGTCATGACGGGGCTGTTTGCGCGGGTTGCTCACCTCGGGCACGAGAGCCGGCTGGCGGACAACACCAAAACCATCGACACATTCCTGGGTCACTTCCTCAGCCAGCCGGAGAAGTTCAAGGACTTCGCTAAATTCCAGGAAGTGGCCCGTGGCTGGTTGGAAACGCACCTGCTTGATCTGGTTCATCGTGGCAAGGGGGAGAACCAGAAGGTTGCTGCTCCGCGACCGCTTCACGGCAACACCTATCGCTTCCGCAATCCTTACCACTGCCGCGACTACGGGGCCGCGCAGCACATTTACGAATCCCTTTGGCACGCTCGCGGCGGTATCGGCCGGCGCGCGCTTGACCGCCTGAAGTCGTTCTTTTTCCAGCGCATTGACCCAAACACTGGCAAGGAAGACCCCAACGTCGTCGTCGATGTCGAAACGCAAGCTTTGCTGAGCCTCACGCCGGAAGACGTGTCCACCGATGCGCCGAAAGCCGGGTCACGTGAGGTCACGCCTCCGTTGTGCGTTGGGGCTGCCGACTTGCTGGCCGACGACATCCTGCGACTGCTGCAATACCAGGCGAAGATTCCACGCACGGTGATGGTGGAATATCTGAAGATCCTCCTCGCGTTTCATTTAGCGCTTTATCACTTGCGGCTGTTCAAGCTCGTTCCTGAGCTGGTCCGGCGGAAGGGGCTGGAACCTACCTGTGAAGCCGCCAAGTGTCCCATGCGTCCGGGCGCAGAGGAAAAGCCGAATGGGGACTGTCCTTACCTGATCGGGCTTTTCCTCGATGTCCAGAACCAACCGGGCACTCGCATCAGTGAATTGGCTGAAACCAGCGCTGAACTGCACTACCGGCGAATTCCGACCTTTGTCAGGGCCTATTTCCTGACGAAGAAGATGGATGAGTTCGCGCAGCACATGCTCCAATTTGGACGCTTGCAGGGTGGTGCGAACCGCGCGCTCAGCGTGTCCCAGGTGTTGCGTCTTCTGGACGACTGTCACACGGTGGATCGTGAACAGTATTTTGGTGCGCGCTTGCTCAGCTTGAAAGAGGACATGGCCGGCGAGGACGACACGCTGGACCCCGAGATTCAGGCGACCCTGAGGCTGGGGCTGGACCAGTTGAACACCTACATCGAGTGCCTGATGGCGCTGCGCGGCGATTTTCAACGGAGTTTCATCGTGAAGGCTCTGGACGCGCTGCTACTGAAAAACCGCCCCGGTGCTTTGCTCGCCCAGGCGCGTTCAGCACGGGCACCCCGCCGGTTCATTCTGGACAGCCGTCTGCTGGAGGTCCTCCTGCAACTCGCGGTCCTGCGCTACGATGCAGGCAGCGGTCGCTATTTCTCCGAAGAAATCCAAATAGACCGGTTGCTGGCGTTCCTGCGGGATCGGTATGGACTTTACATTGATGCGTTGCCGATCGGAGAGGGCTTCGGCGAGCCATCCATTGCCGACCGCGAAGCGCTGCGGCAAAACAAGGCAGCCTTCAAGAATAAGCTGCGCGAGATTGGATTCTTCCAGGATCTCTCGGACGCTTACGTGACGCAGCATGTAACGCCCCGGTATCGAATCGGGGCTGAGCCGGCAGTTCCGGCTGGAGGTGCTGCATGAGCCAGGAGTTCCGACGTGTAACAGACCAAGATTTGAACGAGCAGTTGCGGCTGGTTGTGGAGGAGCGGCTGCGGGAAGTCATCATGTCCCGGCAGCCGGGCCACTGTATGAGGGTTGGCGACCTGGACAGCGCCGTCATGCTGGAAGCCGCACGGAACCTGCGGACGGCCTTGGGTTCGAGCGCGCATGTTCACGTGTTGGCGCGCGAAGCCCGGCAAGACGACCCGCTGTTGATCACCAGCAGCAAACTTGTCGAGTTGCGCAATCCGCCCTCCGAGGGCGAACAACGACCGCCTTTGCTGGTGTTTGTCCCAAACGACCTTCGCACGGCGGCGGAGGATTCCTTCGCCGAAGCGACCTTCGAGCAGGTGTCGGTTGCCGACGCTTACCCACGTCTTCGGCAGCGTCTCACCGAACAACTGCCTGAGAATCTGCGGGCCTCGGTGACAGAACTCTTGCGGTTGATCGAGGAGCGCAAATGGCGCTGGGCCGATGCCGTGGCTGCCGTCCGATTCCTTCTCAGCATCCGGCTCAACGGCCCGGATGCAGAAGTCGTGGGAGCCTCGCTTTGCGAACTAGGTTTGATTCCTGATTTCCATATCCTTGACGATGCAGCCAGCGTGCCCCATCGACTGACAAAGAACCTGGACTGCGTGGACAAGTTGACGTTCTCGACTAAGTCCGAGCGTGGCCGGGTGCTAGAGCTGAGGCTGAAGGAACCTGCCTTTCGCGGAAAGCTGAGCGACTTCCTTTGCGAGACTGGACTGGAAGATCCATTGGCGTGGACCCGCCGAATTGTCATCGAAAAGGCGCTGTGGCCTCTGTCCTTTGACAAATGGATGTTCGAAGATGGCGCGGGCTTTACGCGAGAGTTGCGAGTGGAAGTGATAGAACTTGGGCTGCCGGTCATCGAGGAAACTGAAACCGAACCACGCCTGCGGCAATTGATCGGACAGCAAGTGTTAGTGATTGGGAAGAGCGGTCCAAAGAGTTTCAAGGTGAGGTTTCGGTGCGACCCCGCGCCGGAAAGTATCCCCGGAGTGGACCATTTTCGGCTGCAAGTCGTGTCGCGAGAGAGTGGCCCAACAGCATTCACCAAAAGGAAGAAAACGTGGACGGGGGGGCGCCGCGATGCCTCGGTGAGCTTCGGCAAACTCGGGGCAGTAGATTGGGAAGACGGCTGGCACTTCGTGCGTGTGCTTCCCTGCACTGCGGAGGGCGATCCTATTCCCATCGTCGATGCGGAGGGGCGACCGATACCGTTGGTTGGCGACGCTGAGGGTGGGCAGGCGCTTAATGAAAGCGATCTGTTCTTCGTCGTCAAAGCCGACGACGTCGAGGTGGAGGTGCCGCAACGAGCGGTGCCCAAGTTTCCAAGCTTCAACCACGCTCTGGTGCATTTCTGGTTTAAGGCGGTCAGCGATGAGCACGATCCCAACGGAGTCGCTTGCACGCATCGCGCTTGGGTGGACGGGGATGACAGCAAGGGGAAGGTTGAGTTGCTGGAGTTTAAGTTCGCTGGTGAGGGATTGGTCCATGTGCCTGTGTCACGGGTCCTGAAGGTTCTGGAGCAGAGGATTCTCGCTTCTCCGGACGACCCGCTTTCCTGGCGGTTGGCCGTCTCTGCGTCACAAAGCGCCGATGTCTTCAACGACGCGTCTGGTTGGCCCGCCTTGCCGGAGGTTGAGGAGTTTCGCGCAGAGCGTCGTAGTTTGTTTGCCAGACTGCGAGGCGACGATCAGCAGATTGTCCAAGCAGCAGACCTATTCCTGTTGAGAGACCAGATCGCGGCGTATGCGGAGCGATACCTGAGCGTGCTCTCGCAGGGTCTTCGGTTGGCCGAGGCTGCTCCTCCAGACCAGCAGCCGCAGGCCATCGCCCGACTTCAGAAATTGCTGGTCCTCGACACAACGCGCCTTGACATCGCAGATCATCGGGGCGGACACCGCTCTGGATTGATGGTCGGCCCAACGCATCCACTGCGGTTGCTCTGGCTGGCGACCTGGCTGACGGTGGCGCGCCACTGGTTGGACAAGTCAATCCAAGCGCCGAGGGAATATCTGATCCCCACACGAGACTCCCTGTTGGAAAGACTCAGCCTGGTCAATTTCCCGACGGTATTTCCCCTCGGCTCTGGGCAATTGTTGTCGGCGATAGACAACCTTCATCCGTTCTGGACGGTATATGCCTCGCCGGCAGAAATCGATCCGCGGGGTTTGATGGCCGAGCTTTGCACTGCGCTTGGGCTTCCAGAGCCGAACGTAGGCAGCTTCACCTTGAATGGCCGGTTCCTCGCCGACCGCGTCCGGCGATACCTCGTTCAGCATCCTTACGTCCACACGCTGGTCCTGAACTGCTTCAACGCAGGGCGGGGTCGGCTCCTGGCCGAGATGCTTCTGGAACTGCAAAAGGAATCGGACCTCCGCGACCTGCGCTACAACCTTCGGCTGTTCGTGCCAGATCCTGATGCTCCTGGAGCCGGCGAGGACCTGAATGAACTGATCACCCCAAGTAGCACGCTGACCGTTGTTGAAGCCGATGCTTTTGCGACACCGACAGGCAGTCACTTGGCGCCGAAGCTCACTTTCTCGGTTCGCGACGTTGCCGAGTTCCGCAGTAGGGCTTCCGAATTCCCAGCGCATCTCAGCCTGCTGTTCGATGTTTTTCCGGCTCAAACCGTATGCGCTAAGCCGCCCCGGCAGGAAGACGAAAGCGCACCGGTGCATGGGTTGTTGCAGGATTTCGCGGTCAACTATATCGAAGATGCCGAGCTCGTTGCCTGGCACCGGCGGCCTCGACATGGACATGCCAGCCCGATTCCGGAAGCCAATGAATTTCCGACGCTGCTGGCCAAGTTGGCGGAGGTCATCTCCACCGCGGCGGCGGCTGTGGGGACTGGTCAAACTGGATTGGTAATGCGCCCCGTCTCAACGCTGGCCCTGGAGGCCGACCAGAAAGCGCTGCTGCATCAAGTGCATGATGTCAGCGACTGGGTGTTCACCATCGATAGGAGTCTCGGCATCGAGTTCTTCGACCATCATCCGGCCAGCCGACGGCCGGAGTATTTGATTGACCACAGCCCGGACCTGTCAGCGAACAGCGGTCGGCGCGTCGTCATCACGTCACGGTCCCAAACGGAAATCCGTGTTCTTTTTGAGCGGGTTCTGGAGGACCATGGTTTGGCCCCATTCAAGGATCGTGCGCACGCACTTCTCGGCGAACTGCGGGCGCTTTCCGGCCGATTGGCATTGAAGCTGGCTTCGTCGCCCACGCACCGGGCGGAAGCGCTCGGCTTGGCGTTGGCGAAGTTGTTCCTGGAATTCCAGGACGCCTTCCGAGATCAGGCCGTGGTGCCGTTGGACGCGCATCTTGACTTGTATCGGGCACTGCGCGCTAAAACGGATGAACTGCAAGATGAAATCAGTCTTCGGCGGACCGATCTCGGGTTGTTCGACTTCGATGCCAAGAGCCGAGTTCTTACGTGTAGTTTGGTTGAAGTAACATGCTATCGAACGGCTGGAAGTTTGGGTGGCCTTAGCCAATTGAAGCAGTCAATCGTCGAGCAGATTCGGCAAAGCGAGCGTGCGCTGCGACACCACTTCGACCCCGCCAAGGATGGTGCCGTTGATCGCGCGGACCGCGTAATCAAGACGCAGGAATTCATCAATCTGCTTGAGTTCTACATTGACCGCGCGCGACGCCTCAACCTCCTTTCGCCTGAAGCCAGCGAAGAGGCCAAATTCCTCCTCAGAACAATGGAGAGCGGCTACACGTTGCGGTTTACTCGAAGCGCGCTTGTCTTCGACTTCGACAAAGAAGGCACCGAGGAATTCATCGAGGAGAGCGGAGTCGAGTTCCATCGCATCGGAGTGGATCTCATTCGGACGCTTCTTGGCGCCTTGCCGGCCACGCCGATTGAGGAAGAAACGCGGCCACAAGCGGCGGCTCCAGATGCTCGGCGCGTGGAAGAAACCACGACCATGCAGCGGTTGGCAGGCCAGTTGCCGAAGGTGGAGCGGGCTGCGTTCATCCCGGAAAAACGGGATCGAACCGTGTCCTGGGAGACTCTCGGGGCGGCTTCAAAGGAATTGCTGTTGCCAGAGCCCACCACTGAGGCCCGGACTCCAGTTGCTCCGCTACAGCCTCGCATGGAGCCCGTTCAGAAACTCGAAACCCCGGCGCCGGTGGCGCCACAACCGAGCGTGGCAGCCGTGGCTCCGAGTCAAAAACCGCAGCCGCCTGTCCCTGCGCCGGCCCCGGAGCCGAACAGACCGTCCCCAGTGGCGGACCAGCCTGCTGAGCAATCTGGCCAAGCGCCGGTGGTTGATGTTTTGCTTGGGGCGACTGGTCCGTCCCCGCAGTTCGGCGTTCTCGGCAAGGTGATGGGAAGGACGGTTGCTTTGGACCTCAACCAGACCCACGCCGTAAGCCTTTTCGGGGTGCAGGGGGGTGGCAAGAGCTACACTTTGGGGTCCATCATCGAGATGGCGTGCCTACCGTTGCCGGGCTTGAACTGCCTTCCGCGTCCTTTGGCAACAGTGGTGTTCCACTACAGCCAGACGCAGGACTACAAGCCGGAGTTCACTTCGATGAATCGCCCAAACGACGATGCTCGCGAAGTGGAGAAACTCGCAACGGATTATCATGCGCTTCCGGCTCGTCTCGATGATATCTTGCTTCTGGTCCCTGCCGGCAAACTGGAAGCCCGGCGGGCCGAATACCCCCATGTTGAGGTGCTCCCGCTCAAGTTCGCTTCGGGCGAATTGCAGGCGGGTCACTGGCGTTTCCTGATGGGGGCTGTGGGAAACCAGGCGACCTACATCCGGAAGCTGAACCAGATGATGCGCTCATTGCGTCACGACCTGACCATCGCGGCACTCCGCGCCGCCCTGGATCACGCAGGACTCCCAGACAACTTGAAGGAACTGGCCTCCATGCGTCTCGACTTGGCGGAGGACTATATTGACGATAGTGCGCGGTTGGGCGAAGTGATTCGGCCTGGCCGGCTGGTGATCGTCGATCTTCGGGACGAGTTTATCGAGAAGGACGAAGCTCTCGGTCTTTTTGTGGTGCTGCTTCAGCTCTTCGCGGACGCCACGTTCCAAGGGCAATCCTTCAACAAGTTGGTCGTGTTCGACGAGGCCCACAAATACATTGGGAACCCAGATTTGGTGGATGGGCTGGTGAGCGTGGTTCGAGAAATGCGCCATAAAGGCACAAGCATCTTGGTAGCCAGCCAAGACCCGCCGTCGGTGCCCGTGGCGTTGATTGAACTGTCATCGCAGATCCTCCTGCACCGATTCAACTCGCCGGCGTGGCTAAAGCATATCCAGAAGGCGAACGCTGCCCTACTCGGGTTGACCCCGGAACAACTTGCTCGTTTGCAGCCAGGTGAAGCCTTTGTGTGGTCCAGCAAGGCCAGTGATGCCCACTTCTCGAAGGAGGCGGTCAAGGTTCTCCTCCGTCCGCGTGCCACATTGCATGGGGGGGCGACCAAGACTGCGGTCGGTGAGTGAGTTACGCCGAACGCTTCTGACTTTGGGTAGCAGCCATCAGAGTTCGGGTGCGCCCGGCTCCCGCAGACCGCGGGCACCGGGCCCAGGTTCGCCTGCGCATCCTTGCAGAACGCCTCGATCACTTCGATGAGCTTGGCCGGTAGGCGCGAGAGATTGGCTAAGGTTTCATGGACCACGACCGACTTGGGCGGCGCACTGTCCGCCCGTGGCCGGCCCGGCGGGCGCTTGGCGGGGACCCGCTTGCCTTGGTCCAGCAGAATGGACTGGTAGGTCTTGCCTGCCAACCGCGCGCGGTTGCGTTTGATGAACATGTCGAGGGCAGATTGACGGATTGAAGGGCGGAGGGCAAGAATAATATGCGACTATTAGAGACAACACATTACTACCATAAAACCCCTGTAAACATTGAAGATCTACCCTGAAAACTCAGTCAGTATGGGGGAACCCTAGTCAATGAACTGGCAAGCGGAGGCTTCAAAGTTGTGTACCGGGGTGAAACCACCGGACGAGCGGAGGCGCTCAAGTTGATTGAGATTCCGAATGACCCGGCTATCCGGCGGACAGCGGCTCGCTACCGGATGCCGGAGCCGAGATGTTCCAAAGTTGGGAAGCCTTGAAAACTTTGATGCAACGGTTGGCGACTGGTGAAACGACGGAGGCTTTGGCGAAGTGCAAGGAGGCGGTCGCACGAGCGATGCGCCTGTACGACAACATCACGATCCAACTGGACCAGAAATCCAAAGACGACCACTTGGAGGGTTTACAGGCGGGTCTGATACAATTTGCGACGCTCGCCGAAATAGATTCTACTCAGCGCCAAGCATCGGCGCGTGACCGCCGATCTCGCCAAACGTCGGAACGAGGTCGTCGCCGCCATTGCGGACAAGGTGTGCTTCATCCATGTCAGCCCTGGCGGCGAGCTGGAGGCCCTGCGCGATCAGGTTCGCCAAGGTGGGAAAACCCTCGTCGAGGCTGACGGTGGTGCTGGGCTATGCTGACCTTCGGTGTGGCTGACGCCCGCGCGGCCACGGTGCGACCGGCCCAGGAGATCACCAAGTGCCCCGACGGCCGACCGTCCGCACGTTATCGCAGCGGAACAGATGCCCACCGGCGTCAAGAGCCACATGAACCGTGACGTCGGCTTGGCCTGGCCGGACTTGTGCCCCTGGCTGCGCCAGCGAATGAGTGACCCGGCCTATGGCAGGATCAACGTTGCGCCGTCGGCTCGCGCAGGTTTCCACTTGCCATCGGAGGATACATCTGTTTCTTTATCCGTCCTTCGCGGATTCGGTGAGTCCGCCGGTTGGATACCGTTGGTTGTCATAAGCGCGGACGAGATAACTCGATACGCAATGGCGGTATACAACGAAGGAATTGTCGGTTCGTAAGCTGTTTGGCGGCAAATGGTTGCCTCGGTAGCTCAGTTGGTAGAGCAGTTGACTCTTAATCAATTGGTCCTAGGTTCGAGTCCTAGCCGGGGCACCACTTCAGCAGCAAGGGGTTACGAAGAATCCGACCGACAATCCCAAGCGCGTCTTGGCCACTTCTTGGCCACTTGTCGCGGCGGCGGTCGGGCTTCTTGGCCACTTCTTGGCCAGTCTTTCAGGGTGCAAATCCGCCGCCCTTGGCCACAAGTCCGGGTGAAAATGAGAAGCGGCGGGCCTCGCCAGCCAGGGTGTCTTTGCCACTTCGCCGGCGTCCGGTCGGGAGTCACAGCCTCGCGGTCCGGTGATCGCCTCGCTGGCCAGGGTCACAACGACGGGCGCCGGGCGTTACCGTCGCGGACCGCCTTCCCGTCGGTCGGGCCTCGGGCCAGGGTCGGCCTTCGCGGCGGATCGCCAACCGGCCATGATCGCCGGCGGCCTCGGGGTCGGGCCAAGGCCTCGGGTGATCGCCTCGGCGGTCGGGCCGGGCCTCGAAGCGCCAGGGCGGCGCCGGTCCGGGGCGTCGGGTCCGCCTGGGGGTCGCCCTCGCGGTCGGGGCCTCGGCGGGGCGGATCGGCCTCGGGGTGTCCAGGGTGGCGGCGGGGCTTTCGGTGCGTCTCGTGTCAATTGGGCGCGAAGGCGGGGGCTTGTGGCGGATCGCCTTCCCGCCGGTCGGGTCTCGCTTCGGGGTGTCTCGGGGCCGGTCTTGCCGGTCGGGGCGCGGATCGCCTTGGGGCCAGGAAGGCGCCTTCCTCTCGGGGCCGGTCGGGCGTCCGGCCTCGGCGTCGGGACGGGTGGCGCCGCGCCGGCCATGATCGCCGGGGGCCTCGGGGTCGGGCCTTCATCCGGCGGGGCGAGGGTCTCGGGGTCAGGGCCTCGCGCGGTCTTGCGTGATCGCCGGGGCGGATCGCCTCGCCGGCCAGTCGGGGCCTCGGGCAACGGTCGGGGCCTTCCTTCCGTCGGCGGCGATAAGCGTTCAGGCGGTACAGTGACGTTACCGCCTGAAGACGCTCCAACTCTATCCGCCCTTGGCCTTACCAAGCGCGAGTCCGCCGGGCCACGGCGGCCTTCGGTTTCGAGGCGGACCGCCGGTTTCTTCGCCCCGGGACGCGAACGGTTGCCACGTCCGGCGGGCGGGTGGCCAACGGTTGCGGTGGCGGGCAGCGCCTCGGGCCTCGGCGTCAACCTCGGGCCATACTCTCGTTGACCTTGCTAGGGTGGCCACGGGCGCGCGCCAGGGCCTCGGGGTGCGCCCTTCGAGGCGGGCCGGGTGTCAGCGGTGCGGACCGTCCACGGGCGCGGGCCAGGGCGTCTAGGTGGCCTTGTGCGGCGTTTTGTCCGCGGGCGCGGCGCGGTGTTTCTGGCGCCGGACGGTCGAAAACCGCCGTTTCGGCGGGCCGGTCGGGAAAAGAAGGCCTCTGGCTTGCCCTACAACGCACGTTCGCGAGTCGGGCCGATAGAACGGACCGGCCCATTTCACGGGTCCAAAGGAACGTCGGCGTCGGGCGCCAGCGTCCCGGCGAGGCGCATTTCTCGGGCGCGCTTTATCTCGGCGCCGGTCGGGGCGCGGGGGCGCGGTGGCAAGCCAAGGTCCGCGCGCATTACATTCCACTTGTCCAGGGCCAAGCCGGGCAGCTCGTCAAGATTGCCTCGCCGTAACGCGGCCAGACCGTCCGCCCAAAGCTTCGCGTTCATTTCGTTTTCGAGTTCGGCCCGGCGGGCGGCTTCCAAAACGGACGCGTCATGCGTTGCAACGAAGGCGCGCGCCAGGGTGGCGAAGCTTTCAACCCAGTCCTCGGCGCCGGGGCCAAGGGCGGCGCCCTTAGTGAATGCCCGGCGAAGCCACGAAGGAACAACGTCCTCGGGGCCGGCCAGGGCGAGGCGCAAGCGGTTGTCGAAAGCGGTTCGCAGCAAGTGAATAATGGCGCCGGGTTCGGTCTGCCGGGCAACCTCGCCGGCCAAACCTTGGGTAAGCTCGAAGCCCAGCAAGCCAAGGGCGCGTCCCGCACGTTCGGCGAAGTGTTCCACGTCCGCGCGTGAAAGTGTTTCGCCCGAAGTCCGGCGGCTTTCAGTAATGGCCAAGTCGGCCTTCCGTAGTTGCTCTGTCGTTTCCAAGTAACCGCGCCTTGCGGCTTGAACTTGGAGCGCGTTGCCAGTTGCAAGGGCGGCCTCCAAATTTGCGAAGGCAGCAACCTCGGCTTTTTCAAGGCGGCGCAGCGCCTCGGGTGCGCCCAGCTTGCCGACAACCTCGGCCTTCGGTTTCAGCGGTGGCGGCGCCGGCGGTGCTTTGGTTGACTTTTGCGGTGGCGCGGGTGGTTTCGGCGGCGCTTTGGTCGGACCGATGGCGGGGGGTGCGGACCGGCGCCCGGCGAGCCAGGTTTGCATTGCCTTCGCGTCGCTTAGTGGCGCGCCTTGACGGCGCCAGTTGCGGATCGTCCGCGCCGTTGTGTTGTATTTCTCGGCCAGTAGTTTCGTTGTGGGTTTTCTCATAGGACAAAAGCGGAAAGCGGAAACGAAAGCGGAAATTTGGTTTCAGGGGGTGTCACGAGAAAGGAACGGTCCTCCGCGTACCGCGTCCGGGCGGGGGGGGTAACAGTTTTCTTGGCAAGGGGGGGGGTGCCACGCGCCGGACGTGCAGACGGTATGTTGCGCCCTTGGTGTCCATTGCCGCAACTTCATACCCGGCGGCGCGAAGCTCGCCAATGGTCCGGGCAAGGTCCGGTCCGCCAACCTCAATTGTCGGCGGCGGCGCCTCGGGTCCAAGCGCAAGCTCGGGCTGTCGCGGGTGTCTCATAGGCGGCGCCTTCCTTCCAGGGTGTCAACGGCCTCGGCGCACGCTCGAAGGGCGCGGTGAAGCGCCCGCATGGCAACCAGCAAACCGAACACCAGAACCGCGCGCCGGCGTGAAAGTGTCGGCCTCAGCCTCGGGTCGGTCGCGCCTGGGTGGGCCGGTTTGATGGTAATTTCCTTGAACCGTCTAACTCTCGGGGTGGTGGCGCCTGGGCGGTCCGGCGGTCGGTCGGGTTGTGGGCGTGCGTTCATTGGCTGTCGTTTGGAAACCTGAACCTCGCCGGTCGCCATGCTCGGCGGCGGCGTTCGAGCCGGGCCACTTCCCGCCGGAGTTCGGGCCGGTCGCGCCAGCGTGGGTGTTCTCGGGCGGCGGGCCAGGTTGCCAGCAAATGCCAGAACACGGCGTCGGTGATCGGACTCGCGGCGGGTTGCGCTTGGTTGTGTTCTCGGACGTTTCGGACGGGTAAATGTCCACACCGTTCCATGTTTTTGGCTTCTCTGTCTTCCTTCTCTGTTCTCTCCCCCCCCGCGCGAGTGTCTCCGAGTAAAAATGTAGCGTCCGAAACGTCCGAGACGTGCAACCCGGTGAAACTCTGTAAACTCTCGGTTATGTCACGGTCAGACATAAGCAACCTCCGGTTCAAGCTCGGGCGCCTCGGGCAAGGGCGTGGACGGTTCGCGCCTCAATTCCACGCCGCGCCAACCTCGGACGCTTTTTCTGTCCCGCTGGACGTCGTGCCGTTGCGATGCGCCATGCAGTTCGAGAATGCCGTCGGCGAAAGTCCGGTTCACGTTCCGCGGCGGTTGCGGTGTCCACTCGCGGGACGCGCAAAAGGCATAGTAAGCTTCGATGAGTTCAACCGTTGAAACGTCGCCGTCGCCGGCCTCGGTGCATTCGGCCAGAAACCGCCGAACGCTGTCGCTTTCCTGCAACAGCCCGTCAACCCGCGCGCTTTGCTCTGGTGTCAAAGCAAGGTCGCCGGTCTCGGCAATTTCCTGTCGGGCACGAAGAAAACCAGCAAGCGCCCATCGGACAATTCCAGGGCCTTCGTCGGCAATGAGCTTGTCGGCGAAGTTCGGGACGCGAACCGCGGGCGGCGGTTTCTCGAAACGCACTATGACAAGCCGGCGGCGCCACGCGCCCGCGTCGCCATCCAACCGGACGCGCAGTCTCGAATTTGACGTGATCAAAACGTTGAACGTCCCGGCCATGCTGAACACTTCGTTTGAACCTTTGGCCTCGGCGGTCAAAGGGTCGCCGCCAACCAAGGCCTTCAGAGCGGACGCGCCTTTCCTGTCCAGAAAGTCGCCGGGCACGTCGGGCGCGAGTAACAACGTCTTGCCGACAAACCGAAAAAACTCGAAACGTTCCCGCAAAAGCTCGGTTCTCAGTTGTGCGCAGTTTTCAGCGCCAACGAGTAACTGCATAATGCGCGCGAACGTGCTTTTTCCCGTCGCAGCGGCGCCGTCCAGAATGACAAACCTTTGCGCCGGGTTCACGCCAGCCAGAGCCAGCCCAGCCCAGCGTTGCAGAAAGTCCGCGTCGACCTCGGGCAGCGCGGTCCGTAGAAACGAGTCAATGAACCGCGGGCATTCGGCGCTCTCATCGAATGCTATCGGGCAGCGGTTGCGCGAGTAGTCCTCGGGCTTGAACGCGGCCAGGGTGGCGCGGCCATCGTCCGAAAACCGAACCGTGCCATTGGCAAGGTGAATAGCGTCGCCCTTGCGCGCGAAGGCGCCGCGGCGTTCGGCTATCGCCTTCAAATGCGAAGCAACGGCGTTCGCGCGGGTGGCGGTTGCTCGCGCCTCAAGCGGTGTTCCAACCTCGCGCCCGTACTCGACAAGCCGGGCGTTGACGCGCTCGCGGACGTGCTCCTCGGACGCGCGCGCCCATAGTCCGGTTGCGGCGGTGTATTCATAGAAGGCGCGTTCGGACGGTTCAAAAAGTATGTCGCCCGCGGCGTGGACAAGGGCGGCAAAGAAACGCTCGTTGACGCCTCGGACCGTCCCGCCTTCGCCGAAAAACAGCGGCGCACCGTACCGGGCAGAAAGCGGCGCATAGGTCGCCGGCGGTTGTGCGGCGGCGGTCTCGGGCCTGTCCTCGGGTGGCGGCGGGCCGGCGGTCGGTTGCCATTCTGGCGCCTCGCCGGCCAGGGCGCGCAACTGGTCGGGCGTCCCGCCGGCGGCAAACCAGTCCGAAACATCTTTGACCGGGCGTCCGTTCAACTCGCCGGGCAGTTGCACAACGCGGACGGTCCGGGCCTTGCCGTGAAGCGACATGGCAACTTGTTGGGCGTGGCGGCGGCCAGGTTCGTCCCGGTCGGGCAGGATGACAATCTCGCCGCCGGCCAGGGCGCCCGAGTATGTGTCCAGCCACTTTCCCGCGCCGCCGGAGTTGCACGTCGAGGCGAAGCCCTCGTCAACCAAGGTTTCAACGTCGCGTTCGCCCTCCACAACGTAGATAGGTTTGCCCTCGCGGACCGCGGTCAGGGTCTCGGGCAACCGATACAAAACACGGCGGACGCCCTTGACGCTCCAACTCCAACCGCCGGGCGCGGTCGGGTCCGGGCGCCGTTGTCGAAAGTCTTTCGGCTCGAAACGGCAAACCTCGAAAAGCAACTCGCCCTTTTCGTCGGTGTACGGGTAGCAAGACACAATCCGCCCGCCGTTGCGCGTATTGCCGCCAGGGCGCGCTTTCTCGCGCGGCGCGAACAAGTCCGCCAGCCTCACGTTCACGGCGCCGCAAATAGCCTGTGGCGTGCAACCGGCGAAACAATGTACCAAAACGCGCCCGTCGCGGCCTTCACTCACAGTCAGGGACGCGCGCCCGTCTTCGTGGGCCGGGCACTTTGAAGCCCAGCCTTCGCCAGCGCGGGCCGGGTGAAACCCGTGGGCTTCGAGCAGCGAAACAAATTCGGTGGCGTTCACGGCGGGTTTAGTTCGCGGTCGGAAGCCCGTCGCGGAGAATTCGCGCGAGTTCGTCGCTGGGGACGCGCCAACCGTTTCCCAGCCTCAGCGCGCGAATTCGCCCTTGGCGGATCGCTCGCCGAACGCTCTCCGGGTGCCATTGAAAGGCTCGCGCAACCGCGTTCGGGTCATAAAGCCTCGCCTCGCTCGTCTCGTTTTCCACAACCTGTTTCTTCATCCATTCGCCCTTTCGTTCCGCTCGCAACGCGCGCCGTTCTAGCGCGCTCATTTGCGGCGCGAGTCAGCTTTACCACACGGGTTTTCACGCTCGGGCTGTCGGTCTGAAAGCAAACGGCGGCCTTGGAAAAGCAAAACGGGGCGGGCGGAAAGCAAAATGAAACCGCCGGAAAGCAAATGCTCGCCGGCGGGAAAGCAAACGACGGTTTCTAGCGGTTGCGGGTCAGTCCAAGAAGTTTTTCAAAGTTTTTTTCGGTTGCCACTTGTGCGCGCCTTCGCCTTCTTGCGCGGTCGCCCGCCTCGGCGGCCAGCGGCGGCGCGGGCAGCGGCAACCTCGGCGGCGTGGCGGCGGGTGTACCATTGCAGGAACAAACTCCCGACCATTCCAAACTGCTGTTCGTTGAAAGGCCATTGCCGGTCGCGCGCGTACTGTTGCGCAACCTCGTCTTTGGTGGCGGCCTTCAAACCGCGGTACTTGGTGGCGGTAAGACTGTCGGCCAGGTAAGCACGATACAAGGCGGCGGCCTCGCCGGTGCGGCCTTTTAGCTTCGGAAGCCAGCAGGGCAACGCGGCGTCCAGCGGGACCGGAAACCTCTCGGGTTTGCGGACCGCGGCCAGGGCGTCGCGCAAGTCCGCCTCGGCGGCGGCGGTCGCCTCGCGCTCCTTTGTTTGCGCTTCCGCGCGGGCGGCCTCGGTGTAGAGAAGCACGTTTGCGGCGCGCCAGTGGGCCAAGGCGGCCTCGGCGGCGGCGTCCGGTGTCATTCGTCCGGCGGCGTTCAGCGTCGCGGCCAGGGCGGCTAGTTCGGAAACGGTCGGGTCGGTGTTCATTTCGTGGCGGCGGTGGTGGCGGTTGCGGTTCCAAGCATGGCGCCAACGGGCGGGGCAGCGCGCTTTCGCCCGTCAAGGTAGTAAGCCGAGGTTACGGCAATGTCCGCGTGGCGCAGTTGTCGGCTCGCCGTGTGAACGTCGGCGGACGCGCACACAATCGAGCCAAATTCACGGCGCAACGCGTGAATCGGTTTGTGCGTCAAGATGCCCTTCATGCGAAGCCAGCCGGCGAGGCGGTCATAAACGACTTCGCCGCGGTAGTAAGGGACGGGTGACTTCGGGCGGGGCGGCTTGGCGCTTTCAATCACGAAAAGCCCGGTGGCCTTGTCGCGGAAGCTCTCGAGTTCGCGGATCAATCCGGCGTCAACAAAAACCTCGCCCTCGGAATCGTCGCTCTTGGGCGAGAAAGTCGCGGTTGTTTCAACTCGAATCAGGTTCTTGTGAACGTCGATTTGCGGCCAAGTCAGATTGTCGATTTCCGATTTCCGCAAGCCGGCGCCAAGGGCAAGCAAAAGGGCTTTCCATGCCTCAGGGTCTTGCGTGGCAAGCTCGGCTTTGCCGTCCCGTAGAAGCGAGGCGGCGTCAATTGTGGACTTGTACCGGGGCGGCTTGCCAACGCCCTCGATCTTCACGGGCCGGGGGCCGGTCGGGGTGGCCTTCGTGAACACTTGGGGCAGGTTCGCAAAGGGCAGTTCAAGGCGCGGGCTGAAAAGGGCTTTGGCTTGGCGTAACAGGCTCGCGGCGGAAACGCGCGCCTTGCGCTCGGCAATCGGGTTGTCTGCGGCCTCGGCAATGTGGCGGTCAAGCGCCGCTTGGACCTTGGCGCCGGTCAGACGGTCCAACCGAATGTTGTCGATTCGCGCCTGCCATTGCCCATGCCCGCCGGTCGCATAGTCGAATTTCGAGGCGGTGTCGCGGACGCCAAACACACGCGCGGCAATCCAACGAAGGGACACGGCGTAGCCTCGGAGCGTCTTTGGTGAAATGCCCTTAGCGGCGCCCGCGGTTGTCGCGGCTTCGATTAGGGCGCCGATTGTCGGCTCTTTGTCGGCGGTGGCGCGGTCCGGGCAAAACTTGGCCAGGGCTTCATCCCATCCCGATTGGACAAGGTGTTGCCAGAAGTCCGCGGCGCGGCGGGCGGCGGTCCGCCTGCAATTTGAACCAAGTGGAACCCACCTCCGCTTCCCACCGTATTGAATCCGCGCGTGCCATTCTTCAACTTGCCGCTTCTTGCCGGCGGCGGTGTAGGTCGGGCGGGTGATCTTTCTTTCCCAAACCGCGGCGGCGAACCGGGAGACAGAAGGAAAAATCTTGGCCACTTCTTGGCCACTTTCTGCGTTTGGTGCGGTTTTGCTTGGTTGTGTCATGCTGTGGCCAAATTCGCATATTTCCTAAGCAAAACAAGGTTTCTTGCGCAATTCGGCAAAGTATCATGCAACCTGATAAAACCCGTAAGCAACAGACTCTTAATCAATTGGTCCTAGGTTCGAGTCCTAGCCGGGGCACCACTTCAGCAGCAAGGGGTTACAACAATTTGAGCGGGCGCCACTGGATGTTGCGGAAAGCGGCGGTGGTTTGGTAGGTGGCG
>Ga0208694_1001502_pt1 | contig 28101 bp, 15 predicted proteins | sample AD_UKC078_MetaG_FD_184442 | JGI IMG/M metagenome (GOLD analysis project Ga0208694, IMG submission 184442) | Active sludge microbial communities of municipal wastewater-treating anaerobic digesters from USA - AD_UKC078_MetaG (SPAdes) (version 2) | ecosystem: Engineered > Bioreactor > Anaerobic >...
CCAGGATGTGACGAGCCGACATCGAGGTGCCAAACCACTCCGTCGATGTGAGCTCTTGGGAGTGATCAGCCTGTTATCCCCGGAGTACCTTTTATCCTTTGAGCGATGGCCTTTCCACACAGAACCACCGGATCACTATGCTCTAGTTTCCTACCTGATCGACTTGTCGGTCTCACAGTCAAGCACCCTTGTGCCATTACACTCTACGCACGGTTACCAAACGTGCTGAGGGTACCTTTAGAAGCCTCCGTTACACTTTTGGAGGCGACCACCCCAGTCAAACTACCCACCAAGCAATGTCCCTCCGAAAAGGTTAGAGTCCAGATAAGTAAAGGGTCGTATTTCAACAGCGACTCCTCGATTCCTGACGAAACCGATTCATAGTCTCCGACCTATCCTACACATCACTTACCCAAAATCAATGCTAAGCTATAGTAAAGGTTCACGGGGTCTTTCCGTCCCGTTGCGGGTAAGCGGCATCTTCACCGCTACTACAATTTCACCGAGCTCATGACAGAGACAGTGCCCAAATCGTTACACCATTCGTGCAGGTCGGAACTTACCCGACAAGGAATTTCGCTACCTTAGGACCGTTATAGTTACGGCCGCCGTTTACTGGGGCTTCAATTCAATGCTTCTCTTGAGATGACATCTCCTCTTAACCTTCCAGCACCGGGCAGGTGTCAGACCCTATACATCTTCTTTCGAATTAGCAGAGTCCTATGTTTTTGCTAAACAGTCGCTTGGGCCTTTTAACTGCGCCCCTCGCTAAAGGGGGATCTTTATTCCGAAGTTACAGATCGAATTTGCCTAGTTCCTTAGCCATGAATCACTCGAGCGCCTTAGGATATTCTCCTTGACTACCTGTGTCGGTTTAGGTACGGGTATTATAATCGTTGATGATAGAAGATTTTCTCGAGAGCAAGATTACACAAACTATCCACGCAGCCGAAACCTTGTGGTACTATCAGGTTCGAATAATAAAGGCTATTAACCCCTAATATATCTACACCCTTTAACGTACTATTCCGTCAGTACGCGTTGCTTTCACTTCTCTGTCTCTCCGTCTCCAATTATAACAGTATTGGAATATTAACCAATTGTCCATCGACTACGCCTTCAGGCTTCATCTTAGGTCCCGACTGACCCCGGTCCGATTAGCGTTGACCGGGAATCCTTAGTCTATCGGCGTGCAGGTTTCTCGCCTGCATTATCGTTACTTATGCCTACATTTGCGCTTCCAAAAGCTCCACAATGCTTCACAACACTGCTTCAACGCCGTTGGAATGCTCCCCTACCACTCAGTGTATTACACTAAGTCCATAGCTTCGGTGATACTCTTAATGCCCGATTATTATCCACGCCGCCCCGCTCGACTAGTGAGCTGTTACGCACTCTTTAAATGAATGGCTGCTTCCAAGCCAACATCCTAGCTGTCTAAGCAGAGCAACTTCGTTTAACCAACTTAGAGTATGCTTGGGGACCTTAGCTGATGGTCCGGGTTCTTTCCCTCTCGGACATGGACCTTAGCACCCATGCCCTCACTCCTAAAAATCATGTATTAGCATTCGGAGTTTATCAGGGTGCGGTAGGCGGTGAAACCCCCTTACCCTATCAGTAGCTCTACCTCTAATACACTATATTTAAGGCTGCACCTAAATGCATTTCGGGGAGTACGAGCTATTTCCCAGTTTGATTAGCCTTTCACCCCTACCCACAGCTCATCCGAAAAATTTTCAACTTTTACCGGTTCGGTCCTCCATCCCGTTTCACCGAGACTTCAACCTGGCCATGGGTAGATCACTAGGTTTCGCGTCTATCGCTTATAACTATACGCCCTGTTCAGACTCGCTTTCGCTTCGGGTACTGTACTCAAGTACATTAGCCTCGCTATAAACGATAACTCGTAGGCTCATTATGCAAAAGGCACGCCGTCATCCCTCTAAGGGACTCCGACCGCTTGTAAGCGCAAGGTTTCAGGTTCTATTTCACCCCCCTGTTCGGGGTACTTTTCACCTTTCCTTCACAGTACTTGTTCACTATCGGTCTCTCAGGAGTATTTAGCCTTACCGGGTGGTCCCGGTGAATTCAGACAGGGTTCCACGTGCCCCGCCCTACTCAGGATACTGCCCGATTAATAAATACTTACGCTTACGGGATTATCACCCTCTGTGATCAAACTTTCCAGAGTGTTCAGCTTCATATTTATTAATACTCGCGGCAGTCCTACGACCCCACTATAACCGCAATTATAATGGTTTGGGCTATTCCCCGTTCGATCGCCACTACTAAGGGAATCACTGTTGTTTTCTCCTCCTCCGCCTACTTAGATGTTTCAGTTCAGCAGGTTCGCCTCCTTTGCAGGATATCCTTAAAAGGATGGGTTGCCCCATTCGGAAATCCACGGATCAATAGTTATTTGCACTTCCCCGTGGCTTATCGCAGCTTGTCACGTCCTTCTTCGCCTCTGAGAGCCTAGGCATCCGCCTTGCGCCCTTATTTTGTTACTTACATACATTAATTTTATTTCTGTTGCTTTTGCTATACCAATCGTGTCAAAGATCTTTGTAGGCTTTGTGCCTTGAGTGGAAAGTAGCGGTTTTGAACCGATAAATTCCTAACTGTGCGAAAAATGCACTAAAGATATTATTATAATGACTCGTTAAAAGAAATGCTATTTAATCATCAAATTGATTCTCTCCAGAAAGGAGGTGTTCCAGCCGCACCTTCCGGTACGGCTACCTTGTTACGACTTAGCCCCAGTCATCTGTTTTGCCCTAGGCCGCTCCTCGCGGTTACAGACTTCAGGCACCCCAAACTTCCATGGCTTGACGGGCGGTGTGTACAAGGCCCGGGAACGTATTCACCGCGCCGTAGCTGATGCGCGATTACTAGCGAATCCACCTTCACGAAGTCGAGTTGCAGACTTCGATCCGAACTGAGATCGGCTTTAGAGATTAGCGCCTTGTCACCAAGTGGCTGCTCTTTGTACCGACCATTGTAACACGTGTGTAGCCCCGGACATAAGGGCCGTGCTGATTTGACGTCATCCCCACCTTCCTCACAGCTTACGCCGGCAGTTTCGCCAGAGTCCCCACCTTTAAATGCTGGTAACTGGCAATGAGGGTTGCGCTCGTTATGGCACTTAAGCCGACACCTCACGGCACGAGCTGACGACAACCATGCAGCACCTAGTATGTGGTCCTAAAAGGAAAAGCCTGTTTCCAAACTATGCAACATACTTTCAAACCCGGGTAAGGTTCCTCGCGTATCATCGAATTAAACCACATGTTCCTCCGCTTGTGCGGGCCCCCGTCAATTCCTTTGAGTTTCATTCTTGCGAACGTACTCCCCAGGTGGATCACTTATCGGTTTCCCTTTGCCACTGACTGTCTATCGCCAACAGCAAGTGATCATCGTTTACAGCGTGGACTACCAGGGTATCTAATCCTGTTTGATCCCCACGCTTTCGTGCATCAGCGTCAGTTACGGCCTAGTAAGCTGCCTTCGCAATCGATGTTCTGTGCAATATCTATGCATTTCACCGCTACACTGCACATTCCGCCTACCTCGTTCGTACTCTAGCACTACAGTATCGAAGGCAAACTTATAGTTAAGCTGTAAGATTTCACCTCCGACTTATATTGCCGCCTACGCACCCTTTAAACCTAATAAATCCGGATAACGCCTGCATCCTCCGTATTACCGCGGCTGCTGGCACGGAGTTAGCCGATGCTTATTCATACAGTACATGCAAAACCTATAACTCGTATAAATTCTTATTCCCGTATAAAAGCAGTTTACAACCCATAGGGCAGTCTTCCTGCACGCGGCTTGGCTGGTTCAGGCTTGCGCCCATTGACCAATATTCCTCACTGCTGCCTCCCGTAGGAGTCTGGACCGTGTCTCAGTTCCAGTGTGGGGGACCTTCCTTGCAGAACCCCTAACCATCATAGGCTTGGTAAGCCGTTACCTTACCAACTACCTAATGGCACGCATGCCCATCTTATACCGCCGTAGCTTTAATTATAAACAGATGCCTGTAAATAATACTATGGGACATTAATCCTCGTTTCCGAGAGCTATTCCCCAGTATAAGGTAGGTTGCATACGCGTTACTCACCCATCCGCCGGTCGCCACCAAGTATTGCTACTCGTGCTGCCCCGCGACTTGCATGTGTTAAGCCTACCGCTAGCGTTCATCCTGAGCCAGGATCAAACTCTCCATTGTAATTGTTCGTTCCTGTAACTCAATTCTTAAATCGAGTCACAATTAATATTGTTCTCAAAAGAATCTTTGGTGCTAAATAACATTTCTCCAACGATGTCATAGAACTTCACACTAAATTTAATCCTAACTTCTAAAAACTTAGTGCGTATATTTTGCCTTACAGTAAATATCTGTTTTTTTAAAGAAAGCGGACACAAAGATAACAACTTTTACTTATATAATCCAAATTATTTGGAAAATATTTTAAAAATAACTTCCGTGTCAAAGTTTCCTCGCTCTCATTTTAGGTGTCGTTCCTTTCAAAAGCGGGTGCAAAAATAGATACTCGTAAATTACTAACCAAATGTTTTTGTGAATTTTTTTGATGTTTTTTAAAATTTTTTATTAATTGGTTGATTTATAAATGTATAGGTTTTAAAAAATTATTGTTTTTTGTAACTGTGAGTTGAGAAATGTTCCTGAACTGTGATAAAATTTAGAGGTTTGTGGCAAATTAAAATGGATAAATTGAATTGATACACCATAATAAATATAATGGGTAAAAAAACAAGACTATCTATGATTAAAAACTGTAAATCAACTGATTATAATTGCTCATTGCTAATGATACTTTCCTAAAAAAGCCGGCTCAATATGAACCGGCTCTTGCAATTTTTATTGACAAAAAGTAGTTTTAATGTTAATAAGACCAAAGGTCTTGTTCCATATTGAACAGTTTGTTTTTTATATTTTCTCCTTCCCAAAGGCCATACAGACCTAATTCATAGTCCCTAATGGCTCTGTCGCTATATACGTTTGATTCGCGGAAAATATAACTGTTAAAAAATCTTTTAAAGAAAATATCGTCAAAAGTTCTTCTTTCGGCGTCATTTTTTGAATTAAATATAGCATATTTTGCAATGATTGGTCTAAACTCTGGGAAATAGATCCAAAATGGATTTGACATTCTTACTTGTGCTTGTTGTCCAGTTGTTTGTGATGCATAATCTACGGAGAAAAGTATTGCTCCTAAGCCAATAATTCTAACTTCAATTCTTGAACGTTCTTTGTTAAAAAACCAGTCTTCTTTTACTAACCATTGCAATACTTCTTCAGGAGCAACTTCTGATGGGGCAGTAGGGTCGTTTGGATTTACTCCGAACTTAGCTTCAACATCAGAGATTGTAAGCACTTTTTTGAAATATTCATCTTCGTAAAGTTGTAGAATAGGAATTTTTTCAGATTTTGGATTTAAACGAGGAGATGGGGCTTCAACTCCTTCGACTCTATCTGTTTGTTCATCAAGAAGACCCTGTTGGGCGCGAAGCGCTAATACGGCTAAGCTCATGCGGTCTTCAATTGGAACTACAGGGAAATAGAGAGGATGATTTATCTTTTCGCGCATATCAATTATCCGCCAAATTCTTTTTTTCCACATTACGTCAGACTCATGTAGAAAATAGTATGGAATAGGTTTACGTGCGGGTATGTGCTCCTCGTCATATACTCCAACTCTGTTAAAAGTTTGAGCATTTGTTTTGTTTTCAATTCCTAGAAAACACAATACGAATAATGCAGAAATTAACGTAATGTTTTTCATATCTATATGTTTTTTTTGGTTTAAGTTTATGTGACTTACGTGATTACTAATCATGTAAGTCTTATTATTAGTTTTAATTTATTCTAAACACTAAGGATCCAATATTTCTATCACCGTCAGGACCAGCTGCGATAATGTTTTCAAAAGTAACACGTTCGTTTCTTTGCAACGATCTGATTTTATTAAGAACGCGATCGTTGAATTTTGCTTCATTATTAGCGTCGAAAGAATCGAATCCACTAGCGTCTTTTGTTACTACCGTGTAGCTTTTGACAGTGTATCTAATATTATCCATAATAAAGTTCTCTAAAACGGCATCAACTTTACCTGCATTAAGTAACATGTTTTTCGAAATATTACCTCCACTCAAACCCGCAATTTTAGCTGTAGGTGGAGGAACAGGTAATGTCCTAAACTCCTTATGTCCAACTGTTTGCCTTTTTCCATCAACCTCGACCGCTAATGAAATTTTTATTTTTCCCCCGGAACTAGAGGGTATCACCTCCCAACTACTTCCTTTTTTCTGTAATCGTCCGCTGCCGGTCATTGTTGGGAATAGTTTGTCCATGGGGAATCCTGGTACTGAAACCTCTAATGGATTTGATATCCCAGAGTAAAACACTGTATTTGCTGAGGCAGAAATAATAGCCATTGGCTCATTAACTTGGAATGTGTTTTTGAATGGATATCGTCTGACACTACCGTCAGGTGCAGTCATTTCAATCAATCCTCCCCACTCATTCATACCAACGCGTCTGCCAACGGTTCTGTATATTCCTGCGCCGTTTTGAATTGTAAGAGTTTGGTAATCACCTTTCATCTGATATTCGCCTTCTGCAGTTTTTTCGTAGCTTCCAACGTATATTTTGGGGTCTTGTGTACTGTCACGTGCAGCTATAAAAACACTGGCAGTAAACTCTTCTCCACTAATAACCATTGCACTTTTTGGCATAACCAAGCCTTCTAGTTTATTGAACTTAAATTCACTTTCGTCAATTTGTCCATACAAAAATCTCAACACATCGGCTTCGGCGTTTCTAATATCGCTTTGTATTTTTGTTAGCATAGTTATGACCGCAACTAATGGTATGTGTGCAAATTGCGCATTTTCCCAAGTAATCTGAGCGCCGTCCTTTGGTGGTGGAGGATCTGTATTCAAATTCTTGTGAATTGAGCCACGAACTACTGAATTTTTTTCTACATCAGGAACTAATGAAAATAGATAATTTCTAAAATCATCTAATTTGTTTCTAAGATCAAAACCCCTCCCGGTTTGTGTAGGTCCAATCATAACCTCGTCTCCGACAAATGCGTTGTCTTTAGCTTCAATTAGATTGGCTACAACATCTCCATTTTCAATAGCAGGGGTCTCTTCACCTTCTGTTGCTACAACTAACTCGACCTTTATTCCTTTTACATAGTTATACAATTCGTCGGCTTTTACTTTAACCTCTTGTGCTAAGTCATTCCATTTTGCAACCTTTGCTTCATTAATAACCTTTTGTTTTTCAAAATCTGAATATATTTTCTGATTTTTATCAGTAAAGTTTTCTACGGTTACCGTAAGGCTGTCGTTTACTAGTACAAAAGAGTTAAGAACATCTTTAGAAACGTTCATTGCCAACAAAGCTGTATAAAATAGGTACATTATACCTATCATCTTCTGTCTTGGGGTTTCTTTTCCGCCTGCCATAATTATTCCTTTCTACTATTCGTTAATAGTAACAGTTGAAAGCATGCTGCCGTAAACTTCATTAAGTCGAACTAACTGATTGTTCAATTTTGCTAATTCGTCACGATATGCTAATGTATGTTGTAAACCTTCATTGAAGCCTTCTACCATCTGACTTCCTTTACCCGATAAATCTTGAACAAGGTTAGTATATTGAGTGATATTTTGAATGTGTAATTCGTATAATGAATTGATTTGAGATAAATTTTTGTTCTGTAGTTCAACGTTATCCATATATCCTTTAGAGGATTCTCTAACGTTTTCTGCAGTTCTGTTTAACTCATTGATCATAGTTTGATAAACTTGGCGCATTTCTGTTTCTGAGTTATTCATGCTTTCAATGAGTTTGCTTCCTGCGTTGTTCAGAGCGCCAACCATTGTTTTTATGCCGTCTTGAACTGCTCCGGATACAGTCTCGCCTGTGTTAGTGATCATTTCTGATGAACGGATATATGACTCAGACAGTGTTCCTACAGAATCTTTTAGTACATCTGTGCTGTTGTTAAAAACTACGGAAAGGTTTTCCACAGCTTTGGAGGCTCCGGATATGTTTGAACCGAACTCGTCCGTTGCAGCAAGAGTTTCTTCGATGTTATGAAACTTGTTGGCAATATCTCCGACTTTATGTATTCCTTCTCCGAGTTTTTGAAACATTTCTGGTGTAAGATTTGCTTTTGCAAGCATTGAATCAAACTTTTCGATAGATTTCATGCCTTTTAAACCTTCACCCGAGAATGAGTCTGAAAAACCTGAAGGACCAGAACCTGACGGTGATTGGCCAGAAACTCCACCGCCTTGCCCGTAGTCAAATGGTTCGTGACGTGCAGGTGGAGTGTAACCAATGTCCAATAAGCGGTTGTCCTGATATCTTTTGTCTCTGTCCGCTCTATCAATAGGTTCAAAGCTGTCTGTCATCCCGGCAAGTTCGGGATAGACTAAAGTCCAGTCAAGATCTTCATGTAGTGGTTCAAATGCGGAGAGAAAGAACACAACAACTTCCGCGCCCATTCCAAGAATAAGCATTATTCCAGATCCTGGCCAGTGCATAATTTTAAATAACGCTCCAGCAATTACTACGGATGCTCCCCACCCGTAAACAAATTTCATCGCGTTTTTATAGGTTTTGCTCGCAATAAATTCAGCAAGTGTCATATTATATAGTTTTTAAGTTAGTTAGTAAACATTTGATTTAGAGGATACAGCTGGTGCGCTTCCCATGTGGGCGCGTACACATCTGAATCCTATGTATGCTTTCGCGGTATCTTGATATTCGTATGTACGAGTTCCATTTTGCAAAAAGAATGCAATATCCTTCCAAGAACCACCACGAACTACTTTTCTTTTTAAAACGGGTTGATCTTCTTTTTTAGCATTGTATTCGTAGGATGGATTTAGGTCATGTGTGTAGCTATATGCTGATTCATCAAAAGCGTCGCGTGTCCACTCTGCAACGTTTCCTGCCATATCATATAATCCATAGTCATTAGGGTCGTAGTAGCCTACTTTGCTTGTATAGAACCCACCATCTTTAGTTACATCTCCACGTCCTCCTTTAAAATTTGCTAAAAAGCAGCCATTAGCATCTCGTGTGTAATAACCTCCCCATGGATACATCATCTGTTCGAGACCTCCTCGTGCTGCATATTCCCATTCAGCTTCTGTTGGAAGCTTGTAATCTTGGGCTAACACACTTCCTTGTTTTACTAAATAGCTGCTCATAAGATTAGTTCTCCAAATACAGAAAGCTGTAGCTTGCATCCATGTAACACCAACAACGGGATAATCATCATAGTTTGGATGAGAGAAATATGTTGACGCGTGAGGTTCATTATAGGAGTACGAAAAATCACCAACCCATACTAGCGTGTCGGGATAAACTAAAATGCGATTGCGTTGAATGAATGATCTTCTGTTTACATATCTTTCTTCAACTGCTTGTGCATTATATACGTTTGTTTCTATATCTGATATGTAATCACCAGACTCAAGAATTTCAGCGCTATAGTTTCTGCGTCTAACTTTTCCATCGAGTAAAAATTTTTGTGCAGCTTGATTGAAATCAATCCAAGAGTACTCAAAAATTAATTTTCTAGTATCAATTTCTTCACGACCAATAAAGCGTGTAAATCGCTCTTCGCTTGGATAAAAAAGTTTTTCTTTTACAACGTTATATGCGTCCCACATTTCTTGATCTTCACCAGTCCAAGGGATATCATATTCCCAGTTTAGAGGCAAATCTTGATCTTCAATGTTGTACGGCTCAACTCTCAAGTCTTGTTCAAGTGAATTGTAGGCAATGCGTGCTTCTTCAATGTCTATAGCTCCACTGTTTGAAATCTCAAGACGTGCAATTGAGTCTCGAACCCAATACACAAACTGACGATATTCGTTGTTTGTGATTTCTGTATCGTCCATCCAAAAAGCAGAAATAGAAACTGTTTTTGCTTCAGCATTTAGGGACCATGGAAGGTCTTCATCTCCTGAACCTTGAACAAAACTGCCTTGTGGAACCAATACCATACCATATGGGTCGTAGCTATATACAGGCGCTCTATCTAAAACCCCTGTTAGCTCACCCGTGTCCGTATTACTGCAAGAGTAAAGGAAAATAGTTGCTATAAATAAATAAAGTAGTTTTTTCATATCTTAGCTGTTTTACATCGTACTTATAAAAATCTGATACTTCTGTAGTTAGAATGGTCTTTTTCAATTCCAATTTTAAAAACATATCTCAAAAAGATCTCAACCGATCCGTCGTCAAATTTAGCAATTTTTGATGTAGTTACATCATAAGCCACACCAAAAAATAATCCTTCCAAAAATTCTGCGCCCAAAAATGTTGTTATAGCGTCAGTATTTCTGTAACCAATACCTCCCCATACTTTACCTTTGTAGCGTAGTGTGCTGTTTATGTTTATTCGTGTAGAACTTCCTATTGTTGATATTAAAATGGCAGGCTCTATTTCAAATAGTGGGTTTGCAAGCTGATAATTATACCCAGCAGTGATATTATAGTGTCTAACTAAATACGAATATTTTGTTATCCCTGTGTTATCTTTGAATGACATGTCTCCAGCGTTTAAATTCATTATTGATAGTCCTAAAAAAACATTAGAGGTTTTGTAAAAAGCCCCCAAGTTAAAGACAAATGCTAATTTCCCTTTTGCTGAAGCAGCTGGAATAAGATAATCTTGTCCTACTTGTGGTTGATTCCATTCTCCTTCTAATGTTTGATTACTTAATCCAAATCCCACGCCTATTCCTAATTTACCGTATCCCATGTTTCTTAAAAAAGCGTAAGAAAGTGTGGAGTTTATATCATTTGCAAATCCATATTTATCGTTAAAAAGAGCTAATCCCACACCATGCTCAAGTCCAAAGAGTTTGAAAGGCGTATGAACATCAAATTTTTGAGTTGCTGGCGCTCCTTCAAATCCCAACCATTGATTTCTAGCAAGAATATTGACGCATATCCCTTCCTGTGTCCCAGCATATCCGGGATTTATTGTCATGTGGTCATAATTAAAAAAAGTTGACTGCGGCAACTGCTGACTAACAGCTACCACTGACGTAAACAAGAGTATGGCAATTATATATGCTCTCATTTTGCGAGATCCATGTTAAAACACATAAACTTTACATTGTTCAAGACGGTAAAGTAAATAAAAAATAATTTTATGTGCAAACATAATGAATAATTGTTTGTTGATAAAATTATTAACGAAAATATAATTTGAAAATTTCATTTCACAAACCATTTCACTTGTTTTTTCAGCTATTGCTTGATAAGTAGTGTATTATCTGGTCTGATATTTTGTTATTAACAGCCTCTGAATACTCTTTTTTTGTTATCGGTAAAAAAAATTTTTTTAATTTTTTTTGTCTGTTTTCTATTATTAACCAATATCTATTGGTCTTTTTACTTCTTATAAACAATAAATCTGTTGAAAATGTTTCACAAGATACATGGAGTTGTTCAAAATTTTTTAATCCATTTTCGGGATTCTCTTTTGGATTTTGCATATATCCGTCAATAAAATGCCATATTATTTGGGAAATCAGCTTGCTGCCAGTATCTCTAAAGTCGAAATCTGAGAAGTAGTTGAAAATACCAAAAATTGATGTCTGACCCGAATATCCCGCATACCAAGCGAGTTGACAAATTTCTTCGGCATGAAATCCATTAGGCATTCCTAAAGTGTTGGAGGGATTATCGGATACTCTGATTGAGTTCATGTCACATGTAACTATGTGGGCATTTCTGAGCAGTGGCTCTGAATCGAAAAGATTTTGTCTTATCCAACCCAATCGATGAGATGAAAACATAATGTTGTTTTTTTTTGAAAAATCTTCTGAATCAGAATAGTAGGCTTGTGTGCCTAAGATGCTTATTTCGGATATGGTCTTCTCTAATTTGCTTGCGTGATAAAAATAGTTGCCTCTATCGATTACTTTTGTTCTGTTTTGTTTGTTATCAAACTGGTAATCGATATGTACATGTTTCATGTTTTTGTTAATCTCTTTTAGAGATAAGTGGATACCATATATGTAGTCGTCTCCGCCACCTATTATTAATGGTATTATTTGTTTGGAGTGTAAAACTGTAATAACTTGAGATAATGCATAATACGAATCCTTTACGGTTTTGCCTTCAACCAAATCCCCTAAATCAACTACTATTTTACTGTTAGGCAATAGAATCTTAAAAAGCTGTTGACGTATATGTTGTAACGTTTTATTTTGCTGATTATTAATTTCTTCAATGTGTCTATTGTCCGAAATACCAACGATTGCCATTCTGAAATCGGAAATATCGTAGCCATTTTTCCAAGCTTTGTGTATTTTCGTTTTTGAATTATTTAGCCAGTCTCTGTTTTCTATCTCGGGCTGCTTAAAAAAATCTTTTAATTCAAACATTTAGACCTATTTTTTTGAAGTGCCTTTTTTTGTTTTTGATGCTTTTTTTGTTTTCGCTGTTTTGCTCTTTTCGGTTTTTTTAGAAGAATCTTGTTTATTTATGATTTCTAAACATGATTCGAGGGATAATTCTTCAGGATTTTCTGTTTTTGGGATTTTATAATTTTTTTTCTGATAAGAGATATATGGTCCAAATCTTCCTCTCAAAATTTTTATATCTACGTTTTCTTCAAATGTTTTTATAATTTTTTGTGTGTCCGCTTCACGTTTCTTCAAAATTATTTCTATAGCTCTTTTATTATCGATGTGGTCGATATTTTCGGTTTTTTTGATGCTATAGTAAAGGCCGTTGTGTTTTAGATATGGTCCGAAACGTCCTGAACCGTAGGTAATTTCGTGTCCTTCGAAGGCGCCGAAATTTTTTGGGGGAGCGAATAGTTGCAGGGCTTCTTCAAGTGTTATTGTCTCAATACTTTGATCGGCTCTTAATGCAGCAAACCGTGGTTTTTCATCATCGTCAGATGTTCCTATTTGTGCCATTGCTCCATAACGCCCAATTTTTACTGATATTGGTTTTCCGCTTTTAGGGTCGGTTCCAAGGACTCTTTCTCCAACTCGTTTTTTCTCCTTTTCGGTACTTGCTTTCACAACAGTTTCGTGAAATGGCGTATAAAACTCGCTTAACATTTGATCCCACTGCAATGAGCCTGCAGCAATATCGTCGAACTCTTTTTCTATATCGGCGGTAAAACTGTAGTTCATAATGTTGTCAAACTTATCAACCAAATAGTCGTTAACGACTATACCAATATCAGTTGGAAACAGCTTTGATTTTTCCGCTCCATAAGTTTCAGATTTCTCTAAATCTTTGATTACTTTGTTTTGTAACTTAATGATTTTAATTTTCCTTTTGTCTCCCTCGCGGTCTTCTTTCACAACATACTCGCGTTGCTGTATCGTTGAAATTGTTGGGGCGTAAGTTGACGGTCTGCCGATTCCAAGCTCTTCAAGTTTACGAACCAACGTTGCTTCCGAATATCTTGGCGGATGCTGGGAAAATCTTTCTGTTGCTTCTATTAATGAATTGATAAGAGGTTGACCCTCTTTTATTGGAGGAAGACCAATATTTTGTTCTGTATCTTTATCTTCATTTTCGTCGTCATACGACTCTTTGTACAGTTTTAAAAATCCATCGAATTTAATTATTTCTCCTGTGGCGATAAATTTGTACTCTTTTTTTGGAGACGGTATAGTTATGGTGGTTTTTTCAATAATAGCATCGCTCATTTGTGAAGCCACGGTTCGTTTCCATATCAAATCGTATAGTTTTTGGTCGGCTGCGTTTCCTTTTATGCTTTGGTTTTGGAAATAAGTAGGTCGTATTGCCTCATGTGCTTCTTGTGCTCCCTTGGCTTTTGTTGTGTAACGTCGAGTTTGCGAATACTCTTGCCCAAATACAGAGGTTATCTGTTTTTTTGCTGCTGCTAAGGCATCTTCGGAGAGATTTGTTGAGTCGGTACGCATATATGTTATAAAACCGTTCTCGTACAGTCTTTGTGCAATTACCATTGTTTGTGAAACCGAAAATCCAAATTTTCTACTTGCTTCTTGTTGAAGTGTTGATGTAGTAAATGGAGCCGCAGGTGTTCTACGAGCAGGCTTTGTTTGTATTTCACTGACCGAAAATTCATATTCTGAACACGCTGTCAACAATTCTTTTACCTCTTTCTCATTGAGTCTTTTGTTTAATTCGGCTTTAATCAGGTAATCTTGATTGTTTTTGTGGCAAATAAAATGTCCGATAACTTTGAAACTTGAGCTTGAATTGAAATTTTGTATTTCTCGCTCTCTCTCTACAATAAGTCTAACAGCGACTGACTGCACCCTGCCAGCTGATAATGAAGGCTTGATTTTACGCCAAAGCAAGGGTGATATTTCAAACCCTACTAAACGATCGAGTACTCTTCTTGCTTGTTGGGCATTGACAAGGTTTTGATCTATATCTCGTGGATTTTTTATAGCATGTTCAATAGCTTTTTGTGTAATCTCGTGAAAAACAATTCTTTTAGAATTTTTCTTGTCAAGTTTTAGAACTTCGGCTAGGTGCCATGCTATTGCTTCTCCCTCGCGGTCTTCATCAGATGCGAGATACACCATGTTAGCTTTCTTTACGTTCTCTTTGAGTTCTGTGACTATTTTTTGTTTACCCGGGTCGATTTCATAATTGGGAATAAATCCATCCTCTATATCAATACCAAGATTTTTTTTAGACAAATCGCGTATATGTCCATAACTTGATTTAACGGTATAGTCTTTACCAAGAAACTTCTCAATGGTTTTTGCTTTGGCTGGTGATTCTACAATTACAAGGTTCTTCATTTAGCGGTTTAATTGTTATTGGTTTTATAAAAATAATATCCTGTTTAACAAACTAAAAATTTTAATAATTAGCAAATTGCTGTTTTTTGCTTTGTTTTTGTTTTTCGGGTGCAAAAATAAGAGAATTAAAATTACTCTTTCGACTTTTTTTATCTAAAAACTTTATTTTAAAACTAGTTTATTTTGTACTGCAATGTGTAAACGTGTTTAATAATCAAATAGTCAGAGCGTAAAACGATATATTTATTTTTGACATATTCAATAAATATCGTGATTAAAATAAGGCTACGACATTTTTTGTACTATATTTGTCTTTTTATGGTGGATGGTTAATTGTGGTTGGTGGTTTGTGAAAGGATTTTTAACATACAGAGCATGCTCCGTATCTGCTTTCTACTTCCCACTTTTAACTTTTAACTGAATAAATATAAACAGATGAAAAAGAGACCTATATTGGCAATATATTTAATTGTATTCTCGCCAATCGTTATATTTTTTATAATACTCCTTTTAATAGGTTCAGGTGCAATGGGGTTTATGCCCGGTTTTGAAGATTTGGAGAATCCAAAGAGCAATATAGCTTCTCAGGTTATTTCGGAAGATAATATCGTTCTTGGTGGATATTTTATTGAAAATAGAACATATGCAACGTTTGATGAGCTATCTCCTCATTTAGTAACAGCTCTGTTAGCAACAGAAGATTATAGATTTGAAAAGCATGCAGGCATAGATGCAAAAGCATTATTTAGGGTATTTGTAGGTGTAATGACGGGTACAAACAAAGGTGGAGGTAGCACTATAACTCAGCAACTTGCAAAAAATCTTTTTCCTCGTGACACGGCAGAACATCGTAGTTCTATAGGGCGTATGGCGCACCTTAGTATAGCTAAATTTAAAGAGTGGGTAACAGCTGTTAAACTTGAACGCAACTATACTAAAAAGGAGATTATGGTTATGTATCTCAATACGGTTTCTTTCGGTGGTAATGCTTTTGGGATACGTTCGGCTTCTCGCACGTTTTTTAATAAATCGCCTAAAACTCTTAAAGTTGAGGAGGCTGCGGTTCTTGTTGGGCTTTTGAAAGCTCCTTCGATGTATAATCCTGTGAGAAATGCAGAACGTTCTACTCAACGTAGAAACGTCGTAATGTCTCAAATGGTTAAATATGGATATTTGTCGAAACATGATTATGATTCGCTTTCTTCTCTCCCTATTGAGCTTGATTATAATTTGTTAGATCATACAGCGGGACGAGCCACCTATTTTCGTGAAATGCTTCGAATGTACATAAGCGCTGAAAATCCGTATGAACGTAATTATCGAAATCCAGAGAGTTTCGAGAGAGATGCTGAGCTTTGGGATACAGATCCTTTGTTTGGGTGGTGTAATAAAAATTTCAAGCCTGATGGCTCAAAATATGACTTGTATCGTGATGGATTGAAAATTTGTACTACTATTAATTCAAAAATGCAAGAGTATGCCGAAGATGCTGTATTTGAGCACTTGGCTTACGAGATACAACCTGCATTTAGAGCAGAAAAACGATATAGTAAGACAGCGCCATATTCAAATGAGCTAACTCCAGATGAGGTTGATCATATTATTAAACTGTCAATTCGTCGCAGCGAACGATATAGAGTACTCAACAAATCTGGTATGACCTGGGATGAAATATTAGAAAATTTCAACACAAAAACAGAGATGAGGGTGTTTTCATATCGTGGTGATATTGACACGGTTATGTCCCCACTTGATTCAATAAAATATTACAAACATTTTCTACACTGTGGCTTTATGGCAATGGATCACCATTCGGGAGAGATAAAAGCGTATGTAGGTGGCATTAATTATAAACATTTTAAATATGATGCGGTCAAGAGTGGAAAACGGCAGGTTGGTTCAACATTTAAACCGTTTTTGTACACATTGGCGATGCAGGAAGGATATACGCCATGCTACGAAGTGCCTAATGTCCCTGTAACATTTTTACTTCCTACGGGTGATACATGGACACCGCAAAGTTCTGGCAGTACTAAGTATGATCGTCAAATGGTTACGTTGAAATGGGGCTTAGCTAATTCGGAAAATAATATATCGGCATGGTTAATGCAACAGTTTAAACCAAAAGCAGTTATCGATGTTGTTAAATTAATGGGGATTAACAGCTACATTCCAGAAGTTCCCTCAATATGCTTAGGTTCAGCCGATATATCTTTATATGAAATGGTTGGCGCATACGGAACATTCGCCAATAAAGGGATACATGTTGAGCCAATTTTTGTAACAAAAATTGAGGATAGAAACGGTAATGTTTTATCAACATTTAGCGCCAGAAAGAATGAGGCTATATCGAAAAATGCGGCTTATTTAATGATAGACTTGTTGAAAAGTGTTGTTAATCAAGGCACAAGCGTTAGATTAAGATTGAAATATGAGCTTTATGGTGAAATCGCCGCCAAAACAGGAACTACTAACAACCATTCTGATGGCTGGTTTATGGCATTAGTTCCAAAACTTACTTGTGGCGTCTGGGTAGGAGGGGAGGAGAGGTCGATTCATTTTGACAATCTAAGTATAGGACAGGGAGCTAATATGGCATTGCCCGTGTTTGCACTGTTTATTAAAAAAGTATATGCAGATCCGTCGTTAAATATCTATCCTACAGATACTTTTGAAAAACCAGAAACAATTAATTATAGTCTTGATTGTGGTACAAAAGATGATAATATTGATATATATGAAGATGAGTTTTTCAATTAGTAACGGTATTATCGTTAGTGGATTGCTATATGGTATTTGAATTTACGTAGTTATTACCAAGAAAATTTTTGGGAGAGACGATGACTAAGTCAGGAATATACACAAAACACTGATACCTCGATAATTATACTAATTGTAAATTTATAATAGTCAAATCTTTATAAAGTTTTACAATGGTATTACATGATTTTTATTATCTAATTTTATCAGAGTTTTGTGATTGATATAGGTTTAACAGAGGTGGCTTCTATTAAAACAAAACCGCTAAAGGAAGCAATATAGCCGTTTTAAGAGCTGAGCAATCAGGCAAAAATGTTGGGGAGTGTAGTCCTGCAACATCTTTTTTGTTTTTGCTTGTTACGCCAATCCTATAATAAACAGCAGGAATCAATTGAGCAAAACGAGAGAAGTCATCAGTTGTCATTCTAATTGGTAAATCAACCACATTTTCCTCTCCAAGAATGATAGAGGCAAGTTGCTTTAATTGTTCAGTCTCGTGTTCGTCATTAATCAGAACAGGATAACCATCGCGGATATTGACGCTGCCTTTACAACCAAATATTTGGCTTGTTTTTTCAACAGTGTTGACTATCTGCTCCTTGGCGGACTCGCGCCATGTTTCATTTAAGGTTCGCATTGTTCCGTGTGCAGTCGCTATTTCGGGCAATACGTTCGTGGAACCGTTAGCTTCAATTTTTCCAAAACTTAGAACAAACGGCTCGGTCTGGTTTACAAACCTTGATTTTATTTGTTGCAACGACACAATTGTTTGTGACAAAGCCAACACGACATCGTTTGCAAGGTGCGGTAATGCTCCGTGACCGCCCTTTCCCTCAATCGTAATTTCAATTTCGTCCCCTGAAGCCATATATGCTCCCGAGCGAAATCCTACCTGCCCTGTTAGCAAGTCGGGCAAAACGTGTTGTCCTATAATTAAATCGGGTTTTTTGGAGGAAAATAATCCACGCTCTATCATTTGTAATGCTCCGCCAGGAAGAGACTCTTCTGAAGGCTGAAAAATAAATGTAACTTTACCTTTTAATGAATCTATATTTTTGCTGACAATTGTAGCAATTCCAAGCAGAGCAGCCATATGAAAATCGTGTCCACAGGCGTGCATAACGCCTTTGTTTTTGCTTTTATATTCTATTTTGGTCTTCTCTTCAATGGGGAGTGCATCAAGTTCGGCTCTGAAAGCAATATGTTTTCCGGGCTGTTTGCCTTGAATTTCGCAGACGATACCTGTACCGGCAATATTTCTAATACCTGCATATGTTAATTTATTCAGCTTATCAACAATATAATGATTTGTATTAAACTCTTTTCCTGATAGCTCAGGATTCTGGTGTAACCACTTATACCAAGACTCAACCTGTGGAATAATATCTTCAACCAGCTCTTTAATCTTATTTTGTTCCATGTTTACATTGAATTTAAAAGCACAAATTATTTGTAAAGATAGTTGAAATTAACTAAAGACTTTCGTCAATTGATTAATTTGTTTAATGTAATCCATAATCCCTACGGGATTTTTTAATTGTTGTAACGTAAACAACTAGTTGTGTGCAAACTTAGAAAAACAGTGTACCTCACGATAACAGAAAAGTGCCGAAGGTGTTTTCCTGATATTGTAGCCGAATTGAAATAAAAATAGTAATTTTGCTGTTAATAAGAAATAAAATGTATTATGTCAAAAGATAAAGAAATAAAAGACGGATATATTCTTGATTTTATTTCTGGACAGGAGATAAAAGCAACGCCCGAAGAAATTGAGGCGACACAAGTTTTCTCTAAAAGACTTGTTGAGGAATATGGATACTCTAAAGAGAGCATTCAAACACGACCACAATTTTTTGTTAGACGAACACCTTCAGATGAAGCAAAAAGGGAATATCCTGTTGATATTGCTGTTTTTAACAGCAACAGCCGAATTGAAAGTGATTTGATAGGCATTGTAGAATGTAAAAAGAAATCTCATAAAGATGGTATAGAGCAGTTGAAACTGTACATGGATATGTGCAGTAATGTTCAATGGGGAGTTTGGTTTAATGGAGAAGAGCAAATTAATCTGCAAAAGATAAAAAAAGACGGAGATTTGTTGTATTTGGAAATCCCAAACATTCCAAAACAAGGACAAAGAATCGAAGACATTGGAAAATACAAACGTAAAGATTTAAAACCTGCCAAAGATTTAAAAAGCCATTTCAAAGTGATAAACAATTACCTGTATGGTAATATGAAGAAAGATGATACTTCCACCCGTAACAGGGCAAAACAGATTATCAACCTGCTTTTTTGTAAGATTTATGATGAACAATATACGGGTAAAAATGAAGAAGTATCATTTCGGGCAGGTGTTTATGAAGAAAAAGATATTGTTGAAAAAAGGATAAAAGACCTTTTTGTGCAAGTAAAATCACGGTTTAGTGATGTTTTTGATGAAGATGATGCCATAACATTAGATTCTGATTCCATTGTTTTTGCTGTCGCACAGATTCAAGAATTATGTATAACAGAATCGGAAAGGGATGTGATTGGTGATGCTTTTGAGGTTTTTGTATCAAAGGCATTAAAAGACGGAGAAGGGCAATTTTTTACACCTCGCAATGTAATTAAAATGATGGTAGATATTATTGACCCCGATGAAAACTCAATAATAATAGACCCTGCATGCGGAACAGGTGGTTTTTTGATAGAATCTTTACGACATGTTTGGGGAAAACTTGAAACGAAAGCATTAAAATTAGGTTGGTCTGAAAAACGATTAGAAGAAGAAAAACAATATGTTGCCACCACCTATTTTAGAGGTATAGATAAAGATTCTTTTGTTGCCAAAGTAACCAAAGCATACATGGCAATTATTGGCGATGGTCGAGGGGGTGTATTTTGTGAAAACAGCTTAGAAACTCCAAACGAATGGAGCAATAAATGCCAAGATAAAATTGAGTTAGGTAAATTTGATATTGTGTTTACTAATCCACCATTTGGGTCAAAAATTCCAGTAAAAGAGGAAAAAACTCTCAAACAGTTTGATTTAGGACACAAATGGAATTTTAACAAAAAAGAAAAGAAATGGGAATTACAACCAATTTTGAACAACAAAGGTTCAAAAGGCGGTGTTGAACCACAAATATTGTTTATTGAAAGATGTTTGCAGTTCTTGAAAATAGGCGGAAAAATGGCGATTGTGTTACCTGACGGCATTTACGGAAATGACAAACTTGGTTATATTCGTGAGTTTTTGAAACGCAACACAAAAATTTTAGCAATAATTGATGTTCCTTCCGAAACATTCCAACCCAATACTTCAACAAAAACAACCATTCTCGTCGCTGAAAAAATAAAAGAAAATACAATATTTGACGACCACTTCATTTTTATGGCTATATGTGAAACTTGCGGACACGACCGAAGAGGTAATCTGACAGATGATGATGATGTTGCTATGGTTAGTGCGAAGTATTTTGAGTTTGTAAAATCACCCGAAAAATTTGTGTTATGATAAAAGCATTTGCCATACAAAACGCAGATTTGGAAAACAATTTATTTCCTAATTACTATCTTTTCAAGCAGAAAATTAAAAAACATTCTGCAAGAAAAGACATAACTTCATTTAGTTTGGGCGATAAAGATGTTTTGCAAGTTTTGACAGACGGCGAACACGCAGGACAAAAGTTTGTTGAACAAGGTGCTTTATTTATTAAAAATTCTTCGGTAAAAAGATATTCCATAAACGAATTTGACGGATTTTATATTACACACGAAAAAAACGATACGCTCAAACGCTCGAAACTTCAAAAAAACGATGTGCTTTTTACCACAATCGGAAATATCGGAATTTCCGCTGTTGTAAATGAAAATGTTGAAAACGCTAACATTAACCAAAATGTTGTGCGAATAAGAATCAACGAACAATTTACAACTCCACAATACCTATCCTGTTTCCTTAATTCTAAAATAACACGTTTTCAAGTAAAGAACCTGTTTTCAGGCAATATATATCCAATGCTCTCCTATCCGAAAATTAAATCATTAAAAATTTTTATTAAGGATAAGAAAACGGAAAATACCATTACGCAAAACTTAATTAAAGCAGACCAATATCAAGTTGAAGCATTACGACTTATAAAACAAGCACAAACTATATTTTTAAAAGCATTAAATATTGATTATTCGAAAGTTATTAATAAAAAATGTTTTTCTGTATCAAATGATATATTTATACAAGAGGATATGATGACTCCCAATTATTTTTATCCACTTTTTGTTTCTACATTGAACGAAATAGAAAAACATAATATTTGTGACACGCTTGGAAATATTGCTGATTTTAAAAGAGGAAACGAGGTTGGCTCTTCAAATTATAAGGGGTATCTGGATAGAAAAGAAACCGATGTGCCTTTTATAAGAACTTCCGATTTAGTCAATTATGACTTTGATGCTTATCCCGATTATTTCATAGAAAACTCTATATACAAGGAAATTGGGCAAGAAGTAAAAGAGCGAGAAATTTTGTTTACAAAAGATGGCAAAATTGGACTTGTAGCGATGACAACTGATTTTGATAAGTGCATATTAGGAAGTGGGATATTGCGAATTATTGCAAAAGAAGAAAAAGTAAATCCATTTTATCTTTTTATTGTCCTTTCGATAAAAGAAATAGGATTTTATCAAGCACAACAGAGAACAGTTGTAGCTTCTACTATTCCGCACTTACGGGAAGATAGAATTAGTGATTTTAAAATTCCTTTGATTAAGAATCAAACTGAAATTATCTCTTTGACAAGTAAAGCTTTCGATTTAAAAAACCAGAGAAAATCACTAATTGCTGAATCAAGAATTTTACTTGAAAATAGTTTGGATTTTTAGAAATTAATCAGATACGGTAGAAAGTTTCATAACAATAGACGGCAAAAAAGAAAAAGTTGAATCTACCAAGTTTATAGCCCGCTCAAACATTATCGCAGTTTGACAGGAAAGTACCACGCAATCCGCTACTGCTCTTACAATTTACCGATGATACTATAATAATCTCGGAAACACAAGGTTTTTTGCTAAATTTGTGCACTTGTATTATTTTAAAATGGGTAAAATAAAACTCTATTTGTCGTTGGTAAAATTTAGTCATACGTTGTTTGCTATGCCTTTTGCAATTGTGGGGTTTTTTATAGCAACAAACTATTATAATTATGGTTTTGATATCGAAACTCTCGTTTATGTTTTACTCTGTATGGTTTTTGTCCGCAATGCTGCTATGGCATTTAATCGTTATGTCGATAAGCGCTTTGATAAAGAAAACGAGCGTACATCAGGTCGTGAAATACCAAAAGGGCTTATAAAACCATCGAATGCACTGATTTTTGTTATAATCAATTCTGCTGCATTCATTGTTGTTACTTGGTTTATCAACAGACTATGTTTCTATTTAAGTCCAATAGTTTTACTTGTTGTTTTGGGATATAGTTTCACAAAGCGATTTACATTTATTAGCCACTACATTTTAGGTATAGGATTGGGATTGGCTCCAATAGGCGCATTTTTGGCTGTTTCGGGCGAATTTAGAATTTTGCCGATACTTTTAAGCATTGCTGTTTGGGCTTGGGTTAGTGGTTTTGATATTATCTATTCTGTTCAAGATGAGGAGTTTGACCGTCAAAACAGACTTTTCTCGATACCAGCCTATTTTGGGACAAAACGAGCATTATATATTTCGCGGTTAACGCATTTTATATCAGCAGCTTTTATTATTGCAACTGTTTTTATTGGAGGCTTTGGTTATAAGTATGTGTTGGCGGTATCTGTTTTTTGTGGATTATTAATCTATCAGCATACAATTGTAAAAGCAGATGATTTAAGTCGAGTCGATTTTGCATTTTTTAATTTGAACGGTCTAGCTTCTGTTCTTTTTGCCATTTTGGCAGTGTGGGAGCTGTTGGAAATTGGAAATTAGAAGTCGGAAGACAACAAAACTGAATTTAAAATCAGAATATTATATCTTTTTTAATGGTAAAAATAGGAGATATTGAGTTACGCGATAAGCCGCTTTTTTTAGCGCCAATGGAAGATGTTACAGATATTACCTTTAGGTATATATGTAAACATTTTGGGGTTGATGTAATGTGTTCTGAGTTTGTTGCAGCAGAGGCACTTATACGCTCAATTAAAAAGTCAACAGAAAAACTTGTTATGTTTGATTACGAACGACCAATGGCTGTTCAAATTTTTGGAAACAATCATGACTCAATGGTTGAGGCGGCAAAGGTTGCAGAGTCATATAATCCCGATTTTATTGATATCAACTTTGGCTGTCCTGTAAAAAAGATTGCAACAAAAGGCTCAGGTGCAGGTATGTTGCGCACACCCGAACTGATGGTCGAAATCGCAAGCTCAATAGTTAAAGCTGTTAAGCTACCTGTTACTGTAAAAACTCGGCTTGGCTGGGATGAGAACTCAATAATTATCGAAGAATTGGCAGAGAAACTTCAAAACGTTGGTATAGCAATGCTCGCCATTCACGGAAGAACAAGGTCGCAGTTTTACAGGGGTGTTGCTGACTGGGAGCCGATTGGCAGAGTAAAAAATAATCCTCGCATAAAGATACCTATTATCGGAAATGGCGATATAAAAACTCCGGAAGATGCAAAAAATGCTTTCGACAAATATGGTGTCGATGGAGTAATGATTGGGCGCGGAGCTATCGGTAAGCCATGGATATTTAAAGAGATAAGACACTATTTGGATACAGGAGAATATTTGCCTCCACTGACTGTGACAGAAAGGGTTGAACTAACGCATATGCACCTTTTAAAAAGTATTGAAAATAAGGGCGAAAAATACGGAGTTTTGGAGATGCGTCAGCACTTTAGCAACTATTTTAAAGGACTTCCGAATTTTAAAGAGACAAGATTGAAGTTAGTTACAGCACCAACGTATGACGAGGTTGTCGAAATTTTAAACCATATCAAACAAGAGTGGGGCGATATGCCGCTACAGAATAATCATTTAGTTGACAATTGTTGTAAGAAACTGGAAGACATGTAGTTAAATCTGTAATACGACCGAAAACATTTTCCCGTAAAATATCGATAAACTAAAATCACTATCTTTGCCCACTCTTTTTTTAATGTAATAACACGTAATAGTTATGACCGAAATATCATCAAGATACAATCCTGCCGAAACCGAAGACAAATGGTATAAATATTGGCTTGACAATGGTTTTTTTAATTCCGATCCTGATAATCGCGAGCCATATTGCATTGTTATTCCGCCACCAAACGTGACAGGTGTGTTGCATATGGGACACATGTTAAACAATACCATTCAAGATATTTTGGTGCGCCGTGCACGGATGCAAGGGAAAAACGCATGTTGGGTTCCCGGAACTGACCATGCATCTATTGCTACCGAAGCTAAAGTTGTGGAAAAACTTAAAAATGAGGGAATTGAGAAATCATCACTTACACGTGAACAGTTTCTCGACCACGCTTGGGAGTGGAAAGAAAAGCACGGCGGTATTATTCTCGAACAGCTAAAGAAATTAGGCGCTTCGTGCGATTGGCGAAGAACAAAGTTTACTATGGACGAGCCGTTGTCGCAAAGCGTTTTAAAGGTTTTTGTCGATTTATATAACAAAGGACTTATCTATCGTGGCGTGAGAATGGTAAACTGGGATCCGCAAGCGCTTACCGCAGTTAGCGATGAGGAAGTTGTTCATCGCGAAGTGGAGTCGAAACTTTACTATCTGCGTTATTTTGTAAAAGATGACCCAACACAATATATAACCATTGCCACAACTCGTCCTGAAACAATTTTAGGCGATACTGCCGTTTGCGTTAACCCCAACGACAGCAGATTTAAGAATCTTGTTGGCAAGGAGGTGCTTGTTCCGCTGATAAACAGGGCAGTTAAAGTCATTGAAGATGAATATGTTGATATGGAGTTTGGAACGGGAGCTTTGAAAATTACTCCTGCCCACGACATCAACGACTACGAAATAGGAAAGCGGCATGAACTCGATTTTATAGATATATTCAATCCGAACGGAACTCTGAATGAAAAGGCAACTTTGTATATCGGAAAAGATCGCTTTGATGTTAGAAAAGAGATTGTTAACGATTTGGAAAAGGCTGGAAATTTGGTAAAAACAGAGTCTTATGTCAATAAAATTGGTTTTTCGGAACGCACAGATGCTGTTATTGAACCCAAACTCTCATTGCAGTGGTTTTTGCGAATGAAAGACTTAGCCGAACCTGCGCTTGAAGCAGTTATGAGCGACAGGGTTAAATTTTATCCTGCAAAATTCAAGAACACATACAAATATTGGATGGAAAATATTCAGGATTGGTGTGTTAGCCGTCAGTTGTGGTGGGGACAACGTATTCCCGCTTACTATCTACCTAATAATAAGGATTATGTTGTGGCTTTGACAATTGAAGAGGCACTTGTTTTGGCAAAAGAGAAAACAGGAGACAATAGTCTTACAGTCAAAGATTTACGTCAAGACGATGACTGCCTTGATACTTGGTTTTCATCGTGGTTGTGGCCCATGACGGTTTTTGATGGAATTAATAATCCAGATAATCCCGATATCAAATACTACTATCCTACAAATGATTTAGTTACCGCTCCAGAGATTATGTTTTTCTGGGTTGCACGAATGATTATGGCGGGATTGGAGTATCGAAAAGAGATACCCTTTTCGAGTGTCTATTACACAGGAATAGTTCGCGACCAAAAGAGACAAAAAATGTCTAAATCGCGTGGCAATTCGCCTGACCCCATTGAATTAATGAAAACTTATGGCGCTGACGGAGTGAGAGTTGGCATGTTGCTCTGCTCTCCTGCCGGAAACGATTTGCTTTACGATGATTCGCTACCCGAACAGGGAAGAAATTTTGGAAACAAAATTTGGAATGCATTCCGACTTGTAAAATCGTGGATTGTAGATAACTCTGCAAATCAGCCACTTTCGGCAAAACAAGGTATTGATTGGTTTAACAACAAATTGAATCTTGCAATATCACAAATTGATGACCATTTCAATAATTATCGTATCAACGAGGCTCTGATGACAGTTTATAAACTCTTCTGGGACGATTTTGCAAGCTGGTATCTTGAGATTGTCAAACCTGCTTTCGGAACCCCAATGGACAGCACAACATATAGCGCAACAGTCGGATTTTTCGATAAAATGTTACGCTTGTTGCATCCATTTATGCCATTTATTACCGAAGAGATTTGGCAAAATCTTGAACAACGCAAAGCAGGAGAGTCAATAATGGTAAGCGAAATGCCTAAGTGTCAAGATTATGACGATTCCAAAATTGAATTGTTTGATATACATTGCGAGATTATTAGTGCAATCAGAACTATACGCACCGAAAAAAATATCCCTTTTAAACAGGCTATTTCGGCATCGTTGAAATCGGGGGACGACAACTTTAAACTCGAATACGGCGCAATAGTCGAAAAACTTACAAATATTGAGAATTTCGACTTGGTAAACGAGAAACAGGATGGCGCTGTAGTCCAAATGGTTCGCACACACGAGCTTTTTGTAAATCTCTCGGGATTGATTGACAAAGACGAGGAGATAAAAAAATTACAAGCAGAATTAGATTATACAAAGGGATTTCTAACCTCAGTAATGAAAAAATTGGGCAATGAGAAGTTTGTTAATTCTGCGCCAGAAAAAGTAGTCGAAGCAGAACGCAAAAAACAGGCTGATGCAGAGGCAAAAATTGCTGCAATTGAAGCACAACTGAAAGCAATTAGCAATTAGCAATGAACAATGTGCAATGAGCAATGAACAATTAAAATAGGGTTACTGATTTCTAATTGTTTTAAGCTAAATTAATATGTGTTCTTATTTTTTTGACTTTACAAACTTTTAACTTTATAAACTTTTATCTTTTTATTCTGATGAGGGTTTTAGTAACAGGCGCAACAGGTTTTATAGGAAGCTATATTTGTCAAGAGCTTGACAACTATAGAGATGTGGAGCTTGTAGGTTGTGTTAGAGGCGATAAGAGGCTTAACAGTTTGTATGCCAAAAGGATTAAGGTTGATTTTTTGACAGATGGGTTTGAAAACGTCATTGCTCAAGCTAAACCCGATGTAATTGTCCATTCGGCTGCAATATCGCGAGTGGATTATTGCGAAGAGAATCGCCAAGAGGCTTGGAAAGTAAATGTTGAAGCTACCGAAAAAATTGCGCAAACGGCATCAAAAATCGGCGCTCGAATGGTTTTTATTAGCTCTGATTTTGTTTTTAGTGGACAAAATCAGTTTGAGACCGAAGAGTCTGCCACTAATCCTGTAAGCTTTTATGGAGAGACAAAAGTAGCAGCTGAGCAAAAGGTTGTGGAAAATTGCGCTAACCAATTAATTATAAGACCTGTATTGGTTTACGGAATACCCTTACAACAAGGCGCTTACAATATTGTTACCATGATTGCGAAGAACTCGAAAGAGGGTAAACCTCTGAGAATAGTGTCAGAC
>Ga0208694_1001509_pt1 | contig 28001 bp, 18 predicted proteins | sample AD_UKC078_MetaG_FD_184442 | JGI IMG/M metagenome (GOLD analysis project Ga0208694, IMG submission 184442) | Active sludge microbial communities of municipal wastewater-treating anaerobic digesters from USA - AD_UKC078_MetaG (SPAdes) (version 2) | ecosystem: Engineered > Bioreactor > Anaerobic >...
CCATAAATTTTAGAAGAATTTAAAACTTTTGGTAAAATTTGTTTCGGGATATTAAAATATTCAAGAATTTTTTCGTCCCAAACCAAGTTGTGAATATCAAACAACATAGTTCGAGAAGCATTTGAATAATCCGTAACATGAAGTTTTTTACCACTTAAATTCCAAACCAACCAAGTATCAACTGTTCCAAAAAGGAGTTCTCCATTTTCTGCTTTTTGTCGAGCATTATCCACATTGTCTAATATCCACTGAATTTTAGAAGCAGAAAAATAAGCATCAACTACAAGTCCAGTTTTATCATTAACATAATTTCCAAACTCAGAATTTCGTAAATTTTCACAACATTCAGCGGTTCTTTTATCTTGCCACACTATTGCATTATAAACAGGTACGCCTGTGTTTTTGTCCCAAACAATTGTCGTCTCGCGTTGATTAGTTATTCCTATTCCTATAATGTCATTATTGTTTATAGATAATTTTGCAAGTAATTTTCTAGCAACATAAACTTGAGTTTCATAAATTTCTATTGCATTTTGTTCTACCCAGCCAGGTTTATGAAAAATTTGTTTAGTTTCAGATTGTTCAATACCTACAATATCAAAATTATCATCGAACAAAATTGCTCTTGAAGATGTTGTGCCTTGGTCGAGTGCTAAAATATATTTTTTAGACATTTTATATTATAAATGCTTTGTTATCCAATTCAAAATATCAGTGTAAACCTCTTCTTTATTTATTTCGTTCAAGATTTCGTGTCGAGCTTCGGGATATAGTTTTAAATCAACATTTGAAAGTCTTGCTTTTTTATAAAATTCTACAGCTTGTTCCACACCTTTTCCATAATTTCCAACTGGGTCTTTATCTCCTGAAATAAATAATAGAGGTAAATCTTTTGCTATTTTTTTTGCTTTATTTAATTGATTTACATGCAGTAAGCCAGCAAAAAAGTTATAATAAAAAGAAGATGAAAAAACTCCGCCACAATAAGGATCGTCAATATATTCGTCAATAATTTTTTGATCTCGAGTTAACCATTGATATGGTTTATCATAAGGTTTATTAAAACTTGAAAACGACAATTTATCTAACAGTTTAGCTGGTTTTGCAGGACTTCTAAAATTACATTGTTTCCAAGCAATAGCTTTTGCAATGTTTAAAATAAAATTTGAATTTGTTCCTGTTCCTGAAAGTATTACTCCATTTAATCCTCTGCTATATTTTGTTATAAAAGAGCGTGCTAAAAAAGATCCCATGCTATGCCCTAATATAAAGTTTGGTTTATCTGGAAATTTTTTTGCTGTAATATCGTTAAGAATTTTTAAATCGTCAACTATTGTAAACCAAATGCCTTTTTTTGCCCATACTCCATATTCTCCAGGTCTTAAACAATTTTTTCCATGTCCTCTATGATCTGAGGCATAAACAGCTGCTCCATGATTACACAAAAATTCTGCAAAATGAGTATATCTCTCAGAATGTTCTGCCATTCCATGAAAAATCTGCACAACAAATTTTACATCATCTATATTATCAGGTAAAAATTCGTTATAAAAAATATCTTTTCCATCAGAAGTTCTGAACCAATTTTCAATTACTTTCATTTTTTACACTAAATAATCACAAACTTAATCATTAATTTCAAAAAGTTTATATAAATCTTTAAGTTTATATTCTAAAATTACATGTTTAATTTCTTCCCACAAAGATTGATTTATCGGCACTCCTGTTTTCGACCTTTCTAAAAAAGCTTCATACTCTTTTTCGCCTGCAGTATAAATTCTTTCTTTTCCAGGCATTTTCTTAGAATTTCTTAAATCTCTTAAAATATTTCCTGTTGCTTTTTTAAATTCATCTAGTTCAATAAAAGCTTCGATATTTATTGCTATAAAGAAATGTCCTAATCTGTATGGCACTTTTTTCCCATTTTCAAAACCAAGTAGTGCTTTCATAAAGCCTCCTCCTTGCAAAGCAGCAGATAGAATTTCTACAACAGTAGCATAGCCATAACCTTTATATCCTGCTGTTTCTTCTCCTATTCCACCTAGAGGTGTAAGTGCTGCATTTCCATCAACTAAATCTTGCAAAACCTGCTTTGAGTCTGTTTTTGATTCACCATTTTTGTCAATAGCCCAGCCTTTTGGTAAATCTTTTCCTATTTTTGCATAATATTCAAACTTACCTCTTTGGCTTACCGAGGTTGCACAATCTAAAAAGAAAGGAAATTCTTCATCGCTTGGCATCACAAAAGTAAGAGGATTTGTTCCCAACATATTTTCCACACCAAAAGTAGGTGCTATAGATGGTCGTGCATTGGTTCCTGTAATTCCTATCATTCCTTCTTTTGCTGCCATAAGACCATAATATCCGGCAATTCCATAATGAGAACTATTTCTTACCGCTACCATTCCCATACCATAGACTTTGGCTTTTTCTATACAAATTTCCATTGCTTTTTTAGAAACCACATGTCCCATTCCGTTATTTGCATCTAAAACAGCGGTTGTAAAAGTTTCACGAATAGTATCTATTTTTGTTACAGGATTTAAAATTCCATCTTTAATTCTATCTAAATAAATTGGTTTTAGCCTATTTATTCCATGAGAATCTATTCCTAATTTATCGGCTTCTAACAAAACATCAGCAACAATTTTAGCGTCATTTTCAGGCACTCCTGCTGCGACTAATGCTTGAATAGAAATTTTTTCTAAAGTTTCAAAATTCAAATAATGCATCTTGTAATTTTTCACAAATATAAAAAACAAAATTATAATTTTTAACTCATTTTATAAAACAATATTAATCTATTTTTTTATTGCAATTAAATTTCTTATTTTTACAAAAAAAATTAGTAATTATGAAACGCGATAAAAAAGTATTTGAAATTATTGAAAAAGAAAGAGCCAGACAATTGCATGGCATAGAATTAATTGCTTCAGAAAATTTTGTAAGTGAACAAGTTTTAGAAGCTATGGGTTCAGTATTGACAAATAAATATGCAGAAGGTTATCCTGGCAAGAGATATTATGGTGGTTGTCAGTTTGTTGACCAAACCGAACAGTTAGCAATTGACAGATTAAAAGAATTGTTTGATGCAGAATATGCAAATGTTCAGCCACACTCTGGCGCACAAGCTAATGCCGCTGTATTTTTAGCATGTTTAAAACCTGGCGACACTTTTATGGGCTTTGATTTGGCTCATGGCGGACACTTATCTCATGGTTCTCCAGTAAATTTAAGTGGAATTTTGTATAATGCAATTTCGTACAAAGTGAAAGAAGAAACTGGCACTGTTGATTACGACGAAATGGAAAAACTTGCTTTAGAACAAAAGCCAAAAATGATTATTGGCGGTGCATCTGCTTATAGCCGTGAGTGGGATTATAAACGTATGCGCGAAATTGCAGATAAAATAGGTGCTATTTTTATGGTTGATATGGCTCACCCAGCTGGTTTAATTGCTGCAGGCTTGTTGAACAATCCAGCAAAATATGCACATATTGTAACTTCTACAACTCACAAAACTTTAAGAGGTCCACGTGGTGGTATTATTATTATAGGTAAAGATTTTGAAAATCCTTGGGGAATAACAACTCCAAAAGGACAAATAAAAATGATGTCAGATGTTATTAATTCGGCTGTTTTCCCTGGTATGCAAGGTGGTCCACTCGAACACGTTATTGCAGCTAAAGCAGTAGCTTTTGGCGAAGCTTTAAGTCCAGAATTTAAAGAATACCAAAAGCAAGTTAAGAAAAATGCAGCTACTATGGCAAAAGCATTTATAGACGCTGGATATAAAATTATTAGTGGCGGAACAGATAACCACTCTATGTTAATTGATTTAAGAACTAAATATCCTGATGTTACAGGAAGACAAGTTGAAAATGCTTTGGTGCAAGCAGATATTACAATTAACAAAAACATGGTTCCTTTCGATACTCGTTCTCCTTTCCAAACCTCAGGTATTAGAATTGGAACGCCAGCTGTTACAACACGTGGGTTAAAAGAAAATCACATGCCAATTATAGTTGACTTAATCGACAGAGTTATTGCCGACTATACTAACGAAAACGTATTAGCTAAAGTAAGAGCAGAAGTGAACGAAATGATGAAACCATTTCCATTGTTCTCTTACTAAATAATAATTACCTTATAAAATAAAAAAAGTTATCCCAATTCAGGATAACTTTTTTTTATACATATATATAATAAAGTTTATAACAAGAATTTGGTTTTTATTATTAATTGTATTTCCTTTACACCTAAATTATTATTAACAAAATTAAATTTAAAATTATGAAAAGAATTGGATTATTAGTAGCAATTGTGGCATTTGCTTTATGCCTTGTATCTTGTGGGAAAAGCGGTCCTACTGCAGACGCTGAAAAAATGGTAAAAGTAGCTAAAGAACTTAAAGTTACTGTAAACAAAGCATCAGAAGACGGCAAAGTTTCAGACGAAGAAGCTGAAAAAATTAACTCTGCATTAAAAGAATTTTACGATTTGTTAATGGAGTTTGAGAAAAAGTATGAAAATGACGAAGAAGCAGAAAAAGAATTTGAAGAATACCTTGAAAGTGAAGAAAATGAAAAACTAGGTGAGGAAATTGAAGAAGCAATGGGAAAACTATCTCAATGTGAAGGCTTTGATAAAATTGACCTAGGAGCTTTTATGTAAAAACATATCGCTTTATAATATAAAAAAGTTATCCCAATTCAGGATAACTTTTTTTTTATACCTAATATTTCAAACTAACAGAGATATTTTATTATCCCATAAATATTCAATTACCGACTTCGACATTCAGTTCAATCGCTTTGTATGTATTTAAGTGTTAGAGTTTTTAAAAAAGAGGAAATAGAATAAGTAGATTTAAAAATTTATCTTATTCTTCAAAATCATCATGTTTTTTGCTTTTATAATTTTGATTATAATCTCCACGTCTGTGTGTATGTTCACGACGTTTAGGGTTATAATGTCCTTTTCTCTCATTATGATTTTCTGTTCTTTCGTGTGCTTGACTAACAACAATTGTGCGTCCTTCAAGTTCTGCACCGTTTAATTCTTCAATAGCTTTTTTAGCAGCCTCATCGTCTTTCATTTCTACAAAACCATAGCCTTTGCTTCTTCCTGTAAATTTGTCAGTAATAATTCTTGCTACGCTAACTTCTCCGTACTCTTCGAAGAATGACTGTAAATCGCTGTCCTTCACTGAGTAAGGTAAGCTTCCAATAAAAATATTCATTCTAAAATTTTAATTAAATTAAGACGCAAAGGTAATCCAATAATTTAGAACAACACAAAAATAAATGGAAAAAATAAAATAAATTTGCACATCGTTCAACATGCTAATAATCAATGGCTTACACTGAAAGGATTTTCGCTATTCCAAGCTTTAGTCCTCGTATGGCGGCTCAATTAATTTTAGATTTTGAGGTAACTTGAATTTTAAATATTTTATAATTCTATTTTCTTGATTCCACATTTTTTCATAATGTGTTTTTATTGTTAAAGCTCCTGTATAGTATTTAGACTCATACAAATTATCTGTATCAACTATTACTTCCAAATTGTTTAAGGAAACTACAGATTTAGTATATTCATACAAAGTGTCGTCATCAGTTTTTAAATTAACAAAGCCATCATCTATTAAAAATTTTTGGTATCTAGACAAAAACTCCGAAGAAGTCAATCTTTTTCTAATTCTTTTGCGTGGTCCTTTTTGTGGGTCTGGAAAAGTAATCCAAATTTCGCTAACTTCGTTTTTAGCAAAGCAAAATGGAGTAAATTCTACTCTTGTTCGTAAAAACGCAACATTTTTTAAACCCAAATTCAAAACATCGCTAGCACCTCTCCACATTCTTGCTCCTTTTATATCCACACCTATATAATTATTTTGTGGATATTGCTTTGCTTGTCCGACAGTATATTCTCCTTTTCCACAACCTAATTCAACAATTAAAGAATTTTCATTTTTAAAAAAATCCTTAGCCCAATTAGCTTTCATTTCATAATCACTAGGATTTTGAAAATTGAATTGAGGTTCAAAAAAATGCTCAAACGTTTTGTTTTGTGCAAACTTTTCTAACTTTCTTTTTGCTGACATTTATAATTTATTTTGCATCAACTTTTTCTACTCTTAAACCCATTTGCGCTATACCCGGCAATTGCTCCATTCGCATAGCCTGTTCATATTCAACCGAATATTTTCCTTTATGAGCAAACCTAACATTCATTTTCCAGGGCATTTGCAAATTTAAAATATCGCCACCTTTTCCATACCATTTTCCTAAATCGTCGGCTAAATTACACTCAAGAGTATCTATTTGAACTAAACCATTTGGTGCCGAAGACTTTACAAAAAGCCAAATGTTTTTATACTGATAATTAGAAGCATGTCTAATATGTATATAAACATTGTGAAGAGCAAGAGTGTCATCTATCTCGAACACAAAATTTATTTTTTGTTTATTGTCCCACACATCACCGGGTATTTCTTCAAAGCCTTCATATACCTTATTTCTATCACAAGAAACAAAGAAAACGTTTGAAAACACAATTAGTAAAATAAAAACTTTTTTAATTCTTTTTTTCATTTGGCTTGCGGTATTTAGTACGTCTGTTTTTGTTTCTTCTATTTTTTTGTTTTGGTTTTTGAGGAGTATCAAACCTAGTTAAACTATCTGAATTTAATTCTTCTTTAAAACTCAAGCTAATTTTAGGGCTAACTTTACTATTTTCATCAAAAACTTTTTCAGGGAAAATTCCTTTTTTATTTAATTCTATTATTTCTTTTACTTTATCAACATCTAAAGCTCTAATAACAGGGATGTCGTTTATCTTAATTTCATAATACATTAAATTTTTAAAGACATCGTTTTTAATATGTATAGCTTCTCCCTCTGCTAATTTAAGATTTATGTTGTCGTCAGGAAAATTTTTTCTTGCATCTAAATAAACTTCAAGTTCATAGTTTAAACAACATTTAAGCTTACTGCATTGTCCTGCGAGCTTTTGAGGATTTAAAGACAGCTCTTGCAATCGTGCCGAATTTGTTGAAACGGAAACAAAATCATATATCCAAGTAGTGCAGCAAAGTTCTCTTCCGCAAGGACCAATTCCGCCAATTTTTCCTGCTTCCTGTCTTGCTCCTATTTGCTTCATTTCAATTCTAATTTTAAACTCTTCAGCCATCTTTTTGATAAGCTCTCTAAAGTCAACTCTATCTTCGGCAATGTAATAAAATATGGCTTTTGTCTTATCGCCTTGAAACTCCACATCACCAATTTTCATTTCCAAACCAAGGCTATCGGCAAGTTCACGCGTTCTGAGCATTGTTGGAATTTCAAGAGAAATCGCATCTTTCCATTTTTGAATATCATGAGCGCGAGCTTTTCTATATATTTTTTTAAAACTCTGATCTTTTGCAAATTTTTGTCTATTCACATGTTGATTTGCAAGATTTCCAATAGCCGACACTATTCCAATATCATGACCCGGAGAAGCTTCTACTGCAACAATATCTCCAATTTTCAGCTGTAAATCGCTAGCATTTAAAAATATTTCTTTTCTAGTATTTTTAAATCTTACTTCAATATATTTATTTTGTGCTAGAGGATCGTCAATATCTCCTAACCAATCAAAAACATTAAGTTTGTAACAACAAAAATCTCTGCTTACATTAGACGTTGTCTCATCAACTTTATCAACTAAGCAACCTCTTTCATATTCTCTATCTGCCATTTTACTATTTTCTAATTACTCTCATTACCAAAAAAGCTATATCTGTAAAGATAATTTTTGCTGCTCCATTTCTTTCTATACCATAATGAGCATCATCAAAAATTTTTGCAATACTGTTCACATTTTCACTGTTTAAAAACCTAGCGAAATTTCTTGCAAACTCTTCTTCTTCTTTTGTTAGGTAATAAATATTATTATCATTAAAATTATAAACAAAATTTTCTCTAATCAAAATACTACTGTATTTCAAAAAACTTTTTTGTGGTTCTCTACCTATTTTAGCCATGTCTTCTGCCCATGTCAAAGCTTCTGCAATATTTCGCGAATATGTTAATCGCATAAAATGAATAAATTGCTTTAAGTTAAACTTATTTTCTTCATTTGCCAAAATTTGTTGCTTAGCTTCAACATAACTGCCATTGCTTATTCTCACAATATCTTTAGCTTCTTGAGCCGAGAGATTATATTTGTCGATAATATGCTTTTCCATTATATCATCGTCAATTCCCAAAATTTTTACCGCTTGAGTTCTCGACAAAATTGTTGGAAGTACCGATTCTCTTTCGTCGCTTACCAATATAAATATTGTATTGTGAGGAGGCTCTTCTAATATTTTTAATAATTTATTGGCACAAGAAACGTGCATTTTTTCTGGCAACCAAATTATCATTATTTTATATTCCGACTCAAAAGATTTTAAGCTAAGTTTTCTAATAATCTCGGCAGATTCGTCAACCGAAATTAAACCTTGCTTGTTTTGAGAGCCTAAATTTTGCATCCATTCGTTATATGAAACATAAACATCGTTTAAAATCATTTCTCTCCATTCGGAAATAAAAGCATCAGAAATTTTCTTTTTGCCCGCTTCCGTAATTACTGGAAATACAAAATGTAAATCGGGGTGAATTAATTTTTCATATTTTTTACACGAAGGACATTGCCCACAGCTATCGTTTTCTTGTTTGTTTGTGCATGATAAATATTGAGCAAAAGCAATTGCCAAGCCGAGTTTTCCCGAACCAGCAGTTCCAAAAAATAAATAAGAATGGCTTACTCTATTATTCACATAACTCTGAATAAGCTTCTCTTTTATTTCACTTTGACCTAATATTTCTTCAAATTTCATAAGCAAAAATCACAAGATACAAAATTAAACAAAAATTTCAATTCATATTCTTATTAATTTATAATTTTGCCAAATGCAAATAATTATTGAGCAAATATTAGTTTTAGCACTAATTGCCATTATTGGTTTAATTGCCTTTAAGCTAAAAGCCATAACCAAAGAACATAATGCTGGCTTAGTAAAAGTAATTTTAAAAATTACTCTTCCAATTTTAATTTTTACAACTTTTGCTAATACAAATCTTGATAAAGAGATTATTCAAAACTTTCCTATTGTTTTTGTTTCTGCTTTTATAAGCGTGATTTTGCTGTATTTTCTCAGTAATATCAGTGCTAAAATTTTAAAATTAGATAAAGAAAACAAAGCCCTGCACAACACTCACACAATGTTTGGGAATACAATTTTTCTTGGTTTTCCGCTTTTAGATGCACTTTTTCCTGGTGGCGAAGGTTTAATTTATGCAACAATTTTTCAATTAGCTCACGATTCGCTTATGTGGACTTGGGGAATTGTAATAATGAGCAAAGCTTCAAATAAAAATCTTGAAAAAAACAATAAAAAACACTTGCTAAATCCAATAAGTCTTGCTTTTGCTGTGGGTTTAATTTTTATGATTTTTAAAATAAAACTTCCAGATTTAATTTTAAAACCTTTACTCGGCGTTGGACATACAACTATTTATATATCAATGATTTACGTTGGAGCAGTTTTAGCTCAAGCAAAATTAAAACCATTAATTCAAAATTTGCGTTCTTATATTTTAAGTTTTAATAAATTAATTTTCGCTCCTTTAGTTTTAGCTCTTATTTTATTTTTAGTTAAAAGTCTTGGGTTAAATATTTCAGACACTGCTTTTATTTGTGCAGTACTTCAATCAGCAATGCCTTGTATGATAATCATTTCCGTATTAGCCGAAGACTTAGGATTAAACGCAAAACAAGCAGTTGAAAATATTTTGGTTAGCTCTGTGCTTTCAATTTTTACCTTGCCGTTTATTTATTGGGTAATTTTGAGTTTTTAGTTTTGAGTTGGAGAGTTTTGAGTTTTTTAGTTAAACTTTAAAAAACTTTTGCCTTAAATTAACCTTGAATTTTGGTTTAACCGAGTTTGTTGTGTTGCCAAAATTCAGTTAAAAGTTGAAAGTTAAAAGTTAAAAGAGCCTTTATGTTTGGCTTTGGTAAAACCCATAAGTTTGCTAAATTTTATAAACTTTTAATTTTGTGCTACCCTTACGGGTGTGGGTTGTGGAGAGATATATCTATTGACAATCAAATATTTACCTTTTTTAAAAACTTGATGGACTTTAAAAACTTTACGAACTTTATAAACTTTTAACTTTTAACTGAGATGCTATTACAAATCTGTCTTTAGCATTAAAATCTTGAATTATTTCAATTTTAGAAAAGCCATAATTCTCGCAAATTTCAGCAACTTCTTTTCCGAACATTTCGTTTATTTCAAAAAATAAAACTCCGCCTGATTTTAAATGCTGTTTTGCAAATTTTGTAATTGCTTCATAATATATCAAAGGGTTATCGTCTGAAACATAAAGTGCTTTTTCTGGTTCATAATCAACAACATTTTTTGACATTAGCTTTTTTTCTGAATTTGTTACATAAGGTGGATTTGAAACTATAATATCAAAAAATACTTGCTCGAAAAATTTATCTTCTTCCGATAAAATATCACAACAATAAAAACACAAATCCACATTGTGATAATCAGCATTTTTACTGCAAACATCTAAAGCTGCTGCAGAAATATCAACTACGCTAAGTTCTGCATTTTTCAAATTCTTTTTTAAACTAATAGCAATATTTCCTGAACCTGTTCCAATATCAAGAATTTTTAAATTTTCTTTGGTAGAATAAAGCTTAATAATTTTATCAACTAAAATTTCTGTTTCTTGACGTGGAATTAATACTCGTTTGTCAACAAAAAACTCTAAACCGTAAAAATAAGCCTTATTTAAAACATATTGAATTGGCTCTCCACTAATTAATCTGTCTTTTTTATTTTCAAGCTTTGAAAATTCTTCACTGCTTAAAACTTCGCTCTTTTTTAATAAATATTCGGTATTATTGAAATTTAAAATCTCTTTTATATAAAATTCTGCTATTGATTTTCTTTCTTCAAAATTATAAAATTCTGGAAGCAAATCCTGTATTTCCAAGCTATATTGCTGTATAGTTTTCAATCTAAAAAATTTTTGGCACTAAATTTGGTTATTTATAAATAGTAACTTTTTTGAAAATGTCTGAATTTCCTCCGATGTCAATTCTTAGCCCTAAGAAAATCGGAGGTTTTTTTTATCTTATTATTTCAATTTCACCATTTTTTAAAACTCTAACAACATCTGAACTTCGTGCTTTACTTAATTCATCTAATCGCAAAGGCACAATATAATCCACTGCCATTTTTATTTCATTTGACACATCAAAATAACCCAAAGGCGGATTTTGTCCCGAAAGATTTGCCGAAGTCGAGACTATTGGTCGTCCAAATTCTTTAATTAGAGATTTGCAAAACTCGTCTCTTGTAACCCTAATACCAATAGTGTTGTCGGCAGCAATTAAATTTTTAGCAATTTTTTTCGGTTTAGGATAAATTATTGTTAAAGGTCGAGTTGAAGCGTCTATTAGTTTTAAAGCCATTGCTGGCACTTCTTCAACATAGTTTGCCAACATTTCTATAGAGTCAACCAAAATCAACATGCTTTTTGTTATATCTCTATATTTAATTGTATAAATATTTCTAACAGCTACTTCATCTAAAGCATCGCAACCAATACCCCAAATTGTGTCTGTAGGATATAATATTGTTCCACTATTTTTAAGCACTTTTATTGCTTCTGCCACTATTTCTTCTTTCATAAATTTTGATATACTCTATATAAATTTTTAATCATATTTTCAATGTTAAAATCCTTTACTCGCAATTTTGCTTTTTCAATGAGTTCTAATTTTAGCTTTTCGTCTTCTAAGATATTTTTTATTGCTAAGCCAATGCTTTTGGGATTAAAAACATCAACTTTTAAAGCTGCTTGTCCTGCAATTTCGGAACAAGCTCCAAACTCAGCTGTAATTACTGGAACTTCTGAACTAAACGCTTCTATAATTGGAATTCCAAAACCTTCGTAAATTGAAGGATATGCAAATACTTTACTAAGTTTATAAATAATTGGTAAATCTTCATTGCTTACATTATTCAACACATGAAGTTTATGCTTAATTTTATGATCTTCTGCCCAAGCAATAATTTCATTCAAATATTTTGTTTTCCGTCCCACTAAAACATAATCTAAATCAAGGTTAAAATAAAAAATAGCTTTCAATACTTGCAAGGCATTTTTTCTTTCTTCAATTGTGCCTACAGTTAAAATATATTTTTCGGGCAAATTATATTTTTTTCGTATTCTATCAAAATCTTTTTCAGAATATTTTTGCGAAAAATCTAAATTACAAGATTGATAAACTACTTCTATTTTTTCGGGATTTATTTTAAATTCTTCAATTATATCATTTTTCGTTTGAATACTTGTAGCAATGATTTTATCGGCATTATCACAAGCAAATTTAAATTTTTTATAATAAATTTTTCTATCCACACATTTATAAAGATGTGGTAATTTCAAAAAAATTAAATCGTGAATTGTAACAATTTTTTTAGCTTTTGTTTTAGCAATATTTTTAGGAAGTTCGTTGCTTAATCCATGATAAATATCTGGATTTATTTCTGCAATATCTTTTCCCATTTTAAAACTTCGCCAATAAGATTTTAAAATTGAAATTTTAGTTTTTGGACTAATAGTATTTGTCCTATATTTTTCTTCTAACAAATCGGTTTCGGGATTTGGAGAAAATAAATAATAGGAATTTTGCGGATAATACTCATGCAAGGCACGAATAATATTGCGACTATAATTTCCTAAACCACTTTTATTTGAAAAAGCTCGTTTTGCGTCAAAAGCTATTTTCATAATTCACTTATTATTTTCCTAAACCGACACAGCATGTTCTCTTAATGCATCGTTTAGCGAAGTTTTTTTATCTGTTGAATCTTTTCGTTTTCCTATTATCAAAGCTACAGGCACACTAAACTCTCCTGCAGGGAACTTTTTAGTTATATTTCCTGGAATAACTATAGATCTTTCTGGAACAAAAGCTTTGTACTCTACCACATCTTTTCCTGAAACATCTAAAATTTTTGTTGAGCCTGTTATTACCACATTTGCTCCTAAAACTACTTCATTTTCTAATCTTACGCCTTCTACCACAATGCAACGCGAGCCTATAAAGCAATTGTCGCCAATAATAACTGGTGTAGCTTGTACGGGTTCTAAAACTCCGCCAATTCCTACTCCGCCTGATATATGCACATTTTTTCCAATTTGAGCACAAGACCCAACAGTTGCCCAAGTGTCAACCATTGTTCCCTCATCTACATAAGCACCAATGTTTACATAAGAAGGCATCATTATTACTCCTTTTGCCAAATAAGAACCATAGCGAGCAATAGCATGTGGCACAACACGGACTCCAAGTTTGTCGTAATTTTTTTTCAATGGAATTTTATCATGATATTCAAAAATGCCAAGTTCTGTTTTTTCCATTTTTCTAATTTGGAAATACATAATTACTGCCTTTTTTACCCAATCGTTAACTTTCCATTCGTGAGCCGAAACAGGCTGAGCAACTCTCAACTTTCCGGAATCCAACTGGCTAATTGTCTCATTTATAGCCGATTCCACTTCAGGTTTTGCTAACAAAGCTCTATCTTCCCAAGCCGAATTTATAATAGTTTCTAAGTTCATAAACACATTTTTTTTATTTTCCAAAGTTAACAAATTTAGACAAAAGATTAGTCAAACAAAATATTATTTCTATTCTAAACAAAAAATAAGTATTTTTACAAACTAAAATAAATTGCTAAGATTATATGAATATTCTTGTTTTAGGTTCTGGTGGTAGAGAACATGCTTTAACATACAAAATTGTGCAAAGCAAATTGGCAAAAAAAGTTTTTGTAGCTCCTGGAAATGCCGGTACTAACAAAATTGCAGAAAACATTAATTTAAATCCTTTAAATTTTGAAGAAGTTTCAAGTTTTATAGAAAACAATAAGGTCGAACTTCTTGTTGTTGGTCCCGAAGCTCCTTTAGTTGCTGGAATAACAGATTTTTTAAAATCACTTGACAAACACAAAAACTTATTGATTATTGGTCCTAGCAAAGAAGCTGCTATGCTTGAAGGCTCTAAAGATTTTGCAAAAGCTTTTATGCAAAAATATAATATTCCTACGGCAGCATATTTTTCGGCAAACAAAGAAAACTTAGCTCAAGCAATAAACTTTCTTAAAACTCTAAAACCTCCTTATGTTTTGAAAGCAGATGGCTTAGCAGCTGGAAAAGGAGTTTTGATAATTAATGAACTAAGCGAAGCAATTTCTGAATTAGAAAATATGCTTAATGGAAAATTTGGTCAAGCAAGTTCAAAAGTTGTTATAGAAGAGTTTTTGAAAGGAATAGAATGTTCGGTTTTTGTGCTTACCGATGGCAAATCTTATGTAATTTTACCCGAAGCCAAAGATTATAAAAGAATTGGCGATGGCGACACAGGTTTAAATACTGGTGGTATGGGTGCAGTTTCGCCAGTTCCATTTTACACAAAAGAATTTGCCCAAAAAGTTGAAAATCACATCATTATCCCAACTGTAAATGGAATTAAAAACGAAAATTTTGATTATTGCGGATTTATTTTCTTTGGCTTAATGAATGTTGACGGCAATCCTTATGTAATTGAATATAATGTTAGAATGGGCGACCCAGAAACAGAAGCTGTTCTGCCAAGAATAAATTCAGATTTTTTAACACTACTTGTGAATGCTGGCAACAAAAATTTATCTAAGACAGAGATAGAAATTTCGGAGCAAGTTGCTGTAAGTATAGTTATGGCTTCTGGTGGTTATCCCGAAGATTATGAAAAAGACAAAGTAATCACAGGTATTGAGCTTGTTAATGAAAGCATAGTTTTTCATGCTGGCACAAAATTAAATGGAAATAATATTGTGAGTTCTGGTGGCAGAGTGCTTGCAGTAACCAGCTTAGCAAAAACTATTCAAGATGCTGTTGCAAAATCTTATAAATCAATTGATAAAATCCATTTCGATAAAATGAACTTCCGTAAAGACATAGGTCAAGACTTAAAATGATAAAATTATTAAAATCAAACTCGCCATTAAATTATTTAATAATTTTTGGAATAATGCTCGTTTTTTGGGCATTTAAGTTTGTATTTATGCCTTCGGGAGTAGAAAATTATGAAGTTTACGGGCTATTTCAAATAAATTTCGGACACAGATTAATTTATCAATATCTAAATACTTTTATTGGTTTTGTTATTTACTTTTTATTAGCTTTACTTTTAGTAAAAGCAAATTCAGACTTGCAAATTGTAGAAAACACCTATCAAAGTCCAGGAATGGTATTTGCATTTTTAAGTGGAGCATTTATAAACATACAAGAGTACAATAATGTCTTGATTTCCTGTCTTTTAGTTTCTATTTCCATAGCAATAATACTTTATTCTATAAAAAAACACATTGCCCTAGATAATGCTTTTAATGCAGGACTTGTTTTTGCAATTGCAACAATTTTTTATCCGAAAACAATAGTATTTTTGCCAATATTAGTAGCAAGTATGTTTATTGTAAAACCAACTGTTGCCCGCGAAGTTATTAGTCTTTTTCTTGGTATTTTAACTCCACTAATTTTGTTTTTTTCATATTTTTGGCTTTTTGGCGATATTGATTCAATAATTTTAAAAACTAAACTAAGTTTCACTCAAGATTTTATATACATAAGATTTTCTTACTACAATAAATTTATTTTTGTTCCTCTAATTTTCATTTGCATTTACGCCATAATTGCAAAATTTACATTAAGTGTTTCTCAAAAGCTTAATACAAGAAAATTTCAAACTATAATTTTAATTTACTCCATATATTCTTTGATTGTATTTTTAGTTCCATTCATGCCCGATGAAACTGTGGTTTTTCTTTATCCTTCCATTTCTCTACTTTTAACATTAGTTCTTGTAAACTCTAAAGCAAAAATACTAAAGATTATATCACTTATAGCTTTTGCAGGTTTAATTATTTCTCATTTATTTCAGATTTATTTTTATTTATCTATTTTTTAAAATAATTTTATCACAATGGCGTTTAATACAAAAAAACATAAATTGAAGATATACAGAAAAAGAAGGCAGTGGAAGTTATTATTGGTATTATTTGCACTTTTTATTGGTGGAATATCAATATTTTTCACCAACAATTTAATGGAAAAACTTGCCGCAGAAGAGCACAAAAGGATTCAATTATGGGCAGAAGCTACTGAGCAGTTAATAAATGTATCGCCAGATCAAGATGTTAGCTTTTTATTTGAAGTTCTTAAAAACAACGAAACTATTCCTGTGATATTAGTTGATATGGAAGATAATATGATTTCGTATAGAAATATTGATTCCGTAAAAATGCAAAACCCGACATATGTTGAAAAGAAAATACATGAATTAAAAAACAACTCTAAAGAAAATTTTATAATAAAAACCGAAGATGGTGAAGCTCTAAACCAGATTTATTATTCTGATTCCTATTTACTAACTCTGTTATATTATTATCCATACTTTCAATTAGGTTTGGTATTTCTTTTTATTTTGGCTTCGTATTTTGCTTTTTCGATAAGCAAGCGTGCCGAACAAGACCAAGTTTGGTTGGGAATGTCGAAAGAAACTGCTCATCAGCTTGGTACTCCGATATCGTCTCTAATGGCGTGGATAGAAATTTTAAGAGACCAAGTTAAAGATCCTGAAATAATAAACGAATTAGAAAAAGACACAAAACGCTTAGAAAAAATTGCTTCCAGATTTTCTAAAATTGGCTCAAAACCTAACCTTTCCGAAGAAAATTTAAGACAAACCTTGCAGTCAACCATCAACTACATGACACGTAGAATACCGAGTTCTATAAAAATAAGTTTAGTTAATTCGCCTCAAGATTCTGATATAAAAGTTAAAATTAACGAAGATTTATTTGAATGGGTAATAGAAAATTTATGTAAAAATGCTGTTGATGCAATTGGCGAAAAAGGCGAAATTTCTATAAGCTACGAAGAAACGCATAAACATATTTGTATCGACATTAAAGATACTGGAAAAGGTATTCCTAAATCTGAGTACAAAACTATATTTAATCCTGGTTACACGACCAAAGCCAGAGGCTGGGGATTAGGATTGTCATTGGTTAAACGAATTGTAGAACAATACCATCAAGGAAAAATATTTGTTAAAAATTCGGAACTTGGAATTGGAACAACTTTCAGAATTATATTAAAGAAATAATTATACCAACTTAAATTATACATTAGTCCAACATGTGCCTGAAAAAATATAATCATACGCGCAAATAGATATAACTTCTGTAGGAGAGAGCAGAGATGTTATTTGTGTTATATATTTTTTAGTGCGTCTAATGTCAAAAATAACCTATTGCTAAAATCTCGTTTAAATATAGCCCAAACTTTCTCAGCTGGATTTAGTTCTGGCGAGTAAGGTGGCAGATAAGTTGCGGACAACTTTCGCAGATTTATAAAGCTAACATGTTAATTATCAATCAATTACAATTTTATTTTGTCAAACTCAGGATTTATGTCATTAGTCAGTTCCAATCCTGAACTATTTTTTAGCAAGGTCAGAAAAAAATTAATTCAAAAAAATATTGCAAAAAATTTTTATTAATAATCATTTGTTAATATCTTAGCACCTAAATAATTACTAATTATTTTAATTTTTTTATTATGAAAAAGATAATATCAATCATTTTTATTTCCTTAATTTCTTTTAATTCATTACTATTTTCTCAGTTTATTGAAAACAAAGGGCAAGTTTTAGACTGGGATGAAAATTTTCATCCGGAAGTACATTATTATTATAGTATTAACGATAACTCATTGTTTTTTGAAAACAATAGAGTCGTTTGTAGTTTTTCTCGCTTTGATGATTTTGATTTTTCAAAATACGAAGGGAATCAGGACGCTATTGATAGTATTTATAAAACTTTAGGACGTAATGTTCAACGAATAGATATTGAGTTTATAGGTGCTTCACAGGACTGTCAAATAATAAATGGAGAAGAAAATTCTCATCACATAAACTATTTTTTAAATAAAAGAAACAACATTAAAGATTTAAAATCATTTAAAAGCCTTTGTTATAAAAACATTTATCCCAATATTGATATTGTGTTCTATGAACAACTCAATGGATTAAAATACGATATTATTTTAAACCCCGGAGCAAAGATTGAAGATGTGAAAATCAAATATAATGGAGCTTCTTCACTAATATTGAATGATAATACTATTACAATTAAAACAAAATATTATGATTTTACTGAAAATATACCAGAAGCTTATTATAATGACAATAAAAATCAAAATGCAGATGTAAATTATGTGATTGATAATGATAATATAATTGGTTTTAAGTGCGATTATCAAAATACAAATAAGTTAACTATTGATCCAACTGTAACATGGATGACATATTTTGAAACAGTTTCATCAAGTGGACAAATAAGTTATTATCATTCTACGAGTGATGAAAATGGGAACTTATTTATCTCAGGTTATTGTAACAATTCTGCTAATGATTACCCAACAGTTGACCCGGGTGGGGCTGCATACGTTCAGTTATATACTACAAATGATTTGTATATAGCTAAGTTTAATGCAGATCGTCAACTAGAATGGTCAACATATTTTGGGGGTAGTAATTCAAGTATGGATTGGCAGCTAGGAACAGAATGTCTTGCTGTTCACAATAATGTCTTACATGTTGTTGGAGACGAATTGGCATCAAATGGTCCATTTTTAAATGGTGGCGGGTTTTATTTTAATTCAGGATCCACTAAACCATACTATGCAAGATTTAATGCAAAAACTGGTGAATTATTACATTGTACAAATATAAGTGGAGGATATGATCACAGTATAGCAGTTAGTAGTTCAGGACTTGTTGCTATAATCTGTGACGCTTATAGTTTCAATACTGTACATATTCTTAATAGAAGCGGTGCTTACAATCAAGCAACAAATGGGGGTATAAAGATATCTTTTTAATGTTACTTGATAATAGCTATAATCAAATTTGGGGTACTTTTTTGGGAGGCCCTGGAACTCAACAAAATACTCATGTTCAATTTGATTCAAAAGATAATATATTCTTCTCTGCAGAGGCTACATGGTTTAGTTCAAGTACAAGTACAAATGAGCATCTTGTTAACCCGGGTGGAGGTGCATATTATGATAATACAATATCTGGTAGAGATATTATGATAGGAAAATTTACATCAACAGGAGCGCTTTATTGGAATACTCTTTATGGTGGAAGTGGTGGGGATGGAACAGACAGTCAAATGGGTAATGGAACAAAATTGATTGTGAGTCCGAAAGATGAATTGGTTGTTATTGGCGGAACAAATAGCACAGACTTGCCATTGTTAACTTTAGAAGGTGCCTACAATATGACCTGCCCCGCGAATGTCAATACCGGAGGTTCTTATAGTGATTTTGCAAGTTTCATATTGAAGTTTTCCAATAACGGTGTCCTTCAGTGGGCAACCTACTGGGGTGAAAACTCTGCCACAAGTTGGGCGCTTTTGTATGATGCTAAATATACTGACTGTGACAAATTTATTGTTGCAGCAAGGGCTGTCTATACTCCAATATTTTATCCAGGATATTACAATAAGGCTACCGGCGGGCAAAGTTATTTAATGCAGTTTAATAGTAATTATGCTGCTGAATGGTCTTCATATATTGGAAATAATACATCTACTCCTGAAATTAGTTACTCTGATTTTGAAAACAGGCTTTATCTCGTCACAACTTCTTGGTCTTTAACTGAATCAACAGTTAATCCTGGAGGAGGTGCGTTCTATGATGATACGCCTGCAGCTTCGGCTTTTACAATATGGGAATTTAAAATTATTCCCACACCTGTTATTACAGGAGATGTTGATATTTGTGAAGGAGAAACAGCTGTTCTTACTGCAAGTGGAGGAGTCGGTTCAACTTATTATTGGTATGATAGTGAAATTGGAGGAACATTACTCCATACAGGAGCAAGTTATACAACCCCTGCACTATACAGTAATGTTACTTACTGGGTTTCGTCATCAAGTGGTAGTTGTACAAGCGAGAGAGTTCCTGTCTTAGTTAGTGTGGAACCTTTTGCAGCTCCGACATCTGCAAATGCAAATCCTAGCAACGTTTGTCAAGGAACTCCAACTTCAATTACTTTAACCGCTTCTGGCGGAACTTTAGGAGACGGAGGCGTAACTCAATGGTACACAGGTTCTTGTGGCGGAACTCTTGTCGGAACAGGAAATCCTTTAACTGTTTCACAAACATTAAATTCAAACACAACTTATTATGCAAGATATTCGGGAACTTGTGGAAACTCTGATTGTGTTAGTACATCAGTTATCATAAAAACAAATGCAGAAATAAGTTCTGTTACTGCTGACGCAACATCTCTTTGTCCTTCAGAAACAACGCAAATAACAGCAAATGGTGTTAGTGGAACTGGAGCAACATTAACTTGGTTTACTGGTTCAGGAGGAACAGGAACAAACTTAGGCTCTAACAACCCACTTACAGTTGGTTCAGGAACTTATTATGCTAGAGTAACTGGAGAGTGTGGTCCACCTGTTGAAAAGTCAATTACAATTAACGAAAAACCGACACCAACTTGGGTAACTAACTCTGTATCACCTACAACACTCTGCGTAGGCGGGCAAGTAACGTTTAGCGCTAGCGTTTCAGGTGGTGCAGGAGGAACAATAAGTTGGGTACGTTCTACAACTTCAGGTGGTGCTGGTTCAACAGTTGCTTCTCCTTATACTGAAAATACAGCAGGAACATTTTATTATCGCCCTATATATACTGCTAATACTGCCGAATGTTATTTAGCAGACGGAACTCAAACAACTGTAAATGTAGTAGCTGACCCAACTGCTCCGAGTCTTGATGTCGCTACTCCAAGTAGTGGAACCACTGTTTGTGTTGGTGCAATAGTTAAAGCTACTTTCAACGCAGGCAGTGGAGGAACTAGTTGTGGTGATGAATATCGTTATACAACCGATGGAGGAGGAAGTTGGACAAGCTATACTCCAGGAAGTAATATTACAGCAACTTTCACTGGAACAAATGTTATTCAGATACAAACCCGCAGATTATGTTCTGGAATAGGTTGCGATGGTGATGGTGAAATTTGGGCTACTAAAGCACAATGGACAGTAGTTGCAGATCCGACATGGGTAAATAACTCAGTATCACCTACAATACTCTGCGTAGGTGGACAAGTAACATTAAATGCTAGCATTTCTGGTGGTTCAGGAGGAACAGTGAGTTGGATACGCTCTACAACTTCAGGAGATGCAGGCTCAACAGTAACTTCACCCTATACTGAAAATACAGCCGGAACTTTTTATTATCGTCCTATATATACAGCTAGTGTTGGAGGATGTAATTTAGTTGACGGTACTGAAACAATGGTAAGTGTAGTGGCTGATCCAACTGCTCCAAGCCTTGATGTAGCTACTCCAAGTAGTGGAGCAACTATTTGTATTGGCGGAGTTGTAAAAGCAACATTTACAGCTGGAAGTGGCGGCACAGGTTGTACAGATGAGTATCAATATTCTGTAGATGGTGGTAGCACATGGAATAACTATACTCCAGGAAATAATATTACTGCAACAACAATAGGCACTAATGCTGTTCAAATACGAGTTCGGCGTTCTTGCTCAGGTTTAGGTTGCGATGGAGCTGGTACAACTTGGACAGTAAAAGTTCAATGGACAGTTGTTGCGGATCCAGCATGGGGGACAAACTCAGTATCACCTACAACACTCTGCGTGGGTGGACAGGTAACATTAAATGCTAGCATTTCTGGTGGTACAGGAGGAACTTTAAGTTGGGTTCGCTCTACAACACCAGGAGGTGTAGGTTCAACAGTTACTTCACCTCATACTGAAAATACAGTTGGAACTTTTTATTATCGTCCAGTATATACTGCTAATGGTGAAGGGTGTAATTTAGCCGACGGAACAGAAACTACTGTAAATGTGATAGCTAATCCAACTTCTCCAAGCAATATTTTTGCTTCAGAAAATAATCTATGCCCTGATGCAAATATAACAATTGTGTTAAGTGCAATTGGCGGTAGTGGTGAAACTTTACGTTGGTTTAGCAATTCATGTGGAGGAAGTGAAATAGGTACTGGTAATCCTATTAACATTACTTCGCCAACAACTACAACAACTTATTATGCTCGCTGGGAAAATTCTTGTGGAGTTTCGGCGTGTGCAGAAATTACTATTAACATTATAAATACACCTATAGCACCAAATAATGCAAGCGTTGACAGAACAAATTTCTGTGCAAATGATGCTGGGAACATAGAACTGTCAGTAAACGGTGGTTCGGGCAGTAATGTATATTGGTTTACAGGTTCTTGCGGTGGAACATCTGTAGGAATTGGGAATCCACTTACAATTCCTTCACCTGAGATAACAACAACTTATTACGCTCGCTGGGAAAATTCTTGTGGTGAATCGTCATGTGTAAGTGTTATTGTAGAAGTTAACGAATTACCAACAGAACCTACACAAGCCTTAGTGGACAAACCTAACGTTTGCGTAAATGATGAAAGCAATATAGAATTATCTGTAAATGGTGGCAGTGGAAATGAAGTTCATTGGTTTACAACAGATTGTGGAGATACCCCAATTGGAACAGGCAATCCATTAACAATATCATCACCAACAGTAACAACAACATATTTTGCAAGATGGGAAAATGCTTGTGGACAAAGTTCTTGTAAATCTGTTCAAGTAATCGTTAATCCAAAACCGACTGTTTTAGTTAATTCAAATTCTCCAATTTGCGAAGGCGGAACCTTAACTTTATCTGCAACAGCAAGCGATGTAACAGATTATGAATGGGCAGGGCCAAATGACTTTACTACAAACATTCAAAATCCACAAATTTCTAATGCAACTACCGCAGCTAGTGGAACTTATACAGTAAGTGTTATTGGCAATAATACATGTACCAGTACTGCTAGTGTTGTTGTAACTGTTAATTCACTTCCAGTCGTTATAGCGTCAGATGACTGTAGTTTAGGGGTTGGTCAAGGTGTTATTAATGTAACAAATCCAACAGGAGCTAACTATCAATATAGTATTGATGGAGGAGGATTCCAAGCTTCTCCAAGTTTTGGTTCGCTAGCTAACGGGTCTTACTTAATAGTTGTTGAAAATACAAGTACAAACTGTTCTTCAGCTCCAAGTATAGTTACTGTAGATTGTGATTGTACAAATCCACCGACATTAACTTTAGCAGGAACATCTGATAATATTTGTGGTATAGCATCACCTTACACACTTAGTGATAATACATTTGGAGGTTCAGCTACAGCGGTTACCCTTAGTCATAATGGAGGTGGTAATTTGAATATTACTTCTACTACAACCAGTCCATTTGACTTTACCTATACACCGGTTGCATCTGATTTAGGTAGTACTGTTACAATAACTGTTGAAACTAATAATCCACTTGGCTCTCCATGTGCAATAGCTACAAAAACTTTTAGTTTAGCAATTTTAGAACTGCCATCTATCACAGTAATAACTTCAAATTCCCCAATTTGCGAAGGCGAGACTTTGACTTTATCTGTAACAGCAAATGATGTAACAGATTATTCATGGGCAGGTTCAGGTGGTTTTACTGCGACCATTCAAAATCCACAAATTTCTAATGCAACTATCGCAGCTAGTGGAACTTATAATGTAACTGTTACTGGCAATAATACATGTACAAATACAAGTAGTACAGAAGTAACAGTTAATCCAAATCCAGTAGTTTCAATTAGTCCTATTACAGGAACTTTGTGTCCAAATGTAGGAACACAAGAGATTACTGCAATAATAACAAGCACAACAACACCTGATTATACTTATACTTGGGATGGCGATTTAGCGTTGAGTGAAACAGTTGTAACATCTAGTTCAACTTCATTAACAGTAACTGCTACAATTCCAACAGATTGTGACAAAACTTATCAAGTTACTTTATCGGTGAGTGATGCAAATGGCTGTACCGCTAGCGCTACACCTATTAGTATTAATGTTAATGACAATGTCGCACCTGAAATTAATGGAATAATTTCAGATACAAATATTGAAGGTTGTGATTTAATCGTTGTTCCAGAAGCTGCTACTACTGTATCAGACTTGGAAGGAATGGGCTTGACAATCAGTGATGCATGTGGAGTTTCAAACTTAACAGTAAGTAGCAGTGATGATTCAGATGGCACATGCCCGATAGTAGTTGAAAGAACTTATACTGTAACCGATGCTTGTGGTAATTCATCAACAGCGAAACATATAATAAAAATAAATCAGGCAGATTTCGATATGCCATTAAATAAAGATACAACCGTATCCTGTGCATCACAGGTTACAGCACCTATATTACCAACAGTAACAGATAATTGTGGCAATGTATTAACACCAAGTGGTCCAGTCATTAGTGAGATGCCAACTTGTGAAGGCGATGTAACTTATACCTATACTTATACCGATTGTGCCGGTCATTCTCATAACTGGGAATATACTTACACAATAGATATTCCAATGTTTACCATGGTATCAAATGGCGGACAAACCGTATCATGTGAATCAGATGCAGTTGAACCAACACCACCTACAATAAATGATGCCTGTGGTAATGCGATTACACCTCATCATGAATCAACAACATCCACCGTAGTTAATGGTAGTGGAACAGTAACTTATGTTTATTCCTATGCCGATTGTGCTAGTAATACTGCGGATTGGTCTTATGTTTATACCGTAACACCTGAAGGATTTACACCTGTAGCCAATGAAAGTTCTGATATACATTGTGAATCAGAAATAGTTGACCCTATATTACCTAATATAACAGTATGCGGAACAAACATAGTTTTGACTTTACAAAATAAAACAAACAATGTAGTTTCAGGATGTGGATCATATATTTACACTTATGAATATGAAGTCAATGGAGTAGATTACACGTGGACTTATACTTATAATGTAAGTCCTTTAAATTTTTCATTGCCTGACGATGGGTCTTCAACTGTATCCTGTGTATCAGAAATTACTACACCTCTGGCACCAACAGTAACAGATTATTGTGGTAATGTATTGACTCCAAGTGGACCAGACATTAGTGGTACTTATGTTGACTGTGACGGCACAGTAATTTACACTTATACTTATACTGATTGCGCAGGCAATAACAACGACTGGAAATATACTTACACAATAATGAATACAACACCTCCAGTTGTTAATACATTAGGTTTTGAAAATTCATCAACAGTATCATGTATTGATGATGTTATTGAACCTACAGCATCAATGATACCAACGGCTGTAAGTACTTGTGGAGAAATATTGACAGCAGAATTTATAGGATTTATAGATACTCCAAATCCATTGACTTGCAACGGTACAAGGGCATACAATTATAAATATACAGATTGTTCGGGATTAACAAATACCTGGTCATATACTTATACTTTAAATGATAATATTGCACCAGTAATAGGTACAGAAAATATGGATAGCCTGTTGACATCTATTGATTGTAATTTCCAAGTTCCTGATTTTATAGAAAATGTGAGAAATATTTCTACTGATAATTGTACATCTCCAGCTGATTTACAAATAACACAGTATCCTTTATCAGGAACAACAATTGCAGCTACAACAACTGTAACAGTAACAGTATCAGATGAATGTGGAAACTCATCTACAAAAGATATTGAAGTAATTGTACCTGAACCATTAACTATTAGTATATCAGATTATGCTAATCAGATTTGTTCTACTCCTGGCTATGCCACAGTTTTAGGCTCGGGCGGAACAACTCCTTATGTTTATTCTTGGCCCGCCACAGCAGACGGTGTTTCAGATAATACTGCAACAAGTTTAACAGTAGGAGATTATTATGTAACAATTACTGATGATAATCTTTGTACTGCTGTTCAACTTGTAACCATTATTGATGAAGGATCTATTGCTGCTAATACTACTGTAAATGCTAATGTGTTGTGTTATGGTGGCAATGATGGTAGTATCACTATAGATATTTTAGGTGGCACACCAGATTATACAATAAATTGGGGTGTTGGTACTGAGATAACACATTTATCCTCTTATCAAATCTCAGATTTATTTGCAGGAGATTATACTATTACTGTTAGCGATACTCATGGTTGTAGTACAATTTTAGGACCGATTACTATTAGTGGACCTGTCGCCTCATTAGAAATTATTTCAGCTTCCTCTACAGATGTATCTTGTCATGGTGGAAATAATGGTAGTATCTCTCTTAGCATTGAAGGCGGAACCTTAGGTTATATTATAGACTGGGATAATGGTAGTACAACAGATCAAATTGTATTAGGATCTAGTGCTACTAGTCATACAATTTTAGATTTATCAGCAGGCACATATAATATTACCGTAACTGATTCTAATGGTTGTGTTACCGATACAAGTATTGTCGTTAACGAAATCGAGACTTTAACAGTCAGTTCTATAACATCAACAGAAGTTTTCTGTCATGGTGGAAATAATGGTAGTATCTCTCTTAGCATTGAAGGCGGAACCTTAGGTTATATTATAGACTGGGATAATGGTAGTACAACAGATCAAATTGTATTAGGATCTACTGCTACTAGTCATACAATTTTAGATTTATCAGCAGGCACATATAATATTACCGTAACTGATGCCAATGGTTGTACAGTAACTTCAGATATTAGTATCTCTCAGCCAGCAGAAGCTTTGATAGCTAGTTCTTCTTTTACACCTATATTATGTAATGGTGGCACAACAAGTGTAACAGTTTCAGCAACAGGTGGCACAGGAGCTTATACAGGCACAGGAGTTATCAATAATGTTAGTGCAGGCACTTATAGTTATACCGTTACTGATGCTAATAACTGTTCATCTGTTACAAATATTACAATAGGTCAACCTGACCCATTAGTAGCAAGTTCAGTAGCTGATGATGTTTTATGTAATGGTGGTACAACAAGTGTAACAGTTTCAGCAACAGGTGGTACCGGTGCTTATACAGGCACAGGAGTTATAAATAATGTTAGTGCAGGCACTTATAGTTATACCGTTACTGATGCTAATAACTGTTCAGCCGTTACAAATATTACCATAAGTCAACCTAACCCATTAGTAGCCAGTTCAAGTGCAGGTAGTATTTTATGTAATGGTGGCACAACAAGTGTAACAGTTTCAGCAACAGGTGGCACAGGAGCTTATACAGGCACAGGAGTTATAAATAATGTTAGTGCAGGCACTTATAGTTATACCGTTACTGATGCCAATAACTGTTCAGCTGTTACAAGTATTGCTATAGGCGAACCATCATTGTTAATAGCAAATGCAAATGCAGGCGATATTTTATGTTATGGAGGCACAACAACAGTAAATGTAACCGCTACAGGTGGTACAGGTGCTTATTCAGGAGTTGGTACTATCAATAATGTTAGTGCAGGAACTCATAGTTTTACAGTAAGCGATGCCAACAATTGTTCAGCTACTGCTTATATAACAATAGACCAACCCGATATGCTTATTGTAAGTGCAGTTGTTGACAATAATGTTTCATGTAATGGTTTAGCAGATGCACAGGCAACAGCGAGTGCGACAGGCGGTACAGAGCCTTATGTTTATCATTGGAATGATCCAAGCTCTAGTTATGGAAGTACAGTTTATCAATTGCCAGAAGGAAGTTGGACAGTACAAGTAACAGACCATAATGGTTGTACAGCAGAAAAGACAGTAACAGTAACAGAGCCATTAGTTTTATCAGTTGCTATAAATGTAAATGATGTATTATGTTTTGGAGAAAGTACCGGTAGTGCAAGTGCAACAGTTACAGGTGGTACATATCCATATTCATATTTATGGAGTTCTGAGGGACTAACATCATCATCAATTT
>Ga0208694_1001511_pt1 | contig 27908 bp, 28 predicted proteins | sample AD_UKC078_MetaG_FD_184442 | JGI IMG/M metagenome (GOLD analysis project Ga0208694, IMG submission 184442) | Active sludge microbial communities of municipal wastewater-treating anaerobic digesters from USA - AD_UKC078_MetaG (SPAdes) (version 2) | ecosystem: Engineered > Bioreactor > Anaerobic >...
TGACAAAGTGGGTGATGCGTCCGCCCGTCTGTTCCCAGATTTCCGGGCCGGTGGTTTCGTAATGGATACGCGGATTGTCTTCGTTGGCAAACTGGTCGAGCATGCGGCCTTCGCCACGGGCCTGCATCTGCTCGGCCAGGTCACGCGAATACTCCATGCCGCCGCTCTTGGGCGTCAGAATCAGCTCGGCACCAAAAGCCTTCATGGTTTGTACCCGCTCGATCGACAGGTCTTCCGGCATGATGAGAATCATGCGGTAGCCCTTGATGGCCGCGGCCATGGCCAGAGCAATGCCGGTGTTGCCCGAAGTGGCTTCGATCAGGGTGTCGCCCGGCTTGATGTCCCCGCGGTCCTGCGCACGCTGGATCATGGACAGCGCAGGTCGATCCTTGACAGAACCTGCCGGGTTGTTGCCTTCGAGCTTGCCCAATACGACGTTGTTGCGCTCGGTATTGGCTGCAGCACCAATGCGCTGCAGTGCAACCAGCGGGGTCTTCCCGATGGCATCTTCAATGGTGGGATATTTCATGACCCTAAATGTGCCATAATTTCAGTCTTCTCTCATTCCTGCCCGGGTGGTGAAATTGGTAGACGCAGGGGACTCAAAATCCCCCGCCGCAAGGCGTGCCGGTTCGATTCCGGCCCCGGGCACCACTTAAACAGTGGTTTTGTTGCTATTACATTTGTAGCAAATCGCAATCACTTCCGCATCCGCTCCCGCATCACTTCCGCATGGTGTGCTTTTGGAGCTAGCTACCGCTACTTGCTGGTGGTCGTGACATCAAGCCATAGTTGCAGCCTTCGAGGCTCAAGCTTTGTCGCAGCAAACCCGTCGCGTAAGCAATCATTCAAAACTGCTCAAATTGATTTGAGTCATGCCAGCACCATGAGCAAGATTCATTGCACGACCAAAACGTTGCTGACATAGATACAGCGCAGCCTCGGACTCGAACCCTCGACCCCGGCGTGACAGGCCGGCACCAAAAGTCAATGAATTCAAGGCCAGATGACCAGTTCCATCTTTCAAAAAATGTGAGAAATCGGGAGGATTGCACAGGGAAGTGAAATGCATCTTTCAAAGATTCCGATGGCAAAAGTAATCCCAAACAGACCATGTTCGCTGAATTTTTTTCCTGTAGATTTACCGCTTAACTTGAGCCCTTTGTAGGCCATTTATCTCTAGAAGTCGCTTGACAACGATCTCCGCATTGCTTACCTTCAAAGCTTCCTCCACGATGTGGTCGACTCCCTTTGAGGGACCGTTTGCTTTAGGGCTTTTGCCAACCTAAGCATAGGCGCCGGGATCCGTGCCAAACCGCCACTTCTACACGTGTTCATCGACAGATGTACTGGTAGTTGAAACTAGTCAGACATTGCTCATCAAGAGTGAATGTATTGACTTACCTCGAGGTGAAAGATGCACACCTCAACCCGTATGTCGCACAGCGATGCGCACACACTTCGTAAGCCTTTGCGCCTCTGCGGTGTCCCTGTTCGCGTCCACGGGTTGCGAATGTCCTGCATCAATTCTTTGAAATATGTGTCCGAGTAACTGAAACTCCTTGCCTTTGCGCAGGACCCAGTGAATGCGATGCATCCCTTTCATGGAAGATAGTGCAACCAGGTCTAACCGGCATCCACCGTGATGCTGACGACGTGGAGGACAAAGTCCATCGGACCCCTGGTAGCAGGGGGTCGTTCAGGGCAGATGGAAAACCAAGACTTGGGCGTGCAGCAATGCCGCCAATGGGATCTGGTCCGAAATGATCACTCCAATTTCTTTTTTACAACTAAAGTAGTAGCTCTCTCCTGATGCATTCCACACATTTAGTGCACTCATCCATTCTTTGTATGGAGGGTTCATCACGCCTGTAAATAGCCTGGCAAGCCAACACTCCCGTAGATCATTGGTAGGTCCGGGCCCTGCTTTTTTGAGAGTTTCACGTCCCCAGAGGCTTTGTCAAATGCAATGCGGCAGAAACCCCGTTCCCATTTAATCGATGTAATTGATACAAAGTCAGCGCTGACTGCAATGCCACATCACTTGTCGCAAGCGAAATTGCATAGTCAACGACTGCGAGCGTTGAATTGTCAAAGGCACATAGCTCACCCATCCCAATATGGACAATGGCATCTTCAGCCGCAACCCACGCCAGAAAGTCAATTCGGTCTTCATCTTCCAGCGGGCGTCCGTGTCCCCTGATGAAGGCACGTAACGTTGCGCCTTCCATCACCCATTCCCTCTCCTGCAGAAAATTCGTCAGTCTCTGACTGAAGTACTCCGCCTCCCGATCTGTGATTCCCCGACGCGGTCGCAAGCGATACCAGAACCCGAGACTTGCGTCGTCGTTGACGTCAGGTTCTGAAGTTCCAAGAACTGTAGCAGTGGGCTTTCTGCCGACTTTGGCAGAACCGGGTTTACGTTGAACCATATGCAAATCTCCATCTCGATCACCGCCGCAGGTGAGCTCTGGATTCAAAGATAGCAATTGCAGTGATGCAACTAAGCCGCTTCTGTCACAGCGTTGCGAGGCTTTTGACAATCCTGTAAATCAATCCAAGAACAACAAATTAGAAGTGCTCTCAATCGAACATGCTGCTGGAGGAATGCCCCATGGAGTCGGAACCCATGCTGCTGATGCCACTGTCCCACGAGGAAGTCACCCCAAACGGGTTGCCATGTGCGTCCATGTCTCCAAACATGGGCGTACCATCGATGTTCACGATTGGCTTCATAGGGTCACTTGAGTGGTCCATGCTTGTCATCGTGGAAAACATGTCATCTGTATTGGACGTGAATTTGCCAAACCCATTGTCCGAGAATGGAGACGGCCGGTCGGATGCCGAGTCCGCATTCGCGACCAGATTTGCCACCACGATCGCAAAGAATGCACCTACGAATAACAATTCGAACATGGGATTGCCTCCACTCACAGGGTTCAAACTACAACGGGTGTGGTCAACTGGCCGTGCCGAGAAGTACCACTCAGGGGTAGGCTTCAGTCATGGTCACCGTCGCCCCCGTCTGCTTGATGGAGTCCACGATCTGGCCGATGGTTCTGGGAATGAACTGGCTGGAATCTCCCATCACGGTGCGTCCCAGCGTGGCAGCCATGATGGAGGCATTGAAGGCACCAGAGGCTTTTCTGAAGGTGGTGTAGACATCGAGTGCATAGCCCCCCTGATAAGGCATCATGCAGGCGAAGAAGGTCGTTCCTTCTGCGTACTTGCTCATGGAGTCATCTTTGGCGTTGACCGTCAGCACGGTTCCTTCGCACATCGGAACCTGCAGGTTCTGACCTGAAGCGGCCGCCAAGGCGCCCACATTGCTGCCCTTGAACGGTGAGACCAGCTGGAACCGGGGCGCGCTAGTTGGCAGTGGGGACGGTGGAATGCCATTGGTAATCTGTGCCCGCGTCATATTCTTTTGCACCGCCACCTTGATAGCCTCCGCAATGCGGGCTGTCCCAATCTCTGGCCCGGCTTTGATATCAAAGACTGCGTACCCGTAGGTGGTCTCCACGGTGGGGGTACTCATTGCGCATCCGGCCAAAGCCAGGACGGAAGTCATGCCAAGAATGGCTGTTGAAATTTTCATAGGTTGTGTCTCCTGAAATTGAACTGCAGGAGCCCCCAGAAAGGTGCTCCCTCCCTTATCACCACCGGTACCTGTCAACCCTTGTCCTGGTTGCCCAAGCCCCGCACCACTGAAACACCGACCCCACTTCCTGTAGGAAACAGACATCGTTGCTTGTGAAATGTGCGAATTAGTGTGTGTATGAAATAGTGTACATGAGCCACATTTTCAGCGTGGCAATTTCTCATCAACATGCTTTTGGTAAACGGGTTCGCGCCCTGCGCACAAGCTTGGGCATGACCCAGGAGGACTTGGCCGAACGCTGTGGGCTGTTCAGAACCTATCTGAGTCGCATCGAGACGGGTGAGGCCAACCCGACCCTGACCATGATTCACGCCCTGGCCGTGAGCCTGGAGGTGCCAGTGACGGACATGTTCATTGATTCCGACATTCCAGTGGCATCTGTCAAGAAGCCTCGCGCATCGCGTGGCCGAGTTGTTAAGTAGCATGTCAATGGGCTCCCGAAAGAGGGAGTCCATGGGATCGCGCAGTCTTGGCGTACTCCTGAGCATTCAGCCCCACAAGCTCCAGGACATCTACAACGGGGATCAATCCGGAGAGCGCCTGTTTTAGTTCCATGCGGAATACATCTATGGTGTCACCTGCCATGAACTTCCATGTGTATTGAGTAGCCATCAACGGACTGGTGATCAGCAAACGAATGGTCGAACCATCCAGGCCGGGCGAGTAGTACAGCCGGATGCCACTGGTGCCTTGGGTCGATCCGGCAAGAACAGCTTGGAGCCGGCATGCGCGAAGCTGCCGAGCACCCTCTTCAAGGCCACGCTGGAGATACCAGACGCCGTGGCACTGCGCGTCCACTGCCACTTGGCGATCAAAGAAGACTTCCCAGCAGCCTTCCACGGCGCATGCGCCGAAGTGCAACCATGGGCGCAAGAGCTCTTGTGCTGATGGATCGTTCAGCCGTCTTTGCTGGTCCCTTTGGGTTGCCTCCACTCCCAGAAAGTAGATGAGGTTCCACTGCGGCTCTACTTCTCCACGTAGCCGTAGCGCCCTTGGCCCTGATTCGGGATACACGACACCCCGCTCCAATTGACTTAAGAACATGCGAAGTTCACTGGCTTTCAGGGCATACAGACTCTGGCCATCATAAAAACGGCTGTCGAATTGAACCTGCCTGGACCGCAAGCTGTCGCGCATGGCAGACGCCAGGTCCCGCAATTCGGCGCCCTCCCCTTTTTCAAAGGCCACACTGTGCCCGGCCAGGGTCTTTACCTTCACGGCAACTGGCACTACGATCGCCGAAAGCACTTGATCACCCATATAAAAGTGATCGTGGCAGTGGCTGACAATGGCTTTGAGCTGGTCAGCTGCCGACTCTCTTTCTAATTGCCCAAGCGCGCCAACGATGACCTCCATCTCGTCCTGGTGGAGCAGCTCGTTGGCGACAAGATCCCGCGCGCGGGCTAATGCAGCTACGTCACTCCCACCGGAGTTGTCCAGCTGAAGGATGTTTTTCACCAGTGCTGCTACCCGGTGATCACGGAGGTTCTTGATCTTCAATTGCGTTTCTTTCAAAAAGGGAACAAAGCCCTTTCCAAAATTTACGCGAGTGCGCAGGGCAACTAAGCGCAAAAGCGCATCATTTGAAGAAATATTTTCGCGCCGATTACTTCAAATTCCGCTTCCTACATGCACCGCATCCAAAACAGAATTTGAGGATATTCGGGAAGGCCTTGCGAAACCGCGGAACAAGTTCATCGCGACTCGGAAATCTTGAAAATCACCAAAAATATTGCCGCGTGAAAGGATGGGTTAACGCCCCTTATCGCGGTGTAAGTTGTTGTTGAAAGCATCCCCTTTTGCCCGTACCATTTTTGAATGCAACAACATCACATCGGAAGCAAATTTGAGGGCAGTCATGAATATCCGGAATTAACAAAAAAGTTCCTGCGATTCGCTCCCAAAGACCACGAGAGGACCCTGAGCAGGCTTTCTGTACAAAAGCAAATTAGCCATTTGCTGAAACATTTTGGACACCTGCGCTTGCAGACCGAAAAGCAAGTGTTTTCCGAGCCTCTGATACAAGCACGACGACGCACTGCAATGCGTCTGGTTACTGATTCTTATGCAGCAGGCAAGCCGATCAAGAACATTCTGCAGGTGCACCACAATCGCACCTTGGACGTTATTCGCTACTGGGCACAGCAGGGAATTAAACCATCAACATTGCGGACTCGTATTGCACATCTCAACTGGCTGCTTGCAGCATTGCATCGAACGAAGTTACTGTCAGCTGCGCACGTATTTGGTGTACTGAATTTGGATCCAGGGAGTTCTTCAAATTCCGACCTCAAAGGCACGCCCACAGAGGCCGAGATTCAAAGTGCTTTGATAGTGGCCACCGAAAAAGACAGGTTTGTCGGAATGCAGTTGAAACTGATTTACTACATTGGACTAACCCCTGCACAGGCCATTTCTTTTCGGCCAATACGTTCATTGGCAGGGAGTTACCTGGAACTGACTGGCGAAGGAACACCCAAGACAATTAAGTTCATAGAACCACTGAATGCTATGCAAGTGTCACTTGTGCTGGAGGCGGGCGAGTTAGCTCGACCATTCAAGGTTGACCGGATTCGGCTGCCGGAACTGTCTTTTGATAAGGCAAGAGAGCGGCTGTATTACATTGCGCGACTGTCTGGGTTTGGCATGCACGGGTTGGGAGTGACCCCAGCCAAGTTGGCAAGTCTGCGCAATTTGCATTTGAATGCCTGAGTTGGACAATTTTCAACTTTAGACGTGCGACCTTGTCACACCCACTTCGAAATAATCATAATGCGCACTCGGGTGAGGTGTGGCACTGACTTCATTCGAGTCGTCTTCATTAGATTCTGGACAAGTAATGTCAACTGGCTCTACCCATGTTTGGCAGACACACCTGAACTCTATGCGTTGAACGGCCTCTTAATGGCATGAAAATTTCTCCTTTGAGTCCAAAGTAGCAGCAATTGGGGGGCAATATCCGATGCTGACGTGTAACTGGTATGGGGCAACATAGCCATTCACTACAAACGACTCCTACCGAACTAAATGAAGACGATGGATTCTTAGAAACTGCAGTGACCAAGCATTCAAGGCCGACGTTAACTTGCTCTCGCAAAGAGACAAAGGGGTCACCGGACCTCGGTATTACGTACTTCAACAAAAGGCTGTATATTCATACAGCTCATGTCGGCCAAAAACTACTCCCCTCCTCGACGCCGAGCAGTCGCACTCGCACCGGCACAGCAGTGCTCGCTGGGCAGCAAGCGCCAGCAATTTATTTGTTGCACAAGTGTTTCTCATTTCAAACAAGGAAGACCGGTAGCAATCGCTCGCACAAATCTGTTAAAAACGATGCGTGCAATAGTAAGGGAGCACAACAAAAGCGCGATGGATACCATCCATGACAAAGCACCTCGGGAGACAATTGGTCGTGATACGACCGCCCGATTTCGCATGCAGTTTCAGGCTGCGGCATACGCGACTTTAGAAATTCTGAGTGGGAAGGAAGTAGACCGCGTTTACTGTGACTATCACGACGATTTTGTCGTGCGGCGCAATGTCAACGGCTCAGCCGAGTACCACTTCTTCCAAGTCAAGACTAAAGGCAAGGCCAACCAGCAATGGAAAGTTGACGAGGTTTTCTCGATCAAGAAGACCGGGAATCTCGACACTCAGGAGAAGCTGGCAGCGATTCGTGACAGTATCGCCGGAAAGCTTTTTATCCACACCATCGTGTTTGGGGAGCAATGCCGGGAAGTAACCCTCCTCAGCAATGTCCACTTCCATGACGATGTGTACGAAGTAGTCGATCACCTAAAAACTGGTGCGTCCAGTCGAAAGTACATCCAACAGTTCATTGAGAAATTTGGCGACATATTTGCCCCAGGCGCATCTTTGACTGCAGAACAATTCGAAGCCGCGAAGTCGAAATTTACGCTAATGCCCAATGTTGCGCATATGGGTGACACTATCGAAGCTTTTGCAGATGCGGCACGCAGCGCAATTTGGAAACACAGCGAAATTGATCTTCACAAACATGAGGTAGACGAGATCGCGAACAGTCTCGTTTCCCTCGTGGAGTCGAAATCATGCGCTCCAATACAGGGGCTTTCCAAGGGAGATATTGACCTCGTGACTGGTGTTGGTCTTGAGGACTTGCTCAAGGTACTTAGTATCTCCACCGAAGTCTATAAAAACCTCCTCGCAGGTGATGACCCCGCGGTTATCAAGGCCGCCTCCATTTTGCAGCGCCAACTCAAGGCTGCAGGTGCATCGGAAAGGATGATTGAAACGGCATCGCGTGAGAAAGTTTCCTGGGATGTGTGGCTACGCACGGCTCGACATACCTTTCCTGACTTCGACCTCGACGTACTTCTTGACGCTATTGACAGCAAGTGCAAGACATGGCTTTTAAGTGGAGGCAAACCAGAAAAATTGTGGCGGCTCATCGCATATTGGAGAACCAGTCGAGGGGAATTGACGATAGTGCTGCGAATCAAGATCTCTTGCAGCGCCGCAGCGCCGAGCTGGCCGGTCAGATTGAGGGGCTAAGAGAGTCGGTGGATGCGAAAGGCACAGCCAACTCAACATTAATCGAACTCCTTCGTCAGAAAGACATACAAATTCGGTCGAAACAAAACGAGCTATCGGACCTTCAGAATCGAGCTGCAGGGATTGAAACCATACGGACCGAAATCGATGGTGAAGTAAAGACCCTCGGCTTGAACGAGGAGGCTCGGCGTGTATTCACCTCTTTCAGGGAAATCTGTGGAGCACCGAACTGTGGACTCTTCTTGGGAAGCACCGAGTCATACGGTAAAAATTTGCTATATCTGCGAGATCAAATCAAAGACCTGGAACGCAATGCCGCTCGTGCGGAGATGCGGATTGAACAGCTCGAAATAGTGCTGGGAGAACTCCGCACAGACCGCCAAATACTGGCTAGCAAGCTAGATGCTCCAACAGCTACCGGCGTGGATCAGCTTGTGACTGCAGTTCAAACCCTGACAAAGCAGTTCATCGAGGCGCAATCCGAACTTGGGCGAATAGAGGCCTTGAAGGACGAACGCTCGAAGCTATTCAAGCTTGAGCAGGAACGCGACCGCATCCAAGACCGAATTGATAGTCTTTCCAGCACTGGCCGGGCTGACAACGAGTACAACAAGTTGCGCCAGCAACTCCGGGAACTTGCCGTCAAATGGATGGACACCCTCGATACGAAAAACGTCTCTCGAAACGTCGACATCGACTTGGAACTCAGGTTCAAGTTCAATGGCGAATCGCTTGACCTGTTTTCGGGCAGCACAAAAATTCGACTCGTACTGGCAATCCATGCTGCACTCTTCGAAGCTTATATCTCCGAACCTTCCAGACCTTTGAGGTTTCTTATCTTGGACACCCCGAAGCAGCAGGAACTCCATACTGAAGATTTGGCAAACTATCTGAGCGAGTTAGAGAATCTATGTGCGGCCAAGAATGCACAGCTTATTCTTTCGTCTACCGAGTATGACCATCCAACAGGGGCGCTTGATAAACGCTGGCTGCCGATGTACAAAGGCTTGGATCACCCGATGTATTTGGGAACCCGTGCCGATTTTTTGGGCGATTTGGCGTGAATTGAAATAGCGCGTACCCATTTGTGTTGGAAACTCGACGCTGTTTGCGCATGATTAGCCTAGTTCAATGATGTAAAAGATCAGATTGGGTCTGACTGCGGAGTTGGCCAGTTCTCGTCCGTTGAACTTCAGCCGCTTTTAGGTGAGGTGTAATTACCTGTTTCTGTCAGCATACGACTGCAGCAGGTCTGTAGCACGACAAGAATTTCAAAACACCGAGTGCGCGGTTCTTGTCGTGCTGTAGAACGACTACAGCACGACTGCAGCAGGTCTGTAGCACGACAAGAATTTCAAAACACCGAGTGCGCGGTTCTTGTCGTGCTGTAGAACGACTACAGCACGACTGCAGCAGGTCTGTAGCACGACAAGCAGTTGGGGGTACCGCTTCTGAGAGTCCGACTTAATTGAATTTCTGGGCCTATTGGTACTGCCGAACCATGTCTGATTAAGCATTGAATGCGCTTGAAACCGGTGATGCAATTATTTAGATTAAATAGAGAGGACACTTTTGATGTGCGTACCCAGAGGGCTAGCTGCCGTTTTTACACAACAAACCTGAAAAACTGAATTTTCTAAAACTACAAAATGCACCGCGCTCTAGCCATCGGATTGCATGCCTCCCGCACACCTGCTTTGCGGATCCAGTGGCATCCACACCCATACGCACCAGAATTGACGTTATCCACGTCACCGCGCTCGTAGCCGCGAGGCGTAGATGAGAACACCACTTTCATCCAAAAAACTCAGCTTCATCGTGCCAACCTGCGGGTTATCTCCGCGAATTTCCCGCACCAACTTGCATTCAGGCTGCTCAAGTAACCAGTCCTGGATCTGGGCGCACCAGAAAGAATCCATCACTGCACCAGGTCGTGTGATTCCGATCGGATTGGTCCACTTGTCTTCAATGGCAAAGCGGTGGTCCGCCAGATGGCGGTCCATGCGCACGATGAATGCCCGCAATTGTTCCGATGTAACATCACCACAGACCTCAGCTCTGAAGGCGGAGGTGGTTCTGACAAAACGTTCCAAGGGGGTTTCAAAGCGAGAGTCCATGTGCTGCATTTATTGAAATCAATTTCAAAAAGTTCTGAATTAACTTCAACGGTAGCAATTTGGGTACGCTACCTGAGTTCTTTTTCAACCACAAGGAATCTCTAAGAATTTCCTCTTCGGTAAGAACCTAGGCCATACCAATGCCGTTGAGCCAAGTACGCACTTGCGCATACGCATCCTGCAACACCTGCGCCTCGGACCGCCCCTCCGTTCCACCAGACTCCACCAGGAACCGTCTAACAGTCTCCGGCCCAAAGTCATTCAGATGGGTAAATTTTCCGGCGATGTTCTGATAACCTTTGACCGCGATGTCATTTTCCAACAGCGGTTTGCAATCTTGCGCCAGTTGCTCAGGCCCACCTTCAAACTGTCGGACAACATAGTAAATGTCGTAAGCATCTTTCGATTTGCTTCGACCTGTCAGGGCATAGCCTTTCATAACCAGCAACGCAGGAATACTGGCTACCCGCAGGGTGACGGAGTTCTGTCTCCCATCCGGCATAGTGCCTCGCAACTCGTGGCGAACAAAACTCTGCATGGCGATGTCAGCCCCATCCGCGCGCTGTACAGCAAAACCAGCCAATATCGGAGGCTTGTTCTTTACCAATTGCACATTACGTGGCATCAGGAAATCCAAGATGACGTCGATGGGCCCTGCATCATCGATCTGCACCGTGCGTACCAACTGGAAGGGTCGCATCCCTGTCTTGCCGCGTACATATCCCGCTGCTTCCAGCAATTCGATGAGATTGGCATACTCCCCGTCCCCCAGCGCTTGTGCATCGACGCTCAGATCTACATCCAGTGTTCCGATGTGTTTGGGTTTGGCATCGGGGTATAGCAGCCAGGGTACCGATCCGCCAATGACAACAAAACGATCAATGTAGGTCCCCAGCACTTGTCCGAGCTCAATCAGCACCGAGTAAACGGCCAACGTCGTACGGTCCTGGTATTCGTGGGCGCTATTCATCATGGTGAGCACCTAACTTCACCTGGAGTTGCGGCAATTTTTTGGCGAGCAAATAGTCTGCTGCTTCCCTGTCCCGGTCGCCCATTGAATACAAATCCAGGTAGGTCTGTATCAACCCCGTGCCCCGTAGGGGATCGGGACTGAGTGCCATGGCATCGAGCGACAGCATGTCGTCGTCTGGTTGGTAGATGAACACATTGGCGCCGTCTTCCACAATCTCCAGGTCCAGAAAGTTATGGATGAGTTCAATGCCCCGGCTGTCGGCGTAGAAATACTCGCCAGTCATACGCGAATAGGGAGCGACGCGACGCGCAACGGACTGCCCTGCCAGTAACAGCGTCTGGTATTGGGTTTGCTGCGCTTTCATGAACAGAGTCTGGATGTACGTGTCCAAGCCTTTTCCGTATTTGACCGTGTAGCCCTGAGATATCAGTTTGGGAGGCTCTCGATCATTGCGCCAGGCTTCTAGGACGGCGGTGGGCTTGATGATGCGTAACCCCTGCGCGTCGGATAACGCCCACTCCCGGTCCATCAAAGCTTCCCGCACCTTGCTGACCTGCGCAGCACTGACATAGGTTCTGCTGGCGATTTCAATTCCTTTGAGAGGTCGTGACTCCGACAACAACAGCTTCAGGATCCGCCCTGACTTGGGACTAAAGATGGAACGTTGTTTGCGCTTGGTGGTGAACGGATTGACATCCGTTTTGACGATCTCTAAGTGAATGCCATCAAAACTGATCAGGCAATTGCCAGCTAGGTCAAACCACCCCTGACCTTGTCCACGTAAGATGGCACGCGACTCTGGGGAAATGTACGGTGCCATCACGACGCCATAGCTGTCCGGTCGGGCGCGGCGCAAATCGGAAAGCACGAACGATGCCTCCCTGATAAAGCGCGGCTCACCCGATGTTTTGGCTTCAATCTCGATTCGCTGCCTACCCAGCGCTGTCTCAACCAGCAACGTGGCGTCTGACCGATAGGCACGCAAATGAGGTTCCATTGGAACTTCGATTGACGTCACAGCTGAAAGACTCTCCAGTGCTTTGCGCAGCGCGTGGAAGCCCTTCTCTAGTTTCTCTTGTTCGGTCGATTCCACATTTACCATTTGGTGAATATACTTATTTAAGTGAATATTTTAGGCAATAAACAAAAGTTCACCAAATGGTAAATATCTAATTGGTACGTAACAGACGTTAGGTGTACAAAATTTAAATTGGTTGACAAATTTCATTATTCCCATAAGATACATCCATCTCATTTGGGGAAATAACTAATGTCTCAACCAGAAGCACCTCATCAATGCCATCCGGATCTTCGGGAAGACCGTCTTCTTACACTGGCACAATTTTTCGCCAGCACCAGAAGTGCTGTTGTTGCACTACATGACCCACTGAATGGCGATGACTCATGGTCACTTGGTTGTCGTGGCTTTGCAAGATGGAGAAACTTGTTGCTACAAAAAGCTATGTCGAGTGAATGGGACTGGTTGACCATCGTAGATCCTGGAAAGAAATTCATTTTTTCCATCGGGCAAGTTCCAATCCGCTTTTATCGCGGCTCTTCCAAAAGGCCGCCCACACGGACTCTAGCCAACAACGCGCAAGAACTTACACAGCTCTCGCTTGCATTCGCTACAGCCGATGAGCAGTACCGTGACCTTAAATGGCGCTTTGCTATTGAAACAGATTTTCTTGGTGAACCTTCGTCTGTGATTTTCGCTGGACTATCCAGTGATAACGGCACTGTAGTACACCACTGGAAGATTCCATTCGACACCATGAATATGGAATTAGACGTAACCGATATACGTAGTGATGACATGGTTGAACTCCCTAAGCCATCAGTTGGTATGCCTGCCACAGTAAAACGACAAGCCTCAAGCGATGTCTGAGACAGAGTTTCAAGGCTCAAAGCTACGGGTCGCACGGTTGCTTAATGGTTGGACAAAAGCGGATCTAGCTGACCGTCTCCAGGTCAGCAGACAGTTCATCCACGCCCTTGAGGTTGGGCAAAAACCGGTGAGTCAAGACATGCTGGCTGCACTGTCCCTATTGCTGAAAGTCCAGCCATCGTTCTTTTGGGAACCACTTCAATTTGAAGTACGAGAGGAAGAATGCCATTTCCGCAGCCGTAGCTCACTACCCGACAAAGTTGCAGATCAGATCATTTCTCATGGAACAGCCTTAGAGATGATTGTGCGATTCTTGGACAATGCATTGACTCTTCCGAAGGTCAACTTCCCGACTATAGAAGTTCACAGCACTGAAGAGATTGAGCTAGCTGCCGAAAATTGCCGGGAACAATGGGGACTCGGTACCGGCCCCATTGCAAGCATGTGCCGTGTTCTAGAAAACGCAGGGGCAATTGTTAGCCTCTATGCGGGAGATCGGCAGGAAGTCGATGCACTGTCAATGGCCCGGATACGCCCGATAGTTCTCAGAAACACGTTTAAGCAAAGCCCTGGACGGCAACGCTTCGACTTGGCACATGAATGTGGCCACTTGGTCATCCACCAAGGCGTTTCTACTGGTGACAAAGAAACCGAGGCTCAAGCGAATCAATTTGGATCCGCGCTACTGATGCCTAGAGAGGCGTTTATCCGTGAGTTTCCCGCGATGCCAACAAGAATAGATTGGCATGCGATTTATTCTCTAAAAGTGCGTTGGCGCGTGAGTGCAAAAGCCATCATTCGCAGAGGACATGATCTAGGTAGGCTAGATGCCAATCAGTACGCGATTGGCAATCGGTTCCTAAATCAGACAGGGCAATCTAAAGTGGAAAGGTTTGATGAAAAAATCCCTCTAGAAGAGCCTGAATTGCTTAGAACGGCAATTGGGGCCTATTTGAATGCCTATTCATCGACCCCTGCAGCTCTTGCCAAAGAACTGTCAATGACACCGTCGATGATTGAGCAATTGATTGGTTTTTCAGCTTTTCGAGATCATCTGCAAATAGGTCAGACTTCCAAATTACTCGAACCCACATGAGCCATCTGGCTCAGGAGAGCGTTCAGCATCGAGGCTTAGATGGCTCAAAAATGACCACGCGCAAGCCGAATTGATCTCGCCTATCAGTTCAGGTTTATCTACCCTACTGGGGACAATTTACCCTGCTCTGCGCCATTTGGAACTGGACATTTGACATAGTCGTTTGTCTTCGGATTTGAGATAGAGCGATAAAGTGCACCTCCTCAACTTTGATCCTGAAACAAATGAGTCATCTCAAGTCTGTGCCCTGCGCCTCATGCCCTGCACCGCCTTGATCTTGCGGGCCAGCTCCTGCGAGCTATAAATGCTGGTGGTCGAGACACTAGCGTGGCCCGCCAATTCCGAAGCAACTTCGATGGGCACCCCGTCCACCAATGCCTGGCGAACAAAGGTGTGACGCATCCAATGCGCACTGGCTTTTTCAAACCGTCTAGCATCCAGACCGGCTTCCTGCGCCGTCTTGGCTGCGTGTTTGAAAAAGCGCTTGAGGACCGCATAGATTCCTGCCGCGGACAGTGCACTTCCGGCTCCGTCGGACACCGCGGAAACCTCCAGCGCTCCGCCCTGCCCCTGACTCCACTGGGCAACCGATGCATGCAGTGTCCGAATCAAGGGGATGTTCGTCGGATCCACAGAGCCCTTGTCCTCGCCCCTGAACTCCTCTTTATGAAGCTCCAACAGGTGCACCACATCGTCATTAAGAGGAATATCGCGAGTTTTATTGCGCTTGCCAGTCACAGTCAGAATCCAGGTCTGCGGCAGATCGGGCAAGCTTTCCTGACGCAAATTCTGATAGCGTGCACTGGCCAGTTCATCCAATCGGATACCTGAGGTGACCAGCAGTTCCAAGATGCATTTCAGACGCAGACGCTCGGGTCCGTCAGGGAGACTGCCAAGACATCGCAAGACATGTTGCCACTCTGCTTCGGTAAAGGAGCGCGTGATGTCCATTTTGGAAGTGGGCAGGCTGAAGCTTTTCATGAGTGACCGCATGGGATTGGCCACCAGGTAACCCGCCTCCACCAGTCCGCCAAACAGCGTTTGCAAAATCACCAAAGCCTGCTTCTGCGATGCTGGGCTGGGCTGCGCTCGAAACGCGCGCCACCCTGGATCGGTCCGTTTCAGGGGTGCAGGTTCAATCCATGTCCGCGGCACTGCCTGCAAGAATTCCCGGTACCTCTGGCAATCCGGTGACGTGACGGACGACAAAGGCTTATGGAGGACCTGGGCACACCACAACAGGAAACGCTCGACCTCTTTGCGGTAACTGCGCAAAGTAGAAGGTTTCTCGTTGAACCGACTCAGCCAGGCATTGACGGCCTCCAGGTCATTACGGGCACCCAGCGTGTTGGCCATGTGGCTGCGGAATTCACCCCGTTCTCCACCCAGGCTTGCTGTGCTTTGCATCTGCCCCAGGGCGCTTGCCACCAGTGTTCCTGCACCAAACTGGGTCAGTGCCAGTGATTGCACGCCGACCGCAGGCAGCATGGCGGATACCCGCAATGCCTGTTTGGACTTGGGTTCGTGCACGTTGCCCGATACCAGAACCTTGAGATGGTCCTGTTCCAGGATGAGCCAATGCAGCACCTGCTTGGCACGTTGGGCACCAAAGCCTTTGATGCGCGAGTACCAGCGGTAGCCGTAGACATTGATGAAGTTCACCAGGTCACCCAGGGTGATGATGCCCATGTTGCGCAGGCACTTCACCACCGGACGGGCAAACCAGGATTCCAAGCGGTCCGTCGCTGCAGGGATCACGGAGAGCACCGTTTCCAAGTGGTTGAGTGCCCGCACCCGCTCGCCTACCGGGTCTTTGCTCCCCTGGGCCACCTCCATGGCATCGGCATTGTCCAGTCCAAAATGGACTTTGTATTCGGCCAGCATCTCGGCCTCACTCCAACCATCGGGGTCCATCCCCTCGGCTTCCATCCACTCTGCCAGACTGGGCAACTCCACCACCTTGGGCGGCGCGGCATCACTGCGCAGCAGGTCCAATAAATGGGTGATCTTGGAATGGGCTGGCAATGTCGCATCCCTCTGGCGACCGGCTTCGATGATTTGCTTCAGGAGCGCTTCACGCCGGTTCTGCACGTAGCGCAGGTCGGTGGTGGTCTCACTCCATGCCATGTAGCGCTCAAAGGACTCGGCCAGATCCAGGCCTAGCAGACTGGAGCGCACAAAGGCAAAGTGGTGAACGCCAAGCGACCTGCTGTCCCGCACCACCCTGGCCTTGGCGCCCATGGGACGCCCGACTTTGGGTCTTGTAGCAACCGTAGGCAGAGGCACACCCACTGCGTTATCCGGGCTATGCTGCGCGATCGTCATAGCCACGCGCACGTTGTGAAATGCATTCACAAAAACTGCCGAACTGGCAATCGAATTGGAACCGTCGATTTAGTTGAATTAATAGCACGTAATGATTATTGGGATAATCATGACGTCGCTAAGTCCAATAAAGTTAATCAACTCAAAATGAATTCATCTCTGTGACTGGAATGCATGGATGGAATAGTGATTGATCCTGAATGTGATCCGTAATCAATGGCGAAGCTGATTTATTCCTGAAGAAACTGAGAGTCGCTGAAAAAGAACGAGCAGTCGCCGAACGCGAACGGGAACTCACCAACGTAAATTTGGCCAGAGAACATATCGGTGTCGTTTTAGGATTAGTGCAACTTAGCCTATTTGCCTATGATGACCGCGCCCCTCTAAAGAATGCCGACTTTGTGAGCATAGTCATGGAAAGTCAAAGTACATCGACTGAAGTGAGGTCGCCAATTAATGACTTTCTGGGACGGAAAGAACAGGGCGAAAAGTTCACCAGCAAAGCGGATAGCGAAAGACTGCTTGACCTTGCGAACAACCATCTTGAATCAGCCAATGCGCTCAAAGCGCAGATCACAAAAAACGAGACATTCAAAAAGCAGATCGCAGCCATGTACTTACAAGCGGCATCCTCGCTGGAAATGGCAAAGCAAATACTGGTTCAAAAAGCCAGGCCTTAGCGTCGAGCTACATCTGGCGCGCAATACGACTGAAAGCCAAAGACCCATGCTTACAGAGAAACGTTTACAACCTGGTCAGGTATTTCAAGATGCCGATTGGGCACCCACCATGGTGGTTGTCCCCGCTGGTGAATTCTGGATGGGTTCGGAGGAGGGCGAGCCTGACAGCCAGGCGTGCGAAAGGCCTCGCCATCGCGTAGTTATCGAGCGCCCTTTTGCCTTGGCACAAACGCCCGTCACCCGGCAGCAATTCGCCCGCTTTATTGAAGCCACAGCCAACGCGGATGGGACGGACGTGGATGACCGCGATAGGCGCAGCAAAAAACCCATGGTCAATGTCAGCTGGCATCACGGACAAGCCTACACGCGCTGGCTCAGTGAGCAACTGGGCTCGAGCTATGGCTTGCCCACCGAGGCGCAGTGGGAATATGCCTGCCGCGCAGGCACCACCACGGCATACAGCACGGCTGACACCATCAGCACAAGCCAAGCAAACTTCGGCAAGCAACTCTATGGCAAAGACACTGTCCTTGCTGGCCACCCGATTGGCTATGTTGATGTAGGCAGCTACCCCGCCAACCCCTGGGGCCTTCACGACATGCACGGCAACATATGGGAATGGGTGCAAGACACTTGGCACGATAACTACGACCAAGCACCTTTAACTGGTGACACCGCCTGGGATGATGGTGACCAAGACTATCGGGTGCTCCGTGGCGGCGGCTGGCACAACGATGCCAAATACCTGCGCAGCGCCATGCGTGATTGGGAGTACGGCGGAAATCACTGTTACTACACGTATGGCTTTCGGGTTATGCGCACGCTTCCTTGAGGACTAAGTGCATGGAAACCATTATTCAACTTTTTGAACGCTTGCATTGGTGGCAGCGGCCCCTAGTGGCGGTGCTCCCCCTCTTACTCGCGGCACTGGTCCTACCCGCGCTTTACACATCACTGGTGCGCATACCCTTGGATGTGTTGCGCAAGCAATACCCCCAAGACGACCAGCGCAAGGGGCTTGAGCATATAGGCTACGGTGCCGGTATCTTTGCGGTAGCTGGTGTTTTTCGGAAGGCCTGTATGTGCAGACCAAGGCCCGTTGGACCACGCTCATGCAAGTCCACATGGCATGGTTTCAGCAAGATGCCGCTCTCAGGGAAAGACTGCCATCAAGTCGTGCTGCTGATACTTGAGCAAACGCCACCATTCAAATGCAGTCGCCCCTATTTCACCCTAGCCAAACACTAACCCTCCACGGCCAGCACGCATTGCGTGAATGGTCATCAGGTACTGCGATACGCAAGGGCATTTGCTGCGCCGAATCTCCAGCGGCATGGAGCCGGATATAACGGCTGAGGGATTGCAGGTCAGCAGGCAATCTCGCCTCACACACAGTAATTCAGACAGTCCCACACCGAGAGTTTAGGAAGCTCGGAATCGTATAGAAATTCGACATTATTGAAAGCGATAGTCCTTGAGGCCTAACTCGCCAGGGTCTCAGTTGCAGTTCACAGATTTGCATTGATTAGCACAAGCAGTTTCTGGAAAATCAGTTCGCTCTCGCAACGAATTTATAAATCGCGGGCAACTAGCAATACATGTTGCTTTTTGTGCCTCGCAAACTTGCCTAGAAGTATTGCGCTGATGTTGACTGCTATTCTGGCTACGCTCCATTGCTGTAAGTTGATCTGTTGCCTTTACTGCAAACTCACTAGTTGGAAATTTCTCTATGATTAGTTCGTAAAGTTCAGTTGTATTAAAAATAACTGAATTGATTTCTACGGTTTTACCGCGCTGAGACTGGCCTGCTAATAAATATAACTGCTGCGGCCCTCTAGAAACAGCAGCATTGATCGCATCGCGCTTTTTCGTAATTGCAGTTTTTCTTTCAGCATCTTCACGGGCTACTGCATTCTTACGTTCTGCCTCCGCACGAGATATGTCAGCCCGATTTCTTGCATTAATATCAACAATGAATATGGAATTCGCTTCATCCCTTGATAGCTGAATTGACCGTACCAAACGAACTGAGTATGCAGGGTATGAGTTACTACTTACCCAAGTGTTCGTCACCCAGCCACCATGAAAACCAACGCTCCAAGCTTTATCACTCCGCGTAGAGGTCCAATAGTGGTACGCCCATGTAGAAGGAAACGCATTTGCATCAATCGTCGGAGTTGCACTGCCATCTGGACAACCGTGGGCAATACCATCACCACCATCACCAACGTTTTCGCTCATTTTCAAAGCGCCGCTTGATGAACAATTTATTAACGATGCGAGTTGCCGAATAGTCGGCAGTTGCCAATCATTGACTCCCCCATAACCACCTTGAGCATTCAAATCTTTTGATGTCTGCTGTGCGCCTGAGAAGCCAAACCTACTCGCATCTCCACGGCAGTCTTTAGCATCCCAAGTTTGTCCTAAGCTGCAGCGCATCCAGATTAGGCCAGTAGCTTTGTCCCATATTTGGTTGCCCTCCTTGTTTGTGAAATACGGGCCGGCTTGCGCCCCCCCCAAGCCCACACTAATCAACAGTGCAAGCAGCCATTTTTTTTTCATTTGCTACGTCCCTGAAACTTGAAGTTCCAGTTTAACTGGGCGCGGATGGCAGGGATGTTGATACTCCATCAAAATGTGGTGGCTCTAGCCTTTTTTCCGGCCAATGAACTCATGTGTCCGTGACATTGAACGACTATTCCCGGTACGCCGAGCGGAGTTCAAAATTTGCTCCGAGTTTTCTGCGTGTTGAGGCCCGGATTTCATTTGGAATCAACAACTTTGTGAACATCACCCAGATGGGTGAGTTTTGAGTGGAATTTGCGAACTCAAATGGATCAAGCTGATTAAAGACTTAAAGCCGAGTTAACAAAATTTGCTTCCTGAAAGTAGTCAATTCCCCCGCTTATCACGATAAAAGTGGATGTTCAATTGGCCGCAGAATTGAGCTTGAAGGAAAAAAATTCGTTACCAAGCACTCCGAATTCGCATGAACACAGTTACGCACACATTGGCTGCAGGTGTCAAATGACAATTGAATATCTAACACCCGCTGAACTGCACCAGCTCACCGGATTCGCTCGACCCACAAGCCAGGCGTCATGGCTCAAGGAGCGCGCACTCCCGCACCGGTTGGATGGCCGTCGCGTGATTGTTTCTCGCGTGCATGTGCAGGCGTGGCTTGAAGGGCGTACAGTTGTTAGTTCTGGCCTCAATTTGGCGGCAGTGAAATGAAAAAGTCTAAGTACCCACGGCTGCGCTCGCACACTCGTAAGGGCAAGGGCGGCCAGGTGTGGGTGTCCTACTGGTACGACATGCGCGGCACCGGCAAGCCCGACGTCGCGCTGGGTCGCGACCACGCTGCTGCGGTCCAGCAGTGGGAGAAGCTGGCCAACCACCTGCCATTGACCAAGGGCCGGGTGCAGGAGGCCATCGACCGTTTTGTCGAGAAGGTGCTGCCCACCTATACCAGCGCCGAAACCATCAAGGGATACAAGAAGAACTTGCGCCAACTCGAACCGGTATTCGGCAAAGCCGGATGGCATGAGATCACCTTGCCTGTGCTGCGCCAGTATCTGGACAACCGCACTGCCAAGACCCAAGGCAATCGTGAGCTGGCGCTGCTTTCAGTGATCTGGGGCAAGGCGCTGCTGTGGGGGATGACCGAAAAGCCTTGGCCCGCTGCTGGCGTCAAGGGGTGGAAAAACCCCGAGCAGGCCCGCGAGTTCGAAGTCACCACCGAACTTTTCAATGCGGTGTATGAGCACGCAGATCAGGTTCTGCGGGACTGCATGGACATCGCCACCACCACGGGCATGCGACTCACTGACGCGCGCACCGTCCGCATGCCTGTCGATGGCAGGCTTCGGTTTCGCGCAGGTAAGACCGGCAAGTGGGATTACTTCGTGGTGGAGAAGTCCCCCGTGCTAACTGCCCTCATTGAACGCAGGGGCAACGTGGACAGCGTGATGCTGCTCACCACCAAGACCGGTCGGGCCGTGTCGGCGTCCATGCTGCGCGCACGGTACGACGACGCCCGCATCAAGGCCGCCGCCGCGAACCCCAAACTGGCCGACGACATCAAGGCCATGTTCCTGCGCGATACCCGCAAGCGCGCTGCCGACTTGGCCGACGATGTAGACGAGGCGTCGAAACTGTTGCAGCACAGCAGTAAAGCCCTGACTGCGAAGCATTACCGGACAAAAGGAACAGAGCTCAAAGCAGTGCGATAAATCGCTCCCGCACTACCACACCCTGAGAGATAGAAAGGTGAATCTAAGTGTGGAATATATGCGGAAGTAATCGGCCTGCAGGCCGCACCCAGCTTAGAATCGCCCATGGGCTCACCCCCCGCCGCAAGGCGTGCCGGTTCGATTCCGGCCCCAGGCACCAATTAAACAGTGATTTTGTTGCTATTGAATTTGTAGCAAATCACAATCACTTCCGCATGCTGTTCGCTTGACAGCGCCAGGCGGTCCAATTCTCCATCAGGCGATTAGTGGGACTTGAATCCAGCGACAAACTGACGTTTGCTGATCGCGAACCGTTAACGCGCAACTGCATGCTGCAGAACAAAGTCGGCGATTGAGCTCGTGTCCGCCAGATCCAGGATGGGTAGTCCCTTGCCGTCAAGAGGCGTATCGCAGGCCAGCACTGCAATGCCCGGCCAGTCGGGCCACAGCGTTTCCTTACTTTGACCATCGCGCCAAACTTCCAGCTTGGGAAAACCGCCACTCTTGAAACCTTCAATAAGGACCAGGTCACAGTTCTGCATACGGTCCAGTAAGTAGTCCAGTGAGGGCTCTTGCGCGCCACGCATTTCATGCATCAGTGCCCAACGGTCACTGCCAAGAAGCAGAACCTCCATGCAGCCTGATTCCCGCAGGCGGTAAGAGTCCTTTCCCGGGCGGTCAATATCGATATTTTTGTGACTGTGCTTTATGAGTGACACCACCAAACCTCTTGCCGCGATCTCTGGCACCAGCTTTTCCAGCAGCGTGGTCTTACCCATGCCGGAGTGACCAGCAATTCCAAAAATCCTCATGCAAACGTCCTGGTTAGTTGTTCAATTTGCAACGCCAAGTCTCGTGCCTTGTCGTGGTCGGTCGCAAATTGACGTGAACAACGTAATGTCGATTCTTCGCTGATAAGTGTAGATCACTTCGTCGAGTAGAAGCCCCGTGCGTGGACATTGCTGGCTAGTTGCACCGGCGCACGAACATCGGCAGCAAGCCATCGCCTCCGCCAAGTATTGCGCTGTACTTGTTCCAGTAACCAGCAGGGGTTGTTCAGAGCGAAAGCCGCGATGCAATGGGCGGTCTTACGATAGATTCTGTGAATTGGCTCAGAGCTCTTTCAGCTCTGACAGTCTGACAGGCGGCATGTCGGTTTGACCTGACTTTCTGACATGGCCGATGCCCGCAGATGCATAGATGCAATAAATATTTCTTAGAAATCAACGGGTTACAGAAGGTCTTTTGCTGGCATGCGCATTGCAAGCAGATGCTGCTAGGCAACGAGGCATGGAGATGCCGCTGCGCCCGTTGCTGATTCAAACTCTTTGGAAACACAATGAAATTCGTACACATCCTCATCGGCGCATCTGTTTTGACTTGTGCCCCAGCCTTCGCCAGCAGTGCATTGGCGACTCAAAAAGCTTGCTTGGCGTGCCACACTGCTGACAAAAAATTGGTTGGTCCCTCCTACCAGGAAGTCGCCAAGAAGTACGCCGGTCAGAAAGATGCGCTGGCCGTTCTGACCAAGGCGATCAAGACGGGTGGAAGTGGAAAATACGGTCCCGTTCCCATGCCGCCACAGACCGCATTGAGCGACGCCGACGCCAAGACACTGGCGGCTTGGGTGCTCGCTGGCGCCAAGTAGCCGCCTCCAATTCTGGCTTGACGGCCTAGGGTTGAATCGCGCTCTATGGCCGAGAGGTCGTGCTACCGCTCACAGATTCCAGATGGTTAGCGCTGCGATCACAAACCCGGTTTCTGCCTCACTTGTTTTCGGTTGATGCGATGTTTCTAGCCTGTTAAGCATTGCAGGAATAGACCACGCCTCTGCCTTGGTCGGTTGGGTGTTGCCTGATGGGTTTCATCATGCGCGGCCATTGCTCTGGAATTTCGCGCTAAAGGCGTCTTTTTTGTAGTGGAGAATGAATGAACCATAACGAAGCCCCCCCTAGCGCCCCTTGTGGAGCGAAATCATGCCAATGCGCGACTCCAGCGGCGTCGGCAAATCCTGTGTTGCCTGAGACCAAACCGTCGCGCCGTGGCTTCCTGAAGGCCAGTGGCGCTGTGCTAAGTGTGTCTTCGCTCATGGGCACAGCAGCGTTGATGGCCAAGTCTGACGATGTGAAGGCCACCGTCGAATGGGCAGAGCATTTCCAGGGCAACTACCGCCTGATGACCGACGCGGAAAAGGCCGAAGCGCGCGCACGGCTTGAAAAACGCTACTCGGCCCAGTACCACAAGAAGGTCATTGTGGATGGTACCGAGGCCGCACCCGGCGTCCTCATGGGTTATGCACTGAATATCAAAAAGTGCATTGGATGCCGCCGTTGCGTCAAAGCCTGCGTAGAAGAAAACAACCAGTCGCGTGGCGAGAAACCCGGAGAACGTATCGAGTGGATACAGGTGCTGCGCATGGAGCGCGGTGAGTTCTCCAACGACAAAATGAACCAGGGCTACCCAGAAGGTCTTGGCATTCAGGTCGGTGGCAACGCCTATACACCCGCCGGTGCCGTGCTGGAAGGACAGTACCACTACGAACCCGAAGCCGTCCCTGAAAAAGACGCGAACTACATGCCAATCGCCTGCATGCAGTGTGAAAAGCCACCCTGCGTCAAGGTGTGCCCGGTGCGCACCACCTACCGTGAGGCGGATGGCCCGGTGGTGATCGACTACAACTGGTGCATTGGTTGCCGCATGTGCATGAGTGCCTGCCCCTACTGGGCGCGGCGAATGAACGTCACTACGCCGGTGTTGCCAAAGGAAGACATGAACCCGGTAACCCATTACCTGGGTAACCGGCCCCGCATGCGCGGTGTGGTCGAAAAATGCCACTGGTGCCTGCAACGCACCCGTCAGGGTCGCTATCCGGCTTGTGTTGAAGTGTGCCCGGTAGGTGCGCGCAAGTTCGGCAATCTGCTCGATCCGGAAAGTGAAGTGAGCAAGATTTTGGCCCGCAAGAACGTGTTCCGCCTGAAAGCCGAGTTGAACACGTTCCCGAAATTTTTCTACTTCTACGATTGAAGGTGCAAATCGTGAACACGTTAATCAGTTTCGTGCCCGACTACTGGCGCTATGTCCTCAAGGGTGGCGCCAAGTTCTACAGCTGGATGGGGCTTTTAGCCGTATTGAGTTGTATCGCCATGTACGGTTTCTATCTGCAAAACACTGAAGGCTTGATCGTGACCGGCCTTACCAATCAGATTCACGATGGCCTGTACTTTGCCAACCTCGTGTTTCTGGTCGGCGTTGCAGCTGGTGCCGTCACCATCGTCTTTCCGGCCTACGTCTACCACAACGAGGCGATGCACAAAGTCTCGGTGCTGGGTGAAATGTTGGCCATTTCTGCGGTGGTGATGGTCATGTTGTTTGTGTTTGCCCACATGGGCAGGCCCGACCGGTTGTGGCACATGATTCCGTACATTGGCATCTACAACCTGCCGGGATCCATGCTGGGGTGGGACGTGCTGGTGCTGAACGGCTACTTGATGCTCAACTTTGCCTGCGGCTTCTATTACCTTTTCACCAAGTATTCAGGCTCCGAAGTCAACAAGAAAATCTTCATGCCCCTGATCTATATCTCCATCGTCTGGGCACTGAGCATCCACACCGTGACGGCGTACCTTATTGCGACCATGCCGGCACGCCCGATGTGGCACCACAGCATGATGCCAATCCGCTTCATCGTGACCGCTTTTGCGGCTGGCCCGTGCCTGATCATTCTGATCTTCCAGATCATTCGCAAGAACACCAAGTTCTGGATTGAGGATGCGGCCATCAATTTGCTGTCGGTCATCGTTACCTGGTGCCTGGGACTCTCCCTCTTCCTGTCGCTGTCAGAGATCGTGGTCGAGTTGTATGCCCGCACCGAGCACGCTAATGGACTGTACTACCTGATGTTTGGCCTGCATGGCCTTACCAATCTCGTTCCCTGGTTTTGGGGGTCGCTGATTGCCATGGTCGTGGCATTTGCAATGTTTTTGACGCCTAGCATCCGCACCAACCAAAAACTGCTTCCGATTGCCTGCGTACTGGCGTTTGGCGGGATCTGGGTCGAAAAAGGCATGGGGCTGATCGTCCCCGGCTTCATTCCGAGTCCGATTGGTGAAGTGACCGAGTACTTCCCGACCCTGATTGAGGTCATGATGACTATCGGCCTGTGGGCCATGGGCTTCTTCATGTTGACCATTTTGCTCAAGGGTGCCATCGGCATTCTGCTCGGCGACATCAAGTTCCAGGGCAATGCGGTTGCTCAGGCATCGCAGTGAGAGAAAAACCATGAAAAAGACTTCATTTGGCTTGCTCGCTCTGCTGCTGACGTTGGGCTTATGGATCATTCCATCCGTTTTTGCGCAACAGCCCGCTGCCAAGCCCGCTGCCCCCCCATCTTCTGATCCTTCGCCGCCGGCAGAGGTCGTTTGTTTCGAAAGCCGTAAGGGTGCGTCTGAAATCACCATACGCGACCTCAAACCCGGTTGGCCCAACGTGAAGTGTTCGCCCAAAACTGGCGCAGTGCTGTGGTGGGGAGATCCATTTGACGGCACCGTCCCCATGGGGCATATGCCGCAGCTGGACAGCATCCCTGCTGGCAAGGCAGTTGTCAAACCGCGCACAGAGAAGCTTGCCCTGATGCCGATGTGCGGCACAGCATGCCATAACGGCGTGGGACCCAAGTCCAATCCACCCACGCTGCCGAAGAGCAATAAGCCAACGCCGATCCCGACCATGGCCGCAATGGTTCCCGATCTTCAGAACCTGCAGCACGGTCGTGAGCGCGTCTGGTGCATGAGTTGCCACCACACCACCCAGCGCAACAAGCTGGTGGACAACTTCGGGGATCCTGTTAGCTTTGACCAACCCCAACTACTGTGCGGCAAGTGCCACGGCGACAAGCTGCGCGACTGGCGCGACGGAATCCATGGCAAGCGCATTGGCGAATGGGCCAGCACCGGCAAGAAGCGCTGGTTTACTTGTACCGAATGCCATAACCCACACAACGTGCAGGACGGGGCCCGGAACCGCGGTTTTGTCCAGCTTGCGCCCGAATCGCCCCCGCAACTTCCCAAGGGCATGAAAGACAGCAGTTGGGAGAAAGCACATGGTGTGCACCATTGACGGCAAACTCTTCAGACGACATTGACGAGGCGCCTTCACCTCGTCCAGTGCGAGGCGACCCTACCTGGGTTGCCCCCGCACTGTCATTAGCGGATGTATCGCGCACCGTTGGCAAAACCAACGTCTTCTTCGGTCCGCCGCTTGCCATTCTGACGCAGGGGCAAAAGAACACCATGCTGATTAGCGGCAAACTCAATCGCACCGCCGAGCGATACATGGAAATACTGAAACACCATTCGGTCGAGCTCACCGAGCCAGAACGTCTGTGTCTGGCCCACATCTGCCACATCGGCTTCATGTCGCCGCTGGAAATCAGTGAACTGGCCGACGAGGTAGGTATGACCACTTTCGAATGCGAGGGTCTGGACAAGGGCGCGTTGGCTACAAAAATTCAAGCGGCCAGCTTTGCTGATCTGGTGGCCGTTGTGGAGTCACTTGGGTTTTGAAATGCCAAATCACGTTCAATGGGACCCGCTTTACAGTGTGGGCAATGAAGTCCTGGACAACCAGCACAAGGCAATCCTGGCGCAATGCAATGCGCTGGTCGATTGCACCACCAACCCGAGGCAGGACGCCGAGCAAGAGTTTCGTGCCATCTTCAGCGAACTACTGACCACCGTGCGCGAGCACTTCGCGACCGAAGAGGCGCTGCTTTCAAGCGCCGCCTTCCCCGAACTGGATGAACACCGTGGGACCCAGCAAGAGTTTGAATATCTCGCCACCGACATCATCACCACTGACAACTTCGAGATGTCGGAGATCCACCGATTCGTGACACTGTGGTGGGTTGGGCACCTGATCGATTCGGTCAAGAAGTATCGCGCCTTCTTTGTGAAGTAGCGCAGAACCATCTGTCCACTCCGCATAGATAACAGCGAATCCTGAAGCCTATGCCATCTTGTCTGGTACCGACAGACTGTCATGTCAATTTGACAGACCAAACGCAGTTGGCGGTCCAAAAACCAGCTTTTTCACATGTTTTTTGGTAGAGAACTGATGGCACAGTTTGTGCGGTTAGGTACGTCATGCGCATCAAGCGCCACAGACGAACCTCAACATGCCACTCATCTCAAATCTTCTTGTCTGGGCTATGTTGGCCCTTGGTTTAGCAGGCACTGCGCAGGGCGCAGATTTCGTAGCCGGTTCTGCGCCGGCACAGCGTCCTGCCAATGCACCGATCATCAAACAGCATCGAATTACGCCTGAGGCGTTAAGCAAACGCCTGCACGGTGTAACAGACCCATTACCGGGCAATGTAGTTGATGCCGCGCTGGCCGGTGCGTGATTT